>Ga0105098_10000046_pt1 | contig 34504 bp, 33 predicted proteins | sample PPLLak21cMay2015_FD_79137 | JGI IMG/M metagenome (GOLD analysis project Ga0105098, IMG submission 79137) | Freshwater sediment microbial communities from Prairie Pothole Lake near Jamestown, North Dakota, USA - PPLs Lake P7 Core (1) Depth... | ecosystem: Environmental > Aquatic > Freshwater >... | reverse complement strand
CTCCGGCGTGGATCTTTTCCTGATCAACGAGATGATCGGGGATTTGCCGGTCTGGACGGACCTCCACCCGAAAGGCCTCCCTCCCGAAGCGGCGGCCCTTGTCGAACGCTACCGGCTGGCCATCCCGGAAGAGGGTCCTTTCCACTTCAACATCGGGGCGATACGGCTCGTCGAGGCGATCTGCCGCAAAGACATCCCGGCATTTATCTCGGAGCATGCAAGCGATCCCATCATCCCCCGGGATATGCCTTTTCTCGTCAGGGGTCTTGCAACCGGCGGCTGGCCGCGGGAGATCCCGCTTACGGCTCACTCGGAATACACCATCCGGTTTTCCCATCTCGAGCAGGTCGCCCGCGCCCTGGGCCGGAAGGTGGAGACGGGGTGCCTCCTGGAGCTGATCGGGTATTCCAACGTGGAGAAGGCCCGCTTCATCTTCAATGCCCGGGCGTGCTCCACGGACGAGCAGGCGCTCGTGCTCGAGTTTCTTGATCATGTGAGGGAATACCGGTGGCTCGTAATCCAGTGACTAGTGACCAGTGGAAGAAAAAGAAGGGACCGGAGACTCATCCCCGCGGGATGCCTTGCGTTCGCCTGCGGCATCAAGTTCGCGAAGATCGGAAGAGCAGAAGTGAGGAAGAGCGGACAAGAAAAAATCTTCCGTCCACTCCTAACCTCCGCTCTAAGAAGAGCAGGTAATGGTTTACCCATTCCTGCATTTCGGCTCCGAGGTGTCATCCTGCGAAGGCGGGAATCCATATAAAGACTGGATTCCGGATCAAGTTCGGAATGACAAAATCTATGGCCTCAAGGACTGTGTAAACTATCTCCTGACGCCATTAATGGCTTCCTAACTTCGTAATTTTAAGCGGAGGCATTACATCTGGGTCTTTTTGAACAGCCTATGGCGGGCTGGTGAAGGAGCGCGCATTTAGCGTCATGGTTGGGGAGGTCTCATGGCACCCCTGTATTCAGGAGGCTAGCCACAGATTTTAGAATGAAGTCCAGTTTTTCTTCGGCTGCCTTTCGACCCGCTTCGATCATCTCGTTGAAGGCGCTGAAGTTGTACCCTGACACCTGGTCGTTATAGAGTCGAGGGGCCAAAACGATGTCCGCATACTGGGTTTCGGCGGTTCCGTGACACCACCCCTGGAGTTCCCAGGAACTGGCAATGACGTGCCTCAGTCCCAGGAAGCTCTCGAATCGCTCCTTCATCTGCCGGTGACGGAGATCTTGCCGGTCGGCGCTCTTGCCGGGCTCCGTCATCACATTGACCGCGATCTTGAGACCGCAGCGGCGCCAATCCAGCAAGTCCAGCGGGATGCGGCTGACCACCGCGCCGTCCACCAGCATCCGTCCGTCGCAGGAAACGGGCGGAAAGATGCCCGGGATGGCCGTGGTCGCCAGAACGGCAATGGCGGCTGGTCCCCGTTCGAAGACGAAACGCTCTCCGTTTACGAGATCGGAGGCTACCACAGCGGTCGGCTTTTCAAGCTCCGCAAACGTCGCATCCCCCAACAGGCTGTCGACAATCCGTCCCGCCTTCTTTCCTGCCAACAAGGCGGACCTGGGCAGCAAGGCGACATCGACAATCTTCTGGCTCCTGCTCACCAGGTCCCGGCTGATCTCGATGGATCGGGTCGCGTTTCCCGTCTTGGCACATATGAGTGCCACCGCCCCGCCCATGCTGGTACCGCAGAGGTAATCGATGGGTACCCCGGCTTCCTCTAATACCTGGAGCACGCCGAGGTGCGCGAAGCCGCCGGCGGCTCCCGAGCTCATGCAGATCCCTATCTCGCGTCCCGTGATCCATCGGGCGACCCAATCCAGGTTGGGAGCGATGGCGCGGTCCCAGCGGTGAGCGGAATCGGGATGGATGACACGGTCGAGCTCATCAGGCGGTATCAAGAAGAACCACGGACCCAGACGTTGCTTCGGACTCGCCTCGCGGCGAGAGCCGATCCGAACACGGCTGACCCTTGCCAGCCCGAAGCTGCTCGCTGATATCTCCACGGCTTCTTCATCCTGAAAGCAGTCTTCATAGAGAAGGACCGTATCGACATTCTCCAGGCAGGTCTTGAGCGGTCCAATCTGGTGAGCGCTCACCGTAACGACCAAAACCTTGCCAGCGCTACCGAAGCTTCTCCAGTTGTGAATCAACTGAGCAACCCAGCTTGCACTTTCATCGATCGCATAGAGTGATCGGTCAGCGGATGCATCTGTTTTCCGAAGGGGCCGATCTGACACTGGCAATAATGGTCGACCTTCATCGAAGGGCACTACGTTCCATCCATGAGAAGAGACGGAGTCGATGTAAAAAGATCCGGGGGCGTAGTGCTTGACGGCATGAAAGAGGGCGAGGCTGAACAGTTCGGATCTCGTGCCCCGAGGCAGGACGATCAGTGCGCAGGGCGCTGTCCGTAATTCGGAAGGGAAGCTCGAGCGGTGCCGGATACGTTCGATGAACATTTGAACCAGCCCCTGATGAAGCGCCGGTTGCGTCTCCAATAGCTCGAGGAAGCATTCCTTCGAGAGCGCATACACTCTTGTATCTCTTGCCGCTACCACTGTCGCGGAAATCGGCATGCCGGAAAGAAGCGACATCTCCCCAAAGACCTGTCCCGGTCGCAGAGAGATGCTCGCCTTGCCGGCATCGCATTCCAGGCCCAGCTGAACGTCAACCCCGCCCGCAGCGACCGCGAAGAAAGTACTCCCCGCTTCGCCTTTACGACAGATCACGGAACCCGCAGCATAGAAACGCACATCCGCAAGTTGCCTCAAGCGGTCGAGTCCGTCGGAAGGGAGCGTCGAGAAGAACGGGATCTCTGCGAGGTCTAGCATCCCCAGTCAGTCCTTTTGGGCATTTTTATATCCCCGAGGATGAGGCTGGAAGGGAAGGGAAACACTTTTCGGATATATAGTTTAAGGTATTGTAAATGTCAATAAATGTTGAATATTATCCCCCTCCAGGTTTCTATTGGACGCTTTCAATCTGCAGGGTAAGCCTTTTTGCATAATCCGGCGCACGAACAACAGGCGCAGCATTTCATTGGACGAAGTCCTGGATACAGAAAGGGACGACGCTTCACGCGTTAAACACGGCCGGGTGCCTGTCAGCGCGGCCGACCCGTGCCGATACTTCGAGTGCTGACAGACCGGGGCACCGAATACGGCGGGGCGCCGGATAAACACCCTTCTCAGCTGTTCCTGCAGCTCGACGAGAACGAGTTTTATCGGGTTACGTTCCGAAAGAAGGTCTATGGGGATCTGGAGACCTTGCAAACGGATTTAGATGAGTATATGAATCGCTTTAATACCGAAAGGACCCATCAGGGCACATAGATCACAACATACACGGCGGCTTCGCAGCCTTGGCCTGTTCCCGCCGCATCGAGCAGGCGCTCGTGCTCGAGTTTCTCGATCATGTACGGGAATATCGGTGGCTTATCCTCCGTTGACCGGTGACCCATGGGGGGGGGAAAGTGAGAGATGCTTTGACAATTAGACTTAAGAAACAGATTGACAACATCGATGCGCTCAAAAAGGGATCCCCTGTTTCGCCGGATTTCCTGACATGGAGGAAAGAAACGGAAGAGGTTCTGAAGGGGCTTTTCGGGGAGGACTCCCCGGAGGTCAGGGACTTCAGTGCGATTTACTACACACCGATCTTTCTCTCCTGCCGAATGGATGACGAGACGTTTGAGGATGCCTTTCGCAAAGGGATCGAAGAGGCAGGGGATCTTCTGAGCAAATCGCTGGCAACATGCGAGAAGCAGAGCGCCGGGTAGCCGTGGTCTTCTCATTCAGGCTGCAGGTAGAGCCGGGTGCTTTCAGTCCCTCAACCCGAATTTTCGCATGCGATACAGCATCGTTGCACGGGAGAGTCCCAGGAGCTTGCCAGCCCTGGTCTTATTGCCCCCGGAGCGCTCAAGGGCCTGGATGATCAGCTCCTTGTTGAAATCTTCCATGTTGATGCCCGATGGGGGGATTTTGAATTTTCCGCCCTCTGCCCTTCCGGTCGAGGTGTGCGCCTTCGTCAGGAAGTTGAGCTGGCCGGCATTGATTTCGGGGCCCTCCTCCATCAGCATGACCCGCTCGATGGCGTTGCGCAGCTCCCGGACGTTGCCTGTCCAGGGGTGTTCATTCATGAGTCGCCGGGCGTCCTCCGTCACCCTCCCGAAGCTTTTCCGGAACCGCAGGTTGAACTTGTTCATGAAAAACAGGGTGAGCGCTGCGATATCCTCCTTGCGATCCCTGAGGGGCGGGATGGTGATCCGGGCGACATTCAACCGGTAATAGAGATCCTCGCGGAAGGTGCCGTCCTGTATGCATTCCTCGAGGCTCTTGTTCGTGGCGGCGATGATCCGCACATCGACATGTTTCTTTTCAGAGCCGCCCACGGGGTAGAAGGCTTTTTCCTCCAGAAAGGTCAACAACTTGACCTGTGCGGCGGGCAGTAGCTCGCTGATCTCGTCGAGGAGCACCGTGCCCCCATTTGCCGCCTCGAACTTCCCCTTCTTCCCCTCCTGGAGCCCGCCGGTGAAGGTGCCCTTCTCGTAGCCGAAGAGTTCGCTCTCCACGAGGTCTTTGCTGATGGCCCCGCAGTTGATGCTCACGAAAGGCTTGTCGAAGCGGTCGCTGCGGTGGTGAATGAGGCGGGCGATGACCTCCTTGCCCGTTCCCGTCTCCCCCTCGATGAGAACCGTTGTGTCATAGCTCCTGGCGATCGTGTCGGCCATGCGCAGGGCGAGCTTCATGGTCGGGCTCTGGGCGACGATGTTTTCGAGATTGTAGTCCTTGACGAACTGCTTCCGCAGCTCCTCCACCTCCCTCTTCAGCTTGACGGTCTCGAGGGCGCGTTCAATGATGAGCTCGAGCTCCTCGATATCCAGCGGTTTGACGAGGTAATCCAATGCCCCCAATTTCATGGAGCTGATGACAGACTTCACGTCCTCGTAGGCCGTCATCATGACCACCGCTGCGTCCTTCGTCGCCTCGCGGATACGGCGGAGGGTCTCGATGCCGGTGATACCCGGAAGCCGGATATCCAGGAGGGTGAGGTCCACGTCGGCCGACTGCAGAACACGCAGGGCCTCCTCGCCGCTGCCGACGATGCGCGCGTCATATTTCTCCGACAGGATGTCCTCCAGGGAGGCCTGAAGCAGCGGATCGTCGTCTACAATCAGGATCTTATATCGATACATTTTCCTTGTCTTCGCCTATGGGAAATCTCAGGATAAATGTTGTGCCAACCCCTTCCCGACTCCGGATATCGATCAGCGCGCCATGTTGTTCGAGGATCTTGTGGGTTATGGAAAGCCCCAGGCCCGTGCCCTCGGGCTTGGTCGTGAAGAAGGGGTCGAAGATCTTCGAAAAGTCTTTTCGGGGGATCCCCACGCCGGTGTCGGAGATGGAGATGACGAGGAATCCTTCGCTCTTCGTCTTCGCCCGCTCGACGCGGCTGCTGAGTTTCACGACTCCTCCCTCGGGCATGGCCTCGATCGCGTTGAGCAGCAGATTGACGAAGACCTGCTGGATTTGCCGGCTGTCGAAAACGATGTCGGGAAATTCCCCGTCAAATTCCGTTTCCACACGGATCCCATGTTTTTTGATCTGGGCTTCCAAAAGCGACACCGACTCCTCGATGGCATGGCGTATCGAGTCCCTCTTGAGCAAGGGGGGGGTGGGACGGCTAAAGTCGAGCATCCCCTTGACGAGACTCTTGATTCGGTCCACCCCTACGAGGGAGTTTTCAACGATTTTCTTCGATTTCTCATCAAGAATCAAGCGCTTCGACAGGAGTTGAATATTGAAGTTGATACTGGCCAGGGGGTTGCGGATCTCGTGGGCGACGCCGGCCGAAAGTTGGCCCAGCGAGGTAAGCCGGTCCATCCGCCTCATCCACTCCTCCGATCGCTTGGCCTCCGTGAGGTCGCGGGCGATCAATACGGCACCCAGTATGGTCCCGTCCCGGCTCTTAAGTTGAGAGGAGCTCACGCCGAGCACGGCCCTGTCCCCTTGCTTCCGCCTGATGATCAGCTCCCTGCTTTCCGTGATCTGGCCGCCGATGGCCTCCCGGATGATCGCGGCGACAGGACCCTCGAAAACCTCCGTTGCGGCCTTGCCTTGCACCAGCTCTTTTTCCAGTCCGAAGAACTCCTCCGTCATCTCGTTGATGGTACGGATCGTTTCGTCGCAGTTCACGACAAGGATGCAGTTTGGCGAGCTCTCCACGACATTTTCCGCGAAGTTGCGCTCGTTGACGAGCTGCTCGTAGAGGCGCGTGTTTTCGATGATGATGCTTGCCTGGTTGGCGAAAATGGACAGGTGTTGGATGTCCTCCTCGGTGAGGACCAGGGGGTACCCGCCCCGGTCCGCCTCGATCAGACCGATGATGGACTCCCTCAGATGCAGGGGAACAGCGATGGTGGCAAAACGGTTCTGTTTTGCGCTGACCTTCCGGTCCAGGTGGGTCACCCGGCTGTCGGCTTCATAGTCCCGGATATAGACGGTCTGGCCGGTTTTGACCACCATGGTCTCGATGCATTCGTGGCGTTCCAGGTTAAATGGGCGCTGAAAGGCGATCTCCATCTCCTCGGGTGTGAAGCCGATCTCGTACTTGCACTCGAGCAGTCTGCGGTCCTTGCTGACCAGATAGATCGCCACGCGGTCGTAACCGAAGACGTGCGCGGTTTCCTCGACGATGGCGGTAAGAACGGTGTCAAGGGAGACGGGTCGGGTGAGGAGGCTGCTGATCTTGTGAACGGAGGAGAGGAGCCGGTCCTTCGCATGAAGATCGCCCTGATACTCCTGGGGCTTCCAGGATGATGTTCCCTGGTTTTCTTTTGAGGTTCCGGCTGTACGGCTCATGCGTGCCTTGGGGTGGTGGGTTCCCGGCACCACGTACAGGGAATAATACGCTTTTTATCTCATTGTGCAAGGGTTTTCTGGTCCGATGATCCCCATGCAGGGTGCTGTGAGGTACTTTGATCCGATGGCAGGTAGATGCCCGGAGAGGTAAAAGGATTGCGACTTCAGCGGCCCCTTCAAGGAGGGGGTGTCCGGGGCTTCAATGGCGCTTCCTCAACCGCCGGCCCCTCCGTAAAGGTTTTTTAGAAATGGAGGGTTATCCGTGGACCTCGTCATCCTGGATCATCCGCTCGAGTTCGGCCATGGCCTTCCTCATCTCTTCCAGGTATTTTTCCATTTCCCTTTGTTTTTGAACTCTTCTTGCCGCTTCGTAAAAGCTCATGGTGTCCTCCTGCTGCCTTACTGCATTGTCTCCCGTAGTGCCGTGGATTTTTTCCACCCCACGCGCGCTGTCTCGGGCCGGCCTTTCAGCGAATGGGAAGCGAGGCAAAAAGCCCGTTGAGGGTGTAAATCGCTACGGCCCGGATATCCTCGTCCTTCTCAATCGCGTCGAGCAGGGCGTCGATTTCGTCGTAGACTTCGCCGACATTTTGTACCTTCGCGGTGATGATCCCGAGGGGGCCCCTCTTTTCATAAAGGACCAGCCGGCCGGCAGCCTTCCGTACCCGTTCCGCAACCCCTCCGGCGGGAACAACGATTCTTCCCGGGATGGGCTCGGATACCATGACTTCGGCCACGCGGCCTCTTGCCTGTCCCAGACATACTTGAGTCGGGTCATTCACGAATTGGAAGATCACTGCGGGTTTCTTCGGCGCTTTCATGATGTCGCCCCCTCTTGATTTATTCTGGTCACCCTTCTCTAAGAGCAAGCACCGTGCCCGCCACGCCTATTTTTGTAAGTCATTGTATTTGCTTATATTTTACTTATGCTGCGCTGACCTCGGCAACCCGAAAAGTGTCTCGTTTCCTTGGCCTCTGCAGCCAAGAAGGGGTTATATCAGACATTGCCGTTAATTTTCAGTTAGTTGCGAAAGGGTATTATTTGATACGCCTTCGTCTTATCTGAAACATGGGTCAAATCCATCCGGGTCCGTGTCTTCTCTGACAATTGACGCTAAATTTTCCGTATCCTTGACTCGACAGATCGCAGCCCCACTGAACGGTAAAAGGACAGCGAGCCTTCTCGCTGTGTATATGGAAGGCGACGAAGGAAGCGAGACTCATCCCCATCAGAGGACTTTCTTTTGAAATGTCTGGACCTCCTTCGTGATGCACAAGGGAGTCTGACTGAAAGCATGCACGGTGAGGCAAATGAGGTATTCAGAAAACGCCCCTTAACCCCTCTAATCTTAAAAAGAAATACATCAGCGAAGATTTTCCTTCGAGAGAATTGCAGCAAATCATTCATTCTCGCCTGGAAGGGAAAGGCGGATATCTAAATTTTATTATATATTTCATTTGTTTACGATTTCATGGTTGCTGGCACAAGACTTGCTCAACGCTGTCCTGTCACAAACTACCTCTCTCCCTTACCCTTCTGTCCCGGGTTTTTCCCGGGGCAGAAGGGTAAGTCTCTCCATGAGGAGGTGATTCATTCCGATCCGATCCGCGAACCTCCTTTTTCTTTCATTGCCCTCACGATAAAAATAAATTGCACAAATCAGGGGTGGCCCCGTTGCGTCCCGGTAAACGAAATGATGCATGGTCAAACGATTTGCTTCACGAGGTAAAAAGCCCTTCTGCAGTCGCACCCACGGGTATCTCAATGGATCCGTCACGCTTGTATACTATTGCCGGATAAATCTTTTCATTCACAGAGCACACCTGCATCCTTGGGCGAAAAAATAAAATATTAAACAAATCGTGCAATTAGGCATCTGTTTCCTGTGGCACCCATGTTGCTAGCCCACGGGCCGGTGTCCATCTGACTCTATTTCAACGCTTCTGGCACGTGAAAACGGATCTGCCGGCCATTTCCTCTGCGTGGAAGAATTTGCCTCCTGACATGCGGGGGCTTTCCTGGGCATTGAACGGAGCATTGCCGGCCAATCAACGTATCCGGCCAAGAGACAACGGAGGGTTTCTTTCATGAAAAAATCAAAGGTCATGACAGCAAAGGAAGCGGTTTCGCAGTTCATTCAGGACGGAATGACCGTCGGTGTTGGAGGCTTTTTTCATTCCATTTCATATGCCCTGACACACGAAATCATCCGCCAGAAAAGAAAGCACCTCACCATATGCCAGCCGAGCTTCAATGAACATGCCGATCAGATGATCGGCGCCGGCTGCGTGGATCGAATCATTTCCTCTTATGTCTGGATGGAAGTGTTCGGGCCTCTTTACTGTTTCAGGAGGGCGATGGAGAAAGGTGTCCCCCACAAGATTGAAATGGAGGACTACACGAATTTTGCCGTGATGGCCCGATATCTCGCGGGCGCCTTGGGGATCCCCTATATCCCCATCAATTCCATGAAGGGCAGCGATATGGTCAACTACTCTGCCTGGATGGGGGAAAATAAGGCCAAAGTCGTGAAAGATCCCTTCGGCTCGGGTTACGAACATGTCCTGGTACCGGCCCTGCAACCGGAAGTCGGCTATTTCCACTGCCAGCGTGCCGACGAGGAGGGCAACAGCCAGATGTGGGGCATCTGGGGAGACATGCCCTGGAGCATGAGGGCCTGCAAGAAAGTGATCGTCTCCTGCGAAGAGATTGTCCCCCGCGAACTGATCGGGAGAGATCCCAACCGGACCATCGTTCCCGCCTATAAAGTTGTCGCCGTCGTTCCCTCGCCATTTGGCGCCCATCCGAAGCATTGCCAGGGTTACTACGATGTCGACCGGGACTTCATATTCAAATACATCCGCGAGTCCCGAACGCCCGATGGGTGGCAGAAATTCATGGACGAATGGGTCTACGGCGTGGCGGATCGAAATGAATACATCAAGAAGTTCATCGATGACGCCGGGATCAAGAAATATCTCGATCTGAAGGCGAAGGACATCAGCTGCACATCCGTCAATTATGGGTTCTAGGAGGAAAGACCATGTCAGACAAATATAGCAATTTCACGCTCCAGGAAATGATGGCCGTCGCGGCGGCTCGAGAGATCAAGGATGGCGAGAAGGTGATTATCGGTACCGGCCTTCCCCTCCTCGGTGCGTTTCTGGCCCAGAAGACCCACGCCCCCAACATGGTTGCCATCTACGAATCGGGCGCCATCGACTGCAAACCTATGGTCACCCCCTTTTCGGTTGCCGATTCGGTTCTCGTTCCCGGATCCGCCATGCAGGGCGGCCTGATGGAGGGGCTCGGGGTTGTTCACGCCGGGGATCTCGATGTCGGCTTTCTCGGGGGAGCACAGATCGACAAGTATGGAAACCTCAATACCCATGTCATCGGCAACTATCGCTCGCCGAAGGTGCGTTTTGCCGGAAGCGGCGGGTCGAACGATATCGGCGCAGGATGCAAGCGCACGGTCGTCATGATGCTCCAGCAGAAGCAGCGCTTCCCGGAGAAGGTGGACTTTGTCACGACGCCCGGCTATTTCAGCGGCGGCAAAGAGCGGGAGAAATACGGCTTCTACGGCAACGGACCCAGCGTGGTGATCTCTACCATGGGCATTCTCCGATTCGATCCCGAAACCAAGGAGATGTATCTCGAATCCTATCATCCCGGAGTAAAGATCGAGGATATTAAGGCAAACACGGGCTGGGATCTCAAGATCGCCAAAAATGTCCGCGAGACGGAGCGCCCCGCACCGGAACTGATCCGGATCCTGAGGGAGGAGTGCGATCCCACGGGCGTCTTCCTGAAGAAAGCGGAATAGGCCTCAACTCTTTTTGGAGAAGCGCTGTACTCCGACCAGCGGAGCGCAGCGCCCAATGCCGATGAAAGGGGGTTCTCATGTCTGGTGCAGATACGGTGCTTTATGAAAAGCAAAGCCGGTTGGCCATCCTGACGTTCAATCGCCCCGAAGCCCTCAATGCCCTCAATACGGAGGTCAATCTCAAGCTCACCGAGCTTCTCGGAGCGGCTGAGGCGGATGACGAGATTCGTGTCGTCATCTTGAAAGGCTCGGGGGACAAGGCATTCGTGGCCGGCGCGGATATCAAGGAGATGATGAGCATGAGCGCCATGGAGGCGCGGGAACATGCCCTGCGCGCCAAGATGGTCACGGACCGCATCTGGAATCTGAAAAAGCCCGTCATCGCGGCCATCCAGGGTTTCTGTCTCGGGGGCGGTCTCGAGTACGCCCTGGCTTGCGACCTCCGCATTGCCGCCGACAATGCCCGGTTCGGGCTGCCTGAAATCAACCTGGGCATCCTGCCGGGAGGGTCCGGGACCCAAAGGCTTCCCCGCCTCATCGGCATGACCAGGGCAAAAGAGCTCTGCTTTACGGGGGCCATGATCGATGCCCGGCAAGCCCTCGATTTGGGCCTCGTCAATGCAGTCCATCCCGCGTCCGCATTGATGGATGAAACCACGGCGCTGGCCGGGAAAATCGCAACGAAGAGCCCCCACGCCATTTCACTCATCAAGTCGGCCATGAACAAGGGGACGGAGATGGATCTGGAATCGGCGGCTCTCTTCGAGATCGACTGCTTCGGTCTGTGCTTCTCCACCGAAGAGCAGAAGCAGGGAATGAAGGCCTTTGTCAGCAAGAAAAAATAAAGGCTTTTCCGGGCATTGCTAAGGGGATTCGACCCCGTTGGCAAAGACTGCACGAGGGAGGATAAAAAAATGAGCGGGAAAATAGCGGTTATCGGCGCGGGAACCATGGGCACCGGGATTGCCCAGGTTGCCGTGGAAGCGGGATTTGTGGTCACGCTCGTAGACACCGAGCAGGCCTTTGTGGATCGTGGCATCCAGAACATCGGAAAATTTATCGGCAAAAAAGTCGAAAAGGGAAAACTCACACCGTCACAACGGGATGACGTATTGGCCCGTTTGTGCGGCTCAACGGATATGAAGAAGGCCGTCGCAGGGGCCGTGATGGTCGTAGAGGCCGTCTTCGAGAAATTCGAGCTCAAGCGAGACATCTTCCAGAAACTCGATGCCCTTTGCCCGCCGAGCGTCATCCTGGCGAGCAACACATCAACCCTGAGTATCGCGAGCCTGGCCGCCGCCACGAAGAAACCGGCAAGGGTCATCGGCACCCACTATTTCAGTCCCGTGCCGGCGATGCGTCTCGTGGAGGTCATCAGGGGGAAGGAAACCAGTGACGAGACGGCCGACAGGACCGTGGAGCTGTGCAAGAGTTTCGGAAAGACCCCGATCGTGGTCCAGGACATCCCCGGGTTCATCGTCAACCGCTTCCTCTGTCTGATCTACAACGAGGCGGCAAACATGATCCACAACGGTTCCGCCGGCGCCCATGAGATTGACCAGGCGATGAAGCTGGGGTGCAATTGGCCGATGGGGATCACTGAGATCATGGATCTCGCAGGTGTCGACGTCTGCGCCTTCGCCATCGAAGCCATGCACCAGATGACCGGTGAGGAGCGCTACAAGCCGTCACCGCTGTTCAAACAAATGATGGATGAAAAACGCCTCGGGCGGAAGACGGGGAAAGGCTTTTATTCCTACGACAAGTAGAGATCCGCGGGGCTGTCGTCCTGTGACGGGTCGGAAACAACATGATCCCGGCTCTTTGACATCAAAGAAATCCCGCCGCACCTTGCAGCGGCGAATCATCCGCAGCCCGGATGATGCACTGTACGAACAAACGATGACCGTGTGCTGTCTGCCGCAGGCGGCAACTGCGGACGGCGACTGCCCCACCCGCGGGAAACGATCCGACAGGCAGCAGACGACAGGGAGGGTCAAAGATGAAACAGCGAGAGGTTGTAATCGTGGAGGGCCTGAGAACGGCCTTCGGCAGAATGGGGGGCAGCCTGAAAGACTTCACGGCTGAAGAGCTCGGCGGAATCGCGCTGAGAGGTCTCGTGGATCGGACGAAGATTACGGAGCGGGGTCACGTGGATACCGTCTACGCGGGCTCTGCGTTTCCCATGTCCCATGCGATCAACCCGGCGCGCTGGGCAGCGCTTCATGCCGGTCTCCCCTTCTCGACGACGGCGTCCTACGTCGAGATGCAGTGCGGCTCGGCCATTGACAGCATGAATCACGCGGCCTGGAAAATCCTCTGCGGACACGCGGACGTCGTCATTGCCGGCGGCATGGAATCGTTCAGCCAGCTGCCATTCAAGTATTCGTCCAGCGTCGAGCCTCACAAGCTGAGACCGCCGAAGATGCTCGACTTTCAGCTTCAGCCCAAACCCGGCGAGGGTCGTGCCTACGCACCCTTCGAAATGGGCCTGACGGCGGAAAACCTTCAGGCGATGTACGGCATCTCCCGCCGGGCCCAGGACGAGTTTGCTTTCCGAAGCCAGACCCTTGCCAGGGAAGCCATTGCAGCGGGCTATTTCGAGGATGAGATCATCCCGGTCATGGTCCCCCAGGGGAAGAATAAGCCGCCACTGGCGTACAAGACCGACGAGCACCCACGGTGGGAACCGCTCGAGAAGCTTGCGACACTCTCCCCCGTCTTCAAAAAAGACGGGACCGTGACAGCGGGCAATGCATCGGGCTTCAATGATGGAGGAGCCTTTCTGCTCCTGATGACGGCGCAGAAGGCGAAGGAGCTGGGCTACGATCCGATGGCCCGCTGGATCTGCGGCGCCGACTATGGCGTCGACCCGGCCATCATGGGCGTCGCCCCGGCCTACGCGGTACCGATTGCGCTGAATCGGGGAGGGCTGAAACTGGCGGATCTGGACGTCGTCGAGTGCAACGAGGCCTTCGCCGTGCAGAACCTCGCGGTCGTCAAGGAACTGGAGAATCAGACCGGCGAGAAGGTGAACATGGACAAGTGGAATCCCACGGGAGGCGCCATCGCTTTTGGACATGCAAACGGGGCCTCCGGGGCAAGAATCACCATTTTCGCCATGCGATATCTGATGCGCACGGGAGGGCGTTACGGGGTTGTCACAGCCTGCTGCGGCGGCGGCCAGGGAGTGGCGACGATCATCGAAAACCTCAGAACGTGAATTCAATCCGAAGACAAGCATCGAAATCCCTGTTTCTGTGAGTGCAACCGGACTCTTGCAGATCAGAGAACCCTTCTTGTTTGCGGTTGGACCATTACTTTTATCGTAGGAGGATCAACATGGATTTCAAACTGTCAGAAGACCAGATTATGCTTCAGGACACCATCCGAAGGATTGCCCAGGAGCAATTTGCGCCGAGGGCGGCGGAAATCGATTCCACGGAGAGATTCCCCTGGGAGAACTTCGAGTTGCTGAGAGACAACGGTCTGCTCGGTGTCAATGTAGAGGAAGAATACGGCGGGGCCGGCGCGGGCCAGCTGGCGCTGCTCCTGGTTCTGGAGGAAACGGCCCGGGCCTGCGGTTCCACCTCGGTCATCCTTACGAATCAGGGTCTGTCCAGCGAACCTCTCATGCTTGCCGGAAGCGAAGAGCAGAAGAAGAAGTGGCTCTATCGACTGGCCACCGGAGAGTGTCCCGGCGCCATGGCCATCACCGAGCCCAACGCCGGCTCCGACGTGGCGGGCATGAGGACCACGGCGACGAAGACCAAGGGAGGATGGCTCCTCAACGGATCCAAGATCTTTATCACCCAGGCGGGTGTGGCGGGGATCACTTGCGTGATCTGCTACACGGATAAGTCGAAGGGTAACAAGGGCATGAGCATGTTCGTCCTGGAAAAAGACGCCAAGGGCATGATCATCGGAAAGCCGGAGCACAAGATGGGCATCCGCGGCTCGGATACCCGGGAGATTTCCTTCGAGGAATGCTTCGTGCCCGACGAGCAGATGGTCGGACCCGAGGGAAGCGGCTTCAAGACCCTCATGACCACATTCAATTTCTCCAGGCCCAACATTGCCGCCCAGGCCCTTGGGATCGCACAGGGCGCACTGGACGCCGCCATCGCTTACGCGAAGGAGCGCTCACAGTTCGGAAAGCCACTGGCTTCCTTTCAGGGCATGCAGTGGATGATCGCGGAAATGGCCCTCGGCGTCGAGACTGCCAGGACCATCGTCTATCGCGCCGGCGCCATGATTGATACTGAGCCGAAGCATCCGGATATTCCGAAGATCTGTTCCATGGCAAAGTGGTACGCCTCCGACGTGGCCATGAAGGTCACCACCGACGCCGTCCAGATATTCGGCGGTTACGGCTACACCAGGGAGTATCCCGTCGAGCGTATGATGCGCGACGCGAAGATCACCCAGATCTACGAAGGCACAAACCAGGTACAGCGCATCATCGTATCCAACTGGATGCTGAAATAAACGAAAGATATCCCTTTTGGACCTCACGGATACAGTGGAACAGGACGGTCTTCACGGGCCGTCCTGTTCCTGCTTCATGCGCCGGCGGGACGGCCTGTCCCATTCCTTTAAGTCCACCCGTGTGCTATGAGAGCATTCGAACAACGGTTCAGGAATGGTTTTTTTTCGGTAAGGAAGAGAGCCCTGTCATCCATGATTGCACGGATGTCCGATTTTGAAGGATATGCTCAGCCGATACAGCATATGCTCTGCATTCCGTAACAGGCCGTGAACATTGAATATTTTCTGGCAGCCCGTCATGCCTCCTCTGCCCGAAGGCTCGAAATAAAGCATTTCCTCCATGCCTGAAAACTCCCGGACCGGCCAGCATGATCATTTCGTCAATCATTTCAGCTCATTGAAGATATCTCATCTTTGGCATATCGGTTGCTCTTGAGCCCCCGTGACATTGCGTCCGTCGTCGCAGCCCGGCGTTCACCGGCCCGAAAAGACGCTGATTCGGAAATGCAATGTCCGGGATCAGAAGGAAAGGAGGGCGACCAGTCAGGCGGATCATCGAGGTACCGTTTTAAGGAAACGTACCAAGGGGGGTGCAAGCCCTTTCGGACTTCATTTTTTTTACGGCATTCAGAATTCGGTTTCCTAGTCATCTACTTATCCAGGAAGAGGGAGGATCTTATGTCCAACGGCAATTCAACGATGAGTACGACTCAATCCGTAGTGAAACCGGCGACCCATACTCGCTGGTACATTGTCTTTATGCTTGCCCTCGGGACCGTCGTCAACTACATCGACCGGGTCAACTTCGGTGTCGCAACCCCCACCCTGATGAAAGAATTCGGCTTGGGTGCCACCGAGATGGGCGTCCTGATGTCCGCGTTCTTCTGGTCTTATACTCTCACCATGATTCCCGTGGGGGCCCTGCTCAACAAAATCGGTCCCCACAAGGTTCTCGGCTGGGCCGGAATAGCCTGGGGTGCCGTCACCATGTCGATGGCCGCCTGCCAGGGGTTTTATTCCTTCATGGTCATCCGGATCGGCCTGGGTCTCACGGAGGCCCCTGCGTTTCCCGCGAATGCCCGAGTGGTCTCGGTCTGGGTACCCAAGCGCGAAAGAACCTTTGCATCGGCCATGTTTGATTGCAGCGCCCGGGCAGGAAATGCCTTTGCGCCCCCCATCGTTGCCTACATTATCGCTCTCTGGGGCTGGAAGTCATCGTTCGTGATTACGGGCGGCATGGCCGTTATCTGGGGCATCTGGTGGCTCATGACCTACCATGAGCCCCATAAGCATCCCCGGATCACGAAGGAAGAGCTGGATTATATCCGGCAGGATGAAGTGGTCAAAGAGGACGGATCGGTCCATGCGCATCATATTCCCATGTATCGCCTGCTGACCTATCCCGTCATCCTAAAGGCCGTCATCGCCTATGCGCTTTATCTCTATATCTGGGTTGTGTTCACCTTCTGGATTCCCACCTTCCTGATGAAGGCCAAGGGTCTCTCCCTGAAAGAGATGGGCATCGCCGCATCGATCCCCTTCATCGTCGGCGTGCTCATGGAGCTCATCGGCGGCAAGGTATTCGACAAATGGTACGACAAGGGAGCCACCATCACGATGCTGCGCAGGACGGGCATGGGGATCGGCATGTTCGGGGCGGCTCTCTTCATCGGGCTCACCATGACGGCAGACACGGCGTTCTGGGCCGTTTTCTGGATGAGCTGCTTCATGGGAATCTTCTCCTTCGGCGCCTCGAACGTATGGGCAATCCCGAGCGATATCGCCCCCTATGGCCAGGCCGGCGGCGTCGGCGGCATCTACAACTTCGTGGGAAATTTCGGGGCGCTCTTCGGCCCCATGGTCACCGGCTGGTTTGTCGATCATTCGCCGTACGGGTTCAATGGCGCCTTCGCGATCTGCGTGGCCTTCGCCATTGTCGGCGGCATCCTGTACATCTGGAACGATTACGAACGTCTGCAGCCCAAGGCTAAGGACGCATAAACGGTCTTTCCGCTCCCCTCCCCCCCGGATGGCTGCCGCCTTGCGCAAGACGGCAGCCATCCGGGGAACGAAACACGCTGCCCCTCCATCGCCGGGAGAGCCTCTGCCGGGGCGGAGGGAGCCCAAAGCGTCTGTGTCTGTCGATTCGGTATTTCCAGCAGTCAGCGGCTCTCTGCCAGAATGCTCCGGAATATCCCGGCGCGGTGATTTCCGGAGTCGCTGGAGTTGCGCCCGGAACCCGCGCAGCAGAAGCCGTTGATTTTGAAAGAAAAGATAAAAACAAAAAGGAGTCAACGTATGGATTTCAAATTAACCGATGAACAGATGATGTTCAAGGAGACGGCAAAAAAGTTCGCTGAAACGGAGATTTCGCCTCTCATCCGCCAAATGGAAGAACATCAGCGCACACCCCGCGAACTCATCAAGAAGATGCGCGATTTGAGTTTTTACGGGGTTCAGTATCCGGCCGAGTATGGCGGCGTCGGGAGCACCTACCTGGAATACGCGATGGTGATCGAGGAGCTCTCCCGGGTCTATTGCTCGATCGGCGGGCATATCTCCGTAAACTGCCTGTGCGCCGGGACGATCAACGATTTCGGTACGGTGGAGCAGAAGAAGAAATATCTTCCTGAACTGGTGCAGGGGGACGCCGTGGGCAGCTTCGCCTTCACGGAGCCTTCGACCGGATCCGACCCCGGTGCCATCCGGACGACCTGCGTCCGCGAAGGCGACAATTGGGTCATCAACGGCGAGAAGATTTTCATCACGAACTCGACGCTGCCCGGATACATCGTTCTTTTCTGCAAGGACGTGGAGAAGGACAACAAGATCACGAACATCATTGTCCCGAAGGATGCCAAGGGATACTCGACCCCCAAACATGTCGAGAAGATGGGCATGCATGGCATGGAGGTCGCCGACGTCGTGCTGGAGGACGTGCGCGTTCCCTTCGAAAACACGACGGGCGGGGAAGCGGGCCGGGGCAAGGGATTTTCAATGCTCACCGCGGAGATTGCCATCGGAAAACTGGGGATCTCCGCCGAGTGTCTGGGCATGGCTCAGGGCGCTTTCGAGGAGGCGGTGAAATACGCCAAGGAAAGGGTCCAGAGAGGCAAGCCGATCAACAGTTTCCAGACCATTCAATGGCTTCTGGGCGAAATGTCGTCCGACGTGGAGGCTTCCCGTTACTATACCTACGCCACGGCATTCCGGAAGTCGCAGAAGGAGGACATTCTGTTCCACTCCGCGAGGACCCGGCTGTTTGTATCCCAGGCCTGCCACCGCGTGGTCAACAACGCGATGCAGGTTCACGGAGCCTTCGCCTATTCCAAGGAATTCAACATCGAGCGGATCTTCCGCGACATGAAGCTGGCGGAAATCTACGAGGGCGTCAACGAAATTCAGAGGGTCATCGCGGCCGCTGAATACCTACGCTAAACGCCCCGCATCATATCGATCTAGGAGGAAATTATGGACAAAAAGTACGAGTACCTCTTGCTTTCCGTAGAGGACAAGGTCGCGACGGTCACCATTCATCGCCCCGACAAGGGCAACGCCCTCGCTCCCGAGGTTCTCATGGAAGTCGAGACGATGTTTACGGCCCTTTGCCAGCGTCAGGATGTCAACGTCATCGTGTTCACCGGCGGCGAGAAGTTTTTCTCTGCCGGCTTCGATCTCAACATCATCCGCAAGCTCGAGAAGGTTTCGAACGAGGAGTACACGGCGCTCTTCCACCGGGCCTACCGCGCCATCCTGTTCTGTGACCAGCCCGTTATCTGCGCCGTGGGCGGGCCGGCCATCGCCGGGGGATTCGACCTGACCCTGATGTGCGACATCCGTTATGCATCGGAGCGGGCAAAGTTCGGGCAGCGGGAGATTGTACTTTCCCTGACGCCGATCATGGATCCCCTCTGGAGGATCATCGGGATGGGCAACGCCAAGGAAGTGGCCCTCACGGGCCGGATCTACGATGCCCAGGAAGCCCTGCGCATGGGCTACGTCACGAAAGTCTTCCCCGAGGGCAAGCTGATCGAATCGGTCATGGCCATCGCGAAAGAGATGGCAACCTACGATCGCGGCTGCCTGAAGGAGACGAAGCAACTGGCGAACAAGATCGTCAACGAGGACATGGACGGTGCCATGAAAGTGCAGGAGTGGCTCTTCCGCACCTACATCGGCTCCGAGGACAACCATCAGAGAATCGATGCGCTCCAGGCCAAGCTGGCCGCGGCACGGAAAAACAAATAACCGTGCAACATGCCCTTTGAGGTTTCAGAGGGCCGAGTCTGATCATGAGGCGGGCACTATCCGGCATCCCCAAGACGGTGCCCGCCTCAACCACAAGGCCCCACAATTCCTATCGGCTGCTGCGGGATGCCGGCTCTCCATGATCCGATGACCGGGCGACAGACAAGATTTCGCGTCCCGGGGAGTTGCCCCGGAGAGCAGCCCATCCGGGAATTCATGGATTCTATGAGGGTCGTCCAAGTCGAGCACCGAGATTGAAGGGAGGCAGAACATGAAGGTTGCGGCGTTTAACGGCAGCGCACGAAAAAACGGCAATACCGCGATTCTCCTGAATACGGTTTTTGCGGAGCTGAATAAAGAAGGGATCGAGACGGAACTGGTTCAGCTGGCCGGCCAACCCATCCAGGGCTGCATCGCCTGCTACAAATGCTTCAAGAAAAAGGACGGCACCTGTGCCGTCGAGAAGGATTTATTTAATGAATGTTATCGGAAAATGAAGGACGCCGACGGCATCCTCCTGGGGTCGCCGACCTATTTCGCGGACGTGTCGTCCTCCATGCGTGCCCTGATCGAGCGCGCGGGCTTCGTGTCCCGGGCGAACAACTATCTCCTGAAGGGAAAAGCCGGGGCTGGCGTTGCGGCTGTGCGCCGCGCCGGATCGATCCAGGCGCTGACGTCCCTCAACCTCTTTTTCCTCTACAACCAGATGGTCGTTCCCGGATCGAGCTATTGGAACATGGCCGTCGGGATGAATCCGGGCGATGTGCAGAATGACGCGGAGGGAATGCAGACCATGGCGGACCTGGGAAAGAACATGGCCTGGCTGATGAACAAGCTGAAGGCCTGATGAAAGGGGTCCGACGGCAGTGCGGCCGGACATTCGATTCGCTTTCCCGGCAGGACGGGTCGCGGCAAGTGTCGGCAAGCAGGGGGTACGAGTCATGACAAGAGGCAGGGGGATCGAAGAGATCCAAATCGGAGATTCGGCGGAGTTTTCGAAGAAGATATCGGAAGACGATGTCCGTCATTTTACAGGGTCGACCGGCGAAGCGGCTTGCACGTCACGCATGCCGGCGACGGTGCCCGAGATGCTCTGCGCGAGCCTGATTTCAACCGTTCTGATTGCATATCTGCCCGGGAGCGGCACGAGGTACCTGAGTCAGACGCTCCATTTCAGGCAGCCCGTGCTGATGGGCGACACCCTGACGGCCAGAGTGACGGTCACGGACAAGCATGAAATGAGCAATTGGCTCAATGTAAAGACGGTATGCAGAAATCAAATGGGGGATATCGTGATTGACGGGGAGGCCGTCGTCATGCCCCCAGCCTGTTAGATTCAAAATGTGTTTAAACGACCGCCAAGATAATCAATGAACCGTCGGTTCGGAGGTGTTCTCGTCATGGGCATTCAGGATGTCGTATGGGTCAGTGGCTGCCGGACGGCCATTGGAGATTTTCTGGGAAGTTTGAAGGATGTTCCCGCCCGTGACTTGGCGGTAACGGCTGCCAAGGGGGCGATTCAGCGGGCCGGGATCCCCTTAGACATCATCGATGAAATCGTCATGGGACAGATTTACACGGGGATGCAGGGCTCCCTTCCGGCACGGCAGGTGGCCATGAGGGTCGGCCTTCCGTTCCGAAGTTCGGCCGTCAATGTGAACCAGAACTGCGCCTCAGGCATGAGGGCCGTCGAAATTGCCTGCCACAGCATCATGCTGGGCAAGACGGACGTGGCCCTTGTCGTCGGTGCTGAGAGCATGAGCAATGCCCCGTACCTGATTCCGAAGGGCAGGACGGGATACCGCATGGGCCAGGGCAGCATCGAGGACAGCATGCTGCACGACGGGCTTGTGGATGAACTCGTGCCGGGCCACATGGGCGTGACGGCTGAGAACGTGGCCGTGAAATATGGCATCACCCGACGGGAATGCGACGAGCTCGCCCTTCTCAGCCATGCTCGCGCCGCGAAAGCGACCGATGAAGGCATTTTCAATCGCGAAATCGTGCCCGTTGAGATCAAGGGGAAGAAGGAGACAAAGCTCTTCACGATCGATGAGCATCCCATCCGAAACGCCAGTATGGAGAGCATGTCCAAGCTGCCGACGGTGTTCAAGAAAGACGGCGTCGTCACGGCCGCCAATGCCTCCGGGATCAACGACGGCGCCTCGGCGGCGATCCTCATGTCTGCCCGGAAGGCCGCCGAGCTCGGCATCAAGCCCCTCATGAAGCTCGTGAATATCTGTGACGAAGGAGTGGATCCGAAGCTCATGGGCCTCGGGCCTGCCGTGGCCATTCCGAAATGTCTCAAGCAGGCAGGGCTTAAATTCGAGGACATCGAATACTGGGAGATCAATGAAGCCTTTGCCGCCCAGTGGCTGGGCGTGGGAAGGATGCTCAAGGAAGACTTCGGAATGGCGGTCGATCTCGACAAGGTCAACCACAATGGTTCAGGCATCGCTCTCGGTCATCCCGTAGGCTCCTCGGGGCTTCGCATCCTGATCAGTCTCTATTACGAACTGGACAGATTGGGGCTGGCACGCGGCGGCGCGTCTCTCTGCGTAGGAAGCGGCCCTGCCCTTGCCTCCCTCTGGACTCGCGACATCTGATACGAAATAAAGGTCCACAAGATGATCATCAAGAAGGTGTGTGTATTGGGAGCGGGACTGATGGGCAGCGGGATCACCCAGGTGTGCGCCCAGGCGGGCTACCAGGTGGCCATGCGCGACATCGAGCAGCGATTCGTCGACGGCGGCATGAACATCATCAAGAAAAATTTGGCCCGCGAGGTCGAGAAGGGCAAGCGCACCCAGGCCGACATGGACACCCTGCTGGGCCGGATCAAGCCTACGCTGGACATGAAGGAAGCAGCCGCCGATGCCGACGTGATCGTGGAGGTCATCATCGAGTTGCTGGAGGTCAAAAAGAAGGTTTTCCAGGAGCTCGAAACGATCGTGAAGCCCGAGTGCCTCTTCTTCAGCAACACCTCGGGGGTCAGCATCACGGCCATGGCCGCCGTCACGAAGCGTCCCGACAAGTTCATCGGCACCCACTTCTTCAACCCCGTACCCGTGATGAAGCTTTTGGAGATCATCAAGGGCTACGAGACCTCGGACGAGACGCTCAAGATCGCCCTGGAGTGGGGCAAAAGCCTCGGCAAGGAGACGATCGTGGTCAACGAGGCGCCGGCTTTCGCCGTCAACCGGATCCTGTGCCCCATGCTCAACGAGGCCTTCTTCGTGCTGGGCGAGGGGGTGGCCTCGGCCGAGGACATCGACAAGGGGATGGTGCTGGGCTGCAACCACCCGATCGGGCCGCTGGCCCTCTCGGACCTGGTGGGGCTCGACACGCTGCTGCACGTGCAGGAGAACCTGCATAAGGAGCTGGGCGACAAGTACCGGGCGGCCCCCCTGCTGGTGAAGCTCGTACGCGCGGGGCGCTACGGCCGCAAATCGGGTAAAGGCGTTTTTCTATACCGGGGATAATGCCATTTTATTCGAAAGGTCAGGTTTGCCGGCATCATCGGGAATCGATCCTCGAGTCAGGGTCAGGCAAGCCGGCTTGTGGAGGCAGCTGCGCGAATCAGGCCAAGGGCTCCGGTTATCGCCTGGTTTCATCCCGGTATGTGTCGAGGATACCTCATTCCGGACCCCTGTGCATCGGTACGGATCGGTTGCTTTGATAAGGCTTGAGCTTCAACCATATTTCTGTTACGTTACGTGGCTGTTTTTGAAAGATCGTTCCGCTTAGCGGAACATCGTCGGGCAGGCTCGGCGGGAGTAAGTTGACATGGAAACGGTCGTCATCATTTTCACCATAGCTTCTGCATGGATAGCGTTTCTGGTCCACAAGGGCAACAAGGTTGTCCTGAGGCAGGAAAAGCTCATCCAAGAGATCGGCGCGGGCGACGATAAGGTCATCGAGCAGCTCTCCATCGTATCCTACCATGGCGGCTTTCCCGATCTTCCGATACCCCAGAAGCTTCATATTGCCGTATCCGATGAATACCTGTTGCTGTCCACAAACCAGGGCGCCTACGGGAAATTGCCGTTCCGATCGTGGAAGAAGATAGAGAAGTTCACGACCCTGAGAAAGCATGACCCCAAGGACCGTAGCATGGTCCTCTTCGGCCCCCTCAACAACCTTTTATTCAAAGATTCCAATCGGCACTTCATCGCCATCAACCACGAAGACAGTGCAGGGCAGGACAACAACCTGCTGATCGAACACGGCAGTGTCGACAAACTGGAAGAAATCTTCGAGAAACTGGAAAGCTCCTACAAAAAATACAGGCTGAAGGGGACGTCGTGATTCAGGAAAAAAGACGTTCCCTTCCCTGCACACGATGATCGTAGGCTTTCATCATCAGCACAGGTGAGTGAATGACCGCGGGTATAAAAGAAACGCGCCCGACCAGACTCGATAAATACAGGGCAGAGGTAAGAACAAAAGATCGTCTCCTGTCGTCCATCCTCAAAATCAGCGGACTCCTGAATCGACCGATCAACTGGGAAAAAATCCTCCAACAACTTGTCCGGGAAATGAAGCGGGCCTTCGTCCTGGAGCGGGGCGTCATCTTTCTGATCAACAAGAAGGAAGGCACCCTAGAGGTGAGCTATGTCGTCGGGTTCAGTCCGAAAGAAGTGGAGCGGGCCTTCAGGCATCCGTTGATCATGGACAAACATCTGTGTCGAGAGACGCTGGTCGCAAAAACGGGAAAGACCATCTATATCCGGAATGCGCAGAAAAGCTCCATTATCACTCAATTCGATTTCAAGATGGATAGGATCTGGAATCGGACCTCGAGCATCTCCATGCCGCTGAAGATCAAAGGAGAGATCATTGGTGTCATTCAGGGAGATCGAACGACGGAAGAGCTCGTCCTTTCGAAGGGCGACATCAAACTGTTTTCCTCCTTCGCCAGCCAGGCCAGCATCATCATAGAAAACGCCAGGCTTCACGAACAGGCCCATAAAAAAATCGAGCAACTGATGTTTCTGAATTCCGTGAGCGAAAAAACAAGTTCGACGTTGAACATCAACAGGCTGGCGGACATCATAGCGGCCAATGCCCTGAAAATCGCCCACGGGAAAATCTCCGTCCTTTATCTGGTTGACCGAGATCGGAAACATCTCCGGATTGCCTCCCTGAAAGGCTACGAAGGATTCGACACGGAACGCTTCAGGCTGAAGGTGGGTGAAAACGTGACCGGATGGGTGGCGGAAAAAGGAGTTCCCCTTCTCGTCAATGACGTCAGTGAGGAGCCACGGTACTCCGTCATTGTCCCCGGTGTGGCCTCCATGGTGGCTGTACCGTTGATCTCAGAGAACAACGTTCTGGGCGTGCTGAACGTAAACAGCGATCGGAAATCCGCTTTTTCGCTCGACGACCTGGAATGGATGATGATTCTGGCTCGCCATGCGGCGGCCCTCATCAACAATATCCGACTCTATGAGAGGGTGACCGAAGAGAGAAATTTCACGGCCAACATCCTGGAGCGGTCTCCCAACAGCATCGTCGCGATCGACGAGAACAAGAAAATCACGTCCATCAATCGCAGAACCGAGGAAATTCTCAAGCTGCGGCGCAAAAACATTCTGGGAAAGAAAATCGGCGATGTTTTCGGGGAGGCCATCTCGGACGCCCTCACCAGGGCGATCGACAACCAGACGGCCTTTGAGAACGAAGAGGTCAACTGGACGCGAAGTGACGGGAAAAACCTGGTCCTCCGGATCAATTCCACGTTGCTGAGGGGGAAGGACAGCGCGGTTCAGGGGACGATCGTTTCCATCCAGGATCTGACGGAAATCAAGAAAACGGAAGAATTGATTCACCGGATGGACAAACTGTCGTCTCTGGGTCAGTTGTCGGCGGGATTGGCCCATGAACTGAGAAACCCTTTGGCCAGCATCAACTTCAACGTACAACTGCTGGAAAAAGTGCTCGAGAAAGACCAGAACACCCGCGCCATATTTCAGGATACCAGTGAAGCGATCGAAAGGATCAAAATTCTCGTCAAGCGCGTCCTGGACTTCACCAAAAAGGGCAACCCTGCCTTTAAATCGGGGTGCATCCATCATTCCATCAACGATGCCGCCGACCTCATCGCGCCGCAGCTAGGCAAGAAACATATAGAAATAAAGCGGAACTTCAGCAAGGACGTTGGCCCCATCACATTTGATCCTAACCAGATGCAGCAGGTTTTTGTCAATTTGCTGATGAACGCGACGGAAGCGACACCGGACGGCGGGACGATCGAAATCCACAGTGATGTGGAAAAACGCAGGCAACATTCGAGCGATGTGCTCGTGCTGACGATTTCCGACAACGGGCAGGGGATCCTGCCGGATAATCTCCCGAAGATATTCGACCCTTTCTTCACGACCAAGGCGGACGGTACCGGGCTCGGACTGTCCATTGTCCACAAGATCCTCGAGCAGCACGATGCTACCATCGATGCAAAAAGCAAGGAAAACAAAGGGACCACGTTCACCATACGAATCCCCATAAAGAAAATAGCGGAACGAGATGTATCGGTACAAGATCTTAATAGTCGATGACGACCGGCTGCTCCAGAATTCCCTGCGGAATGTCCTGTCGGAAAAATACGAACCGATTATTACCGGGAGCGGCGAATCGGCGCTGGAGATCCTGCGGGCGAACAGCCTCGACCTCGTGATGCTCGACATCCGGCTGCCCGGCATCGACGGCGTTGAAACCCTCCGCAGAATCAAGGAAATGCACCCGGATCTGACGGTTGTCATGATGACGGCCTACGAGGACGTCAAGACGGTGATCAAATCCATGAAGACGGGCGCCACCGATTACCTGGTCAAGCCTCTCGACATCGAGGAGCTGGACCTCATCATCGAGCGGACCATCGAGCATCTTCGATTGAGACGAGAGGTCGAGGAACTGCGGAAGCAATGCATCAAGAATTTCGACATCGACAACATCATCGGAGAAAGCCAAGGCATCAAGGAAGCGATGAAGCTCGTGAACACCATCGCAAAGAGCCACAGCACGACGGTGCTGCTGGAGGGTGAAACCGGGACGGGCAAGGAGGTCATCGCCCGGGCGATCCATACGCGCAGTGCGCGCTTCGGCAAATCGTTCGTGACGATCAATTGCGGGGCCATCAGCAAGGATCTTGTGGAGAGCGAGCTGTTCGGTTACGAAAAAGGAACCTTCACGGGCGGCTTGAACGAGGGGAAAAAGGGAAAATTCGAAGTTGCTGACGGGGGGACCATTCTGCTTGACGAGATCAGCGAACTGCTGCCGTCCTCTCAAGTCAAGCTATTGAGATTTCTTGAGGAAAAAGCGTTTTATCGCGTTGGTGGAAACGAGAAGAAAAAGGTCGACGTCCGGATCGTCGCCGCCACGAACAAGAGTCTGGAAGAGGCCGTCGAGGAAGGCTCGTTCCGAAGAGACCTCTATTATCGTCTGAACGTTGCTAAGATTTACCTGCCTGCCTTGCGCGATCGGAAGGAGGACATCATCCCACTCACTCATTTCTTCATGCATCAATTCAACGATGCATTCGGGAAAAACTTTACAGGCCTGTCGCGGGAAGCCGTTCTTGTGGTGATGAGTCATCCGTGGAGCGGAAATGTGCGAGAATTGAGAAATGCCGTCGAACGGGTCGTGCTTCTGCACGACGGCCCTCTCATCGAGGCCGGCCATCTGTCGTTTCTCGAAGCCCAGAGGCCGGTTGCCGCACGAATGGGACAGGCGGGCGATATGCAGGGTACTCTGATGGGAATGAGTCTGGACGATCTGAACAAGAAACTGATTATGCAGGCGCTGGAGCAGACCAACGGTAACAGGACTAAAGCAGCCAAACTCCTCGGGATGTCGCGGCCGACTATGGTTTATCGGATCGAGAAATACGGCATACAGGTACCCGAAAAGGATTGAGTTTGGCCTTCAATCCTTGGCAGGGGAATAGGTTATACGGGAAGGAATCCGGAACGGAATGAGGCTTTCATCCGGGCCATCAAAAATTACCAAATCATACCGGGTACAGGACGTGGGTGCCCGCATCAACGACCTCGTGTTTGCGGAAGCGGCGACTGCCGGGCTGATCAGGCAAGTCCCTCTTCGATTGCCATGATCCGGCGTCGCACGACCCCATCAAGCGTCTCCATGCTCGCCTTCTGGAAGGCGAGGACGAAATCTTCGTCCGGGTCATCAAAAAAACGTCTGAAGCTAACCGCGATCGCCATGAGCGACCCGGCGGGCGCGCTGATCGGATACTACGAACGATACGATGAGGCGGTTGACCCGCAAGGTCCTTACAAGGCTGGGTCGCCGGACGGCAGCCGTTCGGAGAAGGGTTGAACGGGCGGCGTATTGGCGCAATCACGACAGAAGGGGCTCCGGTGATGAATCCCGAGAATGGGCACGATCAATCAACCGACCTGCAGTCGACGTTTACGATTGAATCGAGGCACTCCATGATCATGGAGTGCGCCGAAAACATAACAGGCGCCTGTGCGTGTGATCGAGAGAAACTCGTCAGGCTCTTCTACTTTGTCCGAGATTCCATTCGGTACAATCTTTTCATGATTTCCGCGTTCGAAGAAGATTTCAAGGCATCCCGGGTTCTGGAATGGGGGAAGGGGTATTGCGTCCAGAAAGCCGTTTTGCTGGCAGCGCTGGCGAGAGCGGCAGGAATTCCCAGCAGACTTGCTTTTGCAAAAATCAGAAATCATCGCACACCCGAACATATTGTAAAAAAGGTGGGCACGAACGTATTTCCCCGACACGGCTACAATCAATTCTACTGTGACGGCAGATGGGTCAGTGCCGTCGTCGCCTTCGACAGGGATCTGTGCGAAAGCAACGGCGTGCCGAGGGTGGAGTTCGATGGTGCAAAGGATGCGGTCCTTCCGGAGAAGGACCTGCAGGGACGGCCGTACATCGAGTATATCGAAAAATACCCGTCCACGGCCGACCTTCCTTTCCTGTGGATCGTCCCGGTGATTTCAGCGAGATTCGGCCCTGACAAACGGCCGTCGCTATCACGACAGGGGGACATGGGATCGGCTCGCGATCAAGGAATTGCGGATACAGGTCCGATGCGAGAATGACAGGAAAAATTGCATTCCGGGGAAATTCCACAAAGCGGCAGCCAAAGACTATTTTCGCGTAGTGCGTCCGAACATCATGGGAGGAAGCACTGGCTGATCTGGTAGAGATAGCTTTCCAGCCTTTCCGGTTCATTCAGTATCCCCCTGTCAACGACCTCCCTGAGTCGGAGGTAAGTCTGCCGGTCATCCAGGTCGGCGAGTCTGCGGTAGACTCCCTGTCGACGTCCCAGCCGGAAGATCCTGCGGTCCTCATCGGGCAATTCCAGATAACGGTCAATGATGCCCATCATTCTGTCTTTGTCCTCGGGCAGCTTCCCCTCCAGCTCTTCGAGTAGGTTCAGAACATGGTCGCTTGCAATGCGGCTTTCAATGCCGTTGAGATGTTCCAGGAAAAAACGGATTTCCCGTATGATGTCATCTTCTCCGAGAGGCTGAAACTCCCCTTTCATCATCCGGTCGTGCAGCGTCGTTCCCTGACGGACCAAGAGCGTCCGCGGCCGAATGTAATCCGGGTTGATTTCGTTCAAAACCTTCGCCGTCTCAGTGGCATGCTGGCGAGACCAGCGGTTGCCGCCGAGCCCGGGCATAACAAATTCGCAGAGCGAGATTCCCGATGCGACAATACGACGTCCGCCTTCGATATGGTCTGCCGCCGTCACTCCTTTTCGCACGAACGTAAGCAATGGGTCATAACCCGACTCAAGGCCGATATGAACCCGAGTCAACCCTGCTTCTCGCAACCGCGTGAGATCCTCGACGGATTTGTGGCTAGCCGTCCTGGATCGACAATAGGAGGTGACACGGGTGATCGTGGGAAATTTTCCCCGAAGAAAATAAAGGACCTCAAGGAGGTCATCAGTTTTCATGATCAGCGTGTCGGCATCCTGGAGGAAAACCGTCTGCGCCCCGTAATAGAGCCACGCGGCCACATGCCTCATCGGATCGTCGAACCGGTGATCGTTGTCGCTGCTGAACAGGAAGGAAACGACCGCATCATTGGTGTGCCCTTCCTGACCGAGTTGCCACGAGAATTCCGCGATCCGGTCTGCCATCTCGCGAACGGCCACGATGTCGTTTTTGATTTCTTCAACGGTTCGTAACTGAAAGCGAGAGTCCTTGTATGTGTGACAGAAGGTGCACTTGTTCCAGGGGCAGTTGCGGGTCGGCCTGATCAGCAGGCTTCTTGCCTCGCTCGGCGGTCGGATTGGACCCTGTTCATAGCAGGTATGCAGGATCATGGGTTCTCCCTTTTTTGAGTATTTCCAATGCTGAGCAGCGCTCGCATTGCAAAATCGTATTTTCCAGGGGTTCCGGGAAGATCGCCATGGCGCAACGACCCGATAAGAGCGAGGGGAAGCTTCTCCCGGAGGGGAAGACCCCCGTCTTTCCCGGACATTCTACAGGCCGACAACCGCGTCCAATGGTTCTCTTTCCCGGCGATCGGTTCGGTGACGGCCGCTTTTCACGATCATCGACAGGCGATCCTGTACGATCCGGGCTTCTTCCACCATGCGCTCCACGAGTTCCCCCACCGTCGGTTCATCGTGTATCAATCCCGTTACCTGTCCGATGGGAAGGAACCCTTTTTCGAGCATTCCCTTTTCGATGGCGAACCGATATCCTCTGAATCCCATGGCCAGATAGGCCATCTGGATGGCATTTCGCATCCCCGAGCGGACAACGTCGAGAAAGAGTCTGTAGTAAGGCTGTCTGATCAGGCGGGTCGCTTCGAGAGACCCGGCGAAAGCCTCGACGGGACGGAAGATTCTCCCCATTGCTCTGCGGGCACCCAGTGCATCCATCATGCGGCTGGGCATGCCGTCAAAACGCTTCGAATATAGGGTTTCCGTGACGGACTTATCGATGATCGCCTGCTTGGCTGCCGGATGCAAGGGACTTTCCACCGTTGCCGCAAAGCGGGAGCCCATGGCAATGCCCTCGGCACCCAGAGCCAGGGCCGCCGCGAGTCCTCTGCCGTCGCCGAACCCCCCGGCAGCGATCACCGGAATGCTCAAAAGGTCTGCGAGGGCAGGGATCAGGACCAATCCGGTGACTTGATCGCCATGGGCGGCAGCCTCATATCCCGTTGCAATAACGGCATCGGCACCGAAATCCTCGGCCCGCCGGGCATGGCGTGGATTTGTCACGGTCGCAATGACTTTTCCTCCGTAAGCGTGGGCATGACGGACAATCCAGTCTCCCTTTCCAAGAGCGAAATTGATGACGGGTACCTTCTATTTGAGCAGTACTTCGGCATTTTCCCTGGCTCCAGGGAAAGCGAGGGTCACGCCCGCCCCGAAGGGTTTGTCCGTAAGTCCGCGGATCTTTTCGATTGCGCTGCGCGTCTGTTCAGTGTCGAGGGGTCCCGTGGCAAGGATCCCCAACCCGCCGGCATGGGAAACCGCCGCGACCAGCTCCGGGGTGCCGATAAAACTCATACCCGAAAGCAGGATGGGATACTTGATTCCCAGCATGGATGTCAGCCTTGTCTCATTGTCAGTCTCCTTGATTAATAGGTTAGCATGCTAAGCGTATTATCCAATTTAACGAGTACATTGTGTCGCATACCAAGCATTTGGTTACAGTCATACCGCCCGCTCGCTGTGTTTCAGTTTGACAATCCGCACAGGATTCCGTTCAACTTATAGATTCCGATCCCATGAGAAACGGCGTCTGGATCAACGATGCTTTCGGGCTTGCGATACAATCAGGCACGGGCGGCCCGCAGTCAGCATGCGAACTGTGCAAGGAAAAACTATTTTTGAAAGTCACGAAGCAGCCGCTCGAGCAGCAGACGCTCCTCCATCCGGAATTCCTTCAGTACGCTTTCATGGGCGTTATTGCCCTCTCGTACCAGTGCCTCTTTGATTTCTTTCGCTTTTGGCGTGAGTGACAGCCGCAGAAATCGCCGATCATCGTCAGCGGTGCTCTTTGTGATCCAGCCTCCCTCTGCCAGCCGGCCGAGAATGCCGGAAAGAGTCGCATTGTCCAGGACAAGTCTTTTCCCGATGTCCCCCGCCGAGCTGCCGTCTTCCTCGAAAAGGGCTTCTAGCACGAGAAACTGTATCGGCGTAAGCCCATAGGATTGAAGATGATTCTTGTAAATTCCCTGAGCCTTTTGATAGGCCTTGCCGAGAAGGAAAAGGATGCAATTCTCGATGAAGGACAATGTCAGCGCCCCCTTATTATTTAGCATACTAAATAATTTAAAATATTATTCATGTCAAGGCAAAAAATAAGCTAGTATTATATTTCATAATATCAATATGTTATATTTAAATCAGGCAGATCTGGCCAAAATCATGCGAAGAGAGTCACATGTTGCATGCAATACAATGAGTACAGGTTGCACGACCTCGCAATGAACGGTCTTAACCATCGAAATTATTCTTAAAGAGATCTTGGATACAAAAAGAGTATCGCAGCTTTTGTGAACCATCAATGATGGATAAGAACCGGCAAAAAAATAGATAGGCTCCCAGTACGAACGCCTCGATTTCCACGTTCTGCCGTTGTTTGTTGCCGGCTCGTTCATAAGAAAGTCAGGATCGTTTATCTTCTCATGGCGTCGGCTAAAGAAGGTTGACTTCAAGACGGGATTTTTCAGATCGAGCAACTCGCATCTATCTCAATGGCCCAATCTTATGAACTTACCTTGACATGAAACCGGGATCGTTTTTGGGGGTGCGGGTCCGTCAGCTCCATTCCGTCCCTTCACAGCTCATTGCTCGGTGCTGTCGAGCACGTAGAGTTTTTTCAACTACTTCGCACCCGAATTGACAAGCAATTCACGCACCTTGTTGTGCCTGTTCTTGGAGGCTACGCGCAATGCGGTTGTACCCTTATTGGTCTTGGCATTGACATCTGCCCCCTGAGCCAGCAGCTCCCGCACAACCTCCAAGTGGTCGTTCTGGGCGGCTGCCATCAACGCGGTTGTGCCGCTATTGTCCGTAGTATCGATGTCAGCCCCCGCGCTCCGTTTCAACCACTTGTCTAAGCTTATGCTATAGATTCTCTCGTGCCATATCCTGTATGACCGGTACGGCGTACAATTGCCAGGTATGCCCCGAGTGCCACAAGACCGCCTGCGATATGAACTGACGGGACAATCACAAACGCTTCCGGGCCTGTGAAAAGCGGCACCCCCAGGATCCACTCCGCGATCATCTTTCCCGCCGTCAGGGCAAGGACCACAAGCCAGAGAAGACTGACCCGGGTTCCCCGTCCAGCCTCCTCCACGGCGAGCAAAACGACCGCCATCGTCGCGATCCCCGAGAGCCCTCCGAAAACCGATATTCCCGGTGACAGCAGAAAAAGACAGAAACTCCCCGCCAGAGACGCGGCCAGGCAAAGATGCCTAAAAAGCAGGGGGTGTCTCCGCTCGAGCAGCCCCCCCGCTGCCGCGAAAACCAGCAGATTGAAAAAAAGATGATCCCCGGAGAAGTGGACGAGGGGTCCCGTGATCAGGCGCCAGATCTCTCCGCCCAGAATGGCGCTCCGGTCATAAACCAGGGCTGCCGCCAGAGGTGGAAACAGATAGGCGCTGACGGCAAGTGCCAGGATCACGAACGTCACCTGGGGGGTACCACCCGCTATTCTCTTTTTCTGCCGAACCACAGGGCAGCCCCTCCTGTTATGAGGATCAGAATCGCGGTCAGCGGGTCAATGCCGCCCCCGCCCCGGGAACCGGCCTCCGAAACGACCTTGTATTCATCAGGCTTGGCCTTCACCTTGTCTTTGAATCGATCGAGCTCGGCGTGCAGGTTGGCGATCATGTCGTCGTTCGCCTTGACAAAGCCGTCATAGGAATCCTTGCGGAGCTGTTCGTCCAGGTTCACCGGGGTGGCGGAGCCCTTGATCTGGCTCGTTCCCGGCGCCCGGAAGAGCAGCTTGCGGCTCGGGATGTGATAGACCGCCGTGTCCATCATGGTGTTGGTGTCATTGCGCTCTCCCTTGACGACGTACATGCCGACGATCGTCCAGTAGGCGATGGAGAGCATGTCCTCGCTGGTGTGCTGAACCTGGTCGTAGGAGATCAGGGCGATCACGTCGACGCCGTGCATCGTCCGGATCTGGTCGAGGTTGGTGAAACCGCCCTTCGGCTTCAGATAGGCTGTCGGGATGCGCTCGATGGATTTGACAAAGGGGTACTTGGCGAATTCGCCGGCGATCTGCTCCATGATGTCGAGCTTCTGCTTTTCGCTCAGCCGGTAGGCGCTGCCCGACATTTCCGTGTTCGGCACAAAGGCGATACCCGCCTTGATGGGAAGCGAAAGGACCGGGACGGAGGGTGTGACCGACACGTTTTCCTTGTCGGGGTACAGGTACTGGACGACACTGCTGGAATGCCGGGTCTGCTTTCCATGGAGGCCATAGCACCCCGCGACGACGAGGGCGAAGATCAGAACGGTGGCCAGGGAGATCGAGAGGTGACGGTTCATCTTTTTCATGCTCCTGAAAAGTTTGATCAGCCGCTGACGGCGGATTTTTCTTTTCCAGTCCACGACACCCAGAGCGTGAGCAGCCGGGTGGCTGCCATGGCCGTGATCAGCCGCGGCACCCAGAGCCAGAAGGCGCTGATCCCGAAGGGCAGAAACAGGAAGGGGTCCTCGACCATGGAGTGATTGATCCCGATGGAGAGCTGAAGCTCCTCGAGCTCCTCCTTGGAGATGTGCCCCTGCCGGGCCTCCTCCACGATCACCGCCCCGCCGTAGGTCAGGCCGAAGATGACGGCCGTCATCCAGAGAATCCCCACCTTCTCGCTCAGCCCCAGGATGCGTAAAAAGGGCGACAGGGCCTTCACGATGGGCATGATCCAACCCATGCTTTTGGCGATCTCGAGAAGTGTAAGGATCGTCATGATGATCAGGAAGATCTTCGCGGTGAGGTTCAGCATCGAAAGGCCCCAGTCGGCCACCATCAGCTGAAAAGCCTGCGTGGAGGCTCCCAGGGCGCCCGCCTGCGCCGCGGAGGCGGGGTCGGTCT
>Ga0105098_10000045_pt1 | contig 34534 bp, 35 predicted proteins | sample PPLLak21cMay2015_FD_79137 | JGI IMG/M metagenome (GOLD analysis project Ga0105098, IMG submission 79137) | Freshwater sediment microbial communities from Prairie Pothole Lake near Jamestown, North Dakota, USA - PPLs Lake P7 Core (1) Depth... | ecosystem: Environmental > Aquatic > Freshwater >... | reverse complement strand
AGCTTCCCGGTAAGGAATTCTGGAAAGATAATCAAAGGTTACTTTGTTCTGAGCAATTACCCAGGCTTCGGTTTCTTTAGAGAGGTCATCCTCGAGCCAGCGGTAGGGGTCGGCTACCTGGGTGCCAAAATACGCATCTACCGTATTGCCTTTTGCCGTTGCCGGATAAGTAATTTTCATAGCTTGTTTTTGAGAAAAAAGCGGGCTGGTTAGCAAGACTGCAAGCACCGCAAACATGATTGAACTTAGTTTCATTATAATGTGTTTTAAACCTTAAAAGTAAGAAATTCAGAATTAATTTAAAGCATTTACACCCTCAATTTTACCCGGTAAGAACTGCTTCAGGGTAGCCTCGATGCCATTCTTTAAAGTGTAAGTTGAAGAGGGGCAACCATTGCAGGCTCCCTGCAGAATTACGTTCACGATTTTGTTTTCGGCATCATAGGATTGGAACTGGATATTTCCTCCATCGCTTGCTACAGCCGGTCTGATGTACTCATCCAGTATACTGATGATCTGATTCGATATTTCGTCATCGTACACGGCAGTAGTTCCGGTGTTGGTCTGGTTTATTTTGTCTTTGGGCAAAAATGCAGTTGTAGTGATCTCTTTCTGATCCTCCACATATTGCTTGATGAATTGTCTGATCTCGGTGTTGACCTCAAACCAGTCCACCGATTTGTCCTTTGTAACCGAAATATAATTCTGAGAAATAAAAATTTCCTTAACAAAGGGAAATTTGTACAAGGCCAGGGCTAACGGTACTTCCACCGCTTCTTCGGCATTCAGTATTTCTATATCGCTTGCGTGCAATAAACGGTTGGTTACAAATTTCTGGGTAAGCGGATTCGGGGTTTCTTCCGCATACACTTCCACTACCTGCTTTTTGTTTTCCTGAAACAGTTCCTTGCCCTGGTCAAAATAAGCCTGCAAAATTTCTGCCAGGTCATTTTGAACATCAGCCCATTCCAGCATATCGTATTTTTCCAGAGCAATAAAGTTCGCAGAAACAAAGACCCTTTTTACGAATGGCAGCTTGAAAAGTTGCTGCACCAGCGGAGAATTCTGGGCCTCGTCTATGGCATTGTATTCAAAAGCCCCTTCGGTGAGCATTTTGTTAAAGACAAATTTGATGATTTTGGGATTATTTGTAGTTTCAATTTTTACAGTGGTCATGGGATAATTTTTAAGTTAGAAGACAAAAATACGAAAGATTTTATTTAGTAAATTTGATGTTCTGTTAAACTCCTTGTAAATATGATCATCAAAGAATTGAATGGCCTTAGCCCGAGATACGGTAAGGAATGCTTTTTTGCCGAGAATGCAGTACTTGTTGGTGATGTTGTCATGGGCGATTTTTGTTCGGTGTGGTACCATGCGGTGATTCGCGGAGATGTGCATTATATTAAAATGGGCAACAAGGTAAATGTGCAGGACGGAGCGGTGATCCATGCCACTTATAAAACCTCTCCCACCAACATAGGCAACAACGTATCAATAGGCCACAATGCCCTCGTTCATGGTTGTACCATTCACGACAATGTACTGATCGGCATGGGCGCTATCGTGATGGATGATTGTGTGATCGAGAGCAACAGCATAATTGCTGCCGGGGCGGTACTGACAAAGAATACCCATGTACCCTCAGGCACCATTTTTGCGGGAGTCCCTGCGAAAAAAGTTAAGGACATCAGCCCTGAGCTGATCACAGGTGAGATTGAACGTATTGCCGATAATTATATCACCTATGCGGGTTGGTATAAGTAGTTTGCTCTGTCAGGAATTTTTAAGAAAGCCAAGGAAAATTTCGATGATATCATATAGAAGCAGCAGTAATAAAAAAGCCAGCAGTTTTTGCTGGCTTTGACAGGTTAAAAGATCAACCTTATAAATGATTTCGGTATTATTTAATACCCAATTTAGCTTTAACCGGAGCCATCAGGTCTTCTCCTTCAAAAACCAAAAGTCCTTTTCCGGGTGAAGAATCCAAAACGTACTGAGCACCTTTTTCTTTGGCAACCGCATTTACAGCACCCTGCGCTTTTTCAAGGACGGGTTTCAAAAGATCAAATCTTTTTTTCTGAATTTCCTGATCGGCAGTCTGTCCGTATTTTTGCAATCTGGCCTGCAGATCTTCTACTTCCTGCTGGCGCTTGGTGTTTTCTGCATCCGTTTGCGTAGGAGCTTCTTCACTGTATTTTTTCAATTTTGCCTGTAAAGCAGTGGCTTGTGTTTTGTATTCTGTGGCATAAGTCTCAGATAGTTTCTTTAATTCACTTTCCATGGCTTTGGCTTCAGGCATAGCCATTAATAAGGTTTCACTGTCGATGTGCGCTATTTTTTGCGCCTGAGCAACCTGCAATCCCGCAAATAAAATAATCGCTAATACTAAATTTCTGAATAGTTTCATTTGTAAATAATTTGTTAATAATAGTTAAATAATTTTCCTTTTTTAATTGTTTGTTTCCTTTAATAATTCGTCCCTTTTTTTGTTTTTTTCTTCAATTTCTTTCAGTTTGGCTGCCCGTCTTTCTTCAGATACTCTTTTTAAGGAATCTCTTAATTTTTCTCTGGCTTCCTGTTGTTCTTTTATACGGGCCTTCAATTCAGCCTGTTTGGCCGCCTTTTCTTCGGCTTTGATCTGCTCAGGTGATTTTACTTCCCCTTCTGTCCTGGCACCCGTCAGCGTATCGTTGCTCACTTCCTCAACCTCGATAGGGTCCGGAATGGCGGCAGCCTCCACAGCTTTGGTTTTTGTGGCTTTTGTATTTTTATTATCTTCAAGGGTTTGGCGCTTCCTGTCTTTAACGATGCTGTTCAGAACGAGTTCACTTACATCGAAATTGCTGTTGCTGTACAGCATGATCAGATCACTGGATTTGTCAAAGATAAAGTCGTATTTCTTGGTTTCCGCGATTGTTTGAATGGCATTAAAAACCTGGTCCTGAACGGGTTTTACAAATTGCTTACGCATCTGATACAGGTCGCCGGTGGGGCCGAAATAGCCTTCCTGCAACTTTTTGAGTTCTTTCCTTTTGATGTCAATATCTTCTTCCCTCTCCAGGATCATGGCTGGAGTGAGCAAAGCTTTTTCATTGATCAGGTCCGTTTCCATTTTTTCGATCTCGATAGAGAGATTGTCCAATTTTTGTTGCCAGACTTTTACCTTGTCGTTTAACTTGGCCTGCGCATCGGTATATTCCGGAACATTGTTCAGAATGTACTCCATATCAATATATCCAATACGTAATTGTTTTTGAGCGATTGTCAAAGAACTGGTCAGAAAAACTGCGATAAAAAAGATATTTTTTATCATAATATGATTGTACTAGAAAATATCGTGCCAAACGATAATATTAGGCAAATATACTAAAATCCTTAAAACTGCTGACCAAGAATAAAATGGGTTTGCCAACCTGATTTTTCCAGAGTACCCGGTATGTTGTCAAATCCATAACCGAAATCAATTCCGAGTAATCCAAAAGCAGGCATGAACACCCTTACACCGGCACCGGCGGATCTTTTCATTTCAAAGGGTTTAAAATTTTCAAAATCGTAAAAAGAATTACCTCCTTCCAAAAAGGTCAGGGCATAGATGGAGGCAGAGGGTTTTAATGTAATTGCATAGCGCAGTTCAAGCGATATTTTGTTGTAGGCAGTACCTCCCGCAGAGGGTGTTAAACTCGAATTGGGATACCCGCGAAGGGCAATAACCTGCCGGCCGTCGAACTGTCCTGTGGCCATACCATCCCCACCTACATAATACCTTTCAAACGGAGGCGGACCGATATCATCGTTATATGCATTCAAAAACCCGAATTCCGCATTCGACATCAACACCAATTCTTTCCAAAGCGTGGTAAACCACCTGCCCGTGATGTTAACCTTATAATATTCCAGCCACTCGTATTTATCCTGATCCGACATGATGGTATAATCTTTATCGTTGAACAGGCTATAGGGTGGGGTAGCCTCAACGATAAAATTGAACATCGAACCATACCTCGGATATACCGGACTGGGTCCGGCAGAGTTTCTGCCAAAATTGGCGGTAAAGTTTATGTTATTGGAAGTACCGTTGTTATAGCCAAAAGTAGCCAGAAAGAAATCATTCAGATCAAATCGCTGGTAGTTCAGTGCCGTTGATAAGGTAAAGAAATCATCCGGCCATTTCAGACGCTGGCTTAAACCCACAGTGGCGCCAATAATATCCAGACTCTGGTCTTTATCTACTTCCCTTTCATTGTAATCATAAGCGTACTGGGTTGAATTATAAACAGAAAAGCTAAATCCTTTTGGTCGCTTTCCGCCCCACCAGGGTTCGCTGAAAGATACACTGTACGTTTTGGAGAACCTGCTCGCCTGTAACCTCAGGGAAATACTTTGCCCGTCACCACGCGGTACAGGATTGTATTCATCCCAGTTAAAGATGTTTTTTATAGAAAAGTTATTGAAAGACAAGGCCAGGGTACCCACAAAGGCTCCTCCTCCATATCCACCCTGCAATTCGATCTGACTCGAACCCTTTTCAGAAACACTGTATTCAATATCGGTTGTTTTGTCGGTGTAATTTGGCTGTACATCCGGAACGATATTTTCAGCATCGATATAACCCAACTGACCCAATTCACGAACGGTACGAATAATATCCGATCTGCTGAACAGATCTCCTGGCCGCGTGTGAATTTCCCTGAACAGAACATGGTCGTTGGTTACATCATTTCCTGTTACGGTCACTTTATTGATTCGTGCGGGTTCATCTTCAATAATCCTGACCTCAATGTCAATAATATTGTCATCGGCTCCGGTTTCTACCAGATCAATTCTGGAGAACAAATAACCGTTGTCGAGATAGGTATTGGTAATGTCGTTTGATTCCGGCTTGCCATCTCCCTTCACCCTTTCGTTCAGAAATTTTCCGTTGTAGGTAATTCCGGGTTGTATCTTTAATATGGCCTGAAGTTGTTCATTGGTAAATACGGTATTGCCGAGAAAAGTGATCGTGCCGAATTTGTATCGTTGTCCCTCATTGACCGTGATATCCAGATTGATGGTGTTGTCATCGTTATACGAGATGCTGTCCTTTATGACAATGGCATCCCTGAAACCGCTCTCCTGGTATTTTTCGACCACTTTTAACAGGTCTTCTTCATACAGGTCATCCACATATTTTGAGGATTTAAAGATGTTCTTGAGTTTCTTTTCCTTCGTCTTTTTCATCGCTTTTTTCAGCTTCTCATCTGAAAGAATGTCATTGCCGCTAAAAGTGATTTCTTTGATCTTTATTTTTTCTCCAATATCAATCATGATCAGGGCATCTTCGGTTTTCGATCCGGCACTGTCAGGCTTCGTACTGATATTGACCTTTGTTTTCAGATAGCCTTTTTCCTTGAATTTATCAGCGATCTTGTTTTTAGTGGTTGTAACCAGGTTTTCTGTTAGCATAGATCCGGGCTGAAATTCAATTTCCTTTTTGATTTCATCGATTTTCCCTTTTTTAACGCCCTTAATTTCTACCTTACCTACCTTGGTGAGTTCCTTGACTGCAATCTCCAGGTATATGGCATCACCATCTATTTTGGTAGCGTAGATCTCCACATTGCTGAACAGTTTAGAATTCCATAATTTTTTAATGGCGCTGGTCAGTTTGTCACCCGGAACTTTGATCTCCTGCCCGGTAACCAATCCTGAAAAGATCAGGATCGATTGCTCAGAAATGGATTCGTTACCTGTTGTGCTGACACCTCCGAGTATATATTTTTTCTTGTCGAGCACTACCGGACCTGTTATTTTTATTTTTGGGATCGTATCGGTTACTGCTGTTTTTGAAGGCGGAATGGTATCGCTGATTACTGGCACAGCATTTGAAGCCGGAACGAGCTGTGCTGCCGATTGTATAGTAAAAACCAAAAGAAAAATGAAAAAGACGCTTTTTAACCTATTCATTAATGTTCTCAATTTGTTCACTTGTTTTTCCAAACCGTCGTTCTCTCATTTGAAAATTGATAATTGCTCTGTAAAAATCGTCTTTCCTAAAATCGGGCCAAAGTACATCTGTAAAATACAACTCGGCATAGGCTATCTGCCATAATAAAAAATTGCTCAAACGCAATTCACCGCTGGTTCTTATCAAAAGATCAACGTCGGGCAAATTAAAGGTATATAAATGATTATTTATAGTATTTTCATTGATTTCTTCGATCCGGAGCTCATTATTAACAATTCTTTTAGAAATGGATTTCACCGCGCGGATGAGCTCTTCCCTTGCTCCGTAATTGAGGGCCAGGTTTAATGAAAGACCCGTATTATTTTTAGTTTTTTCTATAGTTTGCATCAACTCATCCTGGGCTTTTTCAGGCAATCCTTGAATGTTACCTATGGCCCCCAGACAAATATTGTTCTTTTGAAAGAGTTTTAGTTCCTTTCTCAAAGAACTCACCAGAATGCTCATTAAAGTACTGACTTCGCTTTTCGGGCGACTCCAGTTTTCTGTGGAAAAAGTGTACAGGGTTAAGGCCTGAATGCCCAACTCAGTTGAGGCCTCAACGACTTCCCGAACTGCATTCACTCCTTTTTTGTGTCCAAAAACGCGTTGCATTCCCTGTTTTTTTGCCCACCTGCCATTGCCGTCCATGATTATAGCAATGTGTTTTGGTAAATGAGCTGTATTGATTTGCGCTTTCAGATCCATGATTCGTTAAAAATTACCCGTGTAACAGCCCTCTCTTCCAAATGCGTAAACAAGGGTTATGCCTGTAAATACATACCAGTCATTGCCGTTGGAATTGCCTATAGTAACCGTATTTCCGGCATTGTCGGTGCTGTCATACGGATAACCGTCCATATCATCTCTGAAGGTGTATCTGAAAGAGGTCTCAATGCCAATTCCTATATTATTCCACAAGGGAAACTTATAGCCAATTCCAACCGGTATAGAATAGGTGATGATACTTCCGGTGATCGTGTTGGGTATAGTACCTCCAAAGGGATCTGCGAGGGTTTGATTCGAGGTCACGTCACTGAAGGCTACAGATGCACCTACATTGATATAAGGTGTTTGCCGGTAACCCAGTTTGGATAAATTGTATTTAAAAAAGTTAAATTCTATACCCGCAGAAATTTCGTGCGTGGGGCTCGAAAAATTCCATCCTCTGAATTCCCTGTACGAATTGCCGGAATCGGCATCATCTCCTTCGATCTTGCTGTAGATATAATTTGCTCTCAGCGAATACCTGGGGTGTGCATTCCATTTATACACCACGCCATAGGCCATGCTGTTGGGGTAGATATAATTGGTGCTGCCAATATCGCCAATAAAATTGCTTCCGCCGGCAAAGACACCTAATTCGTTGATCTGCGCATGTGAAATGCCAAAACAGCAAAATAAAATACTAAAAAAGAGAATAAATTTCTTCATCGTAAAAATAGTTTGCAAATATATAAAATTACAGCAAGCAATTAATTGCTTGTTTTCAATTTTTGAAGAACATTTTATCTTGTATAAATTGTGCTTTATTCCTGATTTTCTGTTAGTTATTCCGCTTATCCTGTCCCCAAAGCAATTTTTCACGCAAAGTTTTGATGAATGTCTGGTTGTTCAGGTGCAGCGTTCTTATCTGAAAATCACATTTCCTGATCAGTAATTTGGTGGTATTGCTGATGGTAGTGATGCGTGAATCGAGTGTTAAAACAGCTTCTTTGGACCTGCTGCCCATATGCAGTTCGATTTTTGTTGTTTCGGGTATGACCAGAGGCCTTACTCCAAGGCTGTGTGGGGCAACAGGGGTCAGGACAAAATTTTTGGAATTGGGCGAAATGATCGGCCCTCCGCAGCTTAAGGAATACCCGGTTGAACCTGTCGGGGTCGAAATAATCAGACCATCACTCCAGTAAGTGGTTAAAAATTCATCGTCCAGATAGGTTTCCACCGTGATCATGGAGGCCGTATACTTGCGTGTGATCGCAACCTCGTTCAGGGCAAAATTAATTTCCTCCAGATCGGCATTTTTTTCACTGGCTTCTACCTTGAGGAGGGAACGTTTTTTTATGATATAAGCACCCTGATTGATCTGCTTTACTGCCTCAGAGATCTGTTCTTTCTGCACATTGGCCAAAAAACCCAGGGTTCCGGTATTGATTCCAATAATGGGAATGTTCAGATCCCTGACAAAAGAAACCGATCTCAAAAAGGTACCGTCTCCGCCCACACTGTAAAACATATCACAGGACCGGTCGAGATCTGAATAACCGGTAAAAGTATCAAAAGTATAGCCAGGATATTTCTGAATGAAATAGTCGTAAATATTTTTTTCAAAGAGTATGGTCGTGTTGCATTTTAACAGCTCTTCAACCAGTATATGGATGTATTTTAAAGTGGTCTTATTGTCTTTTTGCCCGAAGATCCCGACTTTCATTCTTAAATATTTAGATATTTTTCGAGATAATCGGCTCTTTCTTTCAGATACTGAAGGTACCTGTCTTCATGAATTTCATTGATGATATGGTAACCGTAGCGCCTGAAGGTCTGTATGGTGTTGCTGATGTCGTGTAAACTTATTTTTAGTATGATCTCCGCCATTTCCTGGTCAATAGCTGAAACAAAGGCTCCAAACAGGGTAGCATTGTTGGATTCTATGATCTGTGCAATTTCACTGAATGAGTAGTCGTTAACCCCTTTGGATATGACCAGGGTCATCCCATTTTCATGCAAAAACGGTGTTTGTCTGAACAGACCTAAAAAATCCTCAATTTCGTAATAACCCAAATAGTTTTTTTCCTTGTCAATTACAGGAAGTGCATTGCAATTATTGGTAGCAAATACCTGGAGTACATCAAACCAATCCATGGTATTGAGCACATAAACCGGGTTGAGCAGACTTCGTACATCGCCTATTTTGGTTGACAGGTCGGTGCGTTCTTCAGCTTGTTTCAAACTGATCGTCCCCTCATAAACGCCCTTGCGCACCACGGCCAAATGAGAATAACCTGAATCCTCAAGCAACTGAACCGCTTTTTCCAGTTTATCCTCCAGTCTGAGAGGCTTGGTTTCTTTTAATATATAGATTTCCGTTACCGTCATATTGCGGTACAAAATAACTAAATTTATAGGGAATTACTTACTTTTGTTCCTAATTATTTAAAGGGTTATTAATTTCTCTCATGACAAAATTCAGTGTAAACATTAATAAAATAGCCACCCTGAGAAATGCGCGCGGCGGTAATTACCCGAATGTGGTTCAGTGTGCTGTCGATATACAGCGTTATGGCGCGGAGGGAATCACCGTACACCCGAGGCCGGATGAAAGACATATCAGGTATCAGGATGTCTTTGACCTCAGGCCCGCCGTTACAACTGAGTTCAATATTGAAGGAAATCCGGAGAAACAATTCATCGATCTGGTGCTCAGAGCCAAACCCGAGCAGGTTACCCTGGTGCCCGACGCCGTAAATGCTATTACCTCAAATGCAGGTTGGGATACAAAAAGGAACCTGGCTTTTTTACAGGAGGTCGTGAACGAATTTAAACGAAATGGCATTCGAACCTCGATTTTTCTCGATCCGGATATAAACCTGGTTGAAAGTGCTGCCAAAACCGGAACAGACAGAATTGAACTCTACACCGAAGCTTATGCAAAAGCCTATGCTGAAGGCAACAGGGACGGGATAAAAAACTACAGGGAAACGGCTGTACTGGCGAACAAATACGGACTGGGTATCAATGCAGGGCATGACCTGAGTTTGGATAACATAGCCTACTTTGCCCAAAATATACCCCATTTGCTCGAGGTTTCCATCGGACATGCGTTTATGGGAGAATCCCTGTATTACGGATTTCAGAATGTGGTGAACATGTACTTGAACAAATTAAAATAATGCAGTTATTACATTCGGTCATCACAGGCCAAGGCAAGCCCCTGGTCATCTTACACGGACTTTTTGGGATGGGTGACAACTGGAAATCACTGGCCAAAAAATTTGCAGCCGACTTCGAAGTACATGTGGTTGACCAGCGCAATCACGGACGCAGTTTTCACAGCGATGATTTTTCCTATGAACTGATGGTACATGACCTGTTGTATTATTTCAGCAGACATCATATTGAACAGGCCTGTATTTTGGGCCATTCCATGGGAGGTAAAACGGCCATGTTGTTCGCGGTGGAATTTCCTGACCTGGTTTCAAAACTTATAGTTGCAGATATTGCTCCAAAATACTACCCGCCCCATCACCAAACCATTCTTCAAACACTTCATGCCATCGACTTTATGAAGATCACTCAGCGCAGTGAGGTGGATGAGATCCTCGGCGCCCGCATAAAGGAACCTGAAGTGAGGCAATTCCTGTCAAAAAATGTGTACAGGAAGCATGATCATTCCTTTGCCCTGCGATTTAACCTGGCAGCTATTGAAGAGAATATCAACGATATAGGTGATCCTTTGCCTGCCTATACGGTGTATAAAGGTCCGGTTTTATTTTTAAAAGGAGCAGATTCAGGCTATATTGCAGAAGAAGATAAAGATTTGATCAGACAGCATTTTCCTGAAGCCGAGATCCGTTCTGTTGAAAATGCAGGGCATTGGCTGCACGCAGAAAACCCGGAAAAATTCTATGAATATGCTATGAGTTTTTTAAAAAAGGCCTAAATTCGTTTTATCAAATCCAAGACTCATGAAATTTATCTTTAAAATATTACTTTCGGCAATAGCCGTATTGATCATCGGTTATTTTCTTCCCGGGGTAGAGATCGAAAGCAACAACGTGGTTACGGCCCTTTGGGTGGCGCTGATCTTAGGCCTCCTCTTTACTTTTTTAAAACCGATCCTGGTTGTTTTGACTTTGCCGGTTACAATTATCACCCTCGGACTTTTTTTACTGGTGATCAATGCATTGATTATCATGCTGGCGAGCAGGCTGGTCGATGGCTTTCATGTTGACGGCTTCTGGTGGGCGCTGCTCTTTAGTATCCTGCTCTCCATTGTGGAATCTTTTCTGTACAAGATACTGGATTAAAGCTCAAGCCGAAAGGACTTGCATATTTTTTAAAAAATTCAAAATTGCCCTTGACGATATTTAACAATCCGTTAACGGGTATTTTACCATTATTTAGGTTCAAAAACATGGATAAATAAGCTTTATTTCTTATTTTTGCAGGCTCTAAATAAAAAAAGTTAAATAATTACCTGATGAATATTACAAAAGAAAGCATAGATAAACTGAATTCTGTTGTGCGAATTGACATAACAACTGAGGATTATCAGAATAAAGTTGAAAGCGTTTTAAAAGATTACAGAAACAAGGCAAATATACCGGGATTCAGAAAAGGTCATGTTCCCATGAGCTTTGTAAAAAAACAGTACGGAAAATCGGTAGTGATCGATGAAGTGAATAAATTGCTGCAAGATGCGCTGAGTAACTACCTGATCGAGGAAAAACTGGATGTTTTGGGTAACCCATTACCCAAAATAAAAGACGATTTTTCCTGGGATGCGGACACCTTTTCTTTTGAATTCGAATTGGGTTTAGCACCTGAATTTGAGATCGATCTGAAGCCGAAAAAACCCATTTCGGTATTTAAAATCGTTGCTGACGATAAAATGATTGATGATCAGATCTCCCGTTTGCAGGAACAATACGGAAAAACAGAGCAAAAGGAGAAAATAGGAGAAGCCGACAACATAACGGCTACTTTTGAAAATACAGAGAAGAACATACAAAAGAAGTCTACCTTTAAGCTGGCCGATTTAAAAGACAAGAAAAATGCGAAAAGTTTGCTGGGTAAAAAAGCAGGCGAAACGGTTGAATTTCGGTCCAGGGGATTGTTTGAAGATGAACATACACTGATGCATGTATTGGGAGTTTCACATGATGAAGTTCATGGATTGGATATCCCTCTGCAAATAACGATCGACGAGATAGCGCATACTGAAAAGGCACCGCTGGACAATGAATTCTTTGCGAAAATTTTTGGCGAAGGAAAGGTGGATAATGAGGCAGATTTTAGAACTAAACTTAAGGAAGATGCCGAGCTTCAGTTCAAACAACAGGCAGACCAGCACATGCTGAATGCAGTAACTGAGAGCCTGATCGAAAACACCAAATTTGATCTCCCTGCAGATTTTCTCAAAAAATGGCTGGCCGTGGCAGGTGAAAAAACACTCTCACCTGAGCAGGCTTCGGAAGAGTATACAAAATCAGAAAAAGGCCTGAGGTACCAGCTTATTGAAAACAAGCTGAGCAGAGACAACAATATTAAAATAAACTTTGAGGATCTGAAAGATTTTGCCAAAGGTTTTATCAAAACCCAGATGGCCCAGTACGGTCATTTGAATCCGGAAGACTCCGAATTGGAAGAAATAGCCAAAAGAATACTTTCCAACCAGCAGGAAGTCAAAAGGTTATCGGAACAACTGATGAATGAAAAATTGCTGAATTTCTTCAGGGAAAATGTAAATCTGGAAATTAAAGAAGTAAATTTCGAGGATTTTATAAAGGAAGTTTATAAATAGACAGCTGGTTTTATGCAATAAGTTTACCTCAAAGATGAAAGTCTCTGAGGTTTTTTTTAATCAGGTAATCGTATTTATTAAAGATGGGAACAAGTTTTTTTAAGTATATTTACCACTCATTTATAAAAGAAAACAAGGTATGAATTTCGGAGAAGAATTTAGAAATTTCGCAGTGAAAGACCGTGGAATAAACAGTCTTTATGTAAATAATTTAATCAGCAGCGTTACCCCGTATATTATTGAAGAGAGACAGCTGAATGTCGCTCAGATGGATGTGTTTTCCCGTTTGATGATGGACAGGATCATTTTTATGGGTACCGGAGTAAATGACCACGTGGCCAATATCATTCAGGCACAGTTGCTGTTTTTGGAGAGTGTCGATTCTTCCAAGGATATTTCTATCTATATCAACTCTCCTGGCGGTGGAGTTTATGCCGGACTTGGAATTTACGATACCATGCAATTTATTAAGCCCGAAGTAGCTACCATTTGCACAGGTATGGCTGCTTCAATGGCTGCTGTACTGATGTGTGCAGGACAAAAAGGAAAAAGATCCGCCCTGACACATTCCCGTATCATGATACACCAACCCATGGGTGGTGCCCAGGGACAGGCGTCCGATATTGAGATTACAGCAAGAGAGATCATGAAGCTGAAAGATGAATTGTATCAGATCATTGCCCACCATACAAGTCAGGATATTGAAAAGGTGAGACAGGATTCAGACAGGGATTACTGGATGAAATCGCAGGAGGCCAAAGACTATGGTATGATCGATGAAATTTTGGCAAGAAATAAATAAGATCCGTTGGGAAACATCGGGTTAAGACCTATACTATGGCGAAAAAAGAAGATTTAGAGTGTTCCTTTTGCAAGAGAAAAAAAGAGGAGACCAATTTGCTGATTGCAGGAGTGGATTCACATATCTGTGACCGCTGTATTGAACAGGCCTACGGAATCGTTCTGGAGGAACTGGCTGAATCGAAAAAAGACAAGCTAAGAACTGAATTTGTAATTAAAAAACCTTCAGAGATCAAGTCTTTCCTCGATCAGTATATCATTGGTCAATCCCACGCCAAAAAAGTAATGTCGGTTGCAGTTTACAACCATTACAAAAGATTACAGCAGAAAATATCCAAAACGGATGATGTAGAAATAGAAAAGAGCAATATCATTCTTGTTGGTGAAACGGGAACCGGAAAAACGCTGATAGCCAGAACTATAGCCAGAATGCTCGATGTGCCTTTTGCCATTGTTGATGCAACGGTACTGACAGAGGCGGGTTATGTAGGCGAAGATGTGGAAACCATCCTGACCAGATTGCTGCAGGCGGCAGATTACGATGTGGCCAAGGCCGAAAAAGGAATCGTATTCATTGACGAGATCGATAAAATTGCAAGAAAAAGTGACAACCCCTCCATAACAAGAGATGTTTCCGGAGAAGGTGTTCAGCAGGCCCTGCTGAAACTGCTTGAAGGAACTGTAGTGAATGTTCCGCCCAAAGGAGGAAGAAAACATCCTGATCAGAAATTCGTCGAGGTCGACACAAAGAATATCTTGTTTATTGCAGGTGGTGCTTTCAGCGGTATAGACAGGATCATCAGCAAGCGGCTCAATATGCAGGCCGTAGGCTACGGCGCTTCCAAATCAACAGAAAAGGTCAGCAATGACCAGCTTTTGGAATATATCCTGCCAACAGACCTCAAATCCTTCGGGTTGATTCCGGAAATAATAGGCAGGTTACCCGTTCTGACCTTTATGCAGTCCCTCGATAAGGAAACCCTGCGATCAATACTTACCGAACCAAAAAATGCCCTTATTAAACAGTATCAGAAATTGTTTGAGATCGATGGAATAGAATTTTCAATCGATGAAAAAGCACTGGAGTTTATTGTTGATAAGGCAGAAGAGTATAAACTGGGAGCCCGGGGATTGCGGGCCCTCTGTGAAGAGATCCTTACCGACGCTATGTTTGAGATGCCCGGTTCCGGCGAGACCAAATTAAGGGTAACCAAATCTTACGCACAGGAAAAGCTCACGGTCAATACGATCAAAAAATTAAAGGCTGCATCCTGACGAAAAGTAAAAGCAGCAGTATATCTTTACAAGACCATCTTTTTTTTGTACCCTTTCTGACCCATGATCTCACGAAATACCATAGAAAAAGTATTTGAAATTTCTCGTGTTGAAGAAGTCATAGGGGATTTTGTACATCTCAAAAAATCAGGTTCCAATTATAAGGGTTTGAGCCCTTTTGTCGATGAAAAGACACCTTCCTTTATGGTGTCACCCGTAAAGCAGATCTGGAAGGATTTCAGTTCCGGAAAAGGTGGAAATGTGGTCACCTTTTTAATGGAACACGAGCATTACGCTTACCCGGAAGCCATTCGTTATCTGGCGAAAAAGTACCAGATCGAAATTGAAGAGACTTTACAAACCGATACCCAAAAAGCCGAGGCCGACGAGCGCGAAAGCATGTATCTGGTAACGGAATTCGCAAAAAACAATTTTCATCAAAACCTGCTGCACACCGAAAAAGGGAAAGCCATAGGCTTGTCTTATTTTAAGGAAAGAGGCTTTTCTGACGAAACCATAAAAAAGTTTGAACTGGGTTATGCACTGGATGAATGGTCGGCATTTACCGATGCAGCTTTAGAAAAAAAATACGAACTCAGCTATCTGGAAAAAACAGGACTCACCATCGTCAATGAGAACAAAAGATTCGACCGGTTTAAAGGCAGGGTGATCTTTCCGATACATTCCATGAGCGGCAGGGTGCTCGGTTTTGGGGGGCGAACCCTGTTAAAAGATGCCAAGGTTGCCAAATACGTAAATTCTCCGGAATCAGAAATATACCATAAAAGCAAGATCCTGTACGGTATCTTTCAGGCCAAGCAACGCATTGCCCAGCTCGACAGTTGTTACCTGGTAGAGGGTTATACCGATGTGATCTCCCTGCATCAGTCGGGTATAGAAAATGTGGTTGCATCCTCGGGTACAGCACTAACCCAGGACCAGATCCGCCTTCTCAAGCGACTCACCGAAAATGTTGTGGTGCTTTTTGATGGAGATGCGGCAGGAATACGGGCATCGCTTCGCGGAATTGACCTGATCCTGGAAGAAGGCATGAATGTGAAGGTAGTCAGCTTTCCCGATGGAGAAGATCCGGATAGTTTCACGAAGAACAAGAATAAGGAAGAAATTGCTGACTTTTTAGAAAACAATGCCCAGGACTTTATCCGGTTTAAAACGTCAATCCTGCTTGACGAAGCCAAGAATGATCCGATCAGGAAGGCTTCTCTGATCAGGGATATTGTGCAGAGTATCTCCAAAATACCCGACAATATACAAAGGGAGGTATATATTCAGGAATGTTCACACATCATGGATATCTCGGAATCCGTGCTTTTCAGCGAACTGGCACAGCTCATAAAAAAGAGACAGCAGGACCAGAGCACACAGAGAAGCGCATTGCAACCTGTATTTACGCCTATAAAGCTTGAAACAAAAATACCTCCCAAGGTAGACCAGCTGTATATCCTGGAAAGGAAAACCATTGAAATTCTCTTGCTCTTCGGCAATGAAACTGTTGATTTTGTTGATTATGTTATGGATCCCGAAAATGAGGGAAAGCCCAAAAAAGAAATTTACCAGAACAAGGTTTCTCATGAGATCTACACCCAGTTGCAGGAAGACGAAATAGAGTTTTCCAATGAGATATTTAAGAGAATTTATTTTGATATTATTTATCAGCTGAACCAGGAAAAACCGATATCGCCGGATTTTTTTATTCAGCATGAAGATATGCTGCTCGGTAAAATGGTGAGCGATCTGTTGATGGAGGATGAAAAATACCTCCTGAGCGACTGGGGAAGAAAAGAAATTATTGTTAAAAACAAACAAAAGAGCCTGGATAAGCTGGTGCTTGATGTGATCTATAATTTGCGCCGTATCCTGATCGAGCACAAGATCGCCTCGATCAACGAGGAATTACAGGCTCTTGAAAATGACGGGGATCATTCAGAAATTCACCGGGAAAAAATGGTGAGTATTATGGAATATACCGGCCTGAAAAAACTGCTGTACGAAAAACTGAACCGGGTTATCTGATCACTTTATTATTTGAGTTCATCCGGTATCTCACAAACCGGGATGGGCACCATTTTGTGCCTGTTCGCTTTGTTGCGGTGCGTAAAGATTTCGAAAACTTCTTTCTCCCTGCCTGTGAACTGTTCTGCAGTATTTCCTTTTTCAGCCATCTTCATGGCCCATTCAAGCTCGTCATAACTCGCTCCCAGCTGATCTTCATCCGTTCTGTCATCCCCAAAAAGACCATCTGTTGGCGGTGCATTTAAAATTGACTCCGGCACCTTTAAAAAAGCTCCCAGTTTGTATACTTCCGACTTCATCAGGTCTGCTATCGGACTTAAATCCACGCCGCCATCTCCGTATTTGGTATAAAATCCCACACCAAAGTCCTCCACTTTATTCCCTGTGCCCACCACAAGGTATCCGTTGATCCCTGCAAAATAATACAAAGCCGTCATTCTCAGCCGCGATCTGGTATTGGCCAGAGACAAGGTGACAACAGCAGTATGCTCAGCTGGGGGCATCGCATCCACAAAAGTGTCAAAAACAAAACTTAGATCTGCCAATTCAGATTGTACATTTCTATAATTTTTCTTTAGACCCACGATATGCTCATTGGCCCTTCTGAGCTGGGCTTCCCCCTGGTGTATAGGCATTTCCAGACAAAGGGTTGGCAAACCGGTTCGGGCGCATAGGGCTGATGTAATGGCTGAATCTATCCCCCCTGATACTCCAATGACAAAACCGTTTACTTTGGCATTTACAGCATAATTCCTAAGCCAGTTCACGATGTGATTTGCAACCTTTTCTGTGTTCATAAGGAAAGTATTTATTAGTTTTGCTGCAACAAAAATAACCAAAAATTATTTTAACTATTTAACCTGAGAAACTGATATGGGTAAATACCTGTTTATTTTAGGATTTATTTTAATAGGCTGTTCAACAAAAGAAAAAGATACCCCCGATCTGTCATCGGTAAATGTCTATACCGAGGTGCACAGGTTTGATCAGGCTTTTTACAATTCGTCAGCCGAGGGACTTCAAGAATTAAAAATGAAGTATCCGTATCTGTTTCCTGTGCAGTACGCCGATACGGCCTGGGTAAATAAAATGAACGATAAAGATGAGCTTGAATTGTTTGCAGAAACCGAAAAGCTGTACCATGATTTTAAAGCACAGGAAGCGGAAATCTCGGATTTATTTAAACATATCAAATACCATTACCCCGGATTTAAGGAACCCAAGGTGCTAACAGTAATCACCAATGTAGATCAGGACAACAAGGTCATTCTTGCCGATAGCCTCCTGTTTATTTCGCTGGACCTGTATTTGGGCAAAGACCATCCTTTTTATGCCGATTTCCCAAATTATATCAAGAGAAAAAATACAAAAGACCATATCATTGTTGATGTGGCAGATGCATTTGCCGTGAAATTGGTACCCCCTTCGGGCGATCGTAGTTTTGCGGCAAGAATGATACAGTCCGGGAAAAGGCTTTTTTTACTTGAACAGCTTCTGGGGGGAAAACCCGAAACCGAAATTTTGGGCTATGAAAAAGAACAAATCCTCTGGGCTGAGGAAAATGAAGCAGAGATCTGGAAATTCTTTATTGAAAATGACCTGTTGTTCAGCAATGACCAGGCTTTGTCAGAGCGGTTTATCGATGAAGCTCCTTTTTCAAAGTTTTACCTGGCCAATGACCAGGATTCACCCGGAGGTATTGGCGGCTGGGTGGGCTTGCAGATGGTTAAAAATTTTATGGAGATCGAGAATGTGGGCTTGCTTGAAATGCTTCAGACCCCCAACGAAGAAATATTTAAAAAATCAAAGTACAAACCCAAAAAAGGTTAAAAATCAATTATTTATGGCAGTAAAACACAGATCGACCATACAGTTTAAAATTGGATTGGATGAAAATAAAGTTCCGGAAAAAATTTCCTGGAGCGCAGATGACGGTGGTATTGAAGGCATGGAAGCGAAAGCTGCCTTTCTTTCTGTTTGGGACAGCGCTAACAAAGATACTTATAAAATAAACCTTTGGACCAAAGACATGCCGGTTGATGAGATGAAACAGTTCTATCACCAGATGCTGGTTTCCATGGCAGAATCTTTTCAACTGGCTACGGGAGATGATAAAATGAGTGCAACCATGCGCGATTTTTGCGATTATTTTGCAGAAAAAATGGGGATCATTCAAAGATGATCTAACCCCCTGCAATTTTAGATACGATCTTGAGGTAATCTTCCCGGTTTTCTATAAAGTCCAGATCCGAAACTTCGATAATGACCTTGGGTATACTTTCGTCAGATTTTATAAAATTAATATAGGCTGTCTGTATGCTGTCGAGATAAGCGCCCTCTATGTTCTGCTCGTAAACACGGCCCCTTTTCCTGATGTTTTTCAGCAAACCTTCAGTCGACTGGTGAAGAAATACATAGATATCCGGTTTGATTATTTCTTTATAAAGTATATCAAACATTTTTCGGTATAACTTATATTCTTCTGCCGGCAGCGTTACCTGAGCGAAAATCAGGGACTTGAATATATAATAGTCAGATACGATAAAATTCTTGAACAGGTCGAATTGGGAGAGTCCATCGCTGAGCTGCTGGTAGCGATCAGCCAAAAAACTCATTTCCAGCGGAAAGGCGAAGCGTTCCTGGTCCTCGTAAAATTTAGGCAGAAACGGGTTGTCGGCAAATCGTTCAAGTACCAGTTTGGCATTGAAATCATCGCCTAATTTTTTTGCCAGCGAAGTCTTTCCTGAACCAATATTCCCTTCAATGGCGATGTAATTGTACTTCTCAAACAGCGCCAGTGGCCTGTTGAGTCTTGCATCTGTTTTTTGGACTTCCGTTTCATCAGGGCATTGTGACAAACATGCGTTTATCGATATCTTTTTAATCGGATGCTTAATTTGGCCTGCAATTTCTGCCAGAGGTACCAGAACAAATTTCCGCTCAGTCATCCGGGGATGGGGTACGATCAGATTTGGACTAAAAATAACTTCATCCTCAAAGAGCAGAATGTCAATATCTATGGTTCTCGAACTGTATTTTTTTTCATCTTTCCGGACACGGCCTAATTTCTGCTCTATTTCCAGGATCCTTTGCAGTAATTCTTCCGGACTTAAACTGGTTGTGAGAGCCACACAAATGTTATAGAAATCATCAGCCTCAAAACCCCAGGCTCTGGTTTGATAAACCGATGAAATACGACTGATATGCCCGGTATACTGCACCAGGAAATGTATGGCTGCCTGCAGGTTTTGCAGCTTGTTTCCCTGATTACTGCCCAGAGATAAATATGTTTCACGGGTTATTTTCATAGTGCTGGTACAAAGGAAATAAATCACAGTGAAAAAAACCTTGTATACTATTTTAATTTTATCTATTGTTGTAACAAATGAATGAATCTATCGACAAATTATTAGATAAACATTAATATCAATAAAAGATGACTTTTTTAAGAGAATTACTCGCAGTAATATTGGGTATATTTATTTCCTTGTTCATTATGTTCGCGGTTTTTGCAATCGCTGTGAGCGTGTTGAGCTCTTCCTTTAGTTCTGAGGACATTGTTGAAGTGAAAAACAATTCCATTTTAACTTTGGAACTGGAAGAAGTTATTAAAGATTTCGCCCCCAGGAGCGATGATCCGTTTGCCAGTCTTTTGGATTTTAAAGATGAGAAGATAGGACTCAATGAAATGATCAATGCCATTGAGAATGCGAAATCTGATGACCGGATTAAAGGAATAAGCATTGAAGCCCTGGAGATCAGCGGAGGTATTTCACAAATGCAGTCCCTCAGAAATAAATTACTGGAATTCAAGGAAACCGGGAAATTTATTTATGCCTTCGCGGATATGTACACACAAAAGAACTATTACCTGAGCTCGGTGGCAGATTCGCTCTTTGTCAATCCCGTTGGTGGCGTTGATTTCAAAGGATTGAGCACCGAAATGTATTATTTTAAAGACTTTCAGGATAAGTACGGTATAAAAATGGAAGTCATCCGCCATGGTAAATACAAAAGTGCGGTGGAACCGTTCTTGTCCAATACAATGAGCGAAGAGAACAAGGAGCAAACCGCGTCCTTTTTGAATTCCATCTGGAATGAAGTGATCAAGGATATCGGGTTTTCAAAAAACAAATCCAATGAAGAACTGAATAAAATAGCTGACAGTTTAATGGCGAGAAACCCTGAACTGGCCGTAGCAAGCGGAATGGTTCACGGCGCTGTGTACAAGGACCAGTACCGTGACAAATTAAAAGAGCGTGTTGGTGTAAAAGATGCTGATGACATGAATTACCTGAGTCTGACCGACTATATCAGCAGCGGCAAGGGCAGGATCAAATCCAGTGCGAAAGACAAAATTGCGGTTATTTATGCGCAGGGTGAAATTATTTACGGAGAAGGTGATGAAGGAACTATCGGACAGGAACTGATCATCTCTTCCCTGAAAAAAGCAAGAGAGAATCCGCATGTAAAAGCAATCGTATTGCGCGTAAACTCACCCGGAGGCAGCGGACTGGCAAGTGATATTATGTGGAGAGAGCTCGAATTAACTTCCAAAGACCTGCCTTTGGTGGTTTCTATGGGAGATATGGCCGCATCGGGCGGATATTATATGGCCTGCAATGCAGACAAGATCTATGCAGAACCTACAACAATCACAGGCTCGATCGGAGTTTTTGGTATGCTGCCAAACGCAAGTGAATTTGCCGGCAGGATAGGTATTAATGCTGAACAGGTAGGCACAAACCACCAGTCGACCGGCTATAGTCTTTTTGAACCGATTTCTTCAAAATTTTATAATAATGTGCAAATGGATATTGAAGATTTCTATAAAACATTTGTTCAAAAAGTAGCTGACGGAAGAAAAATGACCTTTGCACAGGTTGATAGTATTGCTCAGGGCAGGGTGTGGACAGGCGTACAGGCGAAGGAAATAGGCCTGGTAGATGAATTGGGAAGCCTGGAAGATGCCATAGCAGCAGCAGCAGATCTGGCTGATCTTACGGAATACCAGGTAAGGAACTACCCGGATTACGATCAGAGTCTGAAAAATATGTTTGGCGGAAGCAGTTTTTTACGCAGCAAAAAAGATGCTGTACTAAAGTCAGAACTTGGTCAGGAAAACTATCAGATGTATAAAAACCTGAAACAAGTCACAGAATGGCAGGGAATACAGGCCAGAATTCCCTTTATTTTTGAAATAAAATAAGTTATTGAATAATTCGGGTCATCTCATTGCGGTATCTCGAAGCACTTTTTCCCGTGATCTCATTAAAGGTTTTATTGAAGTGGGAAAAATTGTTGAAGCCGCAGGAATAGCAGATATCTGAAATACTCATTTGACTTTCATACAACAACTTTGTGGCATGTACCACACGGTATTCGTTAACCAGTTGGGTAAAAGTTTTTCCGGTTGATTTTTTAAAATATCTGCAGAAAGCGGGTACGGTCATACTGACCTTATCGGCTATTTCTTCCAGGCTGATGGCCTGCTGAAAATGGTCATTGATATGCTTGTAGATCATATCGATCTTTGCGCTGTCCTGCGGTGCAGTTTCAAAAGCAAAGCCATCTACACTCAGCAGGGTATAATCCCTGGCCAGAGAAAGGTCATTCAGGATTTCAAGTAAGCCGATTATTCGCTCAGAACCCGACAACAACAAAAGGTCTTCTATCTTTGGGCCAACCAGTTTTTTTGTTTCCGGCTTGAAGAGAATTCCTTTTTTTGCCTTTTCAAACAGGTTAGCAATTTGTGCCATTTCCGGAATGCTAAAAAATGAGGGCCCTAAAAAATCCGGTTTAAACTGTACTATGGTTTCTGAACCATTAACGGTAAGCCGGTCTGTAAATCCGTTATGTGGCAGATTTGCACCCAGCAACAAAAGCTGGCTGTTGTTAAAATAAGACAGGTGATTGCCAATATGCCTTTTTCCCTGGCCCTTGTTGACATAAACAAGCTCGATCTCCGGATGAAAATGCCAGAAAGGGGCATTGTTCTTGACCATCTCACTGTTTTTTTTCACCAGAATGGAACTGCCGAAACCGGGACTTACCTTTTCAAGATGTGGTTTATTATTGTGCATACCTCTTTTTTTAAGCAAATTTAAGCATAAACAATTCTGGCAATATACACTTTCTTAACCATAAAGTATGTAAAATTAACCGAAAACGATTAAGATATAAAAAAATGGGTTAAAATAGAATATATATTAGTAAATATGCTTGTTTTCAGTTCTGGCAAACTGAAATACTTTTGTCCTGTAAAACTTAAACAAACTATTATGAAAAAAATTATCAGAAAAAGTATTAACATGGCAATCATGTTGGGTGTAATGTTTGGTTATGCAAATGAGAATGATCGTTTGCTTGACAAGAACAAAAAAAGCACGAACGTAACATTGACAAATGTTAAAAAGGGATCAAGCCTGAAACTGAAAGATGCGGATGGCACAACCTTGTATGAAGAGTCAATCTCCGTGAATGGAAATTACGACAGGGTTTTTAATTTCAGTGCCCTGCCTGAAGGTAATTATGAAATTGAAGTGGACGAATATTCTTTGATCAGGATAATTCCTGTTACAGTTAAAGCAGAGAGTATCCTTATTCACAATGACAAGTCGAGCTTTATAAATAAGCCCCTGTTCAAAATCACGAACGATGAGGTGCTTGTGACCAAAGTTGCTGCTGACGGAGAGTCAACAACGATAAAGCTTTTTTACGATGGGGTGGATCTGATCTACAGTGAAACGAGTTCTTCAGAACGTCCTCTGGCTAAGAAATTTGATTTTTCAAAAGCTGAAAAAGGAACTTACCACTTCGAATTGAACTCAGAAGGCAGAACATTTACAAAAGTTGTCAATTTCTGATCGGGAATCCTTGCAATACAGTCAGATGCCTGTTTAAATTAAAAAGTGGACTTAGCGTCCACTTTTTTTATAGGTAACAAAACTGTAATCATAGGCGTTTTTATCATCTTTTTTGTGATCCTCACGCTTGATCTCTTTCCAGATGCTTTGATCGATAACAGGGAAGAAAGTATCGGCCTCAACATCTGCATGAACCAGTGTTAAGTCCAGCAAGTCGGCAAAGGGCAGTGCCTGTGTATAGATCTCTGCACCTCCTAAAATATAGATTTTTTCTTTGTTTTTTGAAATTTTCAGAGCCTGTTCCAGTGAATGAACAACAGTAACGTCAGCTGCTATAAAATCCTTGTTCCGGGTAATTACAATGTTATTGCGGTTTGGAAGGGCTTTTCCCAAAGATTCAAAGGTTTTCCGGCCCATAACAACGGTTTGACCCAGGGTAGTGGATTTAAATCTTTTCAGATCTGCAGGCAAATGCCAGATCAGTTGATTGTCCTTACCCAAAGCGTTATTCGATGCTATGGCAGCAATAATAATAACCATGTGAAACAGGGGATTACTTCGTGATTTCAGAGGAAGGTTTATCGGTAAATGCACCCTCTTTTTCGAGCTTATTTTCCAGCTCCTTCACTTTTTGGTTGTGTCTGGCCATAAGTTTGTCAGTTTCTCTTCTAAGCCATTCTTCCCCAAACATGGGTTTGAAAACAAAAATTCTGAGTACATGCATGACCAGCACAAACAACCAGATCATGATAGCCCAGAAATACCAGTCCTTTTCCGGATAGACGTTAAGCGTTTTATTAAGGACAACAAAAAAAACCGAGCCCACCAGAAACAGTAACAAGTGATAATAAAGACCCCTTTTTTCTTTGGCTCTTTTTCTGGCAGCTTCGTAAATTATGTGATGGTCATCGTTTTTCATAGATCGGTATTTATTTCATTTCCCTTAACCACTCTTTGATATAATCGTTAAAATTTTCCCGGTCATTATGAGAGATGGAGCGGTTGTTAAACAAGGCTGTACTCACCTCAGTTTTTTGTTTTTTCTTTTTCAATGAAATGATGAAGTCTTTTATTTTGTGCAGGGAACCTGAATCGTTCACTTGCATGATCTCATCTATCAGCGATTTTTTTATTTGTGAAGCAGTCATTTTATCAGGTTTATATGGATACGATTCCTTTTATATGCGGATGGGGATTGTAGTTGACCAATTTAAAATCATCAAAACCAAAATCAAAAATATTTTTGATTGTTGGGTTCAGCTCCATGGTTGGCAAGGCTCTCGGTTCTCTGGAAAGCTGCAGATCAATTTGTTCAAGATGGTTATTATAAATATGGGCATCACCAAAGGTATGAATAAATTCGCCATATTGTAAACCCGTAACATGAGCCACCATCATGGTAAAAAGTGCATAACTGGCAATGTTGAATGGTACCCCCAAAAAAATATCCGCGCTTCTCTGGTACAGCTGGCAGGATAGTTTTCCGTCAGCCACATAAAATTGAAAAAAAGCATGACAGGGAGGAAGGGCAGCTTTGTGGTTGGCTACATTTTCAGCAAAAGATTTGGAAGTATCCGGCAGCACACTGGGATTCCAGGCAGAGATCAACATACGCCTGCTGTCTGGATTAGTCCTGATGGTCTGAATCAGCTCCGAGATCTGGTCTATGCCATCACCGTTCCAGTTTCTCCACTGGTAACCGTATACCGGGCCCAGGTTACCTTGCTCATCGGCCCAGGCATCCCAGATACTCACTCCATTTTCTTTCAGGTAACCAATATTGGTATCTCCTTTTAAGAACCAAAGCAGTTCATAAATAATCGATTTTAAGTGCAGCTTTTTGGTGGTTAACATGGGGAAGCCATCGGCCAGGTCAAAGCGCATCTGGTATCCGAAAATACTTTTCGTCCCCGTTCCTGTTCTGTCGGTTTTGGTTACGCCATTTTCTTTGACATATTTGATCAGATCTAAATACTGCTTCATTTTTTAAATTTTAAAACCGGAGAAAATCAACCCAATATCATTCCGGCTATGGTAGCTGATAACAAAGATGCCAGTGAGGCTCCTATCAATGCTTTGATGCCAAATTCAGATAATGTTTTTCTTTGTGAAGGGGCCAGGGAGCCTATACCACCAATCTGAATGCCAATAGATGCAAAATTAGCAAATCCACATAACATATAGGTAGCCATGATCACTGATTTCTGAAACTTTAAATGGACCGGATTTAGCAGGTCTTTCAGCTCGGCAAGTTGAATATAGGCAACAAATTCACTCGAAGCCAGCTTGATTCCCAACAATTGACCCATTAAAAGCATATCTTCCCTTGCTACTCCAATGAGCCACATCAGCGGTGCAAAAATAGTCCCCAATATAGCCTCAAGGGAAAGCTGCGTGTAAGGAGAATTTGCGGCTATCCAGGAATTGACCTGTATCCATTCCCCAAGTTTTCCGAGAATTCCGTTGAACATGGCGATAAATGCAACAAATACCAACAACATGGCGGCCACATTTGCGGCCAGTTTAAGTCCTTCGGTTGTGCCATTGGCAATAGCATCCAACATATTTGACCCGATCTGTTCATGACTAACATTCACCTCACTATCGATGCTTTCAATTTGAGGGTATAACATTTTTGAAATGACTATGGCTCCCGGTGCGGCCATTACCGAAGCGGCCAGCAGGTGTTTGGCGTATAACAACCTCAACTCAGGATCTTCCCCACCCAGAAATCCGATATAGGCGGCGAGCACTCCTCCGGCCAAAGTAGCCATACCCCCAACCATTACCAGCAGGATCTCTGATCGGGTCATTTTTTCGAGATAGGCCTTGATCATCAGTGGAGCTTCTGTTTGTCCCAAAAAAATATTTCCTGCAACGGACAGGCTTTCGGGGCCTGATACATTCAGCAATTTGGTAAGGACCCAGGCTAGTCCCTTCACGATTACCTGAATAACACCCAAATAAAACAAGAGGGAAGTAAGGGCAGAAAAAAAGATGATGGTTGGTAAAATCTGAAAAACGAATACAAATCCAAATGTTTCTACATTCATCAGATTCCCGAATAAGAAGGTACTTCCTGCTCTTGTATAATCCAATATACTAATAAAAATACTGCCCAAAAATTCAAAAATACTTCTGATGAAGGGTACTTTAAGTACACCGATAGCCAACAATAACTGGGCTGAAAGTCCGAAGCCTACTGTTTTCCAGTTGATTTTTTTTCTGTTATTGCTCAGAATAAAGGCAATAACCAATAAAACGACCATTCCCAATACGCCTTTCCAAAAAGAAGTAAAGGTAAAACCTTCATTGGCTATTAGAGTTCCGGCTTGTGACTGCGCTAGAAGAGGTTCAAAAGAAGTAAGTAATAACAGGGACAGTAATAATTTAACCATAAAGTATTATTTTCTGTCGCGTTTAGAAATTTCATCCCTTAATTTTGCAGCCAGCTCATAATTTTCATTGATTACGGCCTGCTCCAATTGCTTGTTTAGTTCTTCTAAACTGTCATTTTCAAACCCGGTCTCCTGCTCGGCACCTTCGAGATCTACTACCAGGTCCTCCAGTTTGAACTTGGATTGTTCCAGTTTTGACTGATCTTTTATTTTGATAATAATACCTGCCTTGTCAAGAATATTTTCGAAGGTAAAAATAGGAGAACCAAAACGAATGGCCAGTGCTATGGCATCTGATGTCCGTGCATCGATGATCTCCTCTATGCCGTCATTTTCACAGATCAGGCTGGAATAGAATACCCCATCCACCAGTTTGTGTATGATCACCTGCTTGATATGGATACCAAAACGGTCTGCAAAAGTTTTAAAAAGGTCATGGGTCAGGGGGCGCGGAGGCTTGATCTCTTTTTCCAGGGCAATGGCAATGGACTGTGCTTCTGAGGCTCCGATAATAATGGGCAGGGTGCGCTCTCCTTCATTCTCACTTAAAACAAGAGCATACGCTCCGCTTTGAGTCTGGCTGTACGAAATGCCCTTGATATTTAATCTGACTAAACTCACTGCTTTTACAAAAAATTTAAAAGCGAAATTATTAATAAAATTTAACAAGCCTGTAATAATTTGAGACTAATTTAGTCCAAAAAGAAACTGACCTTTATTTTACTAATTTACAAAAATATTTATTTATTGTGTACGCTTAAATTCTTTTAATTTTTCGGTGAGTTTGGGTACTATTTCAAAGGCGTCTCCTACAATTCCGTAATCGGCTGCCTTGAAGAATGGAGCTTCAGGGTCGGTATTGATAACAACCTTGCATTTGGAAGCATTGACCCCTGCCAGATGCTGGATGGCACCTGATATACCGATAGCAATATACAAATTGGCGGCAACCGGTTTTCCTGTTTGGCCAACATGCTCAGAATGAGGCCTCCAGTGAAGGTCAGATACAGGCTTTGAACAGGCCGTCGCTGCACCCAATACCTCTGCCAGACTTTCCACCATGCCCCAGTTTTCGGGACCTTTTAATCCGCGGCCGCCTGAAACAACTACATCGGCATCAGCAATTGTTATTTTTCCGGAAGTCTTTTCTACTGCGCTTAGGGTGATCTTAAAATCATCTTCCGATAGGGCAGCAGTAAATTCTTCTGCGGCAGGACTCGTTTTCTCTTCTTTTATACCAAAGGAGTTTTTTGCAAGGCAAATTATTTTTTTGCCGGACTTTATTTCTGTATGTACAAATGCCTTCGATGAAAAAGCAACTCTTTTAACCACAAACGGATTCAGGGAGACAGGAACCTCTGTTACCCCGGATGCCATTCCGGCATTGAGATTTACAGCCAGAAGGGGAGCCAGGTATTTGCTGTTATTGCTTGAATCCAGCACAATGATGTCGGCAGATTCCTTTTCAGCAAGCTGGCTCAGTGCATCGGCAATGGCCTTGGCATTAAATACGCCCAAACGGTCATTGACTATATTGATCACCTTATCAGGGCCATAACCGGAAAGTCCTGAAACGTCGGTTGCGCGTATGGTTGCCACAATCAGTTTGGTATTGGCCATTTTGGCAATACTTTTTCCGTATGAGATCAACTCCAACGCGGTATTTTTGAATTTTCCTTCTGAGTGGTCTGCTAAAACTAGAACAGGCATATGTTTTTATTTTTTGATTATTGAAATAGCTTAAATTACTTTGGCCTCGTTGTGCAACAAACGAATCAGCTCATCCAGGTCACCGGCCGCAATGATCTTACAGGCCGATTTCTGGGCTGGCTTCTCATACATGTTTACCTGAGTTGCCGGTTCTTCTGCAATGGGATCTATAACTTTTAGGGGTTTTTGTCTGGCCATCATGATACCGCGCATATTGGGAATACGGAGTTCACTTTCTTCTACCAAACCTTTCTGGCCGCCAATTACCAAAGGAAAGCTCGTTTGCAGAATTTCTTTTCCTCCGTCAATTTCTCTGGTTACCGTTGCAGTACTGCCTTCAATTTCAAGACCTATACAGGCATTAATAAAATTATAACCCAACAAATTGGCCACCATACCGGGAACCATACCGCCGTTGTAATCAATGGATTCTTTACCGGCCAGAATCAGATCAAAACCTTCAGATTTAGCATAAGCAGCAATCTGCCGGGCTACAGATAAACCATCGGTAGCCTCCGTATTTATGCGTACGGCATCGTCTGCACCAATGGCCAGCGCTTTTCTTAAGGTAGGTTCTGTGGTATTGTTTCCAACATTTATCACAGTGACCGTAGCTCCCTGTTTTTCTTTGAACCACATTGCCCTGGTAAGTGCAAATTCATCGTAGGGATTGATGACAAACTGCACACCGGTTGTATCGAATCTGGTGTTGTTATCCGTAAAATTGATTTTGGAAGTGGTATCGGGAACATGACTTATACAAACAAGTATCTTCATTCTTAAAAGTTTATTTCATTAAATAGGTAAAGCGGCACGAAGTTATAATAATTTTTTTAAAATACTATGCATGCATAGTAAAATTTAGTGCAAAATGATTTTAAAACCTGTAATAGTTACAAATTTTGCTAAAAAATATTTATTTTTGCACCTCTTATACCGTTTTTTCTCATTCAACCCATATTTTTTTGGATGAAGTGACAGGAATGGTTTAAGGAATGATGTTAATTTTAAAATTAAATATCTTTTAATGAAAACAATTCAATTTCGAGAAGCAATAGCGGAAGCGATGAGTGAAGAGATGCGCCGTGATGAATCCGTTTACCTGATGGGTGAAGAGGTTGCTGAATACAACGGAGCTTATAAGGCTTCCAAAGGAATGCTGGATGAATTCGGCCCTAAACGTGTAATTGATACACCAATTGCCGAACTTGGATTTTCAGGTATTGCTGTCGGTTCTGCTATGGGCGGCAACAGACCGATCGTTGAATTTATGACCTTTAATTTTTCACTGGTGGGTATAGACCAGATCATCAACAATGCTGCAAAAATCAGACAGATGTCAGGCGGACAATTCAATTGCCCGATAGTTTTCAGAGGCCCCACAGGAAGTGCTGGTCAGCTTGCAGCAACACACTCTCAGTCTTTCGAAAACTGGTTCGCCAATACGCCCGGACTAAAAGTAATCGTACCCTCTAATCCATACGACGCAAAAGGTCTGTTGAAGGCAGCGATCAGAGATGACGATCCGGTTATTTTTATGGAGTCGGAACAAATGTATGGCGATAAGGGCGAGGTTCCTGAAGGAGAATACGTACTGCCTATTGGCGTTGCAGATATAAAAAGAGAAGGAACCGATGTTACCATTGTTTCTTTTGGAAAAATAATCAAAGAAGCATACAAGGCTGCTGATATTCTTGAAAAAGAAGGAATTTCGGTTGAAATTATCGACCTGAGAACCATTCGTCCAATGGACCACCAGGCTATCTTTACTTCTGTCAAAAAGACGAACAGGCTGGTTATCCTGGAAGAAGCATGGCCTTTTGGAAATGTGGCAAGTGAAATCGCCTATCAGGTTCAGGAAAATATATTCGACTATCTGGATGCTCCAATTCAAAGAATAAATACTGCAGACACGCCGGCTCCTTTTTCACCGGTATTACTCGAAGAGTGGCTGCCCAATGCCAACGACGTAATTGCCGCAGTTAAAAAGGTAATGTACCTCAAATAATCAAATTTTCTAATAAGGAAAAAGCCATCTGAAAAGGTGGTTTTTTTTCTTTTGTCAGTTTAAAATGTCGTTAAAAGAACCAAGGCATTTAAGCAGGAATAATTATCTTTGTCCTTATTTATTCTGTATTTTCTAAAATGACAGCCTTTTTTTAATTTTTTTTTATGACAGAAAGTAACGATGAAAGTTTGTCTACCTATTTTGAGATAGAGACTGGTTTTTCCATGATCAAACTGACGAATAACAGCCCGAAGGCATTGAATTATTTTTATAAGAATGAAGGGGATATCATCCAGATGCACTTCGGATTGGCAGGCACCTACAAATTGAACTTTAATCAAAGGACCTACCAGATCCCGGTACCTGAAAACACTTCGTATTTACTGTATAATCCCCAACTGCAGCTGCCCGTTGATCTCGTCCTGGATTCTAAGAGCAAAGCCTTGATTTTACTGATCTCTATTGAGAAATTTCATTCTTTTTTTACCAAAGAGGCAAATCTGATCCATTTTTTAAATCCGGAAAATATTGATAAAAAATATTATCTGGAAAAGGCACTGGAACCCACATTGATCCTGACATTGAATCAATTGTTTCACTTTGGTTTACATTCTTCACTTGAAAAATTGTACACCAAAGGAAAGATTTTTGAACTCCTGAGCCTGTATTTTAACCGCTCTGATGGAACCGATACCCAAAAATGCCCGTATCTTGAAGATGATGCCAATGTCGAAAAAATTAAGATTGCCAAAGATATACTGATTAAAAATCTCATAGAACCTCCCTCGCTGCACGATCTCGCAAATCAGGTCGGTCTGCCATTGCATTATTTGAAGGATGGATTTAAACAGATCTATGGTGTTACTGCCTTTGGCTTCTTGTTCAATTATAAAATGGATTATGCGCTGAATCTGCTGGCTACAAAAAAATACAACATAGCGGAAGTCAGTTTTGAGGTTGGGTACAGTACGCCTAGTCATTTTATTGCAGCCTTCAAGAAGAAGTATGGTTCAACTCCTAAAAAATATTTACAAAGCCTGAATTCCTGATCGAGCTATCAGAAACCAAGACACGGAAAAACGGACTTAAATTCAATAGGTTATCAGAATTTGTTTAAATCAAAAAATTACAGGGCTTCCTGAGCCAAATAGAAAAGATATGCTGAGATTGAAACTCTTTTACCGGAAGGATTATTGTCAATTATTTGTATGAATAGGAAAATTGTATTCTTTCTGGTTGCTGTTGTCTTTGTCCATTCAAATATACTGGGGCAGGTTAAGGTTGGCGGACGTGTGGTTGATGAAAATCAGGAACCCGTTCCCTTCGCCAATGTTATATTTAAAGGCACCAGCATAGGAACTGTTTCTGATGAAAAAGGCAGTTTTTATCTTGAAGATAAAGAATTTCATCCTGAACTCGAAGTTTCATTTATGGGCTTTGAAAAAAACATTATTCCTTTAAAAGACCGCAATTTTAATTTGGTTATTGTTCTGAAAGAGGATGCAGCCGTTTTGAATGAAGTCACGGTTTATTCAGGCCGTGTAAAGAACAAAGACAATCCCGCTGTAGCCATTCTGAAAAAGATCTGGGAAAACAAAAGGAGGAATGGAATTTACTTGTACAACCAATACGAGTTCAGCAAATATGAAAAAATTGAATTTGACCTGAATAATATCGATGAAAAACTGATGAGTAACCGTGTTTTTAAGGGGATGGAGTTCATATTTGATCAGGTGGATACCTCTAATATAACCGGAAAACCCTATCTGCCGATTTTTATCAATGAGTCTGCTCATAAAGTATACGGGACAAATACCATACCCAAAAAATACAATGAAAAACTGCTTGGAAATAAAAACTCAGGTTTCCAGGATAACCAGGGACTTATAGCTTTTATAAAGCAGCTGTACGTAGAATATGATATCTATGATAATTATATCAAGTTCTTTGACAAGAGTTTTAACAGTCCACTTTCCAGATTGGGTCCGACAGTATATAATTACGTATTAAGAGACAGCTCATTTATTGACAACAAATGGTGTTACAACATTGTTTTTTATCCGCGCAGACCAAATGAGCTGACCTTTAAAGGTGATTTTTGGGTAAACGATACCACCTTTGCCATAAAAGAAATTGAAATGTATGCCAATAAATCAGCCGACGTAAACTGGGTGAAAGAAATATACATTGAACAGGAATTTGAGGTATTGAACGACAGTGTGTTTTTATTGAAACGGGATCATTTTATGAGTGATTTCGCACTCAGGACCAATGATAAGTCCAAAGGTGTTTACGGCAAGAGAACAACGCTGTACAACAACCACATATTCAATATAAAAAGGGACGATGAATTTTATAAGAAGGAAGTACTGGAGTCAGAGGAAATTTATAAAAAACCAGACTCGTTCTGGGCTGAGAACAGGTTGGAGAAACTGAGTAACGATGAACTGGGCATCTACAAAATGCTCGATACGCTTCAAACCGTGAAAAGATTCCGGGATCTCAACAGCGCAGCCGAAATCCTCACTTCAGGGTACTGGCAGATAACCGATGGCTTCGATTGGGGACCTATATTTTCCACTTTTGGATTCAACGACGTGGAAGGATTTCGTTTGCGTTTTGGGGGGAGAACCTATTTTTCAAAATCGGATAATTGGCGGCTGCAAGGTTACCTGGCTTACGGATTTGGCGACAACCGATTCAAATACGGAATTGAAGGCAGGTGGCTGGTTGAAAAAAAGAACCGTATTACGTTATCACTTGGGAACCGCCGGGATGTTGAACAGCTCGGGGTGAGTTTAACCACTTCCAATGATGTACTCGACAAAAGTTTCGCCACGACCTCCCTCTTTACCAGTGGAATCAACACATATCTTAGCGATGTGAACATCTCGAATGGAAAAGTAGCCATAGAACCGGTGAAGAACCTCCAGTTTATTGTGGGAGGTACCTATAAGAAATTGCAGTCGGCTGATCAGGACCTGTTTAATGCGGATTATATCGATGAAAACGGCAATATCCAGTCGCATATCAATCAGTCTGAAGCGAACATTGCCATTCAGTATACCCCCGGAAGAAAACCCTGGGGTTTGGGTGTTGATCAGGGTGTAAGTAATGAAGGCAGATTTCCAACCTTGTATTTTAGTTACACCAGAGGTATTGAAGGACTTTTTAACAGTGATTTCGATTATCATAAACTTCAGTTCTATTATGAACAACCCTTTCAAATAGGATTGCTGGGCAGGACCAAGGCTTATTTTGAAATAGGAAAAACGATCAATACCGCTCCCTTGCTCCTGCTGAACATTGTTCCGGGTAACCAGACCTATTTTATCGGGCAACGGATCTTCGACCTGCTCGACTATTACGAATTCGTTACCGATGAATATGTGTCCTTGCACCTGGATCACAATTTTAACGGAAAATTATTTGCTAAGATACCTGCCCTGAGGAAGTTGCAATGGAGGGAACTGGTTGGAATAAGGGGAGTGCTTGGAAATATTTCCGATGAAAATATGGCCATCAATGCCTCTGATATTACCTATGTAGCGCCGGAAAAATTATATTGGGAATACCATGTAGGTGTTGGCAATATTTTCAAATTAATCCGCATAGATCTCGTTTACCGCGGCAGTTATAAAGATATGCCGGGTGTTACCAAATTTGCAGTCAAAGGCGGCCTTGGATTTTATTTTTAACGGTCGAAATACCAGTTGAACAGATCCGATTTTACACCAACAGTAAACCAGGTTGTCTGATCATCCCGCACCCTGGAACCGGATTGTAAAGGCGAAAAATCCCTGAAAGTAAATCCTGCAAACAATTTCAGGTTGGTCACGGGGTTTACGATATATCCGCCCTGAATATCGGTGATAAAGATATTGGTGGTATTTCCTTGTCCGACCTCATTGCCGTAATCCGAAACCCTCTCATTGT
>Ga0105098_10000044_pt1 | contig 35231 bp, 52 predicted proteins | sample PPLLak21cMay2015_FD_79137 | JGI IMG/M metagenome (GOLD analysis project Ga0105098, IMG submission 79137) | Freshwater sediment microbial communities from Prairie Pothole Lake near Jamestown, North Dakota, USA - PPLs Lake P7 Core (1) Depth... | ecosystem: Environmental > Aquatic > Freshwater >... | reverse complement strand
GCAACTGCTAATTTAAATAAGTCAGGGTCATCTATTTTGATTGTTTATTTTGGACCTTTTTGCATTCAGCAATTCAATGTTCGGTATTATCATGTGGTGGGCCATCATCTGATTGGATAGTATATAATAGTCAAAGATCCTCAGTTATCGCATCCGAAGGATCAGTATTATGGCATAATGATTCGTCTGCTATAATGGCATCCGAAGGGTGTATGATTAATTATTATACACCTGAAAGTGTAATTCAAGTCAGCACAGTAAATGCAGGATCATTAGTATTACTAAATACAACCGGATTAACTATTGGTGAAATGATTACTGTAATCATTACTAATAATGCACTTGCAAGTAGTGCATTCCATGAATATATAATTAATACAATTGATACAGGGACAAACACAATTACTGTAAATGAACTTAATGGGGATGTTAAAATATTTACAGTATCAGAGCATACTGGTAATACAACATTTATAAGACCTCTAATTAAACAAAGTACATCATTTACAGTGGTATCAAATACGAGTGATACACTTGTGTTAAATACTTCTATGTCGTTCACAAATTATACCAAATCATATGTTGTATTGGATGGGTATTCAGTCAAACGATATTATATTACAGGTAGTGGTACGAATTCAATTAAATTGGTTGATAAAGCAACCAATGTAGTACAAAGTGGCTTTTCAGTTAATCAATTTGCTGGTAACACACTAAGGGTATATGTAGATCCATATTCAGTTAATCCGGGAGTAGCTGGTAGTGGACAACCATCAACCAATGTAATTTTCGGATCTCAAGGCTCCACTATGAGTAATGCGGGGGGTTCTTCAATTTTATCATCTGGTGGTTCTTCGATGTATGGTGCTGTGGGTTATTCATCAATTATAGCTAGTGGAGGTTCTCGTATATATGATACCGCGATGCAGTCCGTTATACTAGGTGGTGGTGGTAATTATATTCATGGAATTGCAAAAAATTCAGCTATTATAGGTGGATCTGCAAGTGAGATTTATGCAACGCATCCATCATCGGTAACCGTAGACACCAATGCTGTTATCGTTGGATCATTGCAGAGTTATATAAAAAATTCAACTGGATCTGTTATAATGGGTGGTGTCGCAAATCATATAGATAATTTTGATAATACTATAGTTTTGGGTACATTAATAACAGCAGATCGTGATAACGCAACATTTGTAAATTCATTAACTATTACTGATAGAACTATGAATCTACCAACAAAGACTGCTGCTGTTAATGATGTTCTTACTGTCGAAGCTATTAATGGTGATGGTAGTATTGCTACGGTTAAATGGGGTGCTGGTGGAGGTGGTAATATATCTATTGGTGACGGTATGATTGAAAGCTACAATGTCAGCTTATGGGGTAGTTCAACCTTCAGTTATTCATATATAAATGTCGGCCCTGATAACACGACACCGTATACAGGTCAGAGTGGTATATCGACTGGATTAAGTAGTGATGGATTCATTTACAATGATTACATGACTAATTATTCGTATATGTTCTCTAGCAGCAGTTCTGATGGTATATATAATCGTCCCGGTATACAGATCGCTGATAATAATCGATATGTTATTAAACTACCTACTATTCAGGCTCAATGGCAAGGCACTGGTTTATCAGCAGCAGCTCCTGATATTACAATTGAATGTGGGGATAGTATACAGATTATAGCAGAACCAACTCCATCTAATAATTACCTTATATCTTATAAAACTAGCTCAATGGCTAACTATGCTACATTGGGTGGTGGTGTTGGTAATGTTACTTATACGGAATTCCCTGTTGATAATGTAACAGGTACTAATGTAGGTAGTGTTCAGCTATTTGGTGCGTATAATAATACAACCAAAATATTGACATTCACTGCTCGTCAAATAACACAAAGTACATCATATGCAGAGGGCATAACTGCTCAATATTATACAAGAAACCCTGATGGGCATCTGGTTGTAGTATGGCCTACTGGATATGATTTACCCACGGCTGGTGATAGAACATGGATCAAAGGAATGGATTTTATATCGGGTTCTTTATATAGTGACTATAGTATAGTTGGTTTATTAGGCGGTCGTTTGGTTGAGGTTGGTGGTGGTGCTTCCCCAAATGAAACGTTACAGAATTGCATTATGTGGTATCCAAATGGTGGCCCTCAAGTATATGTGAACGCTACAGCAAATGTATTTAAAGTTTCTAGTGATTTTTATAATATGTTCCCTTAATAAATAGTATATTATAGGGGTGAAAGTAGCACTAATAATACCTATGCATAAACAGTCCCAGTATTGGGGGAGGATGCAGATGGCAATTGAAAAATTGTCTCTACGTCCTTTTTGTGTATATATAATGATGGATAGACCAACTATAATGGAATACCAATCAGTAAAAAATGCCTGTTCTGTAGATGGATTATTAAACACATACAAGGTATACAATGAACAAATTATCCCTGAATATATTGGTAGACCGAATTCTTTACCAGAACAATCTTTATTCCTTACTGGGGATAGACGCAATCGCGCAATTTCTTATGCTATTAACGATGGGTGTGATTCATTTGTATTCATAGATGGTGATTGCATTCCTCAAGAGGATTTAATAAAATCCCATTCGGAAACACATAAATATAATTTTCCTGTACTTACATGTGGACGTAGGAGAGAGGAAAAACATGGATATAAAGACCAACGCGAAGTTGTACCAAACTTAAAGCAGTATAATTTATTTAAGTTACCCGATCCCCATGTAATAAATAGTTTTTATTTATTGAAAACATCTGCTATTACTTGGAGCTGTAACATGGGATTAAATTTACAATGCGTGAAAATGTTACAATTAGCCAATCAAAAGTATTATGGTAGACCCGATGTGTTCCATACTAATTTTTTGGGTACATGGGGTGGGGAAGATGGATTTATTGGAATTCAGAGTTACTTACTGGGTGCAAAAGTATTGTTATTAAGTGACATCAAAAGCGGAATTAAACATATAGAACATGATAGACCCGCTGATAAATATAGTGGTGATGCATTTACAATATATCTGGATAATCAGATAGAATTATTTAAGATGATGCTGAGTAATAATCCAATATCACTTAATTTTTTGGTTGGGCCTCAATCATACCAACATGGATATGAATGAAATATTTTTGCTTACATTTACAACATGTAAGTTTCATTCCTCTCACTGTATCAGTCATGTAGGTGAGAAATTTCTCATTTCCTGCTATAATTGGTGTAGTACAGCGTAAACATGTAGAATCATTTATAAGTTTAATAAATGATGTTTTTGTATCAAAATAACATATATCTAATGTTTTATTATCTTCCCATAGATAGACGTTTTCGTTTGTATCTAATACCTCATCCACACTCTTAAAAATTTCACTCATATGCAGTTTTTCGCCTCAATTAGTCAACAATATGCTATCTTTATATAAGATATATTTCTTAACGGAACATTAATATGGAAAAACTGACTATAGCGATTGATTTTGATGGTACTTTATGCATAGGTAATAATTTCCCACTTATAGGTGAACCTAGATTGTGGTTGATTGAAATCGTGCGGAAGCTAAAACAGGATGGTCATAAACTAATTTTATGGACATGTCGTGAAAATCATGGTGGTGCATATTATGAGAACAGAAATTATTTGGATGAAGCTGTTGCTTGGTGTGCTGGTCATGGAATTGAGTTTGATGCAGTTAATCAAAATATAAATGAATCCAAATACCCAAATGTGAAATTCTGTCGAAAGATTGCATGTGATTGGTACATAGATGATAAAGCTATAATATTTAATGATACCGATGAAACATTAATAGCATCTATTAATAAATCAGGTATGTATGTGCCGACTGTATTAATTTCAGAAATCGCTAATATTGGTGCTCAGAATGACTGATATCGATCAATATAAATTTTGGAAGATTTCCATTAGAGAGTTATATTCTCTTGGTTTTATAATGGATAGTGATCTAATTAGGCTTCATAATAGACTATATTATGAGACCCAATCTCATACACCAGCAGAGGCTAGATATTACCTAATGGTGATTGATATAATGAAAAATCATGAATTATTTAAACATTTGGTGCGTGAAGAACTTGATGTGATATCAAATGGTAAATTACCAACCAATAAATTAAATTTTAAAAAGATATGGATATCATATATATTAGATTGTATTGATTATGAGTTAATTGAATCTCATGCGTTTATGATGGAATGTAATAAAATTGTGTTTGATGGATCTCAATGGTCTGATTATGAACGTCAGTGTGCATTTGATATCATAAATAAAGTTAGATTAGGTATAATTAAAAGTAATCCTAATGCAATTGATTTCTTAGAAAATCCTGCCTTTGAAGTTCTTATGGCAGTAAATGATATGGAATATATAAGATGATTAAAAAAATAGAACGAGATGTTGGACAGAATTATTATAATATATTACAGTTAGCTGTATTATTTGTATTAAATGAATTACTTATAATTGCATCTTTTTTTGGTATTTATAACGAAAACGACCAGACATTCAATATAAGAAAACTTGTATGGTGGTCTATCTTACTTGTTATATTATGTGGGTTTATTGCTACTATTATATCAACATGTGCATTAATATGGCTATTTATTATAACCGTAATATAAAAAAAGCCCATCATATGATGGGCTTTTTGTTTAGGTAATTTCTATTTTTCTTGCTTTACTGCTCTCCTTTTTTCCGACTTTTATTATCAGAACGCCATCAGCGCATTCAGCTTTAATTGAGTCTATATCAACTGCTGATCCTAATTTATATGATTTATTGAAGTTAGTAGGTTGTCTGGAACTATACAGTATTTTTCCTTTCACTTCGGATGGCTTTTTTGTTGCTTTGATTGTTAGATATTCATTGTCAACCTGAATGTCGATATCAGATTTAGAAACTCCGGGTAGATCCACCGTAATTTCAAATGAATCTTCTAATTCGACTATAAGATCTTGTGACTTCGATTCCTTAACAGAAAAAAAGTCAGTGAATAACTCATCGAATGTATATGTATCAAATATTTGTGAACGCATGTTTATCTCCTTTTAGTATTTAACGTTACATTGTTATTATAGCAATGATCGTGCCGATTTCAAAAAATGCGAATTTGATTCAATTTTTGCATTGTATATTACTGTGAGTATCGACTTTTTTCAAAATGAAACGATATATTTTCATTTTGAAACAAATTATTATAATATATTTGCTATATTTTATTTATATTTTACATATGCGGGTTGATTAATTATAAACTTTAATAAACCCTATGGATATATGAATGAGCTATATGATTAAACATGATTTTTTAACACTATCAGATTTAACAACTTTTAATGAAAGTGTTGAATATAATGTAACAAATACACCTGAGAAAAAAGAACATCATGAATTTGATTCTGATAGATTTGAATCATTTATAGTGAATCCTGCTGATTTAACTGATGATGTTGTGTATCAGTTGAGTGATATCATAGATAAAAAATTATCACTTGATACTCCCGAAGTTGATGATAATGCTACTAAAGGCCCAAATACTGTAGATAAAATACTATCGTCATTGGCTGTAGCATATGTGACTGAAGAGGGCATTCCTGTTGGTGTTGCGACATTAGTAGATCCGACTGTTGAGAATTATAAAGGTATTACCCCGCTGGATTTTTATTCATTGAAAGGCGCGGTTAATCTAGAAAATAGAATTCAGCAAGAATTTTTTACAGTAGCTGATGAATATAAATCATTGGGTATTGCTGGTGAATTGAGAAGATTACTCGAAACAATTGCACCTGCGATGTTTGTTACTGTTGATATATCTGATAAAGATACGATACTTGGATTACAAAGAAATGGATATAAATTTGTAAATCAATTTGATACTGATTGGGAATCTACTCCTGTTCAGTTGTGGTTAAATTAACAAGGAATAATATATTATGGCATCAGGATTAAAAGGACTTTTACAAAAACATATTGAGCGAAAAAATCACGCTAAATCAAGTAATGCAAATTCATCTCCATTCAGAGAAGAAAAGGTTATAAAGGCATTACCCAAAGAAAAATCAATCAATAAACAGAGTGATGAACATGATCAGTGTTTTATTCTGATTCCTGATGTTCATTCTTATATGAGAGATAAGAAAGCATTTAATTTATGTATGAAATCTCTTCCTATCTTAGCAAAAAGTTATAATGTTACTAAATTTGTACAGATGGGTGATTTACTTGAATGTGGCATTATGTCTGGTCATCCAGCTACGAGTGTGTTTGAAAAAGTTCCTGAGTATTCAGAAGAAGTTCAGTGGGCGATAGATGAGTTTTGGAAACCAGCAATGAAATCATGTCCTAATGCAAATTTTTATGCATTGCTAGGTAATCATGAAAATCGATTGAATAAAAAGATAGCCAAGGATGTCATGAAAGGTGCATCTCTTGGTAGCGAAATTGCTATACAAATTTATAATGATTTGTTACCAACTGATGTATATGAAGAACTTGGTATTCATGTATTGCCATATGGAAATGAAAGTGTTACCGAAGGTATCTTGCAACTAACTCCAAAACTAATTTGTTTACATGGATGGTCAACTGCTAAGAGTGCATCTAAAGTACATTTAGATTTGTTATCTGGTGGTTATTCTGTTGTGCATGGACATACGCATAGATCACAGCATTATACTAATAGAAACCCAATGACTGGTGAAAACGTACAAGCATGGTCTTTTGGATCACTTGCAAAGACAGAAATGGGTTGGCATGGTGGACAACCAACTAATCATGTTCTAGGCTTTGGTATTGTATTCGTTCATGGTGAAGATTTTACTATACAGGAACTATCTATAGCAGCGAAAGGTAGTTCACGTAAACTCATATTGCCTAATGGTGTTGTTTTAACTGAGGATTAATTATGGGTGGTGGTGAAGGTGGATTTTAACGTGTAGGTGTCATAATATCAGTTTTTATAAACTAATTATTATGACACCTAATTTTTTCTCATATTCTAAATTAAAAAATATAATAACCTTCGACTCCGAAGGATTACTTACTATGGTTGAAGATGCTGAACCCGAAGATGGGGTCACTTCTATTATTGACATACCGAAAACTCAAATACAAAAACCGGGATTGGATGAATCCACTGTTCCTAAATTAGGTGGGCGTGAGGCTATGGGATTTTGTGTGATTCAAGCAAATAAAGAAAGCATTGATAGTATGCTACCAATGCTTCCTGATCATATAATGAAGCGAATTAAGATGGAAACTGAGCCTACAGAAGTCGAGCATATGGAGTAGTGAAGTACTTTCCGTATTCTTCACTGTCATCAAAATGTATTGTGATATTTTGGTGAGCACAATACCACGCCTTTGCTTTATTCCATTCAGCATCAGGAAATATTGGATTACTATCATCTTTCCAAGTAACTTGTACACCTAGATACGTTAGATGATTTGTTATTGAAAATACATGGGTAAAATGTGTTCCTTCAACAAACCCAATCTTTTCTAAATCTCTATAGGCTATTCGTTTAGATGCTCCTGTGATGATATGAATTTCATGTCCAGCAGCAACCATCAGCTTTGCCATTTCTTTGAAGAAAGGGTTTGTATCTGAAAGTCCATGTATATCTAATCCAATTTTCATGTTTTCATTCCTTATGGTAAGAAGTCATCGATATTATCTTTTGTAATTCCAATTGACGCTAGATATTCATCATGACTCGTTAATATGTTATGTACTCTTTCTCGGCTATATGGATGTGTTGTGGCTGGACTTTCTTCTTGATTAGGGTCAAGCCATGTAAATACAATTTCCATGAATAGAGAGGCTAATACGAGGTATCCTGCAAATGGTGTAGTTACTACGATTGATTGAGCAAACAAATCAGCCGTGCGTTCATCATTTCGAGATACTTTAAAGTTATCCGAATCTCGCAATGTATGACTACAGCAGATATGTCCGAGTTCATGGCCTACAACACTCAGTATCATTCCAGTAAAATACGACACGCTTTCCTGAAATAAAGGATCTGTCATTTCATAGTTTAATTCAATCAATCCTTCATCGATCATAGATGTTGTGAACTTGAATGAATTTTCAGATGCTTTACGTCCAGCCCATTGACATGCATAACTAAGACGCTTAACATCATTATCTCGTTTGAATTGAGCGACTGCCGTTCCAATAAATGAGCAAATATTGCACAATCCAGCTAATACCCGAATTCTATAATTTGGACTTTGCCCTGATGCATATGCATTAATTTGGGTTTGATCCGATAAAGATATTTTAGTTTCTGATGCTTTCTTTTTATAGTCTGCATTCTTACTGATGTAAGAACTCATAGTACACATTTTGTAAATGAACTCAATATCTGATTCTTCTGTAATAAATGGTAATTTAGTCATTAAATGGCCTCTGATGTAGTTAAAATTTCAACATACCAACGATCCAATGCTATAAGTTCTGTTCTGATATTCATATGAGCCTGATCATTGTACAATTGATTCATGTATTCTGTAAGAAATATAGCTTTCTGTTTCATCAATTTCATTAAAAAGTTTTTTCGACCACTAATAAATGTTTCATTATCAACTTCCTGATACTCTTCAATAATTCCCTTACTGTATTGTTCATACCTGAAATCATCAGATCCCAGTATTGCCATATCTGAATCAATAAATACTTCTTGTAGTGTACGATCTATATCATATGACAGATTAGGTTTATGTGAGTGGGTCAATCGAATTAAGTTTGCTACCTTTTCAATGAAATCAGGTGAATTTTTAATTATTCTGCTAAGAGCCTTTACTGCATATTCCGCGCTTAATTCTTCATCTGAGTAAATTTGTGGTTCATTTGGTTTCTTGATTTTGTAAATAGAATCATGGAAGAATGCTGCTATGATACATGCATTTTGATCTTCTTGTGTGTACTTATAAATAGTAAACAATTCAGTTAATATAGTAATCATGTGTTCGATGTGTTTGAGATTATGATGATGTCTATCTTCCGCACTATATATCTCAATTAGGTTATCATAAACCTCTCTCACTGCATGATCAGTGGGATCGATGAAATATGAAACGGCTCGATTCCATGTTGTATATAAAAATATTTTTGGCATAAATCACTTCCTTTTAGGTGTCTTAACTAATATAGAAACTATCAACAGTCATGTAAATGAAAAAACCTCGAAATTTCGAGGTTTTAGTGGTTTATGTTGGACTATTACACCATTTGGGGTGAAAATGTAAGTAGTTCAACCTCTTGCAATGCCTTTAGTTCCGCTTCATTTAGTTTATTCAACTTTTTAGCTTGCTTAATATTAGTAAAGAACATAGCAAATTTGCGTTCATTCTCATTATCATGATTAATTCTAGGATGCCGACCAATCGATTTTGTGAATTCCAATAGGTCATTAATCTTATCAAGGCGAGACTTGACATTAGCTAGTTCAATAATCGTTTTAAGAGCTTCTGAATCACTTTCATTCAACTCATTAGCTTTTAGGAATGATTTCATTTTGGTGAAGAATGATGATAGCTGACGCTCAATAGAACTGTTTGAATTGATCTTTGGTGCGTGTCGATGAGTAGTAACAAATTCCATCAATTCATTCATTTTCTCATTTCGATTAAGAGGAGCGAACTCAAGAATTTTAGTTAGTATTTTCTTGGACTTACTATCAATAGATCCTCGACTGCTAAGAGCCTTTGTTGTAGATAGCAATTCAGCCATTCGTTTTTCGACTGGATTATCTTTTACATGTTGACGTGGAGTGCGCTTAGTGTGAGAACAGAATGTTAGAATTTCCTGCAACTTTTCAGCACGACTTTTTTGATGATTGCTTCTGAATTGATGAATTTGTTTGAATGCATCAGCTTCTTCAAGTGTTAGGCCACCATTTTTACTGATATTTTTAATCATATTCAGCAACTGACCCAATTTACGTTCAGATTCATTTTGACTAGACTGACTTGGGGTTTTCTTATTCACTTGACAGAACTCAACAATTTTGTTGATACGATCCAATCTAGTTGTTTTCGCAGGAACATTTGCCAGAATCTCGCTTATTTTAGCTGATTCCCATTCCTTGGCTGTTCCATTTTTTACGGATGATTTCGCGTTGATTAGAAATTGTCCAATCATTCGTTCAGGCTCATTGCGATGAAGTGTTGATGGAATACGCTTGTTTGTATTTACAAAATCAAGAACGATTCCATACTTTTCTTCCTTTGATAAGGATCGAAATTGAGATGCTGTAAGAGTAATTTCCGGTGATGTTACCATCTCGGCTGAGATAATATCACTTTCTGTATCTGTCATAGTTAACTCTCGTAGTTGAGTGTGAATGCAGATAATATAGAAACTTTTATAAAATTGTCAATCGCAATTTGAAAACAGCTATACCCAAAATCGAGATTTTACCCAATTTAGTGGAATTTCAGGATTAAATTCACCATTGAATCTAACTGGAATGATTTGTCCAGCATCTAATCCTTCTAACTCTTTAATACCAGATTTAATGAAACAACTATTACATAAGATTGCAAGTGTCGTATCTTTGCATTTATTATCATTATATTTTTCTAAGTCTTTTTTCCGAAATATGCAAATAACTCGTTCGCCTATTCTCTTATATTCGTCTATGAATATATCAACATCACCATACCCATAGTATTTGGTATTGTATAAAGTTAGATCCCAGTCGGTTTGTGGTAGTTGTTTTATGCGCATTGTTATAAATGTAACTTTTTTATTGACGAAATGCAATAAAATGACTATATTAGTTATGTATCTAAATCGCAGAGATGCTGATGGAGCTGGTCAGAACCATAGTTTATGTAGTTTCAGGAATCCAAGTTCTTCCTTACATAAGCTAACACTTGGGTGGTTTGATATGGATACACGAGTCGGGGGTGCTTGGTTTCGACATGTAAGATGAAACCGATACCGCAGTCCGAGGATGATGGTTGGCCTCGTAAATAATCTATCAAAAAATAATTGCAGAACATCAGTTCGCAATGGCTGCTTAATTGCATCCACGCTATCTAGGTCAAGACCGAATTTAGAATAGTGTCATATAGGTCAAAAGAACCCTCCTGATTGGTGGAGGCAAAAATCAATCTAGGCTCTCTTACTCACAAAAATGCCAATGGATTTCCGTTAAGTTGAGTAGGTCGAATGGGTGGAACATTGGAAAGACTGTAACGGTTAAGTAGAGTATTATGTGGACATGGGTTCGACTCCCATCACTTCCATTAAAAGCATTGCCATTGAGTAACTAAGTTTGCTAAATGGTGATGCTTTTTCTATATTTACATTTGAGGTTATTATGAAGTTACGTACAATAAAATATCCAAGAACTTCTCATTTACCGTGGAGTTTAGGTGCTACTCGTGATGATAGAATGTTATCATCGGTTGATATATTTATTGGTAAGGATGTAGTAGTAACTGAAAAGATGGATGGTGAGAATAGTAGCTGTTATGCAGATGGATACACACATGCCCGATCAATGGATTCGAATAATCATCCAAGTAGAAATTGGTTAAAACAATTCTGGGCTGAACGATATTTTGATTTACCTGCTGGGTATCGCATATGTGGTGAAAATTTATATGCTAAACATGCAATTCATTATATGGACTTGCCTACATATTTTATGGGCTTTTCTTTATGGGAAGGAAACGAATGTAAATCATGGGATGAAACCATGATGTGGTTCGATGAATTAAAAATACAATCAGTTCCTGTTCTATATCGAGGTATTTTTGATGAACATAAGATAAAGAATGTATTGAATGATTTAGAACTGGATAGTCATGAAGGTTATGTTATTCGAGTCACTGATTCATTTAAAATTGATTTTGATGATATTAAGCATAAAGATGAACAGTTTTCTAACTACATTGCTAAATATGTACGTAAAGGTCATGTACAGGAAGATACTGAACATTGGATGACTAAAGAAATTATAAAAAATGGATTACGCTAAATGTCAATAACTGGTCGAATAATACTATTAATGTTTATTGTGTGCGGATTGATTATTAACATATTATCATTATGTGGATATCCTAATGATGGAGGATGGGTTTTTTCCTCATGGGGTGGAGTTATAATATGGTCGATTGGTTTAATTATAGAGAGTATAGAATTAATATATGAGGTTTCTGATGACTGAAGAATTTAAAAAAACATTAGCTTCAATTGGTATGACCGAAGCTGAATGGGAAATACGATGTGCAGAAAATACACAAAGAACAATGGAGTTTTGTAAAACTCTTGCTGATATTAATAAAATGCCTCCCAGTAACAAAATAAGATATGGAAATAATTAAAATATTTTCATATTTTCTTAAATTAATATGTATATTTATAATTAACCCGAAAGTCTTGCAGGGTTAAAAAGGCAAGCTCTTAGCACAGAGGATTTGTGTAAAATACATCGTACCTGATAGGTACAAAGGATACAATATGGAAACTTCCATTTCTTCACGCATTGAACGTGCATCAGCCATTCTTGGCATCACTTCCGATAACATTAAATCATGTTTCACACTGAATAAATCAGTGTCTGATGAATTAATAGATTCTATCATAACATCATTGAATGAAAGTGAAATAGTAGATGCTCTTACGGCATTTTTTGGATCTGATTCTGGTGTGAAGGCACCAATCATAGCAGCAACTAAAGTGCTTAAACGCCCAGTAGCTGATAGTAAAGCCGAATATATAAAATCAGAAAGCACACTAGAAAAAATTCTTCAAGCAAGTAAGCCAATTGCTAATTGGTCTGATGAAGAAGTATTGTTGTCATATTTAGAATCCGAGTCACAAGATCTTGAATTTGAATTAAACAAGAGATCGAAGGGTCATAGATTCGTTGTTTTAATAGGAAATCAAAAACCATTAAAGAACGTACCTAGTTTGTTTACTCCATCAGATCCAAACACAATGGATATTAAAGCTACTCTTGCAATGCTTAAACGAGCACGTAAGGAAGAAATTCCTGCTGTATATAAAACCGCAGATAATGAGATTATTCGGGTATTTAGAATTGAAGAATATCATCCAGAAAACAGAGAGAGATTTGTAAGTCCACTTCGTCCAACTTCAATTTTATTTGATGGATATTGCTCTGAGTGTGGATTGAATTTCTCTAAAGTTGATATGACAGCTAGACAATTCTTACGTCTTATTTATGAGAAGGAAGGAAAGCAAAGTAAAACAACCGAAGCTGGATTGATTGAAGTTGCTTCTCATGGAATTGATGCGTTATTTGATATGTATCCTGAATTAGTTCCTACTTGGGATGAGAAAGAACGCAATGGTTCATTACCTAAATTAAAGGTATATGAATCACCTACAACTAAAGGTGCAGATCCATTCAACTCAACCAAACGTGTGTACTAAGAGGTAATTGATATGAAAACTGAAAATATAATTGAATGTAACGGATTTAAAGCTCGTATCATGGAAGCCGACCGTTTGACAGGAACTCAATCATTTGCTTTACCTCCCGGAAAGCCACTTCCTGTATATAAAGTGAGTTCCTTTAAGAAACGTCCTGACACTTGGATGGATGTTGAAGGTTCTGTTGTAGTTCCTGTTAAATCTGACAAAGGACTGTGGTTTGATTGGACATTGAATGATGCTGAAAATACTGCTATATTGCCTTCTGTTAAAGGTTGTAATCCATTGACAGGTCAACAGATTAATGGATTTACATTAGAATCGTATAAGAATAAATGTCCAGTGCATGGAACCGATTTAGATGATAAGTTGCATTGCTCTGAATGTGGATTTGATTGGACACCGCAAAATTATGTATGCTCTCCAAATTATCTTTGGCTCGATGGATTTAAGGATAAAGATGGAACTGTGCGTCAATTCTTTTTCACCGAAGATATGGCACGAGATATTGCATCCCATAAATTAGGTAAAGAAAATACAGTTCCTGCTTTTGGGTTTGCATTTTTCAAACCTAAGAAAAAGAATATGTCTGTTATATATGATGAAAAGACAGGAACGTTCAGGGTTAAAGGTACTAACAGTAGTTATAAAATGAATGTTGTAAAAGGTGCTACTGATAATCATCATATAGATAATTGGTACATGGCTAAATCATCTAATGCAGTTGGTAGTTCAGTTAATGCATTTACGTGTTCTACCACTGGAGTACAAGGAATGTCAGGATCTATTGGGACTCTTGGTGTAGCTGGTCTCGGATTGGTTAATTCAAAGTCTAGAGGAATAACGAGAAATATTCCCGGAGTAAAGACTAAATTGAAAGATTCATCCAATGTGTTGTATTCATGCGATTCAATTCCAGTTTTATCTAAGGAAGAAGCCAATGTGAAATATGGAATGTCCTTTGATAATTGCTGTGTGAATGCATTTGCCGATAGTTCGATTAATGAAGTCAAAGAAATCGAAGTTGCTGTTGGTGCAGGTGCCGTTATTGAGCAAAAAATTAATAAGGATACATATGGAATCGAAACATGGAAAGATGTTCCTGATGCTATAATGCGTGTTTATTTTGTATTCGAAGAAGAATTCAATCAATGGGCATCTCATGGGTTCGTTGGTGAAAGTGATAGTATGTTAAAAGGATTACCAGTAGGTTAAGGAGTATTTATGAAAGAGAATCTAACAGAAATAGTTGCTATTATTGATCGGTCTGGATCAATGGGTCACATGACAAATGATGTGATCGGTGGGATGAATCAATTCATTAAGGATCAGAGATCCGTTGAAGGTGAAGCGAATTTCTCACTAATTTTATTTGATAATGTGATAAATCATGTTCATGAACGCATACCTTTGAAAGATGTTCCATTACTTGATAATAATACATATCGAGTGGGTGGATCAACTGCAATGTATGATGCTATTGCATATGCAATAAATACTATAGGTGGTATATTGCATAATACACCAGAAGATGAACGACCATCAAAAGTATTGTTCTGTATAATGACTGACGGTGAAGATAATGCATCGAGAGAATTTACAGCACAAAATGTAAAAGATATGGTTCAGCATCAAACCGATATGTATGCATGGGAATTTATTTTCATGGCAGCTAATATAAATGTGCAAGAGGCTGCTGATATGATTGGAATTAGAGGATCAAGTTCATTTGCATTTGCCTCAAATTCCACTGGGATGAAAGATGCCTATTCTAACATATCATCATATACAACAAGCTACCGATCATCAAAATAACAAAAAGGAAGGGAAACCTTCCTTTTTCTTTTGACAAATTATGAAAAGATTCTATATTAGTGAAATATAGGAGATTTTTATGTCAAATGCTACCATCGACTTGTTTGAGTATTTGGATTTAGTGGTTAAACTGAATTCATGGGGTGATTCATATGCAATTGGTAATCCAGTTGTGAGTGACTTTGTATACGATACTGAGTATAAAAAGGTAAAGCAATTTGAATTGCTTAATCCAGATTTGATTGATTCTAAATCACCTACTAAATCCGTTGCGTCTGATTCGGTTGATGGGTTCAAGAAAGTTACACATGATCTCCCAATGATTTCAATTGCTAATTCGAATAGTCCCGATGAACTTCGTGCATGGTCTATTGACAAAGATAGTAAGGGATGTACTGAAAAGACTATCGAATTTAAGATGGATGGACTTGCCTTATCTTTAAAATATGAAAATGGAAGTCTTGTTGATGCAGTGACTCGTGGTGATGGTAAGGTTGGTGATAGCGTATTTGCCAACGCACTTCAAATCCCAACTATTCCAAATGCAATTTCAAATAATGACCCAATCGAAATTCGTGGTGAAGTTGTATGGCTGAAAGAAGATTTCATTAAGTATAATGAAACGTTGGAATTATTGGGTAAAGAATTGATGAGTAACCCACGTAATGGTGCTGCTGGTACAATGAAGAGTAAAGATCCACAGGAAGTTGCTGATCGCAAGTTGACGTTTATTGCGTATAATATTACGAATGGAAGTCCTTGTGATACACATAGTGAAGATCTTGAATATCTCAAGACGCTTGGATTTACTATTTCCGAATATTATGTATGTCCAAATACTGACAAGGTTATTGCAGGTGCGTCTTACATGGAAAAGAAGCGTTATAGCCTTCCATATCATATTGATGGTGAAGTTATCAAGGTTAATGATAAGTCGGCTTATAAGCGTCTTGGTGGGACTGCAAAGACTCCTCACTTCTGTACTGCATTGAAGTTTCCTCCCGAAGAAAAGGGAACTATCCCACGTGAAATTGAAGAGTCGTATGGACGTACTGGTGCTGTTACTCCAGTTGCTATCGTAAATGAAGTTGAATTGGCAATGACAAAGGTTCGTCGTGCTTCATTGCATAATTGGGATATGCTTGAGTATTTGGGTGTATTTGAAGGATGTACTGTAATTATCCGTAAGGCTGGTGAAATTATCCCTGAAATTGTGCGAGTAGTTGAAACAGGTCGTACCAAGGATGATTATGAACGTGATATGAGTAGTGGCTTTGATGTTAAGGCATCCATTGAATCGTTGCATAATGATCCTGCTCATGTAGGTAAGAAATGGTATCTTCGTCCTACAGTATGTAAGCACTGCGGTTCTACACTATGTCAGGGAACTAATCGCAGTGGTGATAACTTGGTTGCATGGGTATGTCCAAATGATGCATGCTCTGTGAAGCAATTCCGACAGATTGTTAAGTTTGTATCGAAGACTTCTATGAATATCATGGGTGTTGGTGAATCTATTATTGAATCGATGCTTTCCGCTGGTCTTATTCATGATGTTGCTGATTTATATTCTGTGACTATCGATGATTTGTTGAAGATTGATGGTGTGAAGCAACGTTCTGCTGAGAAGATTATTGATGCAATTAAGGATTCTAAGAATGCATATCTTAATCAGCTTCTATCTGGATTGGGAATTCCTAATCTTGGACAAACTATGTCTGCTCCTATTGCCGATAAGTTCAAGACACTTGATGCTGTTACTAAGGCAAGTGTATCTGAATTGGAAGCAATTGATGGGGTGGGGCATGATTTGGCTGAATCGATTGTTGAATGGTTAGGTAATCATGGTGATGTAATTTCTAAGTTGATTACGCAGGGAGTTGCATTGAATGCAAAGCCTTCTCGTGTAAAGAATGACAAATTGAAGGGATTGACTCTTATTATGACTGGTACATTTGAAAAGTTATCTCGTGATGACTTTAAGGATATGGTGGTTGAAAATGGTGGATCTATCGCATCATCCATTACAAAGTCAGTCTCAATTGTTCTATTAGGTGAAAATGCTGGCCCTGCAAAGGTAAAGAAGATTGATGAACTCAAGTCAAAGGGATTCGATATTAAGGTAATTGAGGATTCTGATGAATTCTTGCGAATGATTAAGTAAATTGCTCATAAATTAAGTGTAAAGATCATTCAGCAATGGGTGATCTTTTTTATTTTCATATTTTTATAAACTATAATCAAGGAAATAAAACCTAACTATAGGATAATTATATGAATAAGGAAGAAAAATTTTACGCTTTTCTTGAATCTCTAAAAACTGAGAAAAACTCAACTTTGATCGAAAGTGTCAAAGAAGCATATGCATTGACAGAAGCATGGCTAACCCAGAAGGATTTTGCTCCTACTGGTATGGCTAAAGAAGGCTTTGATAGACGCAAAGCAGAACGAGGCGCAAAGAAACCAAGCGCACCAGTTGATGTAGAAGCTAATAAAGCCAGATTTAAACGAGATGCTTCGGTTGCTAGTCAAGGAAGAGGTCGTGCATCAGGTTCTATGAAACAACTTGAGAAGTATGCAATGACATCTCCTATTGAAGTAGAACAGTGGATGAATACAGTATTAAAACCAGCTATTAAAGCAGGAAAACAAGATACTGATACAAGATATGGAACTGATTCCGCTAAAGTTGGCTTTGGTCAGAGACTAAAGAACGTTGGTAAAGCAATGTTGGGTGAAGGTCAGGAAGTTGCTTATGATGATCAGGATGATGAGGATGAGAACGAAGAAGAAGTAGGTGGATTCCAGTCTAATAAGCAACAAAGACGTGAAGCTGCTCAGCGCAGAGGCGTTTTGAAGGAAGGTCAGGAAGTTGATTATACTGATGCTGATCCATTTGCTGGCATTGATGATGACGATGAAGACGAAGAGGAAGTTGGTGGATTTGAGTCTAATAAACTTCAAAGACGCGAAGCTCAAATGAAACGTGGTTCTGTAAAACAGGGCTAATTTCGATAAAAACTACAATCCCCGGATGCAAATCTGGGGATTTTTCTTTTTCTATTGACAAAAAGTAATTGATATTCTATATTAGAAACATAAGGAAACCGACTAACAAAGGATTCGATATGTATCTAAATATTTTCAAGCGTCAGTGGTGTGATAGTAGTTTCATAAAGGCATTTAAATCAATTGCCGATAAATATGAAATTTATGCATTGACCCTGCAACATGATAAAATACATAAACCTACATTTCATGAACGGTTCATCACTCATATTGTTATTGTGAGTGCTACTGATACTATGACATTTGAAGTGCATGATAAGTTGACGTATGGTGATTATATACAGTTTGATATTGAATATGACATTTTTGAAGAACATAATCCAATCACTAAGAAAGATATTCCTATGCAGGAAGCCATTAAGAGTGAAGTTGAATCTACTCTTGGTATCGACAACAATGTGAATCAAGATAAGAAGTCCAAGATTACCTTTTGTTTGAATGATTATACATCGACAGAACGCGAAAAAATCATCAATTTTTTATCTAATGTTGATGGAAACTCACCCGAAGTCTACATTGATGTAGATTTGAGTAGCTGTTCTATCGAACAGGCTCAGCATTTGAGTAATTTGTTGATTTGTGCAAGTATTACTATGAAAGATGAGATTGTTGATTGACATAATCTCGTAAATTTCTATATTATATATAACTAAAAAGGATTTACATACATGATTAAGTGGTTACGTGCTCATTATAGGAATGCGAAGGCAGTTTACTATAAGAAAGAGATTCTTACTGTGCGGATTAATGATAATATTCCTCATAACTATTCGATTGCTAAGAAGATTTTTGAGGGATGTTTCTCATATGCAACCTATGAATGTGCTGAACTGATGATTTGTTATAGGTTTGCTGATAAGCCATTCAATAAATCAGAATTTTTGAAGATTTCAAATGCGATTAAACCACTTGGATTCAATTTAGTGGTTTCTGAGAAATGTGATAATGCTGATATGCTTGTAATTGGTATGGTTCCTGAACAGAATCTATCTCGTTACATCACGGATAAAGCAATGGGTCTGACTCAAACAAATATTGAAAGTCTATATTATTTAGCGGATTAATTTGATATATATTTCCTTATATGGAAATTATAGATAAAAAAACCTTAAATAAGATGCCTCCACAGATGAAGTCGGTATATGATGGATTCTATGGTGACATGGCTAGATTAAGAGCCGAATGGAAGTTATGTGATTCTCAATATAAAGAAGCTATTGAATTAGTTACTAGTAAGGATGGTGATTTTAATTCTCGTAATGCTGTTAGAAATGTATCTGATTATTGGATGCGAAGAAGACAAGCATTGGAGCGAGTATTACCGTCTGATATAATTGAATCATTTAAAAAATAAACTTGTTATTATATTACATATGTAGTATTTTTGAATATATAAAAATACTGGTAATATAATGACTCCTGAAGAATTTATTAAAAACCATCCATTTCCACCTAATGGTGCTGAGATCAATGATAACTTAGTAAAGGCTATTCAAGATCCTTCCAAAGCTAATGAGAAGGATCGAAATATGCATAAATTACTTGAAAATAATGCCAGATTGGTGTATCTGATATATCATCAGTATAGTTATAATCAACCATTGGCTTCTGTTATGTCATTCACATACGAAGGTTTATGTAAAGCAACCGAAACATACGATTCATCAGTTGGTATGCCATTTTATCATTATGCCATTCAGACAATTAGAGGCTTATTGCAAAATTGGTATAATTATAATAATGATTTAATTCATATTCCGGTGATGAAAAAGAAAGATACTAAAGTTGAGTATGCTGATATTAATGATTATGTCGAGCATCAGGAATGTGACATAAAGGAAGAATTAATACAGCCATCCGATGATAATGTTACATTGCAATTAGATGATATAATTGCTAAATATGAACTTACTCAGTTAAATGAACAGGCTAAAGAAGATTTAGAAATATTAAAATTATCAAGGTTATATAATATAAAAGAATTATCTACTCGAACTGGATTTAATTCAAGTAAGTTAAAATTTATAATAAATAGATCGATTTCAAAGATGAGTAAGTTTGCAACTCATGGAGTTAATAATGGCTGTAAAAAATAAAGAAGTTCCTTATGTATTTAATGTACCGTTGATGGTTGCTGGTATGCCTACTATCGATGGTAATATATACCCAATTCAAGTACTAAATAACTTAGTAGAACGATTCACGTTAAAGCCATATATAATAATTCAGGAGATGAATCCAGTTGAACGAAAGGTTAAACAGATTTCATTATCAGAACCATGGGAAAAAAAGGCTATGGGATATGTTACTAAGGGAGTTGTAGTAAATTCAACCCTTATAATTCAATGTGAATGTAAGTCATCTCGTGAAGGTAAGATATTATCAGGTCTTATAAAAAATTTCGGGGTTAATGGTATTGAAGTATTTCCTGTCGGTTATGGAACCGTTGGAAAGGATGGTATTATATCACCTGATTATAAATTGAGTTATGTGGCTGTAGAACCGAAAAAAAATTAAATAATAATTACAAAATTATGCTATATTGATTATATGAAGTCGAAAAAATTAACCCTAGATGAAAAAATCAGTATATTGAATGATGTCAGCTATGATCAAGAGAATAATCTAACTTATTTTAATGACTATGGTGATGCACTAATTGGATATACTGTGCATGCTGATAAGACAGTTGCTGTGTATGACTATAAAAAGTGTATAAAATCTCTTATGAAAGATGGTATGTCAGAAGAAGAAGCCGTTGAGTATTTTGAGTATAATACAGTTCGCACAATTCCATATATGGGTAGCGCAGCTCCTATTATAATGGAGACATTTTAATGTACTTTGGTGGATCAGCAACAGGAAATGCGTAATGAAATGTTTAATAGTTGCAATGACACAGGAACGAATAATAGGAAAAAATGGTACGTTGCCTTGGTATATTCCAAGCGACTTGAAGCATTTTAAAGAACTGACTGTCGGTAGTCCTATTATAATGGGAAAAAATACATTTTTTTCTCTGAGTCGTGTGAATGGGTTGCCTAATAGAAAAAATATTGTATTATCATCAAGTGAATTTGATCATGGTGATAACGTTAAGATAGTAAAGACCTTAGATGATGCATGCGAATCAGTAAAGTTTAGTAGTGCTCCTACATGGTTTATTGGTGGTGGTGCATTATATAAATCAGTTCTTGATGCTGATATAATAGATGAGATGCATATTTCAATAATAAAAGCTGAATATGATGGAGATACTAAATTCCCATCATATGATGAGTCAAAATGGGAAATGAGTCATTTTGAAGATAAAGGTGAATTTTTCTATAAAGTATTGACAAGAATTAGAAATTAATCTATATTAGGATTATGAAACACTTAACCTTAGAACTGGAGATTCCTATGATGTAGGTATATCGCACTCGACCTCCTTGATTTGTATTTGTTATTCCGCTGTACTGTAACGCGAAACAAATAAAGTTCACAAATCAAAAAATGGAGTTAAAAATGAACACTGATAAAAAAATCGCACTTTCTACATTCAAGACTGATATTAAATTAGTCGCTGAATTCACTCGCCAGTATAAAAAAGCATTCAAAGAATGGCAACGTACTGGGGATACCACATCACTTAAATCTACATTAGATAAGTGGTTCACATCAACCTGTAAACTTTCCTGCTTTGACAATACCACATCAGATCGTATCTGTGTGTTTAGTCAAGAATATCTTCGCATCATAAAGCGACACGTTCGTCATATGCATGTGGCATATTCACTATTGAAGGGAAGAACAATAGATCAAATCGAACAACATTCCGAAAGTGAATTGAATGCTGATATAATCAAGGTGTATATCAAAAAATATACAGGTTCTGATGAATTAGTAAATTCATTCAATCTGGGTGGTGATACAAGTTTCTTTAAGTCGGTGTTGAATCGGATTAAGGAGGCATGTCATGTATAAGGAATTATTAATCGACGCAATAGTTGAAGAAATAACAGCCGAGTCTGATTGGTTGGTTATGGATGATAATCATTGTAGGTGTGGTTGTTGTCGGGATGAGTATCATTCGGTTAATTATAGTGAAGCTCTTGTTGTAGCTAATCGCATAGTTGAACGAATGGAAAAAGAAAAACTTAAATTGACAATTTCCGAATAATTTCTATATTATGAGTGAGCTTGAAAAGGCTCACTTTTTTGCGGATATGACCGAGTGGACGAAGGTGACAGACTCTAAATCTGTTTGTAGAAATACACGCCAAGGGTTCGAACCCCTTTATTCGTATTATGAAAACAAGATACAGAACAGTAAGCAATGGACATTGGGAATTTCTTCAATATGAAAAGGTGTCTAAATTTTTATGGTTCACATTTAAGTCGTGGGAGTTTGTATATCGTCCATATTTTTGTTCAATTATGGGTAGGTGTGATTCTACAGGTGCAGATACATATGTGAATTCATTACACGTGAATCTTGATAGATTTGTTAATGACTATCCTGATATATCAACATATTTTGCGTGGGCTAATAAAGAACAGGAACGTCTTGAATCTAAGGTAGCTGATGAAAAACGTGAACGGGATGAGAGAGCAAGTAAAGTAAGATATCTTTAGGAGTTAATATGAATCATAATACTAAATATAGAACCCATGTAGATAATATGACAATCACTGATGTCAGTGATTGGGAAGACATGTGGAGTTTGAGAGCTGGCAGTGGTGGATTCGGCTTGGCTAAGAAATATGGAGTCAAGCCAGAGATTGGTGATGAAGTTACAATTCACGTGTATCAAGGATCTTGTATTCGTGGCATGGAGTTGAATGGTGTTCTAGTATTCTATAAGACTGATATGGATATCGAACGTGAACGCGAAGAATATCGAGTTGCTCGTGAGATTGAAAAGAAAGAAACTTTTGAGCGTAATAAGGCATCAATGGATGCTAAATATGAAACTCTGCCTCAATGCTTCAAAGATCGTATTGATCGGTTCAGATCAGAAAGTCCTGATTTTCGACTTGAACACGAAGCATATGAAATGTTTTGTATCGAACAGGGAATTTTGATTGCTAATGCTTGTAAAACCGCAGAAAATATCCGTAAATTTATTGATGGTGAACGGTCACTAGTACCTGATCTTGATGATGGTCATAGTGGTGGTACGATGGCTGGATCATGCCGACTCGCATATTGGTATCTTGAAAATTATAAACCCTAATTATGAAACCTATAAAATTTTTATTAACTGGTGGGACAATTGATAAAGTATATGCAGAGAATAAGGGTTCTCTTACATATATCGAGTCGATGATTCCTAAATTATTGGAGCAGAGTCGTCATTCAATTCCATATTCTATTGATCACATAATGTCGAAAGATAGTTTGGATATGAATTTTGCTGATAGAGTATTCATTAGAGATTATTGTAAGAGATCTCAAGAGGACTGTATCATCGTAATTCATGGCACTGATACTATGATTGAGACTGCTCGTGCCTTGGAAACGATTAAAACAAAGACGATTATTCTGACAGGGGCTATTATTCCAGCTTCTGTAAATTCATCGGATGCTTTATTTAATTTAGGAACTGCGATTGCGTATAGTCAATCAATGCCACTTGGTGTATATATTGCTATGAATGGAATTGCATTTCCGTGTGAAAATACTAAGAAAAATGTAATTACTCAGAAGTTTGAAAATATATATTTAAAACATGAATAGCGAAAATGAATATAATGAAAACGATTTGAATGATGAAATCAACCGAATTGAATATGAAATGAACATCGTTAATTCAGATGGTCAGATTAGAACTGAATTTATTGAAACTACAAATGCCGAAAACATAAAAAGTTTAATAAAATCATTGACTATTGCTCATGGTTTATTAAAAAAATATACAGGTATAATCAATATTCAACAAGCCAACATTGTTGCACTATACGATAGAAGTGTGATTCAATATCGAATCATCATAGGATTATCTGTTGTGGTATTTGGATTACTTATAAAAGCTATAATAGGTTAATTAGCCAGCGGTTCCTGTAGATCCACCAACCGAACCACCCTGAATTAGAGGCACGTCTAAATTGAAATTAGCCGATGCGATTCCACTTACCATAGATCCTGCTCCAGTTAAAGTATAAAGATTTTCAGCACCATTTGGTGTATGTTGTTTTGATACTTTAATCATCTGCTTAATTGCTTTAGGTGGAGTACTTACAAATTTTCGTGCTTCGGGTGCTTCTGCCCATTGATTTATAGTTTCATCTTTTATACTTCTACTTGGATTAGCTAAAGCTGGTTCGTAGTTATAATTTCTACCTCCATCACCACCTCCAGCAGCAGCTCCCGATCCTGTAGGCTCTTGCTTCATTATGCTTTTATAACTAGCCATAGGCTGTCCAGCAAGGCTTGATGGTGGCATTATAGGAGTAACATTAGGATTCCATGCATACTCATATCCTTCTATAATACATGAATAACCTTGCATGAGTGCTTCATGTAAGGATTTATCCATATCAAATCCATTGAGGAAATTAAGTAGTTGAGTTTGCATTCTGGTCATTTACCGTTAGTGCTTGAGTTGTTTTTTGTAATTCTTGCTGTGTTTTTTGTAATTCTACATTTTTCTGATCAACAACAGATTTCTGATTTTTAACTTTATCTAATTCAGTTTGAACTACATCGATTTCATCTGGACTTAATCTAGATGTATCCAACACAGTTGCTGTTTTGCTAGGTTCAGTTGTATTCTGTGAAATAGTAGCATCTTCAAATACAACACCACCTAATACTTTATGAGCTTCATCCACTAAATTTCTAGCAGAATCTTGGTTCCAGTGTAAATGAGATGCTTGTATAAATTTATTTTGATCCCTTGCTGATTGTACTTTGTGTGCTGCTCTATTCATTAATTCTTTAAATTTACGTTGTGCATTATCATCAGCTTGTACGATACTCTGATATTCATCGTGGTCTAAATATGTATCTTTACTTGGTTCATAGTATTTACCTTCTGCTGGATCATACTGAACAGTTCTTCCGTATATATTTATAGGTTCTTCTAATGCCTCTAAGCAAAAATAAAGACCTTCCTTGATAATTCCTTCAATAAATGTCTCATTTTCGCTTGTTTTGAATGAATCTATGAATGCTTCAATTGCTTCTGTCATAGGTTTCTTCTTCTTAGAATCTCTTGATTTCTTATATGCAATAGCAGATGCTATTTCTTTAGCATGTTTCATATTACGTGGTTTCGTGTTTCCGATTTTTCCACTTTCTTTATATGAAGTTATCATTTCGGCTATATTATTTCCGCGTGTTTCTTTTGATTTTCCAGATTTTAAAGGCATATGTATATAATTTCTCCGATATACCACTAGTTTATAATTATCCATCAAATTTCTGGTAAATAATTCTATATTTACTGATATGATAACTAGAGAAGATTTAAGCGAAGATCAAGAAGCAGCCTTTCAGTATATGATTAAGTTCCTAAAGACACCGGATCGTCAAATGATACTGGCTGGCTATTCAGGAACTGGGAAGACGGCCTTATTGCGTCTATTCCTTGAATATATTGCAGATCATCATACATTTGAAGTGGTTTGTACAGCTCCTACTAATGAGGCAGTTCGTGTTATAGCCAAAGCGACTGGTGAGGATTATAGCAAAACTATATATTCTTTATTGGGTGTTGCTTTGGTATATGAAGATGATAGAGAGCCAACATTACAAACATTAGGTACACCGAAGATTCATGAATATGATATAGTTATAATCGATGAATGTTCGATGTTGGATAGATTTATTGTGGAAAAGATTGAACAGTCGTTACAACAATATAGTTATATGAAAGTAATCTATATAGGCGATGATGCTCAATTGCCTCCAATAAAAGATCAAAAAACTGGATTAAAGCGATCAATCGTATTTAATTTGAAGAATAAAGTTCAATTAACTCAAGTTATGAGAACCGCTAAAGATAGTCCAATTTTAGGTGTTGCTACCGATATTCGAAATAATTTATTATCGAAATGTGATGTATTTTCACGTGAATCTATTGTTAACGATAATGGTGATGGAATTATATTTTATGATTCTCGCGATGATTTCATGGAAGATATGTATGCAGAGTTTTCATCGACTGAATATAAATTGAATAACAATCATGTTCGTGGCATTGCTTATACAAATAAAGCAATCTATGCGATGAATTTGCAAATAAGAAAACGATTATTTGAGTCGGATAAATTATCTGAATATGTTGTTGGTGAAAATCTTATAGTTGATGAGCCAATCACAGAACGTATAAATTCTAAAGTATCTAAGATAATATATAATGCTGGTCAGAGACTTAGGGTACTATCAGTTGATACCTCAATTGAAGATGAATATGGATTCCGTGTGTGGGATCTTAGAGTTGTAAACTATGAAGATCCAGTAGAAGATCAAGAAAAGCGAACTATCAGTGTTATATATAAAGAAGATGTTGATCTATATTATGCTGTACTAACTGAATTGGCTACCGAAGCAAAAATGAAAATGCTTAAACAGATACCTGATCGCAATGGTGTTATGAAGAATGCATATACTAAGGCAGAAGCGTGGGCTGCATACTTTAGATTTAAGGAAGGGTACAGTTGGGTTAAATATTCATATTCCATGACTGTCCATAAGTCACAAGGAAGTACAGTTCGTAATGTATATGTAGTTGAACGCGATCTCAATCTATTGAAATGGGATGATGAAGAGCGTAACAAACTTAAATATGTTGCATTTACTAGAGCAAGTAACACACTCAGGATATTACAGTAGGTAGTATGTTAGAAATTTTTGAAGAATTGTCAAAGTTTGATGACATCGTATATTACGATGATCCTCATGTATATTATAAAAATGGTGTCAAAATGACATCAGTTACTACTTTAATAGGTAAATTTGAAAAGGAATTTGATGAGGAGTTTTTCTCAAAGAAGAAAGCTAAACAATTAGGCATTACTCAAGCCGAAGTAAAGGCAATGTGGAAGCGGAAGAATCTAATATCGACCGTTAAAGGAACTGCTATCCATTCGTATGTTGAGAATTATTTAGCCCATAAAGTATTTCCTTATCCAGAATCCGTAGTTCGATCAGCATTTAATGGTGAAGATCCTGTTAGAGAAAAATATGATAAGATAATACCTTTAGTTCATAAATTTTATGACGATATTAAAGGGAAATTACTTCCTATTAAATCTGAAATTATAGTTGGTGACAGTGATTATGAAATATGTGGGATGATAGACCAATTATTTTATAATAAAAAATCAAAAACATTGGAATTATGGGATTGGAAAACTAATGAAAAGATTACTACCACTGAGCCATACAAATTACTCTCACCAATTTCTCATCTAACTCAGGCTAAATTAGATGTATATTCTTTACAGTTAAGTCTGTATAAACATATTATACAGAAAAATACAAATCTTAAACTTGGAGATTCCTATCTAACTTGGTTCAATGAACATAATGATACATATAAGATATTTAAGTGTCATGATTATACCGAGGACGTATTAAAAATGTTAGATAGTTTTGTTAAATCAAAAGGATAAATTACGAAAATGATAAAAGAAAAAGATAAACATTTGAAACTCGATTCATCTATAATTGGTGAGTCAACCGATATTTCTAAGTCAAATACTGTAAAAACTACAATAAATGGCAAGGAAATTACCGTAAATATACCAAAAACACAATAAATCATTGACATTTAGTTGATTTTAATCTATATTAAGCCTACACAATAAAACCAAACAAAGAACCACATTATGTGGTACTTCCACTCGGAGGCTATATGAATATCAATCAACTAAATAAAATTAACTCGATCTTTCTTCGTCGTGCAAATAAGGTAATCCTGCCAATTGGTATGGATATTTTGCCTGATAAGTATATCGCAACGATCATAAAGAATATCGAACCAATTGGTTACACCCTATCAACTAAGATGATTACTCATCTTCGTACAGTTAGTGTTGATACTGCAATGCAGTTCTATACGTCATTGGTTGGTGAACTCAAGCGTTTGACTGGTGCAAATAAGACTTGGAATCCAATGTATCCTAATTTCCCTGCTCAAGTGATGGAATCAACGGAAGCTGAATTGTATATCAATGCAATTGTACATTATATTGGCTATTCATTGGGTGTTAATATTTTGCCTAAGTATGAGTTGAAAGAACGCTTTCCTCTTATGAATAATTTTGACCTGAAAGTTATTGATGTCGCAACTGAATCAGATTTCAGTAAACTCATGCATAATCTGATGAGTGCAAAAACATCGATTTCCGAAACCGATAAGGCTGATATTGCAACAGTCATTAAACTATTGGGTGATGATGTAGCTACTATGTTGCCTACAACGGTAACTCATAAGGAAAACCTTGCATATATTGCTAATCAATTGATGATTAACACAACACTATCTACTCAGATTTCTGGGTTGTTTAATAGTGTAACTGATGTATTGCGTCTTGCTACTGCTATGTCTGATGGTGATGTTAGTTTGGCTGAAAATACAAAGTTCCGTAAGTTTAATCGTGTAGAACGTAAGCGTCTGATCGAGCTTGTTGACTCCATGAAAAACGTGAAGGAAGACATGCTTCGTAATCGTGGGCGTTGGGTTCGTTTGGGTGAACGTCTTCATCCAAGTGAAGCTCGATATGCTAAGTATACAAATGCAGTATCTGCATTCAATTCAATGCGTGATTCGCAACCAGTTGAAACGTTCGGTCGGTTGGTAGAGAGTGCTTTGAGTGATAAAAATCTTAAAGTTGCTATTGAACAGCTAAAGCGTAGACCGGGAGAAATGGCTCGTCGTTTGGATCATATGATTCGTATTGCTTCGACTCGTGCGTTGCAGAATATGGTAATTCATGCGTTTGTTAGCGTATCGGATAAAGTATCAACTCCAGTGTTGTTGCAGGTAATGTCTCATTTCAATCATAGAAATGAATCTGATATGCGTGTTATTTTTCCAAAGGGAAATCTAGCAAAGGTAATGAATCTTGAGAATAAACTACCATCTATTGATGGATCGATCTGTCATCAGATTGTAGCTATCTGTGAGAATGCGTTGCGTGAACGTTTCTCATCTCTTAATCCTATGGGCAAGGTGTACATTGATGATTCGATGAAGGGTATGATTGTGCCATTCTCTCAGCGGTCTGCTAGTAAGGCATTGCGTACACTTGTGCGCGGTTCTAGAATTAAGTTGGAGTCTGATAAGGATATTGTGCGATTCTTTATTTGGTGGCATGATATTGGGCATTCATCGATTGATGTAGATCTATCTGCTATGATGTATGATGAAAATTGGAAGTATGTTGAACATGTGTCATATACCAATCTTCGTTCTGATGTGGAAGGTGTTCGTGCATGTCATAGTGGTGATATTAGATCCGCACCAAAGGGTGCATGTGAATTCATCGATATTGATCTACCAAGCATCAAGAATGTTAATGCTCGTTACCTAGTAATGAATGTTATTTCATATACAGGTCAGAAATTTTCTGATATGCCTGAATGCTTTGCTGGTTGGATGCTACGAGAAGATCTAAAATCCGGTGAAATCTTTGATGCTCGTACTGTACAGAATAAGATTGATTTGACATCTGAAAGTCGTTTCAGTATTCCGCTTGTAATTGACGTACAAACACGCGAAGTTATTTGGGGTGATATTGCACTGAATTCAGATCCACGTAATTCAGCATATCGAAATGTTGAGAATAGTAATGGTAGTATTACGCTGATGGGAAAGTCAATCTCTTCTGTCAAGAAAACAACTATCCATGAATTGATGACACTGCATGCAACTGCTCGTGGCACCATTGTAACTGATAAGTCTGATGCTGATACGGTAATTTCAATGGATGGTAACATTACACCATTTGATGTAGAACGTATTATGTCAGAATTTTTGTAAAATACTGTAGATATCATGTGAAAAAGTATCTATATTATATTAAACGGCTATGAGTTTTCTTCCTTCTACTTATTTCGCAACAAACAATAAGAGAACTCGCTTTCCGTTAGATACATTAAGAGGCTATTGAATTTCTTCCTTCTATACTATTCATAAAAATAGAGATTCAGCTTTCCTCTTTAATTTTTTAAGGCTATGTGCTATCTTCCTTCTATTCGCTGGTTTCGATCAGCAACTTACATTCTAGATACACGCTTTCCTTAAATAATATCAAAGGACTTCCGAAAGGGAGTCCTTTCTTTTATAAACTATGTACATTAAGACATGTGAGTATATATGAATGATGAATATTTAGTGAAGTTTGTGGAATCCTTTAGAACCGAAGAGAATAGTGCATTGATTGATACTATTCATGAAGGGTATATAACCATGCATGAGGCTAGATTGGAAGGAATTGGTGATACCATACGAAATACAGTTAATCGAGCAAAGACAGCAGCTTCTGTTGGTAAGGAAGTATTATTTGGTAGTGATGCTGAACAGAGTTTTAAAAATAATGTAGCTAAATCAATATTGAATAGTGGGATGTATAATGCTGATTCTATTATGGGAAAATCAGCTATCAAAAAAATACTTAAACTAATTGTGAATGGTACTAATTCGCCTACATTACCAACCGAAATTGCTGGTATCGCTGATGATGTATTGGTTTCTGTTATGGAAGATGCATTACAGCATAATTCTAAAATTCATCCAGTATTTAAAGATAAATTTGCATTACGGAAGGCAATGGATGTTATATCAAATGAAATTGCTAATAGTGTAGTCAAACCACTTGCTAAATTAGGAAAAACTCGATTGAATGATGATAGACAAGCTATTGTATCTGATTGGTGGAATTCAAATGTAGTTCCTAAAATGGGAAAATATTACAAAGTATTCATGGCAGCTCCGTTGGAGTTTACTTCGGTAGCTCCTCCAGTGGAACCTCCATCAGCTCCTGTAAAGGCTCCTACAGTAAGAAAACCAAGGAAAAAAGCAGTTCAATTACCCGACAATATGAATCAAATATAAGAAAAATCAAAAATAGAGTCCCAAAAAGGCTCTATTTTTTCTATATTAGCTATACTCAATAAGGAGTATATATGAGTGGTGATGAACCGTTGTCGTTAGATAATAAAGCAACCAATGCAGAAACTTGGGCGCATATTGATGTGGTTATTCGTACTTTGCATATGATGCAAACAAAGATAGGTGAGCGAATGCTAACTCACGATAGATCTAAATTACGAGCACCGGAAGTTCAGTATTTTACTGAGCATACACCAAAATTGAATTCCCTTACATTTGGTAGTGCTGAATATGCCGAATCATTGAAGGCGATGCAACCAGCATTAATTCATCATTATGCTAATAACAGACATCATCCAGAATTTCATAAGAACGGCATAAATGATATGACTCTTGTTGATCTTATGGAAATGTTATGTGATTGGTATGCTTCTTCGAAGCGTCAATCTGATGGTAATATTCGTAAGAGCATTGAGAAAAATCGTGAACGGTTTGGGATGTCTGATCAATTAATTCGTATATTTGAAAACACAGCAAAGGAATTTGGCGAATGAGTGAACGATATGATGCTATAATGGCAATGAAGCCAGAAGATCGAGTTGAATCATCTGGTGATGTATTACGTGATCGGATTGCAGGTATTTTAGTTGGATTTGGTCAACGGTTTCAGGATTCTAAATACTGGATGGATGAAAATACCATTCGAGATGCTGAGCAAGAGATTAGATCAATGCTAAAAGATGTAAAAAACGGACAATATGAAGATAATTTGAAATAAATATTAAGTTTATTTCAATTTATTTGCTACATTTAACTTAAAAGGATAATAGAATGAGTAAGAAAGAAAAGACCGTTAAAGAGGCTGAAACACTCCCATTTAAGCCAGAAATTGGATGGATCGTATCGAATCCATCCGCTAATGTATTTATGGATGTGGTTACTCTAATCACACCAGATGGATTTATTTGTAAGCAAACTGGCTTGTGGACTGGAACCACGAGTGGTTGGATTGCACATAAAATGGTTTCTCCTAAAGAGGAACTGGAACCGGATGAAGCCGTTGAAATTGATGGATTCACTGAGATCGAAACAAACAAAACAGAAGGATAATCATATGATTACTAAACTAAATGAACTAGTCGCTGCATTGAGTGCTGAATACACCAAATTTGATGGTGGTAACAAGTCTGCTGGAACCCGTGCCCGTAAGATCCTACAGGAGATTAAGGCTGAGTGTCAGGTCGTGCGAGTCGGTATTCAAGAAAAGAAAACTGACGTAAAGTGAAAAAAGAGGTGGAGTGATCCACCTCTTTTTTTATAATGTTTTGCATAATGCTATTGATCGTTGAAAGAATAAATCTTTATCTTTAGTAAATGGAATATCGTACCATTTACATACGATTTCAATATTACCCTGTCTCCAAAACCCATCAGGACAACATACAACTATTGGTTTCTTATTAAATAAACCTAGTTCTAATAATGTTATTGGTGATTTTGTATTAGGATCAAAATAAACAAATATCAAATCAGATGATTCTAATGCAGCTAATTCCCATTCAACTTGTTGTTTGAAGTATGGATTATCTACTGATTGATCCTGTGATGCATCGAAATCCAATCGACGTGGATTTAATATAGTTATATTAGTATCGGTCAATTGTTCTGAAAATCGATCTTGCCATTGCTCTGCTAATCCCATTTCGATAGATCCAGCTAAGAATATTTTTACTGAATCATCATCTGGAAATAATTCAGGTGCTCTATATAATTTCATTTTTTATCCTGTGTGTATTTTTGTAATATTTCTGCGAATTTATTCACATCACCTAGTTTACTTGATTGAACCCATTGATATGCGTTTTCTGTAATTCTTGTATACATATCTTCATTAAATTCTAATAGATATTCATTTAGATCTGCTACATTACTGAAATCTCTAAAATCTATAAATAGATTGCTTGGTATAATCTCATCTATATTATAACATCCATAATATATAGGTATTGTTTTTGATTTGAAACAATCAATTATTTTATTTGTTACATAATCCCATGACCAGATAGGATGATATATATCATCGAAACAGACGCAGAACTTATGGTCATTTATTGTCTGTAATTTATCAGAATTTGATAATACATTACCAACGTAGAAATTACCAGCAAAGGACATTCCACCATATGCGTGTTTTTTAATATGCTTCAACGCCATAAACATATCTATTTTTTTATTTGTTATATCAAATGGATGCGCTGATATATGTTGTGTTGGTTCTATTATGCAAATTCCTTCCTTTTCTTCATATGGAAGAAATTCTGTAATTCTACCATCATTATCTAAAAATGGAAAATATGGAAGTTTAGCAACATTGGCTCCCATGCTTTTTAGTTGATGATATATTTTGGAATTCCATGTGAGAATTCCTTTATATTGCTGTAGTGGTTTTACTGCATAATTATTTGGTTGTATATGAAATGGATCTAATTGTACCAAATATGTATTTTTATTTCTTCGTTTTGGATCATCATTAAACGATATATCCCGAAAAAAGGTTTGTAAGTTTGTTAAATCACTCATGCATTAAATATAGGTATTTTTAAATTGATTATTATAAACTATGTTCATAGAAACCGAGAATTATTATGATGCCTGAGATAAAATCACCAACTGCCGTTAAAGGAGCTTTAAAGGGAGAAGTGAATGTAGTGGATGCCCCAGTGAAACCAACCGATAAGAAACGCAAATTTCCGGGTGCTAGTACAAAACGTGGATTTGGGCCTGTAATGAATCCATCTTTGAAGAATACTATGAGTAGTGTTGTTGGTGGTGCTGGTGAAGCTAGTTTAGGTGCATCTGCTCCTACTCCTACTGGTGGTGCTGCTGCTAGTGGTGGCGGTGCTGGTGCTGTTATGGCTAGTGTTGAAGGTGGTGTATGTTTGGAATCTGCTAAAATGTTCTTAGCATTTTTAGAGTCGATTTCAACAGATGAGAATACCGATGTATTGGAACCAATTTTAGAGGCATATTGCTTACTTAACGGAATTCCAGTCAATTTTGAATAAATAGATTTACAAATTAGGTATAAGTTACTATATTAACCTCATATAACATATATGAGGTTTTTTATGTCTGAACCAAAACAAGTCATCGTTATGCGAACTGATTTAAATATGCGTAAAGGTAAGATGGTTTCTCAGGGTGGTCATGCATCAGTGAAAGTATTGCTTGATAGAGTTGTCGATAAAACTATAAATGAAGATGGTAGTGGTACTATAACCATTGCATGTACCAAGGAAATGCTAGAGTGGATCAATGGAAGTTTTACTAAAATTTGTCTTGGTGCTGATTCTGATCGAATTTTGGATGAGTTCATAGCAAAGGCAAATTCTAAATCAATACCATGTGCCATTATTGTTGATAATGGACAAACTGAATTTCATGGTGAAAAAACCAGAACTTGTATGGCAATTGGCCCTGCTGACCCTGAATTAATTAATAGTATAACTGGACATTTGAAATTACTATGAAAACATTATTGATCGATGATATGAGAGATCTCCCAGCTACTTTTGTAGCAAGGGATTATTTTGCAGGTATCGAAGCTCTTGAAAATCATGAGTGGGATGTATTGTTATTAGATCATGATTTGGCGACATGGGATGAAGATGGTAATGAAAAAACTGGATATGATGTGATGTGTTGGTTGGAAGAGCATCCAGAACATCTTCCACGTCAAGAAATCAGAATTGTAAGTGCTAATCCAATTGGTAGACAGAGAATGCAGATTGTGATTGACAAGTTATATAATGATAGACTT
>Ga0105098_10000043_pt1 | contig 35352 bp, 29 predicted proteins | sample PPLLak21cMay2015_FD_79137 | JGI IMG/M metagenome (GOLD analysis project Ga0105098, IMG submission 79137) | Freshwater sediment microbial communities from Prairie Pothole Lake near Jamestown, North Dakota, USA - PPLs Lake P7 Core (1) Depth... | ecosystem: Environmental > Aquatic > Freshwater >... | reverse complement strand
TATCGTGGATTATAAAACAGGCAGGGTCAGCAAATCTGAATTAAATCTCAAGACCTGGGAGGACCTGATCCTCGATGAGAAAAACAGCAAATCATTTCAGGTCCTTTTTTATGCATATCTGTACCGGGAAACAAGAGATCCTGACACGGAAATTTCAAGCGGGATCTATTCTTTTAAAAATCTCAAGGAAGGGTTTTTACAATTTAATGGCAACGTTGTATCTTCTGATGATCTTCAGTCTTTTATTGCCCAATTAGACCTCCTCATCCTTGCAATCTTCAATGAGACCCAGCATTTTTTAGAGAAAGAAATTGAATATTTTACTTACAAATGAAAATAATAAAAAATATACCCGTCGGGGGAGACCATAAATTACCCATACTGACTGACCTCTTTTTTCTCGAAAATTCACAACCTAAACCTGTGGTTATTTTTTGCCATGGCTATAAGGGCTTTAAAGATTGGGGGCCCTGGAATCTGGTTGCAGCACATTTTGCACAGCAAGGTTTTTTCTTTTTAAAGTTCAATTTTTCTCACAATGGCCTTACTTCTGAAAACCTGTTGGATTTTACCGATCTGGAAGCTTTTGGAAACAATAATTTTATCAAGGAACTCGATGATCTTCAGTCTGTTATTAATTGGATTTCAAATTCGCTTAACTTCAAAAACGAGGCAGATATACACCGTATTTCCCTTATCGGGCACTCGAGAGGCGGCGGGATAGCCGTATTGAAAGCCAGTGAAGAGTCCAGGATAAAAAAAGTGATCTCCTGGGCCGGAGTTTCTGATTTCGGAGTCAGGTTTCCAAGCGGTGAGATTTTGTCGGAGTGGCAGAACAAAGGCATCGTTTACATCACAAACACCCGCACCAACCAGCAGTTGCCGCACTATTTTCAGTTCTATACCACTTTTATGGAAAATGCCGACCGGCTTTCAATAAGAAAGGCTGTGGAAAGATTGGAAATTCCCTATCTGATCGTACAGGGCGAAAAGGACGAGAATGTAATTCTAAAAGAAGCATTGAATCTGCACAGCTGGAACAAAAAAAGCGAACTTTTCACTGTGCCCGATGCCGGCCATACCTTCAACTGCTCCCATCCATATGAATTCGACTACTTCATTTCTGAGCTGGAACCGTTAATAAAGGCTTCTCTTTCTTTTTTGAATAAACCGGAAGGGTAGCAGATTAATTATTCAGGTATCTGAACAAGCTGATTTCATTCCTTTTTTCAGATCTGTAATTTGCTTGAAGTAACCGATCCTAAGGTTATTAACAGAGCTCTGACCTACTTATTAACGAAATGTGAATAAATAAGTCTTTTTTTAATCAACTAAAATCGAAATCTTTGCAACTTTCCCCTCTTGAGCTAAATATTCAAATACTTTTTTAAAAACATGTCTACGATCGAGCCTATTCTGCAACCAAACAAAAATCGATTTGTTATTTTTCCCATTCAGCATGCTGATATCTGGGACTGGTATAAAAAACAGGAAGCCAGCTTCTGGACAGCTGAAGAGATCGATCTTGAGCAGGATATTGTTGACTGGGAAAACAAACTTTCTGAGGATGAAAGGTATTTCTTAAAGCATATTCTCGCCTTTTTTGCCGCCTCTGACGGTATAGTAAATGAAAATCTGGCTGAAAATTTCGTAAGTGAAGTACAATACACCGAAGCCAAATTCTTTTATGGTTTTCAGCTGATGATGGAGAATATACATTCAGAAGTTTATTCCTTATTGATCGACACCTATATCAAGAACGAAAAAGAAAAAGCGGAACTCTTTCAGGCCATAGAAGTATTCCCAGCCATAAAGAAAAAAGCCGACTGGGCCTTAAAATGGGTTGAAAGTGACAGTTTTGCCGAAAGACTCATAGCCTTCTCTGCTGTGGAAGGAATCTTCTTTTCAGGAAGTTTTTGTGCCATTTTCTGGATGAAAAAAAGAGGCCTTCTGCCCGGACTAACCTTTTCAAACGAATTGATAAACAGGGATGAAGGATTACATGCGGATTTTGCAGTCTTCCTGCATCAAAACCATGTTAAAAATAAGGTTCCTAAGTCCAGAATTACAGAAATCCTTGTGAACGCCCTGCAAATCGAGCGGGAATTTATTACAGAGTCCCTCCCGGTAAGCCTGATCGGAATGAATGCCGTTTTAATGACGCAGTATTTGGAGTTTGTAACAGACCGCCTTTTGGTTGAATACGGCTGTGACAAGGTTTACAATGTGACCAACCCTTTTGATTTTATGGAGATGATCTCACTGGAAGGCAAAACCAATTTCTTCGAAAAAAGGGTTTCGGAATACCAAAAAGCAGGGGTTAAATCCGGTGGTACGGGATCTATTGCATTTGATTCAGATTTTTAATCTGATACAATTCTTTTTTAATAAGTTGTATAAAAATTATTTTTTCAGTTATTCCCGATTCAAAATTGTTGTCTATTTTTCAAAATAAATTTTTCTTATGTATGTAATAAAGAGAGACGGCAGGAAAGAGCCGATCATGTTTGACAAGATTACCGCCAGGGTAAGAAAACTATGCTATGGACTCAACAACCTGGTCGATCCAATTAAGGTTACCATGCGGGTCATTGAGGGCATCTATGAAGGGGTAAATACTTCTGAACTGGATAATCTGGCTGCCGAAATCGCTGCCACTCTCACCACAACCCATCCGGATTATGCCGTACTGGCTGCCCGGATTGCTGTTTCCAACTTACATAAGAACACCAATAAATCCTTTAGTCAGACCGTAAATGACCTGTATTATTATGTGAATCCCCGAACCGGTAAAAAAGCTTCGATGATTGCCGATGACGTTTTCCAGATCATCAGTGAAAATGCAGAAAAACTTGATTCTACCATCATTTATAACCGTGATTTCGGATATGACTATTTTGGTTTTAAAACCCTTGAAAGATCCTATTTGCTTAAAATAAACGGCAAAATAGTCGAACGTCCGCAACACATGCTCATGCGGGTGGCCATAGGTATACATAAGGAAGATATCGATGCTGCAATTGAGACTTATGAATTGATGAGCAAGCGTTACTTTACACATGCCACTCCCACACTTTTTAATGCAGGAACACCAAAACCACAGATGTCTTCCTGTTTCCTGTTACAGATGCAGGACGATAGTATAGACGGTATATACACAACCCTGAAACAAACAGCAAAAATATCACAGTCTGCCGGCGGCATCGGACTTTCAATACACAATGTGAGGGCCACCGGCTCCTATATTCGGGGTACCAACGGTACCTCAAATGGAATTGTGCCCATGCTGCGGGTTTTTAACGATACGGCCCGTTATGTGGATCAGGGCGGAGGAAAAAGAAAAGGTTCCTTTGCGGTTTACCTGGAACCCTGGCATGCCGATGTATTCCAGTTTCTGGATCTCAGGAAAAACCACGGTAAGGAAGAAATGAGGGCGAGGGATTTGTTTTACGCTATGTGGATCCCGGATTTGTTTATGAAACGCGTTGAAGAAGACAAAAACTGGACCCTGATGTGCCCCAATGAATGTCCGCATTTGTTTGATAACTTCGGAGAGAAATTTGAAGAGCTCTATATAAAATATGAAAACGCAGGCAAAGGAAGAAAGACGATAAAAGCCAGGGAGTTATGGGAAAAAATTCTTGAGTCACAAATCGAAACCGGAACTCCTTACATGCTGTATAAAGATTCCGTTAACCGAAAGTCCAATCAAAAAAATCTGGGGACCATACGTTCTTCAAACCTTTGTACAGAGATCATGGAATATACATCCGAGGACGAAGTTGCGGTTTGTAATCTCGCTTCGGTCGCTTTGCCTATGTTCGTGAGCGAGGAAGTCGATGGCTCAAAATTCTTTGATCATAAAAAATTGTTTAAAGTGATCAAGAAAGTAACCAGAAATCTGGATAGTGTGATTGATCAGAATTACTATCCGATAAAGGAAGCTGAAAACTCGAATTTCAGACACAGACCGGTTGGTTTGGGGGTACAGGGACTGGCTGATGCTTTTATCATGTTGCGTATGCCTTTTACCAGTGATGAGGCCAAAAAATTAAATGAAGAAATTTTTGAAACCATATATTATGGAGCCTTAACTGCCTCGATGGAGCTTGCCAAAGAAAAAGGAGCTTATTCCACGTTCAAGGGGTCTCCACTATCTGAAGGCAAATTTCAGTTCAACCTTTGGAATGTGAGCGAAAATGACCTGAGTGGTCGCTGGGACTGGAATAAATTACGGGCACAGATCCTGGAATCCGGTGTTCGAAACTCATTACTCGTGGCGCCTATGCCTACGGCATCGACTTCTCAGATTTTAGGTAATAATGAAGCTTTTGAACCCTACACGTCAAATATTTACACCAGACGCGTCCTCTCAGGTGAGTTTATCATTGTAAACAAACACCTTCTGGAAGACTTAGTCGCGCTTGGCTTGTGGGATAATGACATGAAAGAAGAAATCATGCGGGCAAACGGTTCTATTCAGCATATCGAAAACATACCCGCAGACATAAAGGAGCTCTACAAGACCGTTTGGGAAATGAGTATGAAAGACATTATAGATATGTCAAGGCAAAGAGGTTATTTTATTGACCAGTCACAATCCCTAAACCTGTTCCTGAAAGATCCTGACTACGGAAAACTTACGTCTATGCACTTTTATGCATGGAAATCAGGTTTGAAGACCGGGATGTATTATCTCAGGACAAAGTCGGCGGTAAATGCCATACAGTTCACTGTTTCCAATGAAAAGAAACAGGAAGAGGCCCCGCTTACGGCAGAGGAATTAAAAAGTCTGATCCTGAAGTCCAAGGAGAATCCTGACGATTGTTTGATGTGTGGTTCATAAAAAAAGAGCTTAGCGAAACTGCTAAGCTCTTTTTTTATCGTAAGATCAATCAGTCCTAATTTATGGCGAGGTCCTTAGTCGGTGAAAGGGTGTGCGCACGTAAAATGATATCTTTAGCTGATTCCTGTCTGTTTACTGCTACATTTTTGATTTCTACCGGCGCATAGCCAATAAATTCATAAACCAGGGTATAGGTACCGGGTTCAAGGTCCAAAGAAAATTTACCTTCCTGGTCTGTGTATGCTTTTGCATTGATTTCTTTAACTGTAACCGTAGCGAATGCAAGTGGTTCGTTGGCATTATCACCATCTTTAACCTGACCTGTCAATTTAGCGTCCTGAGCAAAAATAACTGCTGAGAAGCAAAATGCGAAAAGAAATAATACGTTTTTCATCTTTATCTTTATTTTTGACAAAGGAACGAATGAAATCAAAAAACCAGGTTAAGCTATTGTTAAGTTTCCGTAACGCACATATTAAAGCTTGTGTTTCCGGTTTGCATTAACTCTTGAACAATTGGTATATTAGCACAAAAAAAAGATGGATTGGGAGCGATTATTATCCTTGAAAAGATACGGAGACAAAGGCCTCAGGCCAAGAGCGGAACAGGACGAAACCAGGCTTGGGTTTGAGGTTGATTACGACAGGATTATTTTTTCAGATTCGTTCCGGAGTCTGCAGGATAAAACGCAGGTGGTTCCCCTGTCAAAAACCGATTTTGTACACACGCGCCTGACACATAGTCTAGAAGTTTCCGTAGTTGCCCGGTCCCTTGGAAGGATCATTGGAAAATACCTGCTTGATACCTACCCGGATTTAAAAGAAAAAGGATATCAGATAAATGATTTTGGGGCTATTGTAGCTGCTGCGGCGCTAGCCCATGACATTGGTAACCCTCCTTTCGGACACAGCGGTGAAAAAGCGATCGGAGAATTTTTTAGGAGCGGAAAAGGATTTGCTTTTAAAGATCAGATGAATCAAAAACAGTGGCAGGACCTGATAGATTTTGAAGGAAATGCGAACGGTTTTAAAATCCTGACACAGTCTGTACTAGGAGCAGACGGCGGACTCCGGCTTTCTTATGCCACTTTGGGAGCTTTTATGAAATACCCGAAAGAATCTTTGCCAAAAAAGCCAAGTAACCGGATTTCAGACAAAAAATTTGGTGTTTTTCAGGAAAATAAAGAATGCTTTAATGAAGTGGCCCTGGAATTGGGATTAATACCTTCCGGAGCCACGGGGGATCTGTCCTATTTGCGGCATCCCTTTGCTTTTTTGGTAGAAGCTGCTGATGATATTTGCTATACGATCATCGATTTTGAAGACGGGATAAACCTCGGACTCATTTCGGAAGATTACGCCCTTGAATACCTGATCAATCTGGTGAGAGACAATATCAATACGCAAAAATACAATGGCTTACAAACAACTAAAGACAGGGTGAGCTACCTTCGCGCCCTCGCGATCGGAAATCTGATAAATGAGGCAGCAAAAGTTTTTATTTCAAATGAGACAATTATTTTAAGTGGTAATTTTCACCGTAGCCTGCTGGAAAAGGGTAAATACGAAGCCCAGATCAACGATATCATTCAACTGAGCATCGAAAAAATCTACCAGAGCAAGGAAGTAGTTGAAAAGGAGATCGCAGGATATAAAGTAATCGGCGACCTGCTGGAAGTATTTATCAGGGCTGTAAATAATACTTATAATGACAGCGCTACCAACTATGACAAGCTTATCCTGATGCTCTTACCCAATAAAAACCTGGGTATTAAAAACGATCTTTATGGGAGGATACTTGATATCTGCAGCACAGTGGCGCTCTTTTCCGACAGTTATGCCATTCAGCTCCACAAAAAAATTCAGGGAATAGATTTGTATTAAAAACTATACGTAAACCCAATATTAAAAACCTGTTTTAACTGAACCCTTGCTCCAAAGGTTTCCAGTGTGCCATCTCCATTGGTATCTTCTTTGTATTTGATATCATTGTCGTATATAAGCTGAGCCCCCAGGTTGGCTTTGATCCATTTATTTACGGTTAGCTTGAAGTCCAGTACCCAGTCCACATCAATATTGCCGAAATCATTCAAATAATCAGTATATAAACCCAAACGGTTGGTCATTGCCACATTTTTCATCACCTTTTTTTCCCAGGATGTTTCGGTAAAAAATCCCAATTCGGTACGTGAATTTTTTCCTGGCTCAACACCGAAGGCTCCGGTGCTGGAAAGTTCATCATCCAAAACAAAGGTTGATTTAAAGGTAAGAGGTGACAGATAAACAGACAGTTTTTCCTTTTTTAAATTGTATTCTGATCCTGCCCCAAAATAGAGGTAAGCCGGTGCAAAAAATTTTGAGATCGGGTTATCTGTGTCGGGGTATTTATACCCATTCGTAAACTGCGTTTTGAAATTGAATTTTGCCGTATAGTACCAATTGGAGATGGTGTCTTTCCTGTATCCGAAAGTTGAATTGATCAGGATCTGGTCATCGGTTTTTCTCAATTTCTGTTCTTCATTGTAATTCAAACCGTAAGTCAGAAAAATTTCGTTGTTCCACAGGGTAAATAGTCTTTGATATTTTCTGATAACGGTAAGCTTTGCCAATCCCGAAACCGAATTATTTCCTCCTGCATTCCAGTTCATAAATGCAGATTCATTCGCCGCCAGGGTAAAGTTCGCTTCGTTTTTCCACCAGACCGGCGGATTGAGTTTGATAAGCCTGCTGACATCCTGTGCAGTTACAGTTTCCTTTACTTTCAATTCATTAAAATGAGCCTTTATTTGAGGGGCCAGGTAACTTTCTTCCCTGGGCAGGGGAACATAAATGGTGTCTCCCGAAATCGCTTTCAGATTCATTCTGTATTTGGCTTTATACAAAATATCATTTTTGGCTGTATCCACAGAAGAAGAATAAAATGGACTCAGCAAAGAATCGAGTACTGATCTTTTAATCTGAATATACGGGTCAGCTTCTTCTTCATTTAAGACAGATGGCAGCGCCGGAATTTTTGTTGTATCGGCAGATTGCCGGTCATTAATAGTATCTTTTGCAACTTCCTTATTGAAGGGGACAGTAATTTGGGACCGCAAGTCAGGTATAAAAAACAATAAAAAGAAAAAACAAGCAAAATATTTCAATTCCAATTTTCTCACTGCTCTACTATTCTGATAACGTTTTAAGTTTTTTCATAAGTGACTCCTGGTCTAATTCTACACTTCGGTATAATTCTTCCGATGAACCGTGCGGGATAAACCTGTCCGGCAGACCCAGTCTGCTTAATTGAATCTCCAAATAGTTATGTTCTTCTAAAAATTCCAGAACCTCACTTCCGAATCCGCCTTTTAGCGTCCCGTCTTCAACAGTAACCACTGAACTGAACTTTTGTGCTATTTCATGCATTAAAATTGTGTCAAGGGGTTTTACAAACCTCATGTCATAATGCGCAATTGCATCTGAATGCAGCGCTTCTATAGCATTTTTCACTGTTTGCCCTATGGTTCCAATACTCAATACGGCAATTTTATTTCCTTCTCTAAGAATCCTTCCCTTACCAATTTCCACAGCCTTAAAATCCTGATGCCAGTTCCTGTTAAAACCCCTTCCTCTGGGATACCTTATGGCAATTGGGTGTTGCAATCCAAGTTGGGCGGTATACATCATATTGCGCAATTCAATTTCGTCCATGGGAGCTGCAACAATAAGGTTGGGAATAATTCTTAAATAGGCCATATCGAATACTCCGTGGTGTGTGGGCCCGTCTTCGCCCACCAAGCCAGAACGATCCAGACAAAAAACAACGGGCAGGTTTTGCAGGGCTACATCATGAATGATCTGGTCATATGCTCTTTGCAAAAAAGTGGAGTAGATCGCACAGAAGGGGATAAAGCCTTCTGCTGCAAGTCCGGCCGCCATGGTTACGGCATGCTGTTCAGCTATGCCTACATCAAAAGCCCTTTCGGGAATTTTTTCCAGCATATATTTCATAGAGGTCCCTGTTGGCATGGCAGCTGTTATTCCAATAATTTTTGGGTTTTGTTCTGCCAGTTCCACCAAAGTAGCGCCGAAGACATGCTGAAATCTGGGAGGCTTATTCTTGTCGTCCAATTCAAGGAGATCGCCTGTTTCTTTATCAAATTTTCCGGGTGCATGATAAGTGACCTGGTCTTTCTCGGCCTGTTCAAGGCCCTTCCCCTTTTTTGTTATGATATGCAAAAAATTGGGGCCTTTCTTTTGTTTTAACTCGGTGAGTATATCTAACAAGGCGTTTAAATCATGTCCATCAACAGGTCCGTAATAATTAAAGTTCAGGGCTTCAAAAATATTTTTTGCTTTCTGGTTCTTGTCAAGTTTAACGGAAGTCAGGTATTTTTTTAATGCCCCTACATTGGGATCTATCCCCATTTCGTTGTCGTTTAAAATGATCAGCAGGTTGGAATTAGCGACCCCTGCATGATTCAACCCCTCGAAAGCCATTCCTCCTGCAATGCTCGCATCACCGATGACTGCAATATGCTGTCTGTTCTCATCTCCTGTCAACCTGGCGGCAATGGCCATGCCGAGGACTGCCGAAATACTGGTAGAGGCATGTCCTGTTCCAAAAACATCATAAATGCTTTCTGTCCTTTTGGGAAAGCCGGATATCCCACCAAATTCTCGGTTCGTGCTAAAAACATCTCTGCGTCCGGTTAAAATTTTATGGGGATATGCCTGATGGCCAACATCCCAGACCAACCTGTCGTTCGGTGTGTCAAAAACATAATGCAGCGCAATGGTTAGTTCAACGACCCCTAAACTGGACCCCAGATGACCTTGTTTTACGGAAACGATATCAATTATAAAGTCCCTCAATTCTGTGGCTAAAAGAGTCAGTTCCCGGGGGCTCAGTTTTTTGAGATCAGCAGGACTGTTGATATATTGTAAGTAACTTTTTTTCACAATCACAAAACTACAATTATCTTTGGTGAAACGAAACTCTTTATAAGACCTTTATTTCATTAAACGATGACAGAACAGCCCATCGGCATTTTCGACTCAGGCAGCGGCGGATTAACGATCTGGAATGAGATACACGAGATACTGCCAAATGAAAATATGATTTATCTGGCTGACAGTAAAAATTCGCCTTATGGAGAAAAAACCAAAGAGGAAATTGTAGCATTAAGTTTTAAGAATACAGAATACCTCATTGACAATGGATGTAAGCTGGTTGTTGTTGCCTGCAATACGGCTTCTACAAATGCCGTTGCCGAATTAAGGGCACATTTTAAAATTCCTTTTATCAGAATTCAACCGGCCATAAAACCTGCCGCCCTGCAAACAAAAACAAAGACCATAGGCATACTGGCCACCCGGGGTACATTAACCAGTGAGCTTTTTTATGAAAATACAAAGCAATTTGCTCAGGGGGTGGAAGTTGTTGAACAGGTTGGTGAAGGTATCGTTACACTGATCGAAGCAGGTAAATTGAATTCTCCTGAAATGAATAGCCTGCTCGAAGGATATTTGTTACCTATGCTCGAAAAAGGAATTGACCATTTGGTGCTGGGTTGTACCCATTATCCCTTATTGATTCCGCAGATCAGCAAACTGATAGGTAATGAGATAATCATCCTTGATTCGGGAGAGGCAGTTGCCCGACAGACAAAGAACATACTTATTCAGGAGAACTTAATCAACCCCAATTCTGTATCCGGTTACCAGAAATTTTATTCCAATTCCAATCCGAAGTTTTTTCAGAAGATACTCGATTCCTTCGATAAAGGATATATTTCACAACAAATTGATTTTTAAATGGTCAGCACGTATAACGATGAATATTTTATGAAAAAAGCCCTTTTGGAGGCGCAATCTGCCTTTTCCAAGGGAGAGGTGCCTATCGGCGCTGTTATTGTAATCAATGACCAGATCATTGCAAGGGCTCACAATTTGACAGAAACACTCACTGATGTTACAGCTCATGCTGAAATGCAGTGTTTTACAGCCGCCTCTGATTTTTTAGGCGGAAAATATTTAAAGGGCTGCACACTTTATGTTACGCTTGAACCTTGCCAGATGTGTGCCGGAGCCAGTTATTGGACTCAAATTGACAGAATCGTTTTCGGAGCTTTTGACCCAAAAAGAGGCTACCGGCATTATAATACGAGCCTGCATCCGAAAACAAAAGTAACCTGCGGGGTTCTTGAACATGAATGCAGCGAGATCATTACCCGATTTTTTATTGAGAGAAGGAATCTAAACTGAACTATTCCTTTTTTTTGGCTTTGTTTTCTCTACTTCTTTAAAACTATCCAACCTCAGTCTGTACTTTGACAGGTCCTTCCCTTTGTAACGGTGATACAGAAATAGGGGCATCAGTGCAAAAGCCAAAATCAATACCCCTATACCGATAAACTTATCTCCTCTGCCCGGACTCATCATATTGAAGATATATCCCCCGGCAATAAAAAGTATCATCAGAAACAATAAAATTCTCAGGGCAGATTTCATAATAAAATATTTAATCGTTCTATAGTATTTTTCAAGAGAGAGGTTCTAAACTGTTCTAAAAATACAAAAATTTTAAAACTAGTTCTATACATTTTTGCCGGTCATGATCGTGAAGCCGGCTTAGGAAGTAACCTGTATAAGTTTTCTTCTATATGCGGTTAGCAGCTTGGATTTAGAAATAAATCCGGCATATTTTCCTGCTTTTAATACCGGAAGATTCCATGCCCCGCTGTCCTGAAACTTTTTCATAACTGTATTCATATTGTCTGATTCATAATCAATAATTTCCGGGGCGTCCTGCATAAAATCCTCAACTGTGGTAGTTTCATATAGTTCTTCATTGAACATGTTGGGCCTGAGCGTATCCAGTAATACGATTCCCAAAAAGTTATTTTCCTTGTCAACAACAGGAAAAATATTCCTGTTGGAATGTACAACACAGTTTTTCAAGAGCTCACCAAATTTCATTTCGGTAGTCAGCGGTATGAAATTGTCTTCAATAATCTTATCAAATTCCATCAGGGCCAAAACAGTTTTATCCTTGTCATGGGTTATGAGTTCTCCTCTTTGGGCCAGTTGATACGAGTAAATATTGTTAGGGACAAACTTTTTAGCCACCAGAAATGAGATAAGGGAAACAATCATAAGGGGAACAAAAAGCTCATAGCCACCTGTGATCTCTGCAATTAAAAAAATTGCAGTTAATGGCGCATGTAAAACCCCGGCCATTAAACCGGCCATACCCAGCAAAGCAAAATTACTATGCGATAACTGATGCTCGAACAGATCGGAATAATTAATGGTTTTTGCAAAAACATAACCGGTAAGGCTGCCGGTAAACAGGGTTGGTGCAAAAACGCCCCCTACACCTCCTGCGCTGAGAGTTACAGAGGTGGCCAGCACTTTAAAGAGGGCAAGTCCGGCAAGTAGAAGTAAAATAAGGAGGATATTGTCTGTAGGAATATTTAAGTAATTGTATTTCAAAACGCCTTCATAATTGTCTACCAGCAAATTGTTTATGACTTCATACCCTTCCCCGAACAGAGGGGGAATAAAAAACATGATTACTCCGAGAAAAATTCCTCCGAAGAGTAATCTGTGAAACGGGTTTTTAATTCTCTTGAAAGCCTGATCGGTAAAATGTGAAACTTTGCTGAAATGGATGGAGATCATTGCAGTTACCAAACCGAAAAGAAATAAAAAAAAGACATCCTGAAATTCAAATCTGTCAAGCAGTTGAAAATGAAACAAAACATCATCGCCAAAGAAGAAATAAGATGTGAGTACCGCCATCAAGGAAGCCAAAATGAGTGGGGTCATGGAAGCCAGGGTGAGATCGAGGCTAAATATTTCTACTGCAAAAACGATGGCAGCAATGGGTGCTTTAAAAATAGAAGACATTGCCCCTGCGGCAGCGGCACCAATTAGCAGTGTTCTTGTTGCCTGATTGAGATGAAGGGCCCTTCCAAAATTTGAGCCTATGGCTGCCCCAGTAGCTACAGTAGGACCTTCCAGCCCCACAGAACCTCCAAAACCAACAGTTAAAGGTGCTGTTATCAACGAGGACCACATCTGATAGCCGGGCATGATACTTTTAAGCTTGGAAATAGCAAAAAGGGTTGAAGGAATTCCCGGCTCCAGCGGTTTTTTGATCAGATACTTTTTTACTAAAAAGACCAGAAGCAAGCCAATGACCGGAAAAACAAAATAGAAAGCATTATGAATTTCAGAAATGAACTTCCCTTCGAGAATCTCCTGAATCAAATGGGTTAAATTCTTCAAAGCAACCGCTGCCAGACCAGTCAGCAGACCAATGACAGCGCAAGCAATATTCCGGAACTGGTTTTGGGTAAAATACTTATATCGCCATTTCAGAAATTTTGTTATTGCTCCTTTTGAATCCATGCTGTTTTAAAATCCAACCATTCCCGCTTACTTTTTCAGATCCAATTTTAAACAAAGTTCCTGTAACTGAGCCTCATCTATGGTAGCCGGTGCGTCGATCATCACATCGCGCCCTGCATTGTTTTTTGGGAAGGCAATAAAATCACGTATGGTTTCCTGGCCGCCCAGGATTGCAACCAGCCTGTCCAGTCCAAAGGCGAGTCCGCCATGAGGTGGTGCGCCAAACTGGAATGCATCCATTAAAAAGCCAAACTGTTCCTGAGCCTGTTCGTCTGTGAATCCCAGAAGTTTGAACATGCTTTTTTGGGTTTCTTTATCATGAATTCTGATAGAACCACCGCCAATTTCGTTACCATTCAGCACCATATCATAGGCATTTGCCCTTACTTTTGCTGGCTGATCTTTTAATAAGCCAAGATCTTCCGGTTTTGGTGAGGTAAAAGGATGGTGCATGGCATGGAATCTTTTTGTATCAGGATCCCATTCGAGCAATGGAAAATCAAGAACCCACAAGGGTGCGAATTCGTTTCGTTTTCTTAAACCTAATTTCTCTGCCATATGCATTCTCAGCGTACTTAATTGCGACCTGGTTTTATCGGTTTCACCAGCCATGATCAACATCAAATCTCCTGGTTTTGCTTCCATTCTTTCAGCCCAGGTCTTCAGATCTTCCTCTGAATAAAATTTATCTACTGACGATTTCAATGCCCCGTCTGCCTGATACTTTACCCAAACCAAACCACTTGAACCAATCTGTGGTTTTTTAACGAAGTCTATCAGGGCGTCTATTTCCTTTCTTGAATATTCAGAGCAGCCCAGAACGGCAATTCCTACGACCAGCTCCTGATCAAAAACCTGGAAGCCTTTGTCTTTTACCAGATCATTCAACTCACCAAATTTCATCTCAAACCTAATATCCGGTTTGTCATTGCCATAAGTTCTCATGGCATAATCATACGTGATTCTCGGGAATTTCTGAACTTCAACGCCATTGATCTCCTTTAATAAATGCCTTATTAAGCCTTCAAAAACGTCCAGAATGTCTTCCTGCTCCACAAAAGCCATCTCACAATCGATTTGTGTAAACTCTGGTTGTCTGTCTGCGCGCAGGTCTTCATCTCTAAAACACTTTACTATTTGAAAGTATTTATCCATTCCGCCAACCATCAATAATTGCTTGAATGTTTGAGGAGATTGCGGCAGGGCATAGAACTGCCCCTGGTTCATTCTTGAGGGCACTACAAAATCACGTGCTCCTTCGGGTGTAGATTTTATAAGATAGGGGGTTTCAACATCAACAAACCCTTGTTCCGTCAGATATTTTCTGACGGCCATGGTCACTTTCGATCTGAAAATTAAATTATTGCGCACCGGAGCCCTTCTAATATCAAGATACCTGTACTTCATTCTCAATTCATCTCCTCCATCTGTTTCGTCCTCAATGGTGAATGGAGGTAATTGTGCTTTATTTAAAATCTTCAGTTCTTTTACTAAAATTTCAATTTCGCCGGTTGGAAGATTCGGATTTTTAGCCTCTCTCTCTATCACCTTTCCTTTAACCTGAATTACAAATTCTCTGCCCAGGGTTTTTGCTTGTTCAATAACGGATTTATCGGTTCTGTCTGCATCAAAAATAAGCTGGGTGATCCCATACCTGTCGCGAAGATCAACCCAGATCATAAATCCTTTATCTCTTGTTTTTTGTACCCATCCTGCCAAAGTTACCTCTTCATTCAGGTTCTTCAGACTAAGTTCTCCGTTTGTACGATTTCTAAACATCTTTTTAAATTTAAAGTGCAAATTTAAACAATTACACCTCAGTTTAAAGTAATTATATTTTAATTTTAAGGGATTAACAGAGGAAAAATGGTAAGGCAGAAATCATATCCATTTTTAATAGAAAAGGCTATTTTGATGTACATTTGAAAAAAATATGCACATAAATGAACATGATACAGCCCCTGGAATTTGATTTTACCTGTGCAGAAATTACAGTCGTTAAAAAGATAAAGTAAACTCATGAAACTCTACATAGTACCCACACCAATCGGTAATCTTGAAGACATCACCATCAGGGCGATAAGAATTCTCAAAGAAGCTGATCTGATTCTGGCCGAGGATACCAGGACATCGGGAAAACTTCTAAAACATTATGGCATAGAAACACCCATGCAGAGCCATCATATGCATAACGAACACAGAATGGCCGACCAAATCATTAAGCGATTGTTAAACGGTGCCGTTATAGCATTGATCTCTGATGCAGGAACTCCGGCCATTTCAGATCCCGGCTTCCTGATCACGAGAGCCTGTGTTCAGAACGAAATCCCTATCGAATGTCTTCCGGGAGCCACAGCCTTTGTTCCGGCACTGGTAAACTCCGGCCTTCCTAACGACCGTTTTGTTTTTGAAGGATTTTTACCCCTTAAAAAAGGCAGGCAAACCCGATTTCTGGAACTGGCAGAAGAGGAGCGAACCATGATCTTCTACGAGTCTCCGCATAAATTGCTCAAGACCCTGGAGCAGATGAAGACCTATTTTGGTGAAGACAGGAACATTTCGGTTTCGAGAGAACTTACAAAACTGTATGAAGAAACAATACGATGTACAGTTTCAGAGGCTATTGTTCATTTTACATCACATCCGCCCAAGGGTGAATTTGTTCTGATCGTTCAGGGAAAATCCTGATTTAACCCCTTACATTGAAGGCTGTATTCATAATTATTATTTACTTTTGAAAATTCAAAAAAGTTAATAATATGCAGTTAATCCTGAGGTCTTTTGATCTTAAATTGAAACATACTTTCAAAATTTCCAGATATTCCTTTGATATAAAACGAACCCTGATCGTAGAGTTAAGAGATGGCATTTTCAGCGGTTTTGGTGAGGCTTCCGAAAATCCATACTACAACAAAACCATAGAGGTTATGGTAAATGACCTATCTCTTCACAGGGAATTCATTGAAAATCTTTCTGATGAAACCCCGGAAGAGGTTTGGACAAAAATGGTTCCCCTTTTAAAAGACAATATGTTTGCCTTGTGTGCACTTGACCTCGCATATAATGATCTCTACGCCCGTAAAAGAGGCAAAAAACTGTATGAATTGTGGGGCTATAGAACAGACAACAATCCGCTAACCAATTATACAATAGGAATTGACACGATAGAAAATATGGTTCTTAAAATAAAGGAGACGCCCTGGCCGATATATAAAATTAAGCTCGGCACAAAAGAAGACCTGAAGATCGTACAAGCCCTGCGTAAAGAAACTGATGCTGTTTTCAGGATAGATGCCAATTGTGCCTGGGGTGTGGATGAATCTGTTTACAATGCCAAAGAACTGCAAAAGTTAAATGTTGAATTTATAGAGCAACCCATGCCTGCGGAAGATTGGGAGGGTGCAAAAGTTGTTTATGAGCAGTCCGTTTTACCTATAGTTGCCGATGAAAGCTGCCAAATTGAACAGGATGTGGAAAAATGTGCAGGCCATTTTCATGGTATAAACATCAAGCTCGTAAAATGTGGTGGCTTAACTCCCGCCAGGAGGATGATCAGACTTGCCAAAGAAAAAAATCTCAGGACCATGGTGGGTTGTATGACAGAATCTAATGTAGGTATGTCCGCCATAGCACATTTGCTGCCGGAGCTGAATTATGTTGATATGGACGGATCGTTATTGCTGAAAGAAGACATTGCCGAAGGAATAACCTTGGAACATGGAAGAATTATTTATGCAGATGAAAATGGTATTGGCAGTAAACTTAAAAATATAAACCCTAAATTGATCATAAAATGAAACAGGAAATAAAAACAAGATGGGAGGGAAATATGCTTTTCCATGCAGAGAATCCCGGTGGGAGTTTAAAAATTGATGCGGATGTTGCAAGTGGAGGCAGCGGGCAGGGCCTTAGGCCAAAAGCGCTGATGCTGACTGCCCTGGCGGGTTGCACAGGGCTGGATGTCACTTCGCTTTTTAAAAAAATGCGCATAGTTGTTGAAGGAATTGAAATTGATGTTCAGGCAGAACTTACCGAAGTACAGCCCACCTATTACAACAAGGTAAAAGTGATCTATAAATTTTACGGCAAAGATTTTGAGAAGGAAAAAATAGAAAAGGCGGTGAAACTATCGCAGGATAAATACTGTGGGGTAAGCGAAATGTTTCGGAAATTTTCTGAACTGAGTTATGAGATCTTGTATTTTGAAAAATAAAAAAAAGCCGGCAGTTTTTGCCGGCTTTTTATAACAAATTTTAACAGATCCTTAATCGATATTGAGTACAGCAACCACTACAGCCGACAAAGAAATAATCAAGCCGATGGCACTTATAATAACTCCTGTATCAGCACCGATTGATGAGTTTTTTGCCCTGGTTTTATTTGGCTCGACATAAACCACATCATTTTGTGATAAATAGTATGCAGGCGATTCAAATAAATTTTTGTCCTTTAGATTTACTCTGGTAAAGGTTTTTTTGCCATCGTAGTCATGGATTACCAATACATTTTCCCTTTCCCCGTAAATCGTCAGATCTCCGGCCAATCCAAGTGCGTCTATCAGTGTGATCCGCTCATTGGTAGCGGTATAGGTTCCGGGTCTGTTTACTTCGCCCAATACGGTGATCCTGTAATTTAAGGTTCTGATATTTACAATTGGGTCCTTGATATAGTCTTTTAGTTTTTCTTCCATGAATGCAGTAGCCTGATCCCTGCTCAAGCCGGCAAGTTTAAGTTTACCCAAAACAGGGAAGTCTATTTCTCCTTTAGAATCAACTATATAGGTTTGGATCCGTTCCTGTCCACGCGCAAAATTGAGCTGTTCGGAATAGGAAACCGCAGTTTGATTAAATGGCCGTGCCGCTTCTGCGTCTATGGCATTTACAACAATAAGCAACTCATCACCAATGTGATAGGTCGGCATATAGGAGTCTATACCAACGATATTATCTGCCGGGTTGATACCGTTAAAATATACAACATCTTGTTTCGTCGCGCAGGAAAACAGCAGGATTGCGATTGAAAGTAAAAGGACTATCTTTTTCATGAAATTAAGTTTATTAGGTTTTTTTAGTTTTTAAAGGTTTCTGATATTTTAATATTTTTTACGCCGATCTGATAATATTCAAACCCTCTGTCTTCGAGATCGAAACTGCCGTACTGGTTTCTGCCGTCAAAAATAATAGGCTGCTTCATCTTGCTTTTCAATTCTTCAAAATCAGGTGAACGAAATTCCTTCCATTCGGTTAAAAGCAACATGGCATCAGCACCCTTCACACAGGCATACTTGGAATCGAAATAGCTTATATTTTCAACATCCTTTAAATAAAAATGTTTTGCCTCTTCCATGGCTTTTGGATCAAAAGCATTTATTTTAGCCCCTCTTTTTACCAGATCTTTGATTATGTATATGGCTGGTGCTTCACGCATATCGTCTGTGCCCGGTTTAAATGCGAGGCCCCATACAGCAAATGTCTTGCCGCTGAGATCTTCGCCAAATCTTCTGACAATCTTTTTCGCCACCACGAGCTTTTGTTTGTCATTTACCTGCTCAACGGCAGATATCAGTTTGGTCTGATACCCGTTTTCTTCAGCAATTTTCTTAAGTGCTTTTACATCTTTTGGAAAACAGGAGCCCCCGTAGCCACTACCGGGATATATAAAACTATATCCTATGCGGGTATCTGATCCGATACCAATTCTAACCTTATTCACATCTGCACCGACCAGTTCGCAAATATTGGCAACCTCATTCATAAAAGAGATCTTAGTCGCCAGCATCGCATTTGCAACATATTTGGTCATTTCAGCAGATTTGATATCCATCGTGATAATTCTGTCATGACTATGGGTAAAAGGATGGTACAGGTCCCTCATCTTTTTAAATACCTCCTCATCTTCCGCACCGATCACTACCCTGTCAGGTTTCATAAAGTCTTCAATGGCAGCTCCTTCTTTCAGGAATTCGGGATTTGATACTACATGAAAGGGAATTTTTACGCCCCTCTTGTCCAGTTCTTCTTGAATAGCCTGCTTTACTTTTTCTCCGGTTCCTACCGGAACTGTTGATTTATCAACCACGATCAGTGGTTTCTTCATTTCCTGTCCCAGTTGTCTTGCTACACTGGTTACATATTGAAGGTCTGCTGATCCGTCTTCCCCCATGGGCGTTCCTACCGCTATGAATACCATCTCAGCTTTTTCAAGACCATCTTTAAGCCGGGTGCTAAAATGAAGGCATTTGTTAGCCATATTTTTGATCACCATGGCTTCCAATCCCGGTTCGTATATGGGAATTATCCCTTTTTTTAAATTTTCGATTTTTCGCTCATCAACATCAATGCACATCACATTGTTGCCCATTTCAGAAAAACAGGTTCCGGTAACCAATCCGACATATCCGGTTCCCACCACAGTTAAATTCATTGTTTGATATATTTTGAGGGATGCTACAATAACTCCCAAATATTAAAAATAGTATAATTATTCTCTTCTAAATTTTTTCAAGATGGTTTAATGGTATATCCACACTAAAGCAACTGCCCAGGGAATCGATCTGTACAACAACCCTGTGTTTATTTCCGTCCTTGATACAAACTCCTATTAAACCGGCAAATGAACCCTTCGACACCATAACCGCATCACCCTTGCCTACTTTATCAACACTTATAATATCGCTGGCATCTGCGTTATCGCTTAAAATTTTTAAATTATCTATTTCGCTTTGCTTTACTTTGGCGGGCTTCCCCAGGTGCTTGAGTACAGCCACCGTTCCGGGATATGGCAGGACTTTATTCAGGTCCTTTTCATTCATATGGACGAAAACATAAGAAGGTATCAATGGGAGCTGCACGTATTTTTTTCGGTCGCTCCATTGCCTTAAAGTTTTCACCAAAGGCAAAAATACTTCTATTTCACCTTCTTCTAATCGCTCTACTACCTTTTTTTCGGCACGCGGTTTTGTAAAAACTGCATACCAGTTTTGCTCGGTTTCTGATTTGGTCAATTCCATTATTTATTGGTAATAATCAAATACTAAGGGGAATATTAAGCCTTCTTTTTAAGTAACAAATATAATATTTAATAACTTTATCCGCGCTTTGATGTCTCTTTATTTCATTGAATTTCACTCTGTCTTGACAATCAACTAAAATACCAGCCTGTGCAAAGAATTATTGTTTCCGTTAGTAATGACCTTGTCACAGACCAGCGCGTAAAAAAAATCTGTCAGACCTTATTTGATCTTGGCTATGAGGTGAATTTAATTGGCCGGCTGCTCTCAAATAGTTTACCGCTTAAACGACCATACCAAACCCATAGGATGCAATTGTTCTTTAGTAAGGGTTTTCTTTTTTATGCGGAACTCAATATCCGTCTGTTTTTTAAACTGCTTTTTGGAAAACCTGATATTCTTCTGTCCAATGATCTGGATACACTTTTGCCGAATTTTCTCATTCACAAGATCCTTAAAGCAAAACTGGTGTATGACAGCCATGAGCTTTTTACAGAGATCCCTGAATTGAAAAACAGACCCGGAATTAAAGAAATATGGACCACTATTGAAAAATCCATACTGCCAAATGTAAAAAATATGTACACCGTAAACAGCCAGATAGCGGCCTATTACCATACAAAATATAAAATCCCTGTTCAAGTGATCAGAAATCTGCCATACAAACAAGAGGCAGCCAACCCGGAAAAAGCGTTTAAAGGCCGGATCAAACAAAACCGGAAAATGATTGTTGTGCAAGGTACAGGCCTGAACATGGATCGCGGTGCAGAGGAGGCTGTTTTAATGATGCAATTCCTTCAAAATACAGTATTATATATAATTGGGGGAGGTGATGTGTTTGACAAGCTTGCCGGCCTGATCGAAGATCATCGATTGGAAGACAAGGTATTTCTGCTAAAAAAGATGCCTTATGAGAAACTCTTGGAATATACTTCTTTGGCCGATCTCGGTCTTTCTCTGGATAAGAACACCAACTTAAACTATGAATGGAGCCTGCCAAATAAACTGTTCGACTACGTGCAATGCCGGGTTCCGGTACTGGTATCTGACCGAAAACTGGTAGCAGAATTTGTAAAAAATAACGATATAGGATTTGTTACAAAAACTTTTGATCCCATGCTTTTAGCACAAACAGTTTCGAGTATATTTGCAGATGAAAAAACTTACCAGATCTGGAAGGAAAATCTGGACAAAATCGCTCCGGAATATACCTGGGAAAACGAATCAAAAAAACTAAAAAAAATTTATAAAAACCTTGTCTGACTGCCTGCATTTAGTTTCTTTTGAAGTCCCTTACCCCGCCAATTACGGCGGTGCAATTGATGTTTTTTACAAGGTAAAAGCTCTCAGGGACCTGGGGATAAAAATTTATTTACATGCCTTCGAAGGCAGAAATACAAAAAGCGAAGAGCTCAATGCATACTGCGAAAAAGTTTATTATTACAAAAGAAAAAAATCGAACCTGAAGGCGCTTTCCTATTTGCCCTATATCGTATCGACCAGAGCGAGCAAATCCCTGGTCAAAAACCTGAAATCCGTTAAGGCTCCCATCCTGTTCGAAGGATTGCATTCTACTTTCCCTCTGTTCAAACACAAATTTGAGGACCGGATCATCCTTGTTAGAACACATAACATCGAACATGACTATTACAAGGGTTTGGCCGGATCAGAGACCAACTTCGGAAGACGTTTGTTGTTTTATGCAGAATCTTTCAAACTTAAGCTTTACGAAAAGGTATTGAAAAGAGCTGATTATATACTCCCCATTTCACAAGCTGACCACGCATATTTCCAGGAGCGGTACAAAGTTCCCTCTGTTCTTATTCCTCCCTTTCATGCCAATAAGACTGTAAGAAAACCCTCAAAAAAAGGATATTTTGCCCTGTATCATGGCGACCTCAAGGTTCCAGATAATCAAAAAGCTGTTGAATATTTGTACAAGGTTTTCAAAAGTGTGGATTATCCCCTTGTAATAGCCGGTAATCTTGATTATTCGCCTATCGATGCAAAAACCTGCAGGAATAAAAAGATATCGTTTATTCAATTGGAGAATGATGAGCAATTGCTGGAACTTTTTAAAAGAGCACATGTCAATGTCCTGCCAACCTTCCAGAATACAGGAATCAAATTGAAACTGATCAATTCTTTGTTCAACAGCCGGTTCATTTTATGTCACCCAAATATGGTAAAAGGCACGGGGCTCGAAAATTTATGTCTGGAGGCAAACAGCAAATCTGAATTTATCAAACAAATGTACCGTTTGATGGAACGGGAATACGCAGAAGAAGATATAGCCCTCAGGGAAAGCACACTGGAAGGTTTCAAAACAGAGGCAAATGCACAAAAAATAAAGGATCTGATCTCTTAAACTACTTCAAAGAGTATGCCTCCCTCGCACTTGATGGTCTTATGGGGAAATTTTAAAATGAGGGCATAATCGTGTGTCGCCATCAGGATCGTGATCCCTTGTTTGTTGATTGCCTCAAGTACATGCATGATCTCGATGGAAGTCTTTGGATCCAGGTTTCCGGTAGGTTCATCTGCGAGGATCATTTCAGGATTATTCAATAGGGCTCTTGCGATGGCAACCCTTTGCTGTTCCCCTCCCGAAAGTTGGTAAGGCATTTTAAATCCTTTGGTTTTCATATCAACTTTTTCTAAAACAGTGTTGATCTTGTTTTCAATATCTGCAGCATGCTTCCAGCCTGTGGCCTTTAACACAAACAAAAGATTGTCATAAACGCTCCGGTCATTCAACAGGTTAAAATCCTGAAAAACAATCCCGATTTTTCTCCTTAAAAACGGTATCTCCTTTTCTTTCAGTTTTACGAGATCAAAACCAACCACTGTTCCGCTACCGTGCAATAAAGGGAGGTCGGCGTACAGCGTTTTCATCAAACTGCTTTTTCCGCTCCCGGTTTTACCGATCAGGTAATTAAATTCTCCTTTTCTTATGTCTAAATTAACCTTTGAAAGAATCAGGTTTTCCCTTTGAAAAATCGAAACATCTTTTAACTGAATCATACAAAATATTTTGGGGATAATTTTCCGGATACAAACTTACAGTTAATATTTTAAATTAGGAAGAAAGCACATCTTGGTTAACAAATATACTTGCCTTTTAGAAGGCTCGGTTGATTTTATTTGTGATTAATTTAACTAACTATTCAGGTTATATTTTATGGGTCTCTGTTTAAATTTTTATCTTTGGCCAAGAAAATTATTTCTGATGTTTTTGCGAAAATTTCTGTTTTTACTCAGCTGCTCCCTCCTTTTCATGCAGTGCAAAGAAGAAAAAAAACCGGTTTTTTTAAAAACGGGATTTTGGAGAGGAACAATAGAAACCCAGAATCAATCCATCCCATTCAATTTCAATATCAGTAAAACCGGTGACCGCATACAAATAACCCTGATCAATGGGAAAGAAACAATAAACATTGATGAAGTTTCTCTACTCGACGACAGCCTCAGTTTTACAATGCATATTTTTGATGCAGAAATCAAAGCCAGAATATATGATGACAGCCTGAAAGGGTATTACAAAAAAAACTTCACCACAGGTTACAGCTTGCCCTTTGAAGCTGTACATGGCAAAAACACCAGATTTGATCAGGTAAAAAACAATAATGATTTTAACGGGAAGTGGGAAACCCTCTTTACAAATTCCGAAGGCGATCAAAACTCAGGTATTGGCCTGTTTGAATTGAACGATACAACTTTTACGGGCACATTTTTGACAACAACCGGAGATTATAGATATCTCGAAGGTTATGCTCTGCAAGATACAATGTATCTGTATTCTTTTGATGGTGATCATCTGTACAAATTCCGGGGGGTAAAATCAGCAGATACAATACACGGGGAGTTCTGGTCCGGCAAAACCGGCTATAAAAAATTTAAAGCCTTTAAAAATGAAAGTATTGAATTGCCGGATGCCTATGGCCTGACTTATCTTAAAAAAGGTTATGAAAAAATAGATTTTTCTTTTAAAGATCTGCAGGGTAATTTGGTTTCCCTGAAAGATCCGCGATATCAGAATAAGGTTGTGGTAGTCCAAATTCTGGGAACCTGGTGTCCGAACTGCATGGATGAAACACGGTTTTTGGCAGATTGGTACAGAAAAAACAAACACCGCGGGGTGGAGATCATTGGGCTGGCTTATGAGAGAAAGCCTGATTTTGCTTATGCAAAAAGCCGGGTTCAAAAAATGAAAAAGCTTATGGGTGTTGACTACGAAGTACTTATCGCTGGTGTTGCAACAACCGAATCTGCTTCAGAGTCCTTGCCCATGCTCAACCAGGTAATTTCGTTTCCGACTTCAATTGTCATCGATAAAACCGGCGCTGTCAGAAAAATACACACCGGTTTCAATGGTCCGGCAACGGGCAAATATTATGGCGATTTTGTTCAGGAATTTAACATTCTGATGGATACTTTGTTAAAGGAATGAGCCAGGACATTTAACTTTTCAACAAAAGCAGTAAGTAATTAACATTTGGGCATTTTTCTCAAATTCCGGCGTTTACTAATTATGACATTACATTAATTTTGTTTCAAAATAGTCTTTACATGCAGCCTGACAAAAGATTCATTACTTGGGTCATTTTATGTTTTTATATAGGGGTATACAGCCAAAAATCTGAAGTTTATACAGATGAACTTGCCGGGTTTAACCATGCGGTTCAGTTGTACGAAAATAAAGATTATTATGCTGCCCAGATCCTTTTTAAAAATATTAAAAATGATTTTGACGATACTTCAGAACTAAAAGCAAGGTGTTATTATTACGAGGCTTTTTGTGCCATAAAAACAGGACGGGACGACGGGGAATTCTTAATGAAGGAGTTTGTCGATAAATTCCCAACCAGCACCAAACGAAACAGTGCTTTTTTGGAGGTAGGTAATTACTATTATGCGAATGCAAATTATCCCTATGCCCTAAAATGGTATTCGCGTGTAAATGAAGAAAGTCTTTTCCCGGAACAAAAAGAAAGTTACCAGTTCAAATTTGCCTATGGCCTTTTCGCTACCGGAAATTACACCAAATCCAAAAGCTATTTCTCCCCCCTGCTCGATTCTCCCGTTTATGGTGCTGATGCCAAATACTATTATGGCTATATCGCCTATAAAGACGATGATTTTGTAAGTGCCGACAAGTACCTGTCTGAATCGGCCGCGAGTAAAAATGACAAGGATATTCCCTATTTTCTGGCCAATATCAAATTCAAAACAGGAAAATTCCAGGAAGCCATAGATGCAGGTGTTCCCTTATACGAAAAAACCAACGGGCTGCAAAAATCCGAACTTTCAAAAATTATTGGCGAAAGTTATTTTAATCTGGGCGACTTTGAAAATGCCATTCCCTATTTGGAAAATTATGAAGGTGTTAAAGGCCGCTGGAACAACACAGATTTTTATATGCTCGGTTATGCATATTACAAACAAAAGGATTATGAAACAGCCATTACCTGGTTCAATAAAATAATCGATGGTAAAAATGCTGTTTCACAAAATGCCTATTACCATTTGGCCGAGTGCTATATGAGAACCGATAAAAAATCGGAAGCGCTAAATGCCTTTCGAAATGCCTGCCAGATGGATTTTGACCAAACCATCAAACAGGATGCCTGGCTGAATTACGCCAAATTGAGTTATGAAATAGGAAATCCGTATGAAAGTACCCCGGAACTGATAAAGGCCTATCTGGCAAAATACCCCACTGATATCAGTGCCAAGGATCTGAACAATATTCTCGTAAGTTCATATCTTTCAGAAAACGACTATGAAGGGGCATTAAACTTTTTGAGTACACAAAAAAATAGTGAAGATTATCAAAAAGTTGCCTACCTGAGAGGCACGCAACTATTTAAACAGGATTCCTACAAGCCGGCAAAGGATCATTTTATACTGGCGCAGAAGACCCAAAATGAATTTTCTGCCCAAGCCCAGTTCTGGGCTGCAGAAAGTGATTTCCGGATGGGTGATTTTCAAAATGCATTAACCGGATTTCAGACATTTTTGACCAATCCCGACGCTGCAAAAACTCTGGAATACAAAAATATCAATTACCACATAGCCTACTGTTATTACGGTTTGAAAGATTATAACCAGGCGGGTGGTTATTTTGATCTGTTTATCAAAACCGATCCGCTTGATAAAAATCTCCTGAATGACAGTTATCTGCGTCTTGGCGACAGTTTTTTTGCCCTTGGAAATTATTATAAAGCACTGATTCCTTATAATAGTGCCATTGAAGGGAACAGTGTGGATGCCGACAAGGCCGCCTTTCAAATCGCATTGTGCCATGGCCTGATGGGTGATAACGACAAAAAAATTAATGCACTGGAAAGTTTTTTGGATACAAATCTTAAATCTGCTTTGCGCGATGATGCCTTTTACGAACTGGGTAATTCCCTGACAGCTAAAAATCAGACCGACAAAGCACTGAAAGCGTATGACGATGTAATCAAAAACTACCCGCAGTCCAGCCTTGTCCCAAAATCAATGCTCAAACAGGGTCTGATTTATTTTAACATGGATCAGAATGAACAGGCTCTGGCCAAATACAAAACTGTGGTCAGGGATTATCCAAATACACCCGAAGCGATTGAAGCAATCTCAAACGCCCGTCAGGTTTACGTTGAACAGGGAAAGGTTGCCGAATATGAGAAAATGGTAAAAAACATTGATTATATCGATGCCTCTTCTAAGGAAATTGATGGCGCCATGTATGAATCAGCTGAAAAACAGTATGTGAACAACAATTACAAAAAGGCGATTCCTGCTTTTGAAGAATACGTAAAAAGATTCCCAAAAGGACAAAATATCATTGCTTCAAAATACTATCTGGCCAGTTCCTATGAAAAAGAAGGGCAAACAGACAAAGCCAAATCCAATTACAAGAGTGTTACCGAATATCCTACCAATGATTTTACCGAAAATGCTTTGAGTAAACTGGCTGAGATCTATTTAAAAGAAAATAAATACCAGGATGCGCTCCCATTGCTAACCCGGCTTGAAAAAGAAGCCGGTTCGGAGAAAAATAGACAGTTTGCACAAAGCAATCTGATGAAAAGCAACTATGCCCTAAATAAATTTGAACAGGCCGAAAAATATGCTGAAATGCTTCTGGACCAGCCCAAACTGGATCCTGAGATACGCTCAGATGCAGAAATAATCATTGCCCGCTCGGCCTTTAAAAAAGGAGACCTAAACAAAGCCCGGACAGCATTTGAAGAACTCGAAAAGACTGCTGCAGGAGAGCTGAAAGCCGAGTCCATCTATTACAATGGATATTTCCTGAATCAGGATGGCAATTACAAAAACTCAAACGAAGTGATTCAAAAACTGGCTTCAACGTATAGTAATTACAGGTACTGGGGCGCAAAAGGCCTGATTGTCATGGCCAAAAATTATTACGGATTGAGCGATTTGTATCAGGCTACTTATATTTTGGAAAGTGTCATGAAAAATTTTTCAGAATACGACGATGTGGTCCAGGAAGCTAAAATTGAACTTCAAAAAATAAAACAGGAAGCAAAAAAAACAAATGAATCTGTTATTCAAGAAAATTAATCGGATATTTATGAAAAAGCTTGTATTTCTTATTTTTTTGCTTTTTGGTTCCGGACTCGTGTTTTCACAAAAAAAGGATACTTTGAAAACAGAGGTCGTCAAGGTGGTAAAACCCTATGCCCCTGTCGTTTCTGAGGCTCAAAAGATAAAACAGGCACCTGTACTGGACTCTATATCCCTGCAAACTAAGAAAGAAGTGAAATACACTTTTAACTCCGTGCCCGTTGTCTCAACCTTTGTCCCTGCCAAGGGAAATGCCAGGACAATCCCAAGGGAACCAAAAGAAATTTTTTACAACAATTATATTTCGCTGGGTTTTGGAAATTACAGCACGCCTTTTGCTGAAATTTTTGCGCATTACAACCTAAGCGATTATAGTGAATTCGGAGGCTTCATAGGGTATCAATCCTCAAAAGGAGGTATCGAAGATGTCTTGCTCGACGACAATTATTCCGACGCAAAAGTGGACTTGTACTACAAGCAGATGGAAAAGTATTATGAATGGCAGATCAGAGGAGGCATAAAAAGCCAGGTTGTAAACTGGTACGGGCTGCCTGAACAGTTAACCTTTACCGATAATGTATTGAGTTCGATAGAAGAAGAGCAACAGTATGGCACAGTTTATCTGTCAGGGGATATAGAATTTGAAGATGCCTGGATGAAAAATGCGGAACTCTATCTGGGCAGCTTTGTTGATGATAGTCAAAGCGATGAATACAATGCGAAAATCAAAACCAATATAGAATTTCCGGTTTGGGATGCATTTATGAATAGTTTTTTGGCCATTGAATACCTGGGAGGTAGTTTCGAAAAGGATTTTACAAATTTCAATTCTATTGAGTACAGTTACCTGAATCTGGGTTTCAGTCCGAATTTTGCCTTTTACAGGGAAGACCTTACGGTAAATGTTGGCGCCAATTTGTGGTACAGCGTTACTAATACGGATGGACAGGATAGTAAATTTTACGCATATCCCAATATAACTGCCTCTTACAAGATCTTCGAAGAAAACCTTATCGCATACGGTGGAGTTACCGGTGACCTGACTCAAAATTCATATAGAGAATTTGTAGATTCAAATCCATTTTTATCTCCAACCCTGGATATACTTAGAACCAGCCAGCCCTATATGGGTTTTATCGGTGCCAAAGGAAAAATTTTGTCTGATCTGAGTTTCAATGCAAAAATCGGTTATGGATCTGAAAAAGACAAACCTTTGTTTAAACTGAATCCGTCCAAAACAAATGGCAATATACTTTTAAATGATGGGTATGCGGCTGGAAACTCGTTTATGGTAGTTTATGATGATGTCAATACCCTGAATGCCTACGCAGAATTTATCTATGATTTTGATAACCATCTTAAGTTTGGAGCCAATCTGGATTACAACCTGTACAGCCCTGAAAATGAGGATCATGCTTGGAATTTACCCATGTTAAAAGCAACCCTGCTGGCAAAATACAATCGTAAAAAATGGTACGCAGGAGCTGATTTATATTTTTACAGCGACAGAAAAGATGAGTTGACCATTTTACCTGAAAATACAACCGAACGCATTACAAACAGTGCCTTTTTTGATGTAAACCTCAACGGAGGGTATTATCTGACCGATCGCTGGTCTGTATTTTTAAAATTGAATAATGTGCTCAACCAGAACTATCAAAAATACACTCATTTTGATGTGCAGGGATTTCAGGTTATGGGCGGGCTAACCTATCGGTTTGATTTCTAAACAGTTTAACCGGGTTTTAAAGCTTTCAAAATGATATATGTGCTATGTTAACAGCTGTTTTTGTTTCGGGATGATGAGGACTTAATTTTTTCTCATACTTCTTTTTTTGCCCAATTTTTATTTACTTTGCCAGAAAAACAACTGTTTCTAAAGTATCACTATTGGCTTGAACCATAAAAAATAAAAAAATGAAAGTAGATCTGGAACTAACAGACATTCAATTAATAATTATCAAGGATGCTTTGAATAATCATTGGAGAGAGGCAGAAATAAAATTAACTGAAGAATTTGAGACGCTCAGCTTTTTAGAAACTGAAAAATACGAGATACAGAAAGCTGAAACTTACAAATTACTCATGATTTTCGAGAATTTATAAATCGTGGCCAATTCTTGAAACCATATTTTAACTAAAAATCATAAAAGGGAAAACCCTTTATAAATATCATACTCCCCCGGTTAGCAGCCTGAAATCAGGCAATTAGTACTTGAGATAAATTCGGTTATGACCGATTTGCATTTTTCAACAAGTTATTTATTTTATCAGATTTTTGTTTTCTTTGTTTTTAATGACCGAAGCAAGCCCAAATATACATCTTGAAGCACTTAGAAAAGGGGATTCATCTGTACTGGAAAGTATATACAGATCCAACCGCGCATCATTTCTCAGTTTTGCACTTGGTTTTGGCATAAACCAGGACGATGCCCTGGATATATACCAGGATACCATCATTGCTTTCCGGGAAAATGTGACCAGTGGCAAATTAACTGAGCTGAAATGCGCTCCTTCAACCTATCTTTGCGCCATCGGTAAGTATAAGATCTTTCAGTTATTAAGGCGTCAAAAACCCAATGCGCTGAATGGCAGGGTAATTGTTGAGGAAACTAACGAGGTTTTAGATGTTAACCTTTTTGAAGAAGAATACACCAATAGAATGAAACTGATCGGAGATCAATTAAAAAAATTAGGCAACCGATGCAGAGAAATTTTAATTTTGTTCTACTATGAGGGCTATACCTTGGATGAGATCGCAATAAAACTTGATTACAGCAATAAACTAGTCTTAAAAAGCCAGAAATCACGTTGTTTGAAACAGCTGAAAGACTCAATTTTATCATGATGAATAAAGAGGATTTAATAGAAAAATATTTTACAGATACCTTGAGCAATGAGGAGCGCATACTCTTTGATAAGCTGCTTCAAAATGACCAGGAATTTAAGGAGGAATTTATTTTTCAAAAAGAGCTCAAGCAATCTATTGTACATCAGCAAAGAGAAACTATAAAAAAAACGCTACAAGGGTTTGAGGATAACTTAAACAGAAAAAAGGTAATTCCCCTTAAATATTGGCTGGCTGCTGCATCCGTAGTTCTCGTTTTATCTTTAGGTTATTTTACCTTTAGTAAATACAGTGCTTCTCAGCCCGAAAAATTGTTCGCTTCCAACTTTACTCCATATGAGAATGTTGTACACCCAACTGTAAGAAACTCAAAAGATGAAAGTATAGAATCCAAAGCGTTTTCAGCCTATGACAACGGTTCCTATTACAAGGCTATTAACCTGTTCAATTCGGTTGAAAACAAGGAAGATGATTATATCAGATTCTACAAGGCCATGAGTTTTCTGGCACTCAGCAAGAATCAGGAGGCCATTGACCTTTTGCTGCCACTTGCAACAAATCCGGAGGCATCATCTGCTAAGTATAAATGGCATGCGAAGGCAAATTGGTATTTGGGGCTGGCCTATCTAAACAATAACGAAACAGACCGAGCCAAATCTCAGTTTAATGTTGTCATTAACCATCCGGATTGTGATTATAAAAAAGAAGAGGCCAAAGAAATTATGTCACAGATAAAATCCGATTAGTTCTTCCATTTTTTATAAGATACGAAAAGACCCAAACCTAACAGAACGGCCGCAGCATAGTAAACCTTTCTGTTCACCGGCAACTCCAAAGGCTTCACGTTGCCACTGATTACGAAACCCGACCAGTAAAAAGGATGCCTGAGCAAAGGATTTTTTACCTCATCTAAATAGGCCAGTTTGGCATCTCTTAGTGCGGTTGATTTTGATTTCTTTTTAGCGAGGTTATTGTAAAACTCCGTAATTACAAGGGCTGTTTCCTTGTCGGGAACCTTCCATAAACTCATGATTATTGCCGGCACACCGGCAAAATGAAAGGCTCTTGCCAGACTCATTACTCCTTCACCGGTTTCTAACGTTCCGAAACCTGTATTGCAGGCACTCAGCACAGCCAGATTGGATCTGAAATTTAATGCAGATATCTCCCCGGAAGTCAGGTCACTATTTTCAAACTGAAGCCTGTTGTACAAAGGGTTTTCATGATCAACTTCACCGTGCATGGCCAAATGCAAAACGGAATAATTTTTATGGTTCTCCATAAAATTTTCCTTACTGCAATGCTGCCCTACAAAAGTTTTCCCGTTGAATAATTTTGAAATATGTTCAACTTCACTGAGTGTTCCTGTTAGTCTGTTGTCTTCCTCGTACTCAGGAGCAAAACCTGCCCAAAATTCCTTTGTTTCATAATTAAAGAATGGATTGTTGAGTTCTTCCAACAGCCTGACTGAGCCCGCATAACTTAGGGTATATACTTGAATCATAAATTCCCCGGATTGATTGCTTAAAGCCTCAAAAGGCAGATAATTCAGGGCGTTATCGGGGACAATGACCAGATTGCGGTTTGAATCGATCAGCTTCCCCGCCAAAAGTTCTTTAAATAAAAAATTGCTTTCTTCATCCAGATTTTCAAGTTTGACCATTTTCTCCTGAAAATCTTTGATCTCCTTTATTATTTTTTTTGCCGAACCGTTCTTATAAAATTGTATCCTTTGTTTTTCGATTGAGATTGTATACAAATTTTCTTCTCCCAAAAAATAGGTCAGTATTTGGGTACCCAACTTTAAATTGGCCTGTACATCAGCCAATTTCAACGGTTTGTATGCGTATTTCAATTTTGAATATTCACTGAATTTTTTTTGATAAGACCGCTGTAAACTGTCGAGTTTATCGTTTATTCTGATCCTTTCCGAGAGCAATTTACCGGCATCTTCTCCCGAGGAGCTTGAACGATTCTCATAAATGGCCATATTAATTCTGTTCAGTTCTTTTTTCCAATGTTCCTCCATGTTCAACAGCTCCTCTGGAATTCCACTGAATCGTTTGTATTTGATATCCTGAATGCCGCTGAGCAATATGTTGTTCCTGTTCGCATCCGAAAGTTCAAAGGCTTTTTCAAGATACTTGTAATCTTTGGTCAGCCTGTAGAGTTCCCAACAGGTATTTAAGCCGCTTTCAAAAATCTCATGGTAATCATTGGCAAATAAGATTTTTGCGTTCTCTGAGGAAAAATTATTTTGAGCAAAGCGAATCAAAGCCTGTTGTTTATCAATAATTTGAGCTTTTTTTAATAAAAACTTTTTGTTGTGACTTACTTTATATAAATCTTCATACCAATCCCCTTCCAAAGCCATGGCCTCCAATACTTCAAAAGGTGTATATGTGTTCCGGAGGTCACCGTTCTGGTAATTTGCCTGATTATAAACCGCCTGAATTGATTTAAAAAACAGATTCTCATTTTTTGTGTTCTTGGCATATTCTGCCAGAGAAATGTAGTTTGCTGCCGAAATAATATTACCAATCCCATAAATTTTATCGTTCAGCTTCGTTGAACTCTCGAGCAAGGATACTATCTGGTCTTCGTTCTTATTGTTTTTTATGTAAAACTTTGCCAGTGTTGCCTGAGCCAGGGCCTGATTTGACAGATTTTCGGTTTTCTCCCCAATTCTGATCGCCTTTTTTAAATTAGATTCCGCCTTTTCCAACTGGTTGTCACTGGCCTGGGCCCTGGCCAGGTCATAATAACTTTCACAGGTCCATTTATGATATTCCCCATACGTGTTCTGTCTTATTTCCAGGGCTTTTTCCAATACAGAAACCGCTTTTTTATATTCTTTTTTAACCGTAAGAATGTTGCCGTATATGGTATAAACAAAAGTCATGTTGGGGTTGTATTCGCCATAGGATCTGATTCCAATTTCCATTGCCTTTTCGGCATAGTTCTGCGCCCTGGTAATTTCCTGATTTGTGTTGTACAAGTGAGCCATTCCGATATAAACATCAGATAAAAATGACAGTTTTTCAGGCGTTTTTAACAGGTGTCTTTCTGCTTCTTTATAAAGTTCGAGCGCCTTATCCGTCTGCTCCAGATCCTCATAGGCAATTGCGAGATTGTAAGAGGAAATGGCCAGTTCATTGTTGTTGGCTCGATATTTCTTTTTTATGGCATATGACTTTTCATAATAGTATTTGGTGCTGTCATAATCATATAAAAAATAATGCCCCACTCCCAGCCTGTTATAGATAGATGCGAGCTCCAGGTTATCGTGCAGTTCCTTGTATATTTCCCTGGCTTTATGGGCCGTAAGTATAGCCTCTTCGTATCTGCCCAAACTAATTTCAATATTGCTTTGGGTGGCATAGGTCATTGCAAAATATTTTTGAGGAGCATTTTGCCTTTGCAATTCCTGCAGTAATTTCAGACTGATCTGATGGGCCTCACCAAATTTACCCTCCCGGTTAAATGAATCTGCTTTGTCATTTACTTTAATGACATAAGTGCTATCCAATTTTTGACCTTTAACTTCCAGACATAGAAAAAGTAACAGGAAGTAAGATAAAATGGTAATCTTTGTTCTCAAAAGGTTAGTAATATTTCACTTGATTAATTAGATCAAAGAAACAAAATTTTGGGAATTTCTAAAAACCTGAACTATTTATAGTGTTTTGCGATCAGGTCTAATTCATCAAACCATTCCTGTCCGAATCTTCTTAACAGGGCTTCTTTGACAAATTCATATATGGGGACTTGTTTTATTTTTCCCAGGATACAGGCATCATCACAAATTTGCCACTGGTGGTAGTTTACTGCCGTAAAATTCGTGTATTGCTGAATACGAACCGGATACAAATGGCATGATACGGGTTTTTTAAAATCAATTTCTCCCTTATTATAAGCGGCTTCAATGCCACATAAGGCAATTTTTTGCTCATTGTAAATTACATATGCACAATCGGCTCCATCAATCAGGGGGGTTTCATATTCTCCCATTTCATTTTCCGTAAATACACCCTGAGACTCAATTGCTGCGATGCCTTCCTTTCTTAGAAAAGTTTTGATTTTTGGGTAATTTTTTTTGAGAATCTGTATTTCCTGCTTTTCCAAAGGGGCTCCTGCCTGCCCGTCAATACAACAGGCACCTTTACATGCATTGAGGTTGCATAAAAAGTCCTTCTGAAATAATTCCTCAGAAACCAGCGTTTTGCCAATCTGAAACATGCCTGTGAATTAGGCAACAAAACTACTCGGTTTTTTTAAAATAAAGCTCCATTTTTCATTTAAAACTATTGAGTATCTTTGCACCTCAAAAAAACGCATGTATGCAACTTGATTTTAGAGAAATTGTAACCGCCTCAATGGTGCTTTTTGCAGTGATCGATATTATTGGGAGTATTCCGGTCATTATTTCCTTACGCCAGAAGGTAGGTCATGTTCAATCTGAGAAAGCATCGATCGTTGCTATGATCATTATGATTACCTTTTTGTTTATTGGAGAGGAGATCTTGAAACTGATCGGTATAGATGTCAATTCTTTTGCTGTAGCCGGATCCCTGGTGATATTCTTTCTGGCCATAGAAATGATCCTTGGAATTCAGTTGTACAAAGATGAAAATCCTGAAACTGCCAGTATAGTCCCGATCGCATTTCCGTTGAT
>Ga0105098_10000039_pt1 | contig 36156 bp, 29 predicted proteins | sample PPLLak21cMay2015_FD_79137 | JGI IMG/M metagenome (GOLD analysis project Ga0105098, IMG submission 79137) | Freshwater sediment microbial communities from Prairie Pothole Lake near Jamestown, North Dakota, USA - PPLs Lake P7 Core (1) Depth... | ecosystem: Environmental > Aquatic > Freshwater >... | reverse complement strand
TCCATTAAAGCTTTATAAAAAGTGGAGGCGCTCGTATCTAACTCGATGTCAGATACTGGTTCGTTTCCTTTTGAATGGACAGCTTCTCTTAGTTCTGCTAAACCTCGGTAGAGGCTTACTTTGGCTAGCAGATTTTTATTCTCGATTTCCTGGCTTGCTGCTTCTGCTTGGTCTGCTGTGCTTAGTATTTCCAAAAGCGGGATATTTTTAAGATAAGATAATTGCAGAATACCAGCAAGGGCCGACGCGCAGAAGAATTTAAACTTGATTTTTCGACTCAGTTCATTTGCGTCGGTATAGCATACATATGCTTTTTGCCACTCGCCTTGCCTAATATAGGCGTCGCCCAAAAACAGATTAATCCATGAGATAAACGATGGTTGCCTTAATAGTTCCGCATCCTTACTTAAGTCCACCAACATTGAGATGGCTCGTGTATTATCCTCAAGAAAACCAGTGGCCTCTGCTAATCTTACGTGAGGTAGAATTTTCAGAGAGGAATTTGGCCAACTCTGCAAAGCAGTTTCGTAGTAATCTACTGCTTCGGCATAACGGCCGGTTTCTGCGTAAACCGCTCCAAGATGAAATAGAGTAAAGAACTTTCCTCTCATATGTCCCAATTCTGTCCAGACTGAAAGAGCGCGCATAAGCAACTCCTTCGCCTGATAAACGTCTCCACAATCGCGGTAAGTAGCACCCACCCCATTCAAAGCCCAACCAATGTCAGGTTTATTTTGAAGTTCCGTTGCAAGAGCGAGTCCAAGCTTTTGTACCCGAAGGGACTCATTGAGGTTTCCCATATCTCGGTATATCCACCCTAAACCTTCGTAAAGCCAAACCATGCATCTATGATCGTTGAGCAATGTGGCTATATCAAGAGCTTTATTGCCATACTCAAGGGCTAATAAATTTTCACTCAAGTTCCATAAAGTCAAGCATAATGCGCTCAAAATCCGAGCTAATATAGTCTGATGAAACGGTAAACCTGCAGCTTCGATAAGGCACACTTTTGCTTGGGCAAAATCTTGGTGGAGATAATGAATTTCGCCTTCAAAATATGTTGCCCAATAGGATCCTTGGTTATCATGTAATCCGGATGTGATTCTTAGTAGGTCGTCTAGGATACTAGAATCTCCCATTTCATGAGCATCATCAACTATGCCACTAAGAAAAGTAAGGCCTTCCGGGCTATCTGTGGCAAGCAAGTGATATGCAAGTTCTATCCGATACTTGAACCATAATGAACTGTATCTAGCTTCTGCCTGAGCCTTTCGCTCATAATACTGAGCCATCTTTTTGTTGAGTTCGCGAAAGAGATTAAGATTCTTGCTCTTTAAATCATCCAACAAATACTGTCGTACCTCATCGTGCATTGACAACCCACTTATCTCGGGTCGAAAAAGGGAGCTATACTTATATAACTGCTCAAAAATCCCCCTAGCTTCCTGATCTGGTCTTAATAAGTTTAAGGTATCCTCATCAAACCAACGAGGAACAGCACAAAACCTCATTATCTGTTTGCTCTCGGCATCTAAGTTCTCAAGCAAACGATCTACCACAGTATTTAGGACCTCCATTGAGCGCTGCGCTGAAACAACTACAGGCAACCCACTTTGTTTTTGAATTTCAAGGTCCGTCCATAATGCAGTACCCAATGGAAGTCCTCCAGTCAAGTTGAGAAGAGATATAGATTGACTTGAGCTAAGGCCTCTGGAATTAAGATATTGGATTATGTCTGAATTACTGAAAGGCTGAAGTCTATATTGATACACAAAACTTGAGTAGGTTTGCCAGAATTTTCCATGAGGCTTATTACGACCCGAAATGATTGTGAACACATTTTCTCCCAGCTTAGGCAAAAAACTTTCGGTAATCCAATCATGAAGATGCCTGGACTTCTCCGCATACTCAAATCCATCAAATACGAGTACAACACCTTGACTCAAATCAATTAATTCATCAAGGCCCCGCATAAAAGCTAATACCAGGTTGGGAAGTAGATTTACTAAGAAATCTGCTTCTTTAGAAGTGATCATTCCCTTCCCAAGCAGTGTAGCAAGAGAAGATTCCATAACTGAAGTAGCCAGAGCCCCTCCAGCTGCTCCCATTAGAATTCCAACAGGTCCCAACGCCAATCCAGTGATTGCTCCACCTACAGCAGTTGAAGAAACACTACCCGCGACTTTCGTAATAATGTCTGAAACTTTTCCTTCCCCTTTCTCTTTGTCCTGCAGGCGGGCTTGTATACCCTTAAACTTAACAATTAACGAATCAAAGTCTCCAAAAGGCTTCTTATTGTGAATTGACTCACAGTTTTCGCGAAATGCGCTAAGAATATCTAGAGGCGAGTTGGTGGAATCCATATTGGCTATCGAGCTTGGCACACCAATTTCATTGCACATGTCTCGGATTTTTCTCATCAGCATCGTCTTGCCAATGCCTCCAGGACCATAGATTGACATGAAACGATATAGTCTTGTTGGCACAGGAACTTGGACTAATTTGTAGAAGATTCTAATTATTTCCTCGCGGTCGGTGAAATAAGTACGTTGTTGTGCAATTAGAAGCTCTTGAATCGTGGACATCTACTTCTTCTCCAATTTCTCCAACCCCTGGCCGGAACAATCGCTTGAGACTGTCCAATCACAATTACCTTTTCCAAGCCTGACTTTCTCCAAGGCCAACTCACCAAGGCGTTGACGATCGATTTTTCCATTCGTTGTTTTAGGCAATAAGTCCATCATTTCAACAAATGACGGGCGGGATGCAGTAGGTAAATTCACCCTACAATATTCATATATTGTGTTGATCCCTGCAGAATCCTGGCCAGTGAAAGACACAAACAAGCAAATTATTTCGCCAAGAAGCAAGTCAGGTATTCCAACTGCGGCCGCCTCATGCACGCCTCTGATTTTATAAACGGCGGATTCTATTTCTAAAGGACTAACCTTGTGTCCGCGACTCTTGATGAACATTTCACGTCGCCCAATAAAATATAGGAAGCCATCATTGTCTACATGAAAAATGTCGCCAGTGTGGAGTGCGACCTCGCCACTGGAGCTATCATAGCGAAATCTTGCTCTTGTTTCTTCGACGTTGTTCCAATATCCGGCCATGATGTGTGGACCCCGCACCACTAGTTCCCCAACTTCACCGGAAGGAACTGGTCTTCCCAATTCATCGATTATCAACACACTTGTGCCCGGCAAAGGTAATCCAACTGATGCCTCATGTCCTATCAATCGATTTCTTGGCATTATACTAACGCGTTTACACTCGGTCAGTCCGTACATAGGAAAAATCGCGACATTGGGCAAAAGTTTTCGGAGTTGTTCGATATAGGAGATGGGCAACACATCTCCAGTGGACGTAAGGTAGCGTAAACTTGGCAAACTCGAGCGTTCAAGCATCCGAGAACGCAACAGCATTCCGAATATAGACGGTACGCCGGGAAAACCTGTAACGCCGTATTTGTTGATCAATCGAGGTATTGCCATCGGGACGTGAAAATCCGGCACCAATATTAATGTGGCCCCGGCTTGAAACGTTAAGAAAATCTGATACAGCCCATAGTCAAATGACAATGGTAGTCCACACAAGATAACGTCGCTCGAATCATTGCCAATCACACTATTAATTGCATTTGTAGCAAAGATCATTTGTCGATGAGGAAGCATAACACCCCTAGGATCCTTAGACGAACCAGATGTGTATATAATAGCCGCTAAACTGCTACTGCTATATTGATTTGATTTAAAGTACTCAGAGTGTTGATTTAATGTGGACCAGGTGGTAATACGCAATTCGGCATTATTGCCATTAGCATTTTCATCTGAGGTTAAAAGAATAGGCTTGTTTACATGCCTTAGCGCATCGGCATGTGCTTGCAGCAGGTTTGCGTCAATTACAATTGCTGCGGGTGTACAGTCTTGTAGAACAAATTCGAACCGAAACATTGGTGTATCTGGGTGAATTGGAACAATAATTCCATTGATCTTCAATATCCCAAATATCGCAGTAACTAGCCGCGAACTGTTTATGCCGCAAATAACAACCCGATCGCCTGCTTTGACCCCTGAATTGACAAGCCATTCAGCAATTTTCCCTGCTAGGGAATTGACATCCGAATAAGTATGTCGACCGATCTTATCGACGATAGCATCTCTGTCTGATAATTGGTCCTCAAGCAATTGCGTTATAAGGAAAGGTTTTTTCATAGAATGAGCTACAGTAGTAAGTTTTCGAGACGGGAACCTAGAGGTCGCCTTTTTAGTTTTAATGCGGCTGTTGTCAATTTCCGCAATCGACTGACTATTGAAATAGGCAGTTTGCTTTCAATGGCTATCATTTCATCATCCAGCCCCTTATCTAATCCAAGTAACCCGAGGTCTACTGTTTCTGTTGTAAGGCAAGACCGTATTTCAAGGGCGTCACTAACATCCTTTTTGCTAAAATCTCTTTGTTCGCCAATAGGTGCTTCATTGAAAAGCCAAAATGCTAGATCTTCTAAATCTTCGGCCCCAATCCAAAAGCCGGATGATGCTGGCTGATCGATAACCTGTCTGCGGGTTCCAAGCGCCTCAGCTAACTGATAAACTTGAGTTTTATATAGATGGACAACAGGTTTAATGTGGCCTAAACCATCGCCTAAAGGAAGAAAGAATCCTGTTTCAAGCTCTGTTCGATTTGAGCAACCAAGGACTAGATAGCCTCGATCTAAGTAGGTTGAAAACACAACCGTTCTCACTGAACATTTTGCTCGTGAGGGATCAATCAAACCATCGGGACGAAACCTCTCAGATGAGTCAGCATTTTTTAGTTTCTGTATAAATAGCCCGGGAATCTCTGTCAAGTCTACTTCAATTAGTTGAATAAATAAGTCGTTAGCTAATGAACGAGCATTTTCTAAATGGCGAGGATCCATCCCTTCCTGCAGGACAACAAATAATTTTATACGTTGTGTTCCCAATGCCCGAACAGCAACGCGAGCCACAACATCGGAATCAACTCCACCTGAAACCCCAACCACAACTTTCTCGCCATTCGGCAATTGTTGTCCGAGAAATGAGCAAATTCTATCAATCTCCTTTTGGACAAGTTCGAGGGACATTTTTACAGTTAACATCGAATTCTCCTTCATGTCATAATTGTTGCTTGAGATTGTCTAATCTAGCATTGGATTATCTACTGCCACAGCAATGATTGCACCAAACCTTCCCAAGAACCACAATATTCCAATACCATCAAGCGAAGCAGGGGCATGCTCAAATATCTTCCGAAGAGTAATTAGTAGATCTACGCAACCAAAATCTACAGATCGAAACGATCTCCGAAATAACCAGGTTGCTTTGGGGAGGATTCCTTGTATATAGCTATCTTTATGTGAACTGTGAATAATTGACCACCGAATTGATGCAGGATTGACTTCGCCTTTCTCAATTAAGTGTGTAAATGCTGTATCAAAGCTGTTCTGTGTTACATTCTCTGACTGAGTAGATACAATGGAAAGTATACGAAAGCTTTTTATAGAAGACATGGGAAAACGTGCCACACATATTGCCGCCGCGGCATCCCCCAGAGGGAGGTAATCAGGATGTAATCGTGTGTCGGGGGGTACTACCCGCTGTACAGCTGAAATCACGATTAGCTTAGCTGGGTTCCATTTCATATTTTGAAGATAATTGAGAGCTTGGCCCACTTCTGTGCCTGCCTGTCCTGACAATGAAAATGGCAAAGATTTGCGCAAACCCGCTTTAGCAGCCAATTTATATGTAGGGGCTGCTCCTCCTATAGCGGCAGACGAACGACAGTCAATAAGCATTTCAATGCCTGTCTCATCGCATTCAACATTCGAATCACCTAACATTTTTTTTATTGCTCTAGCAGCAAAGTCTTCTGTTTCTAGGCGCAAAACCCGCGGTAACCTTAATTGGTCGGCAGCTATTTCAACATCAGAGTTATGTCCGAATGCCAAACATATTCGTTGATACCACGGGTCCACAGTTTGAGGCTCTGGCATGGCACTAGCCTTTGGCACAATACATGTTGGTAAACTAATCCAGAGTGTCATTTTGTTCCAACCTTTGCTTAGTTTAGTAGCCTCGAACGAAATTTAACACAAGAAGAATCTATATTGCAGTGTTGGCAGCCACTGAATCCCACAAGTACGAACTTTGTTTGAGTTCTGTGAGTACAACGTCTTTTGATTGTTGCCACCAGGTATCACCAAATAAAACACTTGCAATCTTTTCATACTGAACCGGAAGACGATCTGGTAGGTCCGGGTGCCTTTCATTCAGAACTTGTTCCCACTCTTCCTTGCAGCGACAATGGTATTGTTCTAATTTATCCAAAATGGCAAAATCAGGTCTCGCACTAAAAGCTTGTAAACCTGCAATTATTTCCTTTGTACATTCCGAACAGTTATATGCAGTTTCCTTTATCTCAACACCACTATATAAACCAGACAACGTACACCTTCGACGATATTGCGGTTTTATACTTTGTAATACTTTCAGGCCAGACCAAACATAAGGAACACGATAATCTCCGCGCTGACTCAACCAATGAGTCAGTGTGTACGGTTTAACATTCGTCATGCAGAAAATGACCCCATCTGCCCCTTGATCAAAGGCCCAATTAATTGAGTTGATGGAATCGAGTATGGCCTCATGCTCTGTCAGAAAGATAGGCTTCAGTAAAACATGAACGAATGCGGAAATATTATTGCGCTTAAGAATTTGTATAGCGTTGCTTGCATCTATCTCAACTAGCCCCTTATTTATGCAGTTTAGTTGAATATAAGGATTTGATGTCTCTACCCCCAGGCCCACTTGCAGTTCAACCTTAGGATTAAAAGCAGCTCTAAACTTACGCATCTTTTCTTCGGTAATGGTCTCAGGACGAGATTCTGTTCCAAAAACGCGGCAATTTCCCTGTGCCACTCGCTGAAATATTTCTCCACGAATGTCCGATGGAACTTCTGCGTCATCAAACATGGATCCGAGCGGAGTAATATAAATCATTGGCAATTCGCCGACTTCTTTGAGAATCTGATCTATTTGCCATCTCAAACTATCTTTATCGAATTCTCCGCCGGATCCAAAATTGCACATCGTACAACTTCCTGTGCGATCCATCGAGCATCCACTTGTCACAAACCAAGAGATGGGTAATTCGTAGGGACGTCCTCTATATCGAGTCTTTTCAACATACCATCCAAAGTCATGAATTTGCGCAGGCGGACGTTGTGACCGAATCTGTCGCATTACCGTGCAAAGAAATTTGTTCCATTTAGGTGACATATTTATGTTTGATGATTTTTTCATACAGACTCCTAACGATGTTTGTTCTCTCAAACAAACATTTCGAGCAGAACCTTGCCATGCGCAAACATATTTCGCGACATCTAATAACTATTAATTGCAGTCAAAACATCAATATTGATTAATGGAGCAATTCATTTACTGTTGAATAAATATGTTGTACAACCAACAGATCATTTCCAACAACAACAAAACCTAATTGAGGAGTGCGGGCATAAGTTCGCAACGAGCTGGCGATAGTTATGATAACTCCTTGAGGTTTGCCAGCCATAGGGAACAGAAAGCTAGACAACAATGATCGGACATCAAGGTAAGAAAGATTTTTTAGTTTCTTCGATGAAAATCGCTCATTAGAAATAAGACTCATTTCATTGAGACATGTTTCTCCAAATAGGTGCGTGCCCATATCCAATATATATTTAACGCTGGTTCTCCGTGCATTCATCTCGACAAAATATATTTGTCCATCACTGGCTAAAACAGTGTCAAAATTAAAAGCTCCTCGATAACCCATTCTCGACGCTTCTACACCAAGTTTATGACCAAGGTCAAAGAGGCTGTTTCGTAAATGAATCGGAAAAGCATCCGGACTTATGATTGCTCCGATATATCTCCCTATATGGTCAACTATTTGCCCGGCCAAAGCTACTATTTCTACCTTGCCAGAAGGGTGAATCGCCCCTTGGATACTTGGTGACGAAATGATTAGCTGAGATGGGCTGTTAATAAATCTCTCGACAATTAACGGGGTGAAAGAAAAAACTGGCATTAATTTCGATATTGTCTCAAGTTTTTTGCTGAATTCACTTTTATCACCCAAACGTTCTTGGCGATATATTAGCGTGCCATAGCCACCGACACCCTCATTTGACTTAACTACAATTCCATCATTTTGAAAATAGCTTGATTTTACAACAGCAGCTGCGAGCTCAATATCGGCACAAATTACGCCCGGAGCAATATTGCCACCTAGTGTTTCTGAAGATATTTTGGCACACATTTCCCGAAAGCCAATCTTCGAGTCTAAGTACGGAACAGTCCAATAGTCATCCCTTGCTGGGATCTCGGGGGCTGTAAAACTTCCACCTGCTTTCTCTATTTTTTGAAGCAAACTATAAAATGGCTTCGTTGCTCCCCAACTTATGATTTGCGGCATCTTGGATTTATTTATAACCTCAATTAAGAAATTAAAAAGCTCAACATCTTTTTCTATATCAAGACAAATAGATTCGCTTCTACTATCCGGGTAGGCTATATGTATATTGTCGTATTTTAATATTCTGGACAAATCAGATAAAAAACAATCGTCAATGTTTCTTGGCAAAATAATGAGCTTATCATTGCCTGCCCACAACAAAGCCATATCAGACTCAGCGTGACTAGGGTTTATCCAGGAACGAATCTGTTCCTTCTCATGAAGTTGGCTAAAAATCGGCCTGTAAAATTCAGCGATGTTAGCAACAGCGATTGTTTTTAGCGGAAACTTTATTTTCGTTTTAGGCACCATTGATTAAAATCCCTAATTGGTTGCAGCAATGTCCATCCTGTTTTACGATAGTATTGATTGAAAGAAGACTTAAGAGGGCAAAGTACAACAATATCAGTATCACGTAATTGCTCAAGCATTTTCATTATGAGAGCTCTTCTGCGGAAATTGCTATCAACTGCAAATTGGTATAAAGATATTTGTTGAGTTTTTTTTCTTCTGTAGAATCTTAGAGCTCCTGCAATTATGGTATTTTCAATCGCTATTAGCATTTGACCACGTTTAACAGCAGCCATTACTCCATACGGGCAAAAAAATTCGTCAGAAAATAGAGCATCATTTTCATTAGATAAATATCTTGAAAAGAAAAGCTTAACTTGTTCTGCATCATTTATGGTGGCAAGCCTTATTTCCATGGTCAGTCCATTGAATGCAAGCTTATGAATTGCTCATGAATGCTCACGAGCTGTTAGATTTGAATTGCGACATCTTGTTCGTAAGTAACAACCAAGGCGTCAATAACTTGCTACTTTAACGGAGTATTGCGGCTAATTCTGCATACCTATTGCTTGCTTTATTTGTTCTTCCAACGATATTGCATAATTTTTGGAAGCAGAAGCGTTTGGCGCGATAACTACATACCCTATATATGGATTTTTTCGCGACAATGCAGTGCTAATTATTGTTGGTATTGCCTGTACCAAGGCTACATTATTATTTTTGTTAAAATTCGCTATGGCGTTACGAATTTGTATATAGGTCGGTTGGCGCGCCCCTTGCAAATCGAGATGATCATTTGCATACAATGACCAATTTTTCTCCCAATTTCTGCCGATGACCTGAGTTGCAATATCAAAAACATGCAACGGGCTCGCCCGTCTTGCATTAATTTCCGTTAAAAAGATATCGCCATCCCATCTCTGAACAAAATCTACATCAAACCATCCTCGATATCCTTTTTTTGCCATCTCTTCACCAATATGGAATCCAGCTCTTGTTATCCATTCTTCTGTGTCAGTGTCCAAAACTCTCTCGCCACAATGTATCCCTGCATACAACCAGTTTCGCCTCATGATCATCTTCCCACAACCCCCCTTGCTCACAATCCCATCTTGACTTATGCAAAAATCTATAGTTAGTGATAGGGGAAATGTATTTCCGATACCAGGTATGTGTTCTTCAATTATGACTGGTGGATTATCCCAAAAATGGTCAAAAGCCATCCGGTGCTCTGCTTCTTTTCGAAGTTGCTCAAAACCACGATTCGTTTGGTCAGCAGGATAGCACATCGTACTGAATCCTCCTGTCCCATAATTAGCCTTCAGCACAAACCCCTTGTTACGTTTAGAAAAATAAGTAATGGCATCTAATGCGACATCTTTATTACCACAGATAAAACCTTCGGGGATATTAAGAACAGGTGCATCTCGTGTCATAAACTCTCTAAACCCAGACTTAGACTCAAAGTATAATGCCGTCCAATAATTAGACAGTTCTGGAATCTCCGGTACTGTAAAGTTCACGCCAGCCATAGTGAGTTCATTCAAAAGAAAATAGAATTGCGTGGTAGCGCCCCAGGAAACAATTTTAGGCTTATCTGAATTCCGAATGATTTGTACCAAAGTCTCAAAAAGTTCTTTGTCATTAACGATATCATCGCAAAGAGAGTAACTCGTTCTATGTGGAGAGATAACTCTAACGTTTTTATATCCCAGGGCACTTGTCAAATCGGATAAAAAGGTTTGATCAGGTGGACTAGGAAGTACCACTACTTTATCATCACCGCACCAAAACAACGACATATCAGTAAGCGCAATACTGGACTCATCCCAGGCTGCAAACTCATACTGGGAAAAGTTTTTTGCCATCGCCCTGCGATTGAACTCTGGAATATTCGCTATAACAATAGACCTAACAGACATACTCTTTCAGCTTTTAGACTTCAGCATCATTACAAAATCGGTTATAGACCCGATTGATGTAAAAGCTTCATCCAAATCCATTAGCAGAGGGTCAAAATAGATTTGAAAAGTGTCTTCAATAGCAACCATGAGATCGACCATACCAAGTGAATCTAAACCAAGATCCTCCCTCAATCGGTGATCTCGTTGGATTAGGTCAAAAGCCATGAAGCACCCAGGAATTTGGGATACAATTTTTTTGATTTTTGTTAGAGCAATCTCTTCCGGCATCAAATCATTTTTTTGCATTTATTTGCCTCTGCTGTATTTATATGTTAGTTCTTTCAAAAGCTAAGAAATCTCTGGTGAGCAATTAATTCATCCGGAGATATTCGCTGTCGAATCAAGAACGATTCGTTTTGGGAAATTAGAACTTCCAATGGATATCCGTGGCTTAAGAATAAACCTGGGCTTGCACTATATCCGTAGGCTCCGGCCAAATAGAAAACGATTAGGCTGTTATTTTTGGGCAATGGAGATAATATGTTTGCTGCCAGACGATCTAGCGGTGTGCATAGTGGTCCACAGACTGTTAATACTTTTTCTTCGGAGTTTTCTTTTTCTAACAACCGAATTGGCGTGGGTCTTGCGCCAACATATCTATCAAAACCCCCAAAAGCATTAATTCCTCCGTCAAGTATCACAAAATTCTGCTCATTGGATTTCTTGATATCAAGTACTCGACCGACAAATACTCCAGATGAGCCGACGAGAAATCGCCCGGATTCGACTGCGATGTTCTTAATGGATGGAAATTTCTCAGCATATTCAGCTAATAGATCCAATAAGCCAATGTACAGTGCTGGCAGGTTTAAGGGCGCATCGGATTCGTGGTAGGGAATACCAAATCCTCCACCGAGATCAATAAACGAAAAAAGACGACCACTTTTTTGTTGTAATTCATCAGCTATTTCTAAGATTCGGCGTGAATGTTCAATGATTACCTTCCAATCCAGAACTTGGGTACCTAAATAACCGTGTATTCCTATAATTTCAATATTAGATAAATGATGCATCTCCTGCAAAATGCCTAGTGCGGTTGCTGGTTCCATTCCAAATTGAGTCTCTCCCGCCATTGCAAGCATTCCCTTTCCTTGTCCTGGATTGATTCTAAGAGCTATTCGGGTAGTCTGTCTGAAATCACAAGAATAAGCCTGTACATCATATACTTCCCGGCGAGATTCGCTAACAATAGCATATATTTGCTTTTCAATAGCATATTGAAGTTCAGCAGCCGTCTTACCAGGCCCAAGAAAAATGATCCTTGATGGTGAAACACCGACTTCTAAGACAGACTTAAGCTCACCAATAGAGGCAACTTCAAAATATGCGCCAAGTTTGTCGAAGATTTGAATGATTGCGAGGCTCGGATTTGCTTTAACTGAGTAATAAACCTTAATTTCTTCTGGAAGGTGATTGACTAAATCTTTCCAATTCGATTCAAGCTTTTGTTTATCATATATAAAAAGAGGAGTACCAAACTGAGTTGCGGCTTCGATGATAATCCTGTCAGTGAGTGCCAAGTCTTGTGGTACGAGGTAAAGGGGTATGTTTTTTGCCATTTTTTTCTTATTTTCAAAACATTAGTTTCGAGGCCGGCGGAATAACCAGACTTGATCCGATGATGCATCCGTTAGCTCGTTACAAGAAAAATCCCCATAGACTGCCTCAATTTCGAATCCAACATCGGCAGCAAGTTGACGGATCTGCTCGGGATAAATCCAGCTAAAACTAAGCGGACAATGAATTCGACTACCTACGACGCCATTTTTATCTGTTCTTTCAATGGTAATTGTGCAGTCCATTTGCTGTAGGAAATATTTATATTGATATGTATCCCATATATATAGGCTACCATCGTTCGAAACTCGGCTATGGTGCATCAACCTCGAAATTCCATCGTGGTTTTTCGCCCACGGTTCGCGAAAAACGTAATGATCAAACACAAACTGGCCCTCTGGAGCAAGTTGACTATAAACATTTTGCAGAGCCTGTCTCTTGCTATCCAGTGATAGAAAATGACCAATTGAGCGAAATGGAAGAATTATCAGATTTGCTTTTTGATATAGCTCAAAAGTTCGTATGTCCGCTTGAACTAATTTGATCCGATCTAAGACACCCTCTTTGGTTGCTCGGAAGCGACATTGCTCTAACATCGAATCTGAGATATCCACTCCTACGATATATTTATCTTTTTTAGCTACGTCAACAGCTATGCGCCCAGTTCCAACACCTAGTTCAACAATAGCACCGGTAGATTCAGTGCACAAGCGAACATAAAAGTCATGTGTCGCTTTACATGCAGGATCGGCTGAGGCCCATAAATCGTAAATGTCAGCTAATGCGTTGTACTCGGGGAATTCTTTTGACATTTTTCCTCGCTAAAATCAGGAATTTGCAAAAGATTGTTGTTTCAGACTTTTGCTGAAGCTTACCGTATCAAGCGACATTTCTGTCTTACGAAGACTGCTGCTCTGAAATCCGTTCTGCATAAAGAATGTATTTGCCTTTCCATCATCGCGAGCCAGGGTGGAGATATATGTTATTTTATTTAATCTAAAAACCAATAGCGAGCGACGCAAGAGTTCGGTTGCCACACCCTGTTTTTGAAATGTGCTATCAACTGCCACCCATTCCACCCGGCCTGTTGATTGAGTGGCAAAGCATAATATAAACCCAATTATCTTACTTTCCTTCTCAGCGACAAAGCAAACTGCTTTAGATTGCTCGTAGTACCATCGAACTATTTGTTCATTCCACAGAATACGTTCTGTCGGCCAATCAAAAATTGAATACCCTAACTCATATACAGCATCAATATCGTCAACACTTAAGTTCCTTATATGGACTTTCAAATTTTTCGGCATATTATTTATCTCTTTTACAGCTAGATCTGACAATATTGACAATAATTAAATTGAAGAGAAATCCAGCACATTACGTTCTTATCCAGTCAACCATTAAACAGGAAATTTGTAAGCCTCACGCGTCGTAAATCGTTGTTTACTGGTCTGCATTTAGTAGGTCTCTAAGATACTGCCCAGTATACGAAAGGGGGGACATAATTAATGACTCAGGTGCGCCCTCACAAAGGAGTTGGCCGCCTTTCTCACCACCTTCAGGTCCAAGATCAATTACCCAATCTGCATTCTTAATCACATCCAAATTGTGTTCTACGACGATGACGGTGTTGCCATCATCCACTAACCGATTTAGCGCTAGCAGTAAACGATCAATGTCCGCAAAATGTAATCCTTTAGTGGGTTCATCGAGCACAAACGTGCTTCCTCTTTGTCCCAAACGGCTTACTAACTTAATGCGTTGCGCTTCGCCCCCAGATAGAGTGTTTAGGGGCTGGCCTAATCGAAGGTATTCGAGTCCAACCTCCTGCAATAATGCTAAGTTGGACTTTATGTTCGGCTCGTTGAAGAATAGTGATGCATCCTTGATTGTCATATCCAAGACATCGGCGATCGTTTTGTCTCGATATTTATATCTTAAAGCCTTTTCGTTGAATCCCGTCCCGCCGCAGTCCTCGCAGGGCTGGTCAAAGGAGCCCAAAAAATGTAAGTCAATAGTTACGAATCCAAGCCCATTGCACTTTTGACAAGCACCATCACTGTTGAATGTAAACAGGGATGAACTTTGCCCGGTTGCATCCGAAAATAACTTTCTAATCGGATCAAGCAGCTTTGTATACGTAGCAGGATTCGACCTGGATGAAGAGCCAGGCGGCGATTGGTCTACAACTACAATTCGCGGATTTTTGCTGACAAGAACGTCAATAAGCGAACTTTTTCCCGAACCAGAAACGCCTGTAATACAAGTCAATGCGTTCGTCGGAATATGTACCGTAATGTTCTTGAGATTGTGCAACTTTGCGTTGCGCACTTCTAGTTGTTTCGAACAACTGCGTCTTTTGTCTTTGCGTTGAATAGTAATCACGCCTGAAAGATACTCCCCAGTAGAAGACCCACTTCTCATAATTTCTTTTGGGGTTCCCTGGGCCACAACTTGACCGCCAAAAGTACCTGCACCAGGGCCAATATCAATTATATAATCTGCCGCCAGCATTACATTGCGCTCATGCTCAACAACGATCACCGTATTGCCTTTAGTGACCAATTGGCGAAGTATTTTCGAAAGATAATCAACCTCTCTCGGATGTAGTCCAACAGTAGGTTCATCAAGCACATATATTAATTCTACTAACGAGCTGCCAAGTTGGCGGGCCAGCTTTACCCTCTGTGCTTCCCCACCTGACAATGTAGCAACTGAGCGACTCAGCGTCAAATAACCTAACCCCACATCAATTAGGTGCTTTAGCATACTGCTTATAAAAGGCAAAATCGCTTCAGCTAAAGGATCATTAATAGTATCTATATAAGGCATCAAATATTGAATTTCCATCGTGACCCAATCTACGATGGTTTTGCCATCAACAATAGCACTGCGGGCGCGGGCGTTTAGTCTTGACCCTTCACAATCGCTGCAAATTTGCGGCGAAAAGAAACTCTGATCATATACATTTCCCTCTTGGCCACGGCTATCGCCTTGCCGCTTACGCAATCGGCTTACAACCCCTTCAAAAGAAAAACTCTGAATATAGCCTGCATCCTGATTTTGATACTGCATAGGAGCTGAATACAGAAGTGTATCTAGCTCTGTTTTTGAAAAATCTCTAATCGGCTTATCTAAATCGAACAGTCCAATTGCCCGGATGATATTCCAATAACGAGACTCCACCTTCCACGTGCGGTGAAGGATTGCACCATCATTGATCGACCTTTCCCAGTCTATCAATCTGTCCAAATCTGGAGAAAGCTCTATGCCTAGTCCTGTGCATGTAGGACATGCCCCAGATGGGTTATTAAACGAAAAATCGCTTGCATTCAAGCCGCAGTTACTTAGTCTCGAAAAGAGTAACCTCAAATAGGTATATATCTCACTTACGGTACCTACGGTAGATCTTGGATTTCTCGCTAAGGGCCGTTGATCTATCATAATTGCGGGAGAAAGCCCTTTGATGACATCCACGTTTGGCGGGTTAATTTTGGGCAAGCGCTGCCGTGCATAACTACTCATTGATTCCAAAAACTCTTTTTGGGCAGTGGCAAAGATCGTATCAAAAGCCAAAGATGATTTGCCCGAACCGCTGACACCAGTTATGACAACTAACTTATTTCGAGGAATGGAAACTGATATATTCTTTAGATTATTCTCTTTTGCACCCAATATTTGGATTTCCATGTTTTATTGGTCCTTTAAAGCATGTAAGACGACTTTGTGCTTATTTTCGCGTTTGATGGGGATTGACTCTAAGAGGTTGGCATAGTTCTCTCCACCATCTGGCGCAACGGCAACGATCGTTTTTTGGGGATTATTCATTGCGATTTCCAATGCAACAACTAATGCTGCCCCAGCTGTTACCCCCAAGTTTATGTTTTCAAATTTCATGAATCGCACGCATGCCTCAAGAGCATCCTCATCAGCAACATGCGCCCAATAATCAATAACATGCCCATAACGTCTGACTATACTTGATGCACAGCTCATGCCAGAACCTACACTGAGATAACATCCTGGGGTACCACCAAAAATGGTTGAGCCTAATGGCTCGACGGCAACTATTTGTACAGCTGGATTGGTTTCTTTAAAATAAAGTCCTATACCACAAATAGTTCCCCCCGTTCCCGTCGAACAGACTATGAAATCTACCTTCTGCGTGGTTTGACGCCATATCTCTGGGCCAGTAGTTTCATAGTGGCTCATAACATTGGATATGTTATCGTATTGCCGTGTCCAAATCCAATCGGGCTTGAGATCAAGCTCGCTCGCCATTTGAATACGTGCATCTCTATAAGTTTTGTGATTACCTAGAGATACGGTATGCAATTTGACATGTTTAGACTCGAGTTGGCGAAGCTTTTCACTTGGAATAGTAGGATCTACCAAACATAAGAATTCAACGCCGACCTCATGAGCAAAATAACTTAATGCAAGACCAAGATTTCCCGATGATGATTCAACGAGCTTTACACCCGGCTGCAGCCTGCCAGCATTAATCAAGTCACGAAGTATATAGTAAGCTGTGCGATCTTTTATGCTACCTAATGGATTATGCTGCTCAAGTTTTACGAAAAGGTTTTTGGTTATACAATAAGAATCTGCACAAAACAACGGCGTGCTGCCGAGTAGGTAATCCTCAAAATTTGACAAGAAACAATCGGACATAGATGAATTCCTGTGCAAATGGACCACTTTTGAATCTGTTACAGATTAACAATTGCGTGCTGTTCCTAGATACTGAAAACGGAACTAAACAGAGCAGATTAATAAAAATTATATGACTAGTTTAGGGATATAGGTTAGTAAGTAATCCCCTTTACGAAATGACAAATATCCTCATTTGGGTACAATATTGCAAATTTCAGGGCAATCCAGCCACTCTTTCGTGATTAACGCTACCGATATACCAAGTGCTTGGTTTGCAAACCTTAGAGTGTCCAGCCTGTATAACTTTATTTCATATTGAGCATTTTTGATGATTGCCAAGCTCAAATGCAGATAAAGTCGCCTCTCACGACGAATTGGTTCTTCCAATGCGAGACCAGATCCGCTTTCAGGTTATACTCGCGACACACCTCGGCCGCACTCTTGCTTCCGCTGAGAATTTCTAACACCACCTTCGCTTTGAACTCTGCACTGAAATTCCTTCTTGTCCGGGCCATCTTGCACTCCTTCGTGAACACAGTTTATCTTGTTTTTGCCCTGTGTCCAATTTAAGGGGTGCACTACACATCTCAAGAGAAACAACTTACAACACCGAGTCATGATGAAGTATAATCTTACTGGATAGCTACCTAGTTTCAGCCATTTCCCACTTCTATTTCATTTTCTCAAAGTATATGGGCATAGAAATATCATGATGACAAATGAATTAGACGTCAATTATCTTGTGCTAGAATTTCTTTCTGATCAAATTGGTAAATAATTGGAATGATTGAACCCATTGGAACTCAGCTTTGTATTGATGATAAACCAATCAAAAACACTGATGATCTGATTATTGTTTATCGAAATAGACTCGAGAAATTTGGATTTGCCAGCGAGGCATTGCTCTATGAAAAAACAGGACAGCACAAAGCAAAGCTCTATCAGTTCGCAGATTTGATCAATGATTTGATCATCCCTAGTGATAGCTTACTGGACATTGGTTGTGGATTTGGCAGTCTGCCCCCTTTATTACAGCCTTGTAATTACTTTGGCATTGATCCTGTACCAGAATTCATTACGGAGGCAAGGAGAAATCACAAGCAGAATTGTTTCGAATGCCTTAGGTTAGATCAATGTGACGAGACTTTCGATTGGTGTATATTATTGGGAGTTGTAAACTCAATTTATGAGCCACAAGCGATTCTAGAATCTTCCTGGAATAAATGTCGAAAGGGTCTCATTGTAGATTTTATCGACATGAGAAAATATAACGGGAACCTAAATAGATTTTATATAAAGAAGTGTATAGATTTCTTCTTGAATAAGGATAGCAGCGCGATCGAGATATATCCGACCAATCAAATATGGGCGATCATTGTCGCAAAAAAAGGTTATATAGAAAGCAAATCGCTGGAAAGACGGTGGAAAATCAATCTTCGGTTCCGAAATAAGGGAGGAGTCAGATGCTAGTGATTATTTGTCTTTGTAATGTCTGCCTGCTCATAGTGTGAGCATTCATTATTATGAAAAGATTATTAGGACTGGAACTCGAAAGAGCGTTATATTTTCGCCCTGAGTACAAAGCCAGAAGCCAACAGACAAAACCATTAGGATTGCCGACTCACGCAGTAATCCAGAGCTTATGGCAAAATTTAACAGAGAGAGGTTGGAAGCCTTCTAGAGATTTAGTTACGCATATAACCACAAGAGTGTGGAAGGAATATAGTACTGATCATGGTGTTTTTCCCTTTTGGAGTTGTTATACAGATTTCCTTACCGGAACTTTGGAAACTACTTTGGCGCCTTCGCTAAAAATTCAAGAACTCAAGATTCAACAAAACACATTAGATGGTGAACTTCTGGATGTCTTAAGAAAGTTTGAGTTGTTTATATTACATTTTGGAACGTTTCCTCTTCACAACCTAAGCAAAGAAGAATTCTATCGCCATTACGTTTATTGGATTGGAGGGAATCAACTCCTCTTTGATAGAGGAATGAATGTAGAGAACTTTGGAACTCTTTTAGCTAGCCAGCCTTCAATCAGCCTCGCAATTGATGAAGCAATTGTTTTCTTTCGTATTATCCAGCGAATCGCAGGTATAAGTATCATTCTTAGTAGGTTTGAGTCGATTTCAAATCAGCACGTAACGGCGCAGAATTTGCTAAGTCTTCGCGTTAGAGTTATGACTAACTTATGGAATAGGAGTCCTTACTTATTAGATAGAAATCGCGCTGGCATGTTACCTGAGGAGATTTGCGGTTGGCATGATTATTTTGCTTACCTAATGAGATTTCCTCTTTTAGGTGTAGGTGACGGATGGATGAGAAAACGCTTAAGAGTTTCAGGAGACCCTACTTTTTTTGATTATTGGAAAAATACACCTCCAATTGGCTGGAATGCTACATTTCCAGATGGGAGATTAGTAAGAATAAAGAAAGCAAGATTTAGTGATTTGGCAGGACTACAAAATCAAATTCAAATCTCTCGATTGCGATGGACATTTAAGGACGATGTAACCTTAAATGCTTTTGGAGATGCTTTTGAAGCTGACAACTCTACACTGGTGCAATGGTTGAACGATAACATCAAATCTCTTTATATTGAGATTCGAAATGACTCGTGTTCTATCCCTGGCCAGGAGTTCTCATTACTAGCCTTTTATTTAGGTCTATTGTATAATTTGGATGAGAGTTATCGGTTTATAGTGGGAAATCGAAATTACAGGTTCTGGAAGAATCTATACCAAATAGCTGACAAATGCGCTGTTGACATCAAGATAGATGAAGAGTGGTTACCAGACATTATCGGCAAATTAATCTCAATTTCATCAACGGGCCTTGCCAAGAGAAAATATGAAGAAGAGCGCTATTTAGATCCCCTGATTGATCGGCTGCACCGTTTTTCGTCACCAGCTCAAGAAGCCAAGAACTTGTTTACAAAATTCAAAAGAACTTCAGATAGCCTCAATGCTATAATTTATACTTATGGCATTTTTTAGTTTTGGAGAACACCAACATGGTAGCACCTGATTCAAGTCGGATAAAAGCCGTTATAAAAGAATTTCTTGCTGATCCCAATCTAACTGATGAACAAGACCTTAACCATATGGTCGATTCTCTGGATCTCTTAGATCTAGTCTTATCTGTTGAGTTAGAATTTAGCATAAGCATCTTTTCAGAAGAAATTACGCTTAAAAATTTTCAAACTATAAATAGCATTGCAAGCTTTGTCTCCTCTAAAATTCTTGAGGCCTCTGTTGTATGATGGAAAACCAGTTTAGCACAAGTTTTCCCGAAAAAACAATCAATGATCTAATATATATTCAATCTAGAAAATATAATGAAAAGCCGTTTCTAATAAGCGAGATTGATAGTAAAGAAATAACGTACTTTGAAGTAGATGTTTTTACTAAACAAGTTGCCGGACATTTGAAAGGCTTAGGCATTAGCAAGGGGGATGTTGTCGGAATTCTATTAGATAACTGCATTGAATTTCCACTTCTATACTTAGGTGTCTTAAGGATGGGGGCAGTTGCGCTGCCACTGAATATCAGTTTAAAGACACGGGATATAAAAAAACTTCTTATCCATTCGGGGGCAAAAGTTCTTTTTGGTTACTCGCGCACCATGGATGATTTGCTCCAGACCGACGATGGTTTGCCGCAAGTTCACTGCCAGAGTGTTGAGTCCTTAAATTTTCTGTCGACCGAAAGCATTTATCCCACTTATGGTGATGATATCGGAACACCAGCCTTTCCTGAAGTGTCGTATGATGATGTCGCGGAAATTCTATATACATCTGGAACTACAGGTAGACCAAAAGGAGTTATGCTTTCGCATCGAAATTTGATGGTGAATGCAAGCGATATAGCTAAAACATTGCGTTTAGGCGACGAGCGTTTTATGTGTATTCTGCCTCTCTGCCATACTAACGGCCAAATCATAAATTTGCTAGCACCTTTCATGGCTGGCGGAAGTGTTGTATTGTGTGAAGCCTTCAGTATGTTTAGTATGGCAAAATTTTGGCAAACTATCGACAGATTCAAAGTAAATATCGTCGATGTGGTTCCATCAGTACTTTCTATACTTTTACGATTGAAACTGAAGCAAAAGTGGGATACAGAGTCACTCAAATATATTATTTGTGGAGCCGCTCCCTTACCTCTTGGACTTCAGAAGAGTTTTGAAGAACGATTTGGACATAATATTGTTCAAGAATATGGACTCACAGAAGGAACTTGCGTATCATCAATTGATAATATTGGTAGCAGGAGAGCAGGTTCAGTTGGAAGAGCTTTGGAAAACAATGCTATCAGAATTGTGGACGATAAAGGTGAAAATGTAGCTATTGGAGACATGGGGGAAGTCATAATTCACGGTGACAATGTTATGCTCGGTTACTATGATGAACCAGAATTCACGCGAGAAACGATCCGTGGCGAGTGGTTATACACTGGTGATTTAGGAAAATTAGATGATGATGGTTATTTGTTTATTCTTGATAGGAAGAAAGATATAATTATCAAATCAGGAGAAAATATTTATCCAACGGACATTGAAAATATACTTATCAAGCACCCAGAAATCGCAGAATGTGCAGTAGTTGGGATTCCTCATGAAATTGAGGGGGAGTGCCCTAAAGCTTATGTGGTTTTAGTTGAACGTGCAAAGATAACTGCAGAAGAGATAATACAGTTTTGCAGAGAGTACTTGCCAAATAGATGGTGTCCTGAATCCATTGAAGTTGTTAGTTCATTACCCAGAACCGCCTCTGGAAAAGTCAGAAAAAGAGAATTGAAAGATTTGCCTTAGTCGTGAGAAATACTTTTTCATAACAACAAAAAGGCTTACATTGTATGTGCGGGATAGCAGGAATACTTAATCTGCAAGAACTTCATCCTCCTGATTTAGGACAACTTAGGAAAATGGGGGCAAAAATAAACCATAGAGGAGGCGATAGTTTTGGTATATATAGGGACAATAATATTGGCCTTGTATGTTCTCGGCTTGCGATTATCGATCTGCTAGGGGGTAAACAGCCATTTTGTAACGAAGATGGTTCAATTTGGGGCCTACTAAATGGAGAAATCTTCAACTACAAGGATATAGCTCAATCATTGAAAAATAAGGGACATGTATTTTTCTCGAATTCCGATAGTGAGGTCCTGGTACATTTATTCGAAGAAGAAAGAGAAGCCATGTTTGATCATCTAAACGGGCAGTTCTCATTTGTTATTTGGGATTCAACAGAAAAACAATTATTACTTGCTAGGGATCAATTTGGAATTCATCCTCTTTTCTATACGATAAGAAATGGGCTGTTTATCTTTGCTTCTGAAATTAAATCTATCTTTACTCACTCCGAAATACCCCGAGCAATTGATTTATATGGAATTGATCAGGTCTTCACGTTTTGGACGTGCATCGGTCAAAGAACAGCATTTGAAGGCATACGGTCAGTCTTGCCAGGTAATTATTTGTTGGTCAGCAAATTTGGAATTGCTAGCAAGAAATATTGGGAGTTTCCATTTCTCCACACTCCGGAATCAACTTTTTCAGAGAGCATAATACAGACCCATGCTCAATCATTCTTGGATGTACTGGACAATAGCGTGCAAGGAAGATTAAATTCTGACGTTCCCCTCGGCATATATCTTAGTGGTGGTATTGATTCATCTACAATTGCTTTTCTAGCAAAATCGTCGTCCTCGGCAATCAAAACCTTCTCTATAGCTTTTGATGATCAATACTGCGATGAAAGTCATTATCAGAAATTAATGGTGGAGCATTTAAGGTCTGAACACTATGTGCTGAATTGTTCATCCAAAAAAATTGGTGAAATATTTCCAGAAGTTATTTGGCATGCTGAGACCCCTTTGGTGCGAACAGCAGCTGCACCACTGTTCCTCCTTTCTGAGTTAGTTCATGATCTGGGCGTAAAGGTTGTTCTTGCAGGTGAGGGAGCGGACGAATTGTTGCTTGGCTATGATATTTACAAAGCAGTCGTTTTTAAACACTTACTGGACGAAGGTAAAATTGATTACTCTGAACTAGAAAACTTCAAAAGAATACTGAGGACAGACCCTTACTATCATCAATCTTACATAAACAGGATTGATACAGATCCAATTGCCTTGTACTCGCTTCTATCCACTGTAGCAGAACCATTTGGATTACACCAAGTCCGGTGGAACAACATGGCAAAATCGAAATTCTATTATTCGGCAGATATGAAACGGTTACTTAAAAAGCGTGATCGTAGTGGCGAACTTCTATCCTATCTACCAGAGAATTTTCCTGAGCTTAATTCTATGGAACGCGCTCAGTTACTGGACCTAGAGATCTTACTTTCACGATATCTGTTATCTTCACAGGGTGACCGCATGTCAATGGCCCATGCGGTAGAGGTGAGATATCCGTTCCTAGATACTAACATTGTGAAGTTCCTTGCAAATATGCCTACATCTATAAAACTAAAAGCGGATACAGAAAAGTACTTGTTAAGGGAAGCAACAAGGGGATTTATACCAGAAGAGATTAACACGAGGACTAAGCAGGCATACACCGCTCCACCTTTTCTAGCTTATAATGGACAAATTCCTGAGTATATTGATGTCGCTTTAGGCCAGAAGGCAATTGAAGATGCCGGTTATTTTGATCCGGGGAAAGTAAAGACTCTTCGAACTAAATATGAATCCAGGGGGCAAGATGCTTCATATTATTACTCATCATATATTGCAGTTCTGTCGGTTCAGTTGTTGCATGAATTATTCGTAAGTCATGGTATCGAACCGAATATAGAATTAAGGGAGAATACGCTCGTCGACAAAGCAACCTACTGATCCGCTTTTGAGTATTGTGAGTTATTTGAACGGAGTGGAAACATGGAAAAATTTCTTCAGAGACTTCGAGAAGAACCAAGATTGCAGATCGCTACAAGTGTCTCAACGCTTTTACTCGGTGTGGGGATTGAGCTTGCATCTGATCTTCTTCCTTCCGATTCAGGACTCAAATCTCTTGCAGACATTCTGGGTTTGATTTCGGTAATTATTGGGTTGGTTGGTACTGCATTTTCGATTACTTCAATACTAGAACGGTTAGTTACGTCTATTGAAAACAAAGTGGGGGAAATGAGGAGGGATCTCAGAATGTTTCTTATTGTTCCTGGTTACCATCCACTAAGTGATTCCAATATTGCCTTTGCTTTACGTCGATTGACGGACATGTATTGGAGGCTCCATTCTGGAGGATATACCCCGATCAAAGAAAATATTACCCGGGAAATTGAAATAAGCCCGATTATAGGTGCTAATGAAAAAGCTGCTTATGATATACCGGAGATACCAGAGAGTCTACAGTGGCTTTGGTTACGATTTCGCACTAAGGAGACATGGGATGTTAGGCCCGTTTTTCGGGGACAGGAAGAAGAAGTTGGACCGGAAATATCTATAGGTCCATTAATTGTTTCTTATGGCGATACGTTTGTAAAGATGAGAGGCTATGGTCTACATACTTACCAGCCACAATTACTAAATTATTATCCCGTGCCAACATCTGTGGTTAATGACACACCTGTACTCCGTTCTGTATTTGATGAGTGTAGGTTTTTGTGGCCTATTGGCGGAAAAACAAACGCAGATCCTTCTATATATTATGATGTTGCTCTATATGAAGATGATTACGAAGGTCAGTCAAAAATCATCGACAAGAGATCAATTCGACTGGAGAGGCATAAAGATACCGCCATCGCTAACAAAATCATAACTGGTTTTAGTGACTTGCCCTCACAAGTAAAAAGTGAATTAGCCAGCGGTTTTCTTGAGCTGTTTTCGTTTCAATCGGATTGGCCGAGGAAGAAATTATGTATAAAGGTTTCCGAACGTGTTCCAAAACGCTTTTGGCGAATAACGCTTGGGCTTGACTATTTAATTCCAGCGAAGATTATCAAGGAAAGTGAATCTACACGGAATGAACTGCTCTCATTTGATTATTACGTTTGGGATTTTTCACAAATCAGCATTGTGAATTCTTTGAGAGTATGCACCGTCTTAAAACCTTTTGAATTATATCCACCGCTACTCTTTTCATCTCTTCCCGTTGTAACTCACGTCGAACCGGCAACTCCTCGATCATTATTCTATACTATGGTTCTTCCCGATCACGATAAAAAGAATCACATCTTTCCAAGCGACCAAATATATATTCGATGGGATGACCGCGCATTATCCAATATTTGGACACCATAAGCTTAACATCACCCGCTTGCTGGGATCTTTTCGGAAAAGCGTTATTAGGATGCTGATGTGGTGTTTTGAAACAAGTGAGCTACGCGATGAAATCATTTTTTCTAAATAACGTGAATTCGGGTTAGGCGCACAGGACGAGCAAGGCTATAATGATTTTTGGACCATGATGTGCAGATGGTTGGGCTAACTAGACGCGGTTTCTATTTTGAAGATACATATTAAGCGATTATGCTCCCTCTATTGAGGGAGCATAATTCTCGGGCTAAATTTATCTTTGTCGGGCCCTACATATCACCTTGAATTTGAATTGGTGGAAAGGCATAGTTATGAAATGCTGACAATGAACAGCATGAGGAAGCTATAGTTTGCCAACCAAGCACTGGAGCCGAATAATAAAGACTGATCTAGTAGTCCTGAAGTGACGGTCAAGATTTTCATGAATCATCTGCTCGAATAACAAGAAGAGGAGTTTGAACATGTGTAGCAGCGACCACAATGAAAATGAAATAAGCTGGGGATTTCGCATTAATCACCGCGATAATATGGTATCTCAATCCTGCCCTGAATGGGCTAGAGGCACTGCCCAACTTGTCTGGGATCGTCTCGGGGTTGTCATTTGGGATAAAGCAGCCTGCAAAGTTTACTGCTTATCACCTTATCAAGCTCTTGATACTCTGGATGAGTTTAGGGAGTCCTGTGCGTGGAAGGATAATCCTTTTCTCCTACATTGGAGTTCATACTCGATGCCTTTTTCGGAAGAGGATCGAAGGGCGTGGAGAAGTACCAAAAATCGTCGAAACCATTCAGATGTAGGTGAGGCAGAATCAAGTTGCATGATACTTGCTCCGAACCAGACACAGGAGCTCTTCCTGTTTCTAGAAAGGCACGAAGATGAAATCCATGCATTAGGGGACGCGTCTGCAAGAGAGACAAAAAAGACTTTAGGAAGGGTCTATACGTTCCTCATCAACTTAGGCAGGAAGCGCATCCGACAAAATGAGCGCAGTGATTGAGGTTGGAAGATTGGTAGCCGATCTGAGGCTAGTTTCTTGCTAAGAGATTAACAGTGTACATCTATGGGCGCAGGGATATACACTGGCTTATCTTATTCGTTCTCCCTTTCTTCGAGCAGAGTTTCATTATTGCGTACTTCAACCGGGCATTCATCAGTCACTGGTTTTATCACACCCGGCTTGTTTTGCTCAACCGAGTCGGTTTTTGTTAAGCCCCATTGCTGCTTGGCCATTATACGGAATTGGATTTGAGCAAGGATTTCGATTAATATTGGTTGAGTTGGACTCATTGTGTTCTCTCCTGGTACAAGATTACGGCTGCAGAGATATATGTATCTTCAGAGTAGGAAATGCAGCAGTCGCTATAAGTAGGCAAAGTAATATTTTACTGTCCACTTTGGATTAACGCGACCCCAAGACTCACCTACTATCAGCACATTGTGCCCCACCAGCGCGGCTGCCATTTGGTATTATTGGTACGACGACATTTTCCGAGTTTAATTACTCCAACTTTGATAAAGTGAAATTGCATATGAGATACTCGAGCCAGGATCAAACGTGGGGTTTCCATCTCAACAAAACTCTTTATTCATCGTCGTCGTGTCCCGCATGCCCAACGTGGGCCAACCGCTCGGAGCAACAAAATTGGGACAAGCTGGGGGTTGTCGTGTGGGATGCTCGGGTAAATCGAGTAACTCATTTGCACGGCAGTCAAGCGTTCCATATTCTTGAGCAGTCACGACAGTCTAAATCTTGGAAGAAGAAGGGGCTTTTGGTAGGAGAGGTCGCGTACCATATAACGCTTCCTTCAACTGAGAAATCGAAAAAGCAAACCAAAGATGAGGGTGGAGCGCAGCCAGTGCAAAAGGATGGTTGGTGTTTGACCCATACGATACAACTGGCACCGGAGCAGGCTGTCCAGTTTGTATCTTTTTTGGAACAACATGAAGCAACCTTGCAAACAATCGTCCAGGCAGAAGAAGCGGAAAGAAGGGAGGTATTAGGGCGAGTATATTCGCTTATTCTGAGTTGGGGAGAGGAACGAAAGAAGAAAGTTGTTTCTCTGGAACGGAACAAGGTGGCTGTGGAGAGGAACGCGGTGTCAAACGGAGCAGTTGCCATTCCCCGGGGTAAATACCTTACAATAGCACAAGTAGCGGAAAAGTGCAGTGTAAAGGAACGAACTGTATCTGTGTGGCTTAAGAATGGGCTGATGAAAGGACTTAATCTCCCGGGGTTAGGGCAAATTGTGGAAGAGAAGGAAATTGAAAAATATCTGGCAAAAAAACGGAATAAATTTTAACATGTATTGCTCAGCACATGCATCTTTCGATTCCATGAAAACCAGTGAAGTTCCTTTGGGCTTGGACAGTGATTGATGTCAGAAATCCTTTCAAAATCACGTGTTTATCCTTCACCAAGCACGAAAAATACGTTCGATTGTGTACATCCCTGTCCCCAAGGATTCATGGCAGCACTTTTGCATATTTCGCCTACCCCCCACCATGCACTACCAATATCAGACCAAGAATGAAGAGATGATTTACAGACAACAACCAAAGATTGCTCCAAGGGGAAAGTATCAGAATGGCCCAAATCTTCTTTGCCGTGGCAACACCATAAGACGGCTATGCGCAGTAGAATCCGACAGAGAAGATATTCCGGTTCAATTGGCGTCTTATACTCAATCAGCAAGAGTTCTTAATGACCTTATATCTCCAAAAGGATCTGCCCCGCGGGGTATAAATCTGGTATACGGGTATAAATTCCGTCCGACAGCTCTACATACCACAGCATAGCCCCTATATATGGGTCGAAACGACAAAAACAAAGATAATCTCCCTATTTAGAGGCATACTCGTATATGGGAATTCGATAATTTCTCATAAACAATCATGCCCCACTCCCTTGCTTTTCAAAGCCGGGGAGTTTGCTTTAAACACAAAAAACGACTCACCTTTGAGCTGTAGGAAAAGTAAAGCTTTACTGTTCTTTTCAGAACTGGCTTACATGGATAGGATCACCAATTCAGTTGTTGGCGCAGCAGTGCATTTTCTACGATCAGGTCGAAACGACTGCGAGTGAGGTCGGAAAGAAGACCGGAAACCAGTGTTAAGGTAGCAGGTTTTGTCCAGCGTTTGATTCATTCCTGAAACCAGGAAAAGAATTTGCCCATATCGCTCCCAGATTTTGTGATCAGGGTAAATAGGCGGATGAGCCAAGTAGCCAGCACAGGGTGTTTTCCCTTTTCTCGGCTTCCGTTTTCTCGGCTTCCGTTGGCAGGCATCAGGCAGTTCTAAAAGTGATGGCAGCAACCGAGAGCGGCGGAAGCTGGATGCTCGCTTTTCCTTCGCTGATCTTAACCGCCTGCAAAGGCTGGCTGCAGATGACATTCGGATTCTCATAGGTATTGCATGCATCTGGGGCCGGGCCGCTGACTGCTTCAGCGGATATGACCGATACGAGTTTTCCTCTGCCATGGTCGATCTCGATCTCGGCAGTTTCCTTGATATTCCGATTAACCAGGAAAACATGCAGGACACCATCGCCCAGGATAGCGCTGGTGTCGATGGCGCTGACCCGCCCATAGGATGGGCTGTCGTAGGCCGGCCCGCTGACGGAGGGCAGGAGCGCAATCCCATCCCGCCGGGATGAGTACATGGCAAACGGGTAGAAGATTGTCTGCAGTAGCATGTCATCGCCGCGGGTGAGGATCGGAGCGATCACATTGACAATCTGGGCGATGTTGGCGATTTTGACGGTGTCGGCATGTCGGATAAAGCTATTGAGAAAACCTGCCACAACGAGGGCATCTTCCAGGTTGTAATGTTCCTCGATCAAGGGCGGAGCGAATTTCCCGCTGCCATTGATATGCTCTGCAGACCGGTTGCGGTACCAAACGTTCCACTCGTCGAAACACAGATAATGTCGTTTTTTGCTTTTGCTGCGCGCTTGCACAAACCGGCAGACAGCATCCATCTCTTCAATCTGTTGGTCGATCGAGTTGGTTACTGCCAAGTAATCGACTGTGTTGCCCTTGGGATTACCCACATAACGATGCAGACTGACATAATCGGCAAAAGGGCCAATATACTCCAGCACTGTGCGGTCCCATTCCATATAGGTTGGCAGCGAAATGGAACAGGTGCCGCATGCGACCGTTTCAATGTTCGGGTCGGTATCCTTCATCAGTTTGGCTGCCTGTTGAGCGAGGATGGCATATTGTTCAGCCGGCACATGACCCAATTGCCATGGACCGTCCATCTCGTTGCCCAGGCCCCATAATTTCACCTGATACGGATCTTTTGATCCGTTTTCGGCGCGAAGATCCGCATATCGACTTCCCACCGGGCAGTTGCAGTATTCAACCCAGTTACGAGCCTCTTCGGGCGTGCCTGTCCCGAGGTTGACGGTCACCATCGGCGTCCAATCCATCATGGACGCCATCTTCATGAATTCATCGGTTCCAAACTGGTTGGGTTCAATGCTCTGCCATGCCAGTTCGCGCACGGTGGGCCGCTGGTCCCTTGGCCCGATCCCATCCATCCAGTGATAACCGGAAGCGAAATTGCCACCTGGGTAACGCATAGCAGTCATGTGAAGCTGGCGTAGCGCGCCCAGCACATCTTTGCGAAAGCCATTTTCATCCGCATGAGCAGAACTGGGGTCGAAAACGCCCTCATAAACGGCTCGACCCATTTGCTCAAGAAAGCCGCCGAAAATACGGGGATCGACCGCGGCAATGTGATAAGCAGGATCCAGTATGACATGAGTCGTTTCCATAGTGCACTTCCCAATGGATGTGAAATAATAGATGGTCAGGTGTACCGGACCGGCAGGTACCCAATGATTGTCTTCAGCCCAACTGGATCCGGATAGCAGCAACTGACGCCGGAAAGAGGGTCAGATTGAGCTGAGAAGCCTCGCAGTTCACATCCAATACCTGCGGGGTTACCAGGGTCGGTGAACTGAAGGTGTTGTGGGCATGGATTTCTCCGGCCAGTATCTGTCCGTGAGCCCCATTGACTTTTGCCCCGCCCAGGATGTCGATGGTGACCCCGCTGGCTTCTCGGGCATGGCTGTTGGTGATGGTTAAGAAAAGTTCTTCGCCTTTTAAAGAGGCACTACCGGCCACAAGTGGAATGGAGCCCTCCAGCGTCTCGTCTTTTTGCAGCGCGCTCTGCCAGGATGTTTGCAGGATATTGCTCTTCTTGAAGTTGATGTCAGGTGTCTCGATTCGGGTTCGTAACGCCGCCGCGCCCTGGTGGGGAGCGTACATCTCGTAGACGTAGCCTGTCGGCGTGACCAGCATCTGCTCGCCTTCGGTCAGGATCATCGCCTGCAAAACATTGATAGTTTGGGCGATGTTTGCCATCACCACCTTATCGGCATGGCGGTTGAAGATATCAAGCGTGTTGGCAGCTACAATAGCATCACGGATGGTGTTCTGTTGGTAGAGGAAAGCCGGGTTGGTTCCCTCTTCAACAGGGTGCCAGGTCCCCCACTCATCGACAATCAGACCGATCTTGCGGGCCGGGTCGAAGGCATCCATGGCGGCGCGTTGCTGGAGAACCAACTTCTCCATCTTGAGCCCTTTTTCAAGCAGGCGATACCATTCTTCTTCGCTGTATTTGGTGGCCGTGCCAGCTGTCCCGCAGTAATAATGAGATGCGAAACCATCGATGTTATTAAAGACCCAGTAATCCTTGTAGAGCTTGCGGAAGAAACGGTTCGTCCACTCCACATCGTTGTCGGGGGAGCCACACGCAATGACGAACAGCTTCTTGCCAAAGCCGCGCACAAAAGACGCATAACGGCGGAATTCTGTACAGTAATCTTCCGGGGAGAAATTGCCGCCACAACCCCAGTTCTCGTTGCCGACGCCCCAATAAGTGATATCCAGGGGTTCGGGGCTGCCATCCGCCGCACGCTGCTGCGCCCAGGTGGAACCATTCGGACCGGAATCAGGGAAATTACAGTACTCGACCCAATCGCGCAGCTCGCGGGCAGTACCAGAGCCGACGTTCCCACAAATATATGGTTCAGCGCCAACCAGGCGGCACAAACGGACAAATTCCTGGGTGCCGACATGATTCGTCTCGACCACCTCGCCCCAATGGATGTTGATCCGGCGGGGCCGCCGGTCGCGCGGTCCAATTCCATCCTGCCAGTGATAGTCATCGGCGAAGCAGCCGCCCGGCCAGCGGATGATCGGTGGTTTCAACCGACGCAGGGACTCAATGATATCAGTGCGGAAGCCGTCTATATTGGGGATGGACGAATCCTCACCAACCCAGATGCCGTCATAGATGCAGCGACCGAGGTGCTCGGCGAAATGACCGTAGATGTTGGGATTGATGGTGGCGAATGTATCCGCCGGGTTCAGAGTGATGCGAGTTGTGTTCATTTTGGATTACCTATTTCGAGCGCGCAGCCAGACGCGCAATTCGCCAGTTGCGTTGGAGGTCATGGTTGTATTCCTGCCGCGGCCGGTTCTGCATGTTCGGTGTACAGGTAACATTTCACGATCTGCCGTTCAACCTGCACATCCGGCGGGTCGACCTTCCGGCAAATCTCCATCACATGGGGGCAACGACTTGCGAACTTGCATCCTACCCGGCCGTATTCTTTAACCTCCGTCGTTCCAAGCGAAATAGGCTTGGCCCACGACTCTTTTTCGTTAGGCGCAGGCGCGGGCACCGATTCCTTGAGGAGCTTCGTATATGGATGGAGAGGCCGCTCCAGAACATCCTCTACCGGTCCCGATTCGACGATAAAACCGCGCAACATGATCCCGATGTGGTCGCTGATATAGTAGGCCGTCGCCAAGTCGTGCGTGATGTAAATGACGCTGACCTTCTGTTCATCCCGCAGCTTACGGAACAGGTTGACGATTTCCATGCGCAGCGAGGCATCGACCATCGAGACAGGCTCATCGGCAAGGATCAATTTAGGCTGGGAGATGAGAGCACGTGCGACCGAGACACGCTGGATCTGCCCACCAGAAAGCTCGTGAGGATACCGGTTGCTCACTTCTTCCAACGACAATCCCACATTCCGGAGCGCTTCCTCGACAACCCGGGCCGCAGTTTGACGGTCAGGCGCCATCCCGAAATTCAACGCGGTATCAAACAGGTAAGTGTCCACCCTACGCAGAGGACTGAAGGTTTCGAAGGGATTCTGGAAAACCGGTTGAACCCTCTTCATGAACTCTTTAAACTCAGATCGATTGTGGACCGTTGCCAGATCGCGCCCTTCAAACAGTACTTTGCCCCGGGTCGGGTCAAGATCGCGCAGGAGCAGGCGAGAGAGGGTGGTCTTGCCACTGCCGCTTTCACCTGCCAGGGTAAAAATCTCCGGTCGATCCAAGTCCAGCGAGAAAGAAACATCGTTGACGGCTACAAGGAGAGAACCGCCGACCAGGCCACCAATATGAAATTCGACGGTTACATGTTGAACATCCAGCAATTTATCGGTTGCACTCATAGAGAGTTCTCTTTCACCAGATGGCAGGCTACGCGATGTCCGTCCCGAACGGTGACCAACTCAGGTACTTCGGTCCGGCAGATATCCATAACATAAGGACAGCGTTCGTGGAAACGGCAACCACTCGGTGGGTTGGCCAGATTTGGCGGGGCGCCTCTTAAGCCGACCTTATTCGATCTTTCCCCGATCATTGGCAGCGAATGAATAAGATGCTGTGTATAAGGATGGAGCGGAGCGTTGAAGATGGTTTCGGTAGGTGCTTCCTCGGCGATACGGCCCGCATACATGATCATGACCCTATCTGCCACGTTGGCATGCACCGCCATGTCATGGGTCACCAGCAGGATCGTATTGTTACTCAGGGCCTGGATATCCTTGATCATCTGCAGGACTCCGCGCTGGACAACCACATCCAGCGCAGTGGTTGGCTCATCGGCAATGATCAGACTGGGATGGAACACGGTCGCCAGGGCGATGGCCACCCGTTGCCTCATTCCACCAGAAAGCTGGTGAGGATAGGAGGTGAGAACCTCGGGCGGGAGTCCCAGCCGGTTGACATGCTCTCGTACCTGTTCGAAAAATATCTTCTTATCCGGGATGCCCTGGTGCGTAGCAACAATATCCTCGAAGGTTTTGATGATCTTCCGCACCGGGTTGAGGACGCTCATGGATCCCTGCATTACATATGAGATTTCCTTCCAGCGCAAATTTTGCCGGAGCTCTTCCTGGGAAATATGCAGCATGTCGACATCATGGGCCCCAAAATGATAGTTAACGCTCCCCGAATTTACTTTTAGTGGATGCTTGGCATTGCCCGAGATCACCTTGATCAAGGTTGTTTTGCCACAACTCGACTCGCCTGCCACGCCATAAATCTCATTCGGCTTGAGCTCAAAAGAAACTCCGTCAACGGCCCGTACGGTCCGTGAGATTCCATAGATCTCAGTCCGGTAATACGCGGAGAGGTTTTCTACGCTTAATAGTGCCACAGGTTATCCTCCAATCAAGCGCAGGCGAGTTCGTGGGTCAATGTACTCATTGATGCTTGCGAAGAACAGATACAGACCGAGAAACAGAATGATAGCCAGCAGAGCCGGTGCAGCGATCCACCACCAGACCCCCGCCACCAATGCCCCATGCTGATTGGCCCAGAAGAGTGCGGTTCCGAGGGAAGGGGTGGTCAGATCCGAAAGCCCCAGAACACTCAAAGTGACTTCCATTCCAATTGACCACAGCAAGTTATTAATGGTGGTGGCAAACACGATCGGCAGCACGAAGGGAAGGTGCTCGTTGATCGTGATCCAAAATCCGCTGGCCCCGGAATAAACCGCGGTCCGTGTAAATGAGCGCTCCTTCAGGCTCAGCACCTGGGAGCGAATCAGGCGGGCGTCATAAGGCCAGCCAAAGAATCCCAGGACAACACCCAGCAGGAACAGGTTCATCATGTCGCGCAGCAGGAAACCCAGCAGGATCAGGATGGGCAACAGGGGCATAATCACGAAGCTGTCGTTGACCGACATCAGCAGCCTGTCGAGCCATCCGCCCTGATACCCGGCGGTGAGACCAACTATGATGGCGATCACGCGAGATATAGCCGCAGTAATCAATCCCATGATCAGCGAATTGCGCACCGCAAAGGCCAGCCACCAGAAGATGTCCTGGCCTCGGGAGTTGGTACCGAAAATGTGTTCAAGCGATGGGGGCAGGTCCATCGCAACCACGAAAGTCTTGTTCGGATCATAAGGAGAAACGAAGGATAGCAGAATCATCACCACTACGGCAGCTAATAAAATAAAGGCGAAACGGAAGCGGCCGTCGTATCTGAGCAGATCACGCAAAACTCTAAACACAGGTGGACCTCCTATTGATATCGTACCCGCGGATCGAACAGCGGGTAAATTAAATCCATGAGAAAAACAGCGACAGCCACGCCGATGATCGAGTAAATGGCGATGCCCATGATCATGGAATAATCGTTCCTCAAGACCGCGGCCATGGTCAACATGCCAAGCCCCGGGAAACCAAAGACAACCTCCATGATGAGGGCGCCGCTAAAGACCGCCCCAAGCGACATGGCCAGCCCGGTAAGCTGTGGCAGCAAAGCGTTGCGCATGATGTAATAATTGAGGATCCTATTTTTTTTCAGGCCGGCGGTTTCAGCATAAACCACATAGTCCTCGGAGATGATGTTGGAGGTAAGTGATTTCATACCGATAAACCAGCCGCCAAACCCGACCAGCACCAGAGTAGCTGCCGGGAGTGTGGAATGCTTGATGTAGGTCCAGAGAAACCCGAGGGACCAACTGGGATGAGTCCCGACTGGGTAAGCCCCGCCAAAGGGGAAGATCGGGATGAAATAGGCAAACACCACCAGCAGGACGAGGGCCACAATGTAGTATGGGATAGGGCGAACCGCCTGGCCAAGTACCTCGATCACGCTCAAGGCTTTGTTTTTAGGATAGTAGCTGGACAAGGCGCCGAACAGGTTGCCAAAAATCCACGAAATAATCACTGCAGTGACCAACAGACTGAGCGTGTACGGTATGGCCTGGCCAATCATCTCGGACACCGGGGCCGGGAAATTAGCGAGCGAAGGGCCGATGTCACCCCGGAGCAAGCGACCCCAAAACGCGAAATACTGCTGGACCGGACTGCCAGACAGGCCGTACAGATCTGTCAGAGCGGCGCGCATGGAGGCGATGGATTGCGGGTCGAGGGACTCACCCCTCGCCATCATCATGGATATTTGCGCTTCTACCGGGTTCGTGGGAGCGAGCCGGGGAATGATAAAGGTGACCGTGATCCCAACAAAAATGATCGTCAAGAACTGGAGGAAGCGCGGAATTAAATAACGGAGTATGAACCTTCGCATTTGGCCTACCTCTAACATGAGGCTCCACAGCGGCTGCCGTTTTAGACAACCGCTGTGGAGAGGAGAGAATGTTGCTGCTGCCTTTTTTCCTCGATGATCGCGTTCAACTCATGGCACCGACCCAATGAGCAACGCAACCTTTGCAGCGGCGAGATCATGCATTCTTGGGTTTGATCTTGACGAACATATACTTGGTGTTAGCCCAGTTCGGCACAGGATCCGTGTAGGGATCATCAATCGATGGATAGCCCGTAAAGTAGGTGGTGTCCATGGTCGTGAAGACATTGTACGCCATGAGCGGGGTAATCGGCATCTCCTGTACGGCGAGTTTGCAGTACTCCAGTCCGAGCTCGACGCCCTGGGGATCGTCGAACGAGATCTTCTGGATGCTTTCGATGATCCTGTCGAGTTCAGGGTTCTTCCAGCGCATACTGTTGGAGCCGGCAGCAGGTTCGCCGCTTGGTACGTAGAACTTCGAGTGCCAGGAGTTGAGGAAGAAGAACAGGTCAGGATCCCCACCCCAGGTCTCGATCGTCCAGGCCAGGTTGGCG
>Ga0105098_10000037_pt1 | contig 36571 bp, 45 predicted proteins | sample PPLLak21cMay2015_FD_79137 | JGI IMG/M metagenome (GOLD analysis project Ga0105098, IMG submission 79137) | Freshwater sediment microbial communities from Prairie Pothole Lake near Jamestown, North Dakota, USA - PPLs Lake P7 Core (1) Depth... | ecosystem: Environmental > Aquatic > Freshwater >... | reverse complement strand
ACCCGCCAGTAATGTTGAATGTTGTCTGGCCGCTAGTGGCTGTGACATTAGTCACCGTGCGGATCGTATTACCAAATGGGGGAACTCCAAGATAACTCATGGTAACCCTCTTATAAATTCTTGTGCCGCATCAGCAGACATCACATTACCATCTGCGTCCTGTAGTTCTGCACCTTCAGCAACTAACTTCTTAAACTCTGCATAGTCTGTGTTGGCAGGGTCTGTTAATGGTATAGCCCACCCATCAGAACGGTTAACAGAAAAAACAACATTGTCTCTGTTTGCAAAAAGTTTATATGTGTGCATTTTTATAACTCCGCAGCAGCAAAAAGTTTATTGCCGTTAACTGCCAATCCAAGTGAATAATATCTAGAATTAGTTAAACTACTAAAATTACCCAATCCATACTTAAATGCTAAAGAGGTGGCTGACCCCAAAGATACATTGGCTGAACTTTGTGTGTACAAAGTAACGGCATGATCTTCAATGGCCGCCACTCCAGACAAAGACAAAGCAGGTGTAGCACGAAACGGTGGATTGGCCTGTTGAATTGTTTCCCAACTTGTACTGCTAGATGCAGACCCAGAACCACCTTGAAATACTTGCAAATAGCGTCTGCACAATTCTAACTCTGCACCATACGGTTTACGCTCAAACGGGGTGGCAACAGAGCCTACTTCGAATTGTACGCCTGTGATGTAAAAGGTTGCGCTAGCGGTAGAAGCAAATAAAGCATTTCCAGAAATTCGTCTGCTGTCTGTTGCAGTCCAAGTGTTTGCAGATGCTGTTTGGAAACTTGATCCAGAACCAAGATCAAAAACAACAGAGACTCCTATTCCTGTATTAGTAGCCCAAGTACCTGTTGTGTCACCAGAAATAGTTATCGTCTTATATTCAAAAGTGTTTGCTGAGTTTATTGTGTATTGAGCAACATAGGCTCTTGTAGCGGGAGCATTGTTGCCGATTTGAATACCATATGTTCCAGTAAGGCTTGAGCGAACCCAGAAAGACAAAGTTACTGTTTTTGCAGATGCTGAACCAAACCCAAGGTCGGCAACATTATTCCCTTCAATATAGTATTGAAGTCCATGACTTGTACCAGATGACGGTGGATTTGAGTCTGCGGATGTTACGGTAATCAACAAAGAGTTATTAAATCCAGTTGGGGCAGTTGTTGATTGTTGCGCTGTGACAGTAGACACGGCATTTGAAACTCTCCAACGATCAACAGAATACGCACCAGTATTTGCAAAAGTCGCACTAGCACCAGCGTTCCTCTGGTCAATCCTCATGTCACCATTAATGATGCGGTTACGGAAACTAAAACCTTGCTCTGGCGTACCAACACCAGGCGCCAAATCACTAGCGTCGATCAAACCCTGATCGTTTAATACTTGAGATATGTTTCTAGACTTACCCATTATTGCTGCTCTACTTGTACCCAGGATGTCGTTGCCTCATCCCAGCGATACATATTTCCATCGGTAGGATAAGGTACTGGCGATTCCCACAAGCACGATGTCTCGTTAAGATTCCAAGACGCATACGGCTTTGGAGGAATAAACGCATCACGCTGTGCGTCATAAGAAAAACCAATGCCAGCATAATTCTTACGCAGCGCTTTGGTCTGATCGGCAGACGGTTCGTTAGTCTCTGGATTGTAGTGAACCCCACCGCGAGTGTTGTAGGATGTCTGAATCCATGCACCAGGTGAAGTGTCTACAAATGTCTGAAAAAATTCTGGTTCGGCAACGATGACCTGTTCCACGATTCCATTGTTTACTTTTGCAAAATGTGCCATGTATATCTCCTATGCTGTAAATGTTCCAGATGAAGTAAAAGTGTGAATGGTGTAGCCACCAGAAGATGTGACTGTGCCGCCTGTGCCTCGTTGAGATCCTGGGTAACGGATAATGACAACGCCAGATCCACCGGCTTTTCCACTTATAAGAGATTGATTGCCTCTTGGGCTACCTGCACCACCACCAGTATTAGCAGTTCCAGCGGTTCCAGATGCAGAACCAGCGCCACCACCGCCAGATCCTCCAGCACCATCAGAACCAGCACCATATCCTGCACCACCGCCACCGCCTGCTCTATATGTTGCAGTTCCGTTAATTGAAGATTGAACACCAATACCGCCAGCAGCACCACTTAAACTGCTTGAAATAGAAGTACCTGCTGCTCCCGCACCGCCACCTCCTGGGCCTCCACCCACATTACCAGAAGAACCTCCTCCAGCGTATCCTTGACCAGAAGTTGCAGCGCCACCAGATGCAGAAGTAGCGCCACCAGATGCACCGCCACCAGAACCGCCAGCGCCACCTGCATATTGAGGTTGTCCACCTAAATTGTTGTAACTGCTTCCGTATCCACCGCCAGTTGAAGTTATAGAACCTAATACAGAATTACCACCTTGAGAACCGCCTTGACCGCCAGCACCACCAGCACCACCAGCACCAATAGTTACTGTATAAGCAGTACCTACAATAGTAGTAATTGTTGATTCAGCAGATACGCCACCACCAGATGATTCTCCAGATACAGATGATCTGTATCCTCCTGCTCCACCACCACCAGATGCTGAATAACCACCGCTATATGTTCCACCACTACCACCGCCCCCAGCAATTACAAGATATTCAAAAACATATTGACTACTTTGATAAAATGCCAACCATTGTGAACTAAGAGAATCATAATATTCAGGTTGTTGATTTGTTGTGTTGAACCGAATCATCCCTGATGCAGGTGTACCAGGACGCTCTGCTGTCGTTCCGGCAGGCAGATCAAAATACCCCGTGCTACTGTTAGCCTGGTCAGATACCTCAGTAGGCGTTACCTCAACGCCTGCAATGTTCGGTGCTGGGGGCGATCCAATGTAAGACATTAGGTAATCTCCAGAACAGATGCAATGACATCAGCGGATGATGCTGCTGACGATAAGACCTTAAGCGCATCACCTGATTCCAGCACCAGTTTTTGATCACCGCCAATTGGTACTAATGAACCGCCGCTTGGTATCACCGCGCCCTTAACAATGTAGTAGTTAGTGCCGCCAATTGTGGTGTAGACATCCACATTGATAGTCGATGCTGTGATGTTAGCAACGGTCATACCGATCACCGTAGTGGCCGCAGATGCCGTTACAACAGTCGCTGCAGATGTACCAACAGCAGCGGACACATAATTCTTAAAAGTATTTGCCATGTTTTATCCCAATGCAATTGCCAAGGCCACAGCAGTACCTGCCGGGTCAGCGTCTAAAGTTACATACTCAACATCTGTCTCACCACTATTTACCCGCACAAACTTGCCGCCGTTAGTAGCAAATGCTGGCAGCAGCGCAGCCCTGGCCGCAGCCGCTGTCGTAGCGCTTGTACCGCCCTGGGCAATCGATAACGCCGTGGTCAGCCCAGACAGAGAAGTGATGTCGCTGTTGGCCCCGGCATTGGCTTTGGTATTTAACGCGCCAATGTTGTTAGCAACCGTAGTAATGTCAGCAGAAATCGGCGCAAGTGTCGAGACATCAGCAGACACCCCGGCCACCGTGGTCACATTGCTAGAAATACCGGCAACAGTAGTGACATTGCTGCTAATACCTGCAACGGTAGTCACATTGCTAGATATGCCAGCCACCGTAGTGACATTGGCTGCAATGCCTGAAACCGTTGACACGCTGGACGAAATGCCAGATACCGTACTAACGGCTGACGATATGCCTGCCACCGTGGTGACATTGGCGCTGATCCCGGCAACCGTGTTTACATTGGCAATGTTCGTGCCAACAGTATTGATGTTGGCAATGTTATTGGCGCAGACCTCAATCTCAGATACGGCTTCATTGAGATCATTGGCCGTGGTAATAATTTGAGCAATGTCAGTAGCACAAGTATTGACGCTGGCAATGTTCGTTGCCACCGTGGTGACATCTGCTATATCTGCTGCAACTGTTCCAATATCTGTTGCGTCTGCTGCAACTGCTGTGACATCTGCTGCAATTCCAGCGACTGTCGTGACATTTCCAGATATGCCAGCAACTGTGGTGACATTGGCCGAGATTCCTGCAACGGTAGTGACATTGCCTGAAATACCTGCAACTGTTGTGACATTAGCCGCGACCCCAGCAACCGTGCTGACATCTGCAATGTCTCCAGCAACGGCTGATACATCGGCAATATCGGCTGCGACTGTTGATACATCGGCAATATCGGCAGCAACTGTGTTGACATCTGCAATATCTCCCGCGACTGTGTTGACATTGGCAATCGATCCACCAACAGCATTGACATTGGCAATCGATCCGGCCACCGTCCCAATGGTATTAGTGCCACTAAGATTAGACGCTACTGTGTTGACATTGGCAATGTTCGTTCCAACAGAATTGACATTGGCAATGTTCGTTCCAACGGTTTCAATTTCAGAAACCGGCTCGTTCAGATCATTGGCTACCGTGGTGATGTCGGCCAAGTTATTGTAAACCGTGACAATGTACCCATCTGGCGCAGCGCCAGAAGCCCCAGACGCAACATCGGCCACCGATCCAAAATCATAGGCCCAGCCAGTACCTGCCAAATCATCGCCAATTGTGCCAATCTCCGTGGCCTTGGCAGCCAATGTAGAGATGTCGCTGCCAATGGCATTAAGATCCTCAATGTCCTGCTTAATGTCATCCAGATCCTCAATGGCCTGGGTAATCCCTGATAGGGCAACTACCTGTTCGGCAATGTCCGCCACTTCCTGAACGCCAACCAGGCTATTGCTGACATCTAATTCGCCATTGGCATCAAATCCTAGAACTTTGCCAGCCCGAACACTCGATGCCGGTAGCACGGCGCTTAGTGATGTTGAATCGGTTTCGGCAAACTTGATTGATCGATCAACAGCGGATTGCTGCTGCTGCACAATCTGTGTCAACTTATCCAGCGCTTCCTCATGGGTTTCTGCTGGGAACGGGTCATTGCCCTGATAATCAACTTCCTGGGTAATCGGGACATTACGGACAATCACCAGGCTTGTGCCTGCTAATGGCGCTGTCAACATAGTGACCGTGCCACCAGCAGGGTTTCCGGCCCCGGTAACCGTGTAGTCTGTGGTTATGGTCTTGACTGTCTCAGTACCATTGGCCGCCCTGGATATGACCTTTAAATGGTCATTGTCCAAAAAGTAATAAGTGACCGAAAAGGCCGTAGTCGAGCCATTGCCCGAATACGAAACCCTGGATGTTGAACTTGATACGGTCATCTTATTACCTCACTAGGTTTAATCAGGAATGTCTGGTCATTTTCCCTTTCAATCCTACGCTCCATTCTACGCAAGTACCCAGGATTCAGCCACTCCTGTACCCGGTAAAGGATTAAATAGTCCAGCGCCATCCTGGTATAAAACAGGTTCATAAACGGCGTATTTGCAATGACCAGGCGGAATGTCTGCGCGGCTGCGTCATCCCCTGATTTAAGCCTTCCCCATAGATCAGCCAAATCATCCATAGTGCCAAATGTTGGGCCTGCTACGGTGGCTAAAAATCCGCCTCCGTGGCGATTCTTCATTTCGCCAAACAAGAAGTCACCGTAAATACCAAACGCCCCGCCCTGCAGCATTGAGGCTGCCCAAGTAGATGGTGACAGCGGATCGCGTGGTGACCGGCCCTTAATCAGATCCTTGATAGCCATTGCGCCATACCCAAACAAACTCATCCACAGGATCATGTTAGCCATGCCCAACATGTCACCTTTTCCGTTTTTCAGGTAGTCACCCAGGTTGTCATAGCCCCGGCCATAGATTTCCCGGCCAATTGTGCGCTGCAAAATGGCTACTGGGAAAGATTTAAACTGAGCAAAGAACCTAGCAATCTCACCCCAGACCGTGCCAGGATTTGTGCCGCGCAGCAAAAATGCTCTTGTTCTAGCATCCGGCTCAATTACAGCATGCTCTCCACGGTCAATAAACATTGAGCGCATTGCGCCCTGGATGTCTTGGATCAGGTTAGCAACAGACGCATCATTGACCTGGCGGCCAACGCCCACAATGTAATTCTCAAGCGCTTCACGGGGTAAAGATGCAATGCCCTCTGGGGTCATGTATGTCCGGCCATCGGCTTCTTTGGTAGATGCCATGCGGATTAGATCCCACTTGCCTTCATCAATGTTGTAAAGGCTAAACAAATTTTGCAGGTCTGGGCGCAGGTCAATAAACCTAGTGTTTCTATGGAATGCAAGGTTAGCCGAAAGACTGAGCGCTGCCGACTTCCGCAGGGTTTCCGTCCACCAGGTCAAACCGTTCCATTTAAAGAACTGGTTTTGCAACTTGGTCATTGTGCCGCCCATGTTCTGCTCACCATCAAATCGGCGCAGCACGCCATTACGCATGCTGTCAAAGAACACGCCCAGGCTGTTCATAATCTCTTGCTGCTCCTGGCTGCCACGGCCTTGCAGCAGGCCATTGATAGCATCGGCCATACCGGAAAACAGGGTGCGCCCCTGGAACCGCTGCTCTGCTGCGTATACCGGAATGTCGGTTATTGAGGAAATTACAGCGCCACCCAACTTAGACATTGACTGCCAGGTACGAACACCGGCAGAAATCCTGGCGGCCATTTGGTTGGCAGGTATGTTGGCCGTGCCATCCACATGCGACATCAGATCCATGATTGCCTTGCGGCCTTCGTGCAATTTGATTCTGGCCTCTGGATCGCCGCGCAAATTGTTTTCCATCTCATCCAGCATGCGGCCAATGGCGGCCTCTGGATTTGTGCCAAAGATTTTCATCAGGCCAGCAGACCTGGCAGACCGCTCTAGCCCACCCAGCACAGCATCGGCAAACCTGGCAGATCCAAACTTGTCGTTATAGTCATACCAGGCATCACCGTCCCTAAAATACAGCGTCCTAGACTGCGAGGCTTTGCGGGCCAATGACAAACCCTGACCACGAAATGCGGCCATTGTGTCCTCATCAGGATCAAACTTCATATGCTGGCCGGACGCAAAATTGCTATACATCTCGCGCAAGCCAGCCTCAATGTCGGTCACGCCACGGCTGATAAAAGTCTTATCAATGTCAATTCTGGGCAGCACAAAATCGCGCCACTCGTTAAATGATGCATTGCGTACCCGGAACGGATCATGCGTCTGGCGGACAATGTATCCCTTTAAATCACGAATCCATGCGCCAAACCGATTCTGGGTATTGCGGGCATCATTTTGATACTTGTTAATAATCTCAGCCATCTGCACGGCTTCGCGTGGCATCCGGCTCATGTCGGCATTGGGATCAGCCATCATGTAAAGCGCTCTGGCTGTATCGCGGGCCATTGCCTCAGAAGTAAACAACTTCCACAGACCGGCACGCTCCATGTCGGCAATGATGCCGCCCATCCATTGGCCTAAGAATTGATTGATTTCAGCCTGGGCAGATGCCCGTGCGCCACGGCGCTTCATCTCAGACCCGGCAATCAGGGCTTTAAAACCCTCAACTTCCATGCCCTTAAACTCGCCCTGCACAAACGACAGCGCCTTCATTCTGGCAGCCAGGTTAAGCGCTGCATTACGCTTTTCAATTACCGCCGCCATCATTAGGTTATTAGCCAATTCATTGGCTGCCTGCATAGCGTCAGATTGCAGGCTGGATGCCATGTCCTGGGCCATTGAGGATTCGCGGATCTTCCGCAGCCGGTTACGCACAGATGCATTCTGAGACCGCAATTGTGCCAGCAGGTCATCAATTTCTTGCTTAGTTAGCGTGCCGCCAGATGCCGATTGCATGGCCGACTGCGCCGCTGCGTCATCACTAATGCGCTCTGCTGCCGCCCGGATTGCCTTACTGTAAACCTCGGCTTTAGCAATGGCATCATCAAACAATCGCATTTCTGCTGCCATGTCATTAGATTGATCAGCGCCACGGGAATACTGGAATTGAAACTCCATATCCAGCCCCATGCGCTCACGCCTTGCCACAGAATGCAATGACGATACGGCCAGCGCCCGGATGTCTGCCTCAGTCAATTCTATGTTGTCGCGCACCAATTGGAATGTACGGTACGCCCAGGCACGCACGGCTGCAATGATCTGCTTGACCAGGCTTAACTCTGGAGCATTCTCGATCAGGTAGGCTAATTGCTCAGATGCCACATGCTGGCTAGGCGTATCCTTTGGAACATTGCTGGCAGCCTCTACAAACTTGGCATCACCACGGGCAATGCCTTCGGCCACCTGGCCCAGCACATCCTTGTAAACAATTGGGCCGAGTAACTGCTCCATACCCACATGCTCACCGACTTCGTGCAAAATCAAACCAGGTACTTCGGATGCTTTGACATTTTCAGCAACAATGTAAACCGTGCCATCTGGGCCGGTCATGCCGCGCACATCTTCTGGATGCGGGCCATCAGGTAATTCGCCAACTTTATTGACAATCTTAATTTGGCCTACTTCTAACAACTTTTCTGTTGACCGGCCAAACGCGCCAACAGCAGCAGTAGTGATTGAATCTACTGTTTCTGTGACTTCGACTTCTGCACCTCTGGCGTATTGAGCATCCTGTCGAGTTCCATCTCCGCCAGTTTCGACTTTCTTAGGCGCTCCGCCTGGCTCACCAGCAATTCCTGTTTCTGTGTTGTAGTCAATAATTTCCCGTGCAGCCCGTTTCCCGTTAGATAGTGCCGCGCTAAGTTCTTTGTGAAGTTCTCCATCAATGCCTCCAAGGGATAGCAATTCGTCCAGGTTAGATTGTAATTCTTTTCTAGCCTTCTGGATCTGCAAATCTTTTTGCAAATCAGACACCAAAACAACCTGGGCCTTGCGCTCACTTGTTTTGCGATCCTTGTAAAAGCACCCCATTGTGCCGGTCAGGTCACATGCCGTACATGTCCAGACATTTTTTTCTGCTGTTTTATCCAAAATCTGGACAAACGATACGCCTGGCTGGGTAATCTTTTTGCCACCGTCCACCGGGCAAAGATTGTTTTTCTTCATTTTTGGGTACAGATCAGGGAACCGCTGGGCCAATTCTGCCGGATCGACAGCCTTGCCTTTTAGGTTTACCGGCAGGTATACCGATACCCGGTCATGCAATGGGTTAAGCATGGCCTCTGTTATATCGTCAGTAATTGTCACGGCCAAACGCAGGTCTGGATTGTCCATTGCCACCTTGATATTGGTGGAATCTACAGACAGCATTTTTAGATTCATCTCAGACATCTGGCGCAGCAATTCTGGGCGCTTTGAGAAAATCTGAATTGCAATGCCGCGCTCATTGAGTTTATTAACCAGCACTACCTGCGCTGGGGACAGATCACCCTTGTCATTTAACCGCAGCGACAAACCGGCCCGGCCTGCTGCCGTGGCTAGATAGTCATTGGCAATCTTGTCAGCCATCTGGTCTGGGAATTTTTCAATCATAAATTCCGTAAACTCAGATTTGGCAATCTCATTGGGCCTGGCATTAGATCCTGCTGCATAGCAATGAACCGCGCACGCCCTGCTTGGATCGCAATTGGTAAACGATGTAGAAATGTCGTTTTCAGCCTTACGATTGCCGCCGATAAACTCATAAGAATCCAGCACCATTCGTAAAATCTTGTCACCAAATTGCGGGTATTTTTTAAATGTCTTAATGATCTTAGTGGCAGCCATATCTTGCTTGCCCCAGATCTCGTTTTTCTCCAGCATTGAAATGTCTTGACCTGCCATAGCGCGATCTAGCATTTCACGATAGGCCATACCCTTGACCGCAGCAGCCGCCCAGGCCGTGCCTTTAAACTGTTCCAGGTTATCCATCACCCTGGTCTGCTCTTCTTTTGGCAGCCGTTTAATCCTAGCCAATACTGCCTCGCGGACATCCGGGTTTACTTTGTCCAAATCCCCGGTAATTGCATTTTTGCCAGCCTCTGGCACAGATTCAGCATCTGTGGGCTTAGTAGCCCTGGAATACTTGTACGCATCATTGCCCCGTTTAACCACCTCATCGGCCTGGAATAGCGCGTCATCCAGCGACTGTTGGGCATCGGTCACGCCTTTGGATCTTAAATCCACAGCAACCGCAGCGTCAGCGTCAGCAGAAATTAGGGCATCAATACTTTGCTGCTCATTGGCAGCAGCAAGCGCAGAATCCTTAGTAGTAGTGCCAATAGATTGATCTGCCCCAATAATTGGATCAACATTGACTTTTTGCCCTTCGGCCAATTGGGCCACAGACACACGCAACGCTGCCTCACGGGTTTCAGCGGATACCCGGTTAATCTTGGCCGAGGCAGACGGATCGTTCATCATTCCGTCCATTGCCTGGTCAATCAGATCCATCTTGGTAGGCGCTGCAACGCCACCAAAAATATCACCCTGGGTAGGATCACCAGCGCGATCTAGGGCTGCATAGTATTCGTTAATAAAGCCAGAAATGGCACGGGCAGACCGGATGTTGTCATCCAGGAATCTCAGAATCTCTAACTGCTCCGGTGTCATGTCACGGCCAAGAATGTCACCCTGGCTCATGTAGTCATCAAAATCCATGCCCTTGGAGCGCAGGTCAGTCAACTTAGCAACCGCTGCCTGCAGATCATCAGAAATGTCGGCATCAAATAACCGGCCCTCTGCAATACGCGCACGGGCATCAGCAATCACCCCAGCAGACCGGATCAGCGCTGTAGACAGATTGGCCGATGCATCATCAGTAGATTCAACCAGGCGCTTTAGGATTTGGCTGTCACCATAAGCACGGTACAAAATTGCATTCCGCAGCCGGGTAAGACCTTCTTTAGACAAATACCCTTCGGATGTCAGCAGCGCCGACTGTTGATTGACCGGAAATTGACCAACCCATTGCTTGATTGCGCCTCGATTGCCAGCCGTATTTAGATCTCCATTTTCAGGAATATCAAACCCACGAAAATCTTTTAAGCGCTCCGCATCCACTCCGGCCTGCTCAAGCGCCGACATGCGGGCAGCGCCCCCTTCGTTAGAAATAATGGCCGCCTGCTTGATGTCTACATCCTCGCGCAGCACTCGCACCAGCATTGGCTTTTTCATGCCATCAATGGCCGTGGCATCAACGCCAAATTCGTCCAACTGCGCCAGCAGCCGTGATCGATAATTGCCCACCTTGCCAATGTCATACGATGTCGAAATGCCCATCACACGGCCATTGCCGCCAATAACCAGGCCATCCTTAGATAATGTCGGTGCGCCATAGTCCATGACGGGTGACCATTGCAATTGGTCATAGTCAGGGTTATTACTAATTTCGCGGATTTGGGCGCTTGATGCCTGGCGTGTACGGTCTCGCCATTGATTGTCGGCCTTAGTCATTGCAGCCTCGACATCCACCAGGTCAACAACAGCCCATTGCGCGGCCACTTTGGTCTGACCAATACTGACCTGGGTATCTTCGCCATAAATAGTGCCACGGGGTAGCGCTACATCCTGGCCTTGGCGATCAATTGATCCGGTATCACGGATCAGCCCGGCAGCACGCAGCACCGATTGCGGATACTTCTGGGCAATCTCAATAACCTGCTCTGGACTATTGATGCCCTGGGCAACCAATGCGTCCACCTCATAAACCTGCTTTATCTGGTCAGTAGACAGCCCTAGCAGCCGATTAAACGGGTCAGGCTTGTTGCGGTATGCCCGGTAGAAATCAGCCCCGCTACCGCCCAATACATGCAGCCCACCGCCAAATACAGCGCCAAACCCAATGTTCAGCGCTGAATCCAGCATGCCATAGTCGGCCTGCTCAAACTTGGCAGACCCATAGATAATTGGCTCAACCAGCGCAGCGCCCGCCAAACCTTCGGCAGCGCCAACGGCCAGGCGTGGCAGCACCCGTGAACCAGTAGTTCCAGCCCTAGCCAGCAATTGAGCATAGCGGGCCTGGCCCACAATTGGCACAAATGCCGTACCCACATTGATTGGATCTAGGATAGACGCAGCAAACGCAGTACCAAACTTGGCCGTGCCAGCCACAAATCCGGTAGGCCCGCGCTGGATAATGTCATTGCGGCGCATCTCGTCTTGCTTGCGCTCAATCAAAATATCTAGCGCTTTGACATTGATGCCATCATCCGGCACTTCTAACTTGACACCGGATTCTTTAATTTTTTGTCTGGCAGTTAAGGCATCCAATCTGTCTGGCGCTGCCACCGGCTGGACACCGGCCATTGCCTCTTCTGGGCTAATCTCTTCTGGCCCGCGCCCCGCTTCCATTGCCTGGCTTAACTCGCCAGCCCTAACAACTGACAGCGTGGGTGACCGGATTAGCGCTTCGCGTGCGGTCTGGTAAAGGGTTTCGCCTAGACTAGCCGAGTATTCGTCCAGGGTAGTGTTGCGTCTTGTCGGTAGTCCATCAGTATAAATTGGCATCTGTGCTACCCAGTTAAGGCATCATTGGAACTGAAAACATTGTTTCAATTGCTGATCTTTGATTCTCTCCAGCAGATTTTAACTGACCCCAGGTGTAAACAATTGGCTTTCCTGCTTTGTTTAAAACAGGTGAGCGCGAATCAGCGTTAAACAGCACCAGGCCATCTTCGCTAGGCGATGTCACCCAATAAGAATTTTTTCGGATGCTCTTGGCGTAATCCTTTGGAACAAACGAATCCCTACGCATTGTCTCTGGGATAGCCAGGTCATCTGGGTTTATGTTTTGTAAATAATAATTTGCACCTTCTTGCACGCCAGCAGCGCCAACAGACATTGGCACTCGATAGGTATTGGCAAACACATAGCGGCCCATCACGGTAGACTGTGCTGCCTTCTTGGCTGCGTCAGATTCGCTCATGCCCTGGGCGCGATAGTAGGATGCCAGGCGCACGGTCTCATCATAGAAAATGTTAAATTGCTCAATGCCGCCAACGGTGCGCGGAGATCCATCAGACCCAATCATTGAGAATTTAAAATCTTCCAATTCTGCGGCTACTTTCTCACCAATGATCTTTTTGGTGTCTGATGGTAGGCCAACTAAAATGTCATCAACTTTAAGTTTAGATGCCATCGCCATATCGGCTGCTGCTGCGCCGGTCATGCCAGACCCAATCACAATTGCTGATGGTGGCAATGCTTTGCTCTGAATCAATTGGCGATACACCACCGGCCAATTGTCACCCCAGATTTTTGACATTGCATCAATTTTTACGGCAATCGATTCGCCATCCTGTGCGCCAATAAACTGCTGCTGGATATTGTCAATTGCAGACTTGGACAGAATCTTAGGCGATCCAATGCCCAGGCGCGTCTGCTCAGAAATAGATGCAATGGCGTAATTCCTTGCCGCTGTCTTTTGCTCGTCCAATGTTGCGCCAGGCTTGCTAGTGACATCAATAAATGCTTTGTAAGATGTCTCAACATTTTTGCTAGATGATAAAGCAAACACGGCTGGATCATCCTCGCGCATTTTTAGCACCCGGCCAGCAGCGGCAGACATGATCTGATGGCGCTTTGCTGCCATTTCGTAACCTTCACCAGGCACAGGCTGCTTAGATGCAACAAATGCATTGATGGCCTCATTAGGCATTGCCTTCATGCTAGAAATGTCACCGGCCAGCACTTGATTGTCTTGATATTCCTGAAACTTGCGCTGACCATCAGGGCCATACGCACGCACAAATTGCTCTTGCGTCAATGCCGTAGGATTTGTTATCCCGTTGACAGCCATTGCATTGGCATCTCCAACCTGGCGTTCTAACTCACCGCGATAAACGGCCCGCTGCTGATTGGCGTAAGTATTTGCTGACCGAATATGGGTGTCCCACTTTCTGGCATCAATCATGTCAAGGCCAGGATTGCCTGTTGTCGTAGGCTGCATCTCATCCGGTTTCATCTCTTTGACAAATGTCTGCAACTTGTCAACACGATTCATCCAGCCCTTCAAATACTTGGCATTCTCAGGATCTTTGGCTAGACGGTTATATTCGTCACGGCGCAATTGCAGCAATGTATCAACATTGCCATTTGATTGGGCAATTAACTTTTTGGCCGTACCCACGCCCATGTTGACAGCGGTATCAAATGCCACGGCAGCCAATTGTGGCGGCAGGTCACCGGCATTGATTGCGTCCCAATAGCGCTGCCGGTATATTTTGGCTGCGCCTTCTTTGGTCAGATTTTTAACATCGATGTCTGGATTGGCTTTTTGATTGATTCCAAAATTGGCTGGCGCTGCTGTCTTTCCGTCCTTCTCAACATAGCCACCTTCCATCTGAAACACAAAATTTAGCGCTGGCTCAAATGCTGGGCCGCCAGACTTCATGCCAAGATCATCTAAAAACTTTTCTGGATCACGGCGAATTGTAGATTCAACAAATGATCCGCCTAATGTCTCACGCAGCAAATTCTTTAATTCTTGTTTTTTGGTGGGCGGCATGTCAGATGCATCAATGCCTTGCATCCCAGCGGTAAATGTGCGGTTCAATGTTTCAGGTGTGGGGTCAAGCGCCACGCCCTGGCCGTATTTCACAATGCTATCTTTGTGCAAATTAAACCGATAATTGACACCCTCAGTAGCCTCAAAACTTAGGGACGATCCAAGGATCGACTTTCGCATGCTGCTCATATTGGCAGCCAGCATCCGGCGCGTTCTTGGGTTTGCCGTACCTTTTAAAGTTTGGTCTGCCCAACCGTCAAATTCTGCTGCAACATTCTTGGTGAAATTCTTAGCACCAGGCTCTGCATTGTTTTGCATGTCATTGAGTTTATTTTTCCACTCAATTTCGCTGGTAGCAAAAACATTATTGGCTTCGGCTTTGGCATTTTCTTCTTCAACATCATGCATGACCTGGGCGGTCTGCTGCATGGCCTGGCCGACATTGCCCAAAGCCTTACCCATTGCGCCCAGATTGGCATCTGGCACGCGCATTTCAGGAATGCCACGGCCACCTGATACGGTCTGTCGCTCTTCGTAGATTGGAATTCTCGCCATGATTACGCCAGATTAGATGATTGATACGAAAACCCGCCTTGCATCGGCGTGCCACTTGGGGTGGTCATTGTTTTAAGACCTGTAGAACCAGTTCCAGCCATTGTGTAAGACTTGTACGCCATTGCAGATCCAGACAAGATGTCGGCCCCGGCGCTGATATACGATGCCCGCACGGCATTCTTGCCTGCAGCCCGATTAACCTTGGCTGAGTATTGATCCATTTCGGCTGATGCCAATAATCCCCTGGCTTTTAAATCGCCTTCGTACCGAATTGTCAACGAATCCAATTCCGCCATTGTTTCCGATTGTTCGGCAATATCGGCCATTGATCCGCCAAGGCCAGCGCCAGATTGAGCAATGGCTGCCCTCTGCTTGCCAAGTATTGTCCTGGCCTGTCGGCGCTGCTGCTCTTCCCGTATATTGGCCTGCTGCCGGGTAATGTCTGCTTCTTGGCGCTTGATGCCCGCATTGAAATCTTCAGCATTGGCCCTGGCATCGGCCATTGCCTTGTCAGCCTGGCCTTGCTGCAGCGTGCCAACAGCCTTCATGGCCGTAGCGGCCACAAGCATTATGGTTACTGGATCAGCCATGTTTTATCCTTGCGTACAAAATACAGTCCTTGCCTAATGGACTAAACGCCCGCATGTACCCTTCGCGCTCAAAGCCCAACATCTGAATCCAGCGGTGACCAGCCTCAAAATCAGCGTCCACAAATGCCTCAACACGGTTGAAATCTGTCGTATCTAAAAACCGTTTTACAGCCTTGTGAATCCGCACAAACTGCTTGCCAGCGTATTCAGAAATTAAGCCCCACGCAATGGCTCGATTATCCCATTGCTTGACCACTCCTGCACATGCCAATACTTGGTCACCATCAATTGCCGTAAAACACGGGCCAGCAGCCTTCAATGCCGGGCCGTATTCCTCATCAAAAAACACGGACACGGCTGCCTGGCTAGGCTGCAGCACCAAAATCTCAAGATGACGGGATTGGAATGGTTCAATATGCATCAGCGATCCTGTGTCTGCAATTGCGGCATCAGCGCCACCAATGTCATGGGCAGCGGCTGATCCTGCTCGACAATCATGTACCCGTCAAAATCATAGCCACCAGGCCATTCCATAATTTTGTCACCAGTAAACAGCGGCACGGGCGCGTCCATCAGCGCCGATCCACTACGGAATTGGATCTCGTCCAAGTGATCAACATCAGGCCCGGCTTTAGCGCCAACCGTAGCCAAGAACCGAATCACCATCTTATTGATGCGCTTGGTCTTGCCCTGGGCCGTGCCATCGCCAGCGCCAGCCTCTGGGCGCATGGTCTGCAATCTGGATGTATACGGCAGCCCAACATGAACCACGCTCGATGCCCGCTGCAATGTCACAGACCCACTTTCAACCGTCCGGTTAGGATGCGCTGCACCATCGGCCAGAATTGACACAATCTTGCCTTCCAAGTGATCCAGGCCGCTAATTGTGCTGACCGCTGTGCTGTCATATGTCAGGCCGCAATCCACACAAAATGCGTCCTCGATGTCGTTATTGTCAACAAAATCAGGCCACAAATACTCAATGTATCGCTTGGTCTGCCCATCAATAGTCCGGCGCACAATCATCCATAGGTCATCCTGGTCACCAAACGGGCTAGGAATGGTCTCTACACACTCGACTATGCCATCCCCTCCCAGCGGGTGACGATGCCAGCCAAGGACATCCTGCTCACGATTAAAGGTAAATCCCAGCAACTCGCCATCTGAGCGGACGCACCACACAATTGAATGCGGTTCCTGCTGATAGCAAATATCTACTAATCCGCCGTAAGTGATATGTTCTGACAATACCGTTAGGTCAGATGATTTGTAGCCGTTATTGGCAAAATCAAATACCAACTCCCGCAATTTCTGGCCGGATCGCTGCACAAACAGCACCGATTCGCCCACCAAAACCGGGATCACAGACTTTGACCCATAGGACGATTGCGGCACAATTTTCACATTGTCTGGGCCTAGCGGCTGGTCTGTTGTCACCTCTTGGGCCACAAACTCGCCACCGGCTGTCCCAATTAGCAGGCCATCAGATGCAGCCAGCCACTCAATTTTGTTGACTTGATCGCTTGATACCTCGATGGCAATAGCCATGTCAGCCACTACCTGGCCGGATTCGTCACGGTCTGCAAAGTTCTCATAATCGGCAGCCACCGACATGTCAATTTTTTGCCCGCTGGCAAATACCAGGCGCTCACGGAAAAACGCTACCTGGCTGGGCCAACCACGGACGGATGACCAGCGACTAAACGCCCAGCGATTGGTGGCATTGCCAGACCCAACAGCGCCAGATGGCAGGCGAGACACAACATCAACGGTAACCGTGGTGCTGTTAGTAAACCCGGTGATCTTCACATAGCCATAGCCAGGATCGCGGAATTGCCATTGCACCCCGCTGTCACCATCATAGACAGCGCCAATGCTGTGGATGGGCTTTACCGTGCCTGTGGTGGCCGAATTAAGTGCCTCATAGGTCTTACCATCAGACCGGCGGCGTGCGCCGCTGCTGATCGATTTGCCAACTTCCCATTGGGTAATTCCATCAACACTCTTTTGCTCTAGCAAAAATGTGCTGCCGACATCGGTAGACGCAAACAACGCGCTTGATGCTGTTAGGGTAATTCCTGTGCCGGTCTGCGCGGACGCATAAACCGTGATTGCTTCGTCTGGATCGACATCCTCAAACGGGCCGCCCAAAAAATTGATGTCCTCAAGAATCCAGCGGGTGGCCGAATACCTGGACAGTTTCTTTGGCGCATAAGACGGATGCACAATGTAAACCACATCGGCAGATTGAACCGTCCTCAATTTCAGCGTGTTATTGCTGTTAGTCAAATCCGCAGCCGTGTACGGGCTAGGAATCTCGTATGTTGTCCCGGTTAATGTGTGCCACTTGCCAGCAGCCAGGTCTGTAGAAAATGTCCCAGAAGTGTGAGCCACCTTGCAATAGTAATTTGTCCCGCCATTGGATCTTAGGTCACCAACCGCATAGGCCGTGCTGGTCAGCCAGGCCGTAACCGATCCGGTCTGCACCTGCCCATAATTGGTGTAAAACCGGATGTATTGGTCACCAAACTCTAGGATGTACGCCTGGCTTTCGGAAAACTCAAAGCGCAGCAGCCAGGATCTATTGGCAGAATTTTTGATTTCTTCGACAAAATAAGTACCAGACCGGCGGCGTGCCGGGCCTTGCACCATCGGTATAAAGTTCTCTAGCGTGCGGCAGCCACTTGAATACTTGTTAAGATCCGTGCGGCCTTCCAGGGTAGGTGATAACTCCCCGGTGTTAAATGAATATTGTATTGGGCTGGCTTTGGGCATTATGTTGGCTCACACCAATTTAGTTGAACTTCAGCCAACCTTGCCTGGCCGGATCGGTTTGTCAGTCTAAACAAATAAGAAATGTCGGGCTTTAAAATGTAGTCAAGTGAATCAATTGCATTGCCACCGGCATTCCCGCCAGCCCCACCAATGATGACTTCTTGAAAAATCACCCCATTCGTAGTCACGGACGACGGCTGAACAATCACGCCGCATTGGCTTGCAATAGTTGAACGACGGTTTCTGTTGATTGGCACAAAGATATTGCCACCCGAAACCGCAGTCACATTTTCAAACACCTCAAATTCTGCATCGCCACCGCATTGAACCAACACATCAAGGCAGACATTTGTGCCGGGGTTAGCAGTAAATACGATTTCAATGCTTGCGTCGTTAGCCAATTTGTTGGCATCGAGCCTGGCTGCATAGACATAAAACACCATGCCATCGCGCAAATTTTGATCCTTAACATCAATGGTGGTCAGAGGATCGAATACGCCGACAACCCGCTGACCGTCCTCCCTGGTCTGCTGCGTTAAGGCAACCAGACGGGCATCGGTCGTATGGGATTCTCTGTCAACATCAATCCGTGTCGTCATAGCCTAGACAGTACCCAACCATCATCAGGCAGATCCTGTGGCGGCTGCTCGATGCCATCAGATCGGATCGCAGCAATCAATGCCTCGCGGTAATCCTGCCTGGCAGAATCTTTTTTAGTATTAGATTGCGTCAAATCCTCGCACATTTCAAACGCCAGGCGCGAGGCAATCGCTTCTACAAATGTTGCGTCCCATTGAGTAGTGTCCTCAATGCGGGCCATATAACGGATATTTAGCGGCGCGGTGAAATTCGTAAGAATCTTGCGACTTTCAACCACATATTCTGCAACGCTGGCATTACGGTAATCGTCCAGACTTGGGCCAGGGTAGACATCATTGACCTGAACCAGGCGGAGATAGTCGCTAGGTAATTGGTACTCATAATCAAACCCCCATGTCGGTGTGGTTGACAAGGCAGCCAGGCTTACGCGCTTGACAGAAAATGACCATAAGTGCGCCCGCAACTCTGCGTCACGCACAATCTCAAACATAGACTTAACTGCGCGGGCCTGCTTATTGTCATCATCAAAAGAGATGATGCGGGCAGCGCCCAACTTGGTCAGCGCCCTGTTGGCAATCTCAACCTGCGATGCCATTGCTTACCCCTTATGCCGGAGGCCAAGCGTCTTGCAGGATGTAATTCTTAATGTTCTCGATGCACTCCAAAACCTGATTGCGATTGGCGTTATCGGCCAGATCAATAGCAATCTCAACAGTCTTAGATTGACTAGACGATCCTTCCGCAACTTCGGTCATGTTGTCACCGATCTCTAATGCGTAATAGCGTGATGCCATAATGTTCTCCTAATAACGACAGGGGGCTTTCGCCCCCCGTCTTACCGATTAAGGTGCGCTGAAGTAAAGGTCAACAACAGCCGTTCCAGATGAGGGCAAAGCAGCCACAGCAATCGTGAGGATCACGGTTTCTTCGGCAGTTAATGCATCATCATCAGCAGCAGTCGAGACACCAAACAGCGTGGGAGCAGCAGCCGTAAAGACCGCAGCAGCACGATATTTGCCAGAACTTGCAGCAGTACCAATTGCCACCGTGGCAGATGCGCCTAGCGTAGCAGATGCGTTGATAATTCCATACGCAAATGCATAGCCAGCCGGAATCTTAGCCAGGGTAATCGTGTCACCAGATGCCTGAGAATTCAGGGTAAAAGATGCACGAAAACGGCGGATACGGCCACCAACTACACCACCATTAGCAAAGCCAGCGGGGGTGTCATAGAGGGTAGATACTTCGTTAGCATAAGTGTTAGCCATGATTTATCTCCCTTACTCTTGGCAAAGAATTTCAACGACTTTTTTCTCTTCGGTGCGAGTAGCGCCAAAAGTACCCTTACAGTAAACCTGTGTCGAGTAACCCTTGTCTGCACGCTCAGAGATCTGAGTGTTGATGTCGTTCCACATACCAAGATGCACACCGCTCTTCGCATACACCGGAACACGGCGATATGAAGATGCGTCTACACCAAGGCGCTCACAATGCACAAAGTTAAAGCCCATGAACGCTGTGATGCGCCCATCTACAAGCACCGGACGGGTGTTGTAATCAAGGGAGATAGCCTGTGCTTCGTTTAACAGATCATCATGCTGCTCGGCGGTAATGACGCAGAACAACTGCTCATTGTCAATATCCACTTCGTTTTCCATAAGGATCTTTTTGGCTTCGCGCAATTTGGCAATGTTCAGGCCGGTTGCGCCGGTTGAACCAGTACCCACGGCAATTTGCTGAGTACCTGTAGCAAATGATGTGTTGGTTGAACCATTCTCGCCGGTCTTGGCTGTGCCAAAGAAAGCGCTGATGATCTCGTCATCCATTGCACGGCCAAGCGCATAAGCGCCGTTCTGAGCATAGGACGATTGGGGATCGATCAGCATACGCAGTTTATCCTGGTCATCGATGAGATCAGCCCACTCATAGTCCACGGGATAAATCCAGCGGGCATCCGAGGGAGTAGAAATCAGCGGTGTATCACCGTGACGCTGCGTGCGCTTTTGCGCGTTGACTGCTCCAACCTGCTCGACAGCCTTGGCAGCCTTACCAGAATAAGATCCGGTGCTTACCGTGCCGCGCAACTTGGAACCCTTTTGCTGCAACAACAATTGCACATTTGTCGTATATTGTTGGACAAAGTGCGTAGTGACATTGAATGACATGATTCAAGTCCTCCACAAAAAGTTAAAAGAAAAAACAACCATTTGCAAAAGGCTTGTCCAAAATTCTGGGGCCGTTCTAACCATTAAAGCCGGTTTAACGCTCGGCGGTCTTTCCCGCCTGCCCACCAGGCCGCTTGGGAGTGCGGTTCTCTGGTATTACTTGCTCCCGCTGCACGACATATTGCTCGTACAGTACCGCCCGACCTACCACCTCATTGGGCGGTAGATCAGACCGATGCGCTAATTTTAAACACTCTAGCCTAATTTGTGCAATATCCATCATCCTGGGTATCCTGCACGCATTAAGCGCTCCATCTCAGCCCTGGCATCAGCATCGCCGCCCAGGTACTTAGCAGTCCAGCCCGGATCGTTTTTCAACTGACCAATGCGGACACGGGCAGCCTCTGGTGACATGCCAAACCGGCCAGCCCCAGCGCCATCGACAAACGAATCCTCGCCCATGCCACGGCCAATCTTGGCAAAGAATTGCAGCATCTGCTTAGTGCCTAATGCGCCTTCCATCTTTTCCAGCATGTCCTGCTCTACCCCAAACTGCCGGGCAGCGCGGCGGCCAGCCTCGATGTTCAGGTCATAGTCCTTGCCCCATTCCTGGCGCAATGTCATCAATTCGGCCTCTGCGTTGACAGCAATTTCCTCTTGCTGGCTGCTTGCCATCATCTGTTGCTGGGCATTCCACCACTCAGCCAGACCCTGGGCCTGCTTGGCATTAAGGCCCAACTTGTGGAATTCGCCTGCAGCCATCTTGGCAAACTCGCCAGTATCGCCATCAGGCACGGGCAATTTGTATTCATCTGGGCTTTTTGGCCTGCCTAGCCGGTCATAGACCTGGCCCCACTCATCAGCGGCTGCGTCATCCTTTGGCAGCACCAGACCCCGGCCAGCCTTATCAGCACCCAGGAATTTTTCCAGATTGATATACCCGGTAATTGCGTCACCCGGATCTTTCCAGCCCTTGTTTTCTACAAACCCTCTTATGTCCTCTGCGTAGCCCCCGTACCAAGATTGCTGTTGACCATTGGCTTGAGCGCCTTCGCCTGCGGGCGCTGTGCCTGCAGGGTTGCCAGCGGGTGCTGACCCTGTACCTTGATCCATATTATTCCTCTTTTTCCTCTAGGTTAATGACTGCCCGATCCTCCAGGTGGAGGTGGGCCATTATTCGCAGCCAGACTTCCCGCCTGCCTTCGGCCATAGCCGTGGCAATTGGATCAACTGAACGCGAAACGGGTGACACGACCACCGTGGATGCGGTGGCCCTGCAGAATTTTTTAAGGTCAGCCAGGACAATCTCACCGTCCGGGCTTAACTGCCCACTTTCAGCCAGAAACATCCGGCGGTAGGCGTACTTTCTTTTGCGTATCCGTGCCAGTAATTTTTCGATCATATGGGCAACGGAGCAGGTACTTGACCAGACATTGCCTGGGTTTCAGCCAATGTCTTAGCCGATTGCGACAGAACCGGCGCTGCGGCCAGCAACTGCTGCGCCTGGGATTCTTCGGCTTGGGCTTCCTTCATAGCACTAATTTCTTCCTTAGTACGCAGGATTTTGGCCGGTACGCCATTGATTTCGCTTAACTCACGGGCAATTTCTTCTGGCTTAAAGATCATCATTACAGACGGATCGATCTGGGCCAACGGTGCAACAGCCTCCAAGGTACGCAAAATTGCCACGCCCTCTTCAGCCCGCTGCGCCCGGTTCAATGGTGACACATACTCAATTTCAATCTCGCCACCCATCTCAGCCAACGCTTCCGGCATAGCAGGCAAAATGCCAGCCCGTGCCAGGATGTCCAATTCCCGCTCAATCATTGGGCCAAGCATCTCAGACTGCTGGCGGCCCATTGTAGGTGCAAGCAATGCCCCCTTTTCCTGGGCGCGGAGCATGGCCTCTGTTGCTGTCATGTTGGGCGCTTCTACCAGAATCTGGAACAGGGTAATCAGGAATGCGTCATTGATAACCTTACGGCGCTGCTCCATCATGTCCATGCCAATGTCAACACGCGCTCCGGTCTCAAGCGGACGCACCATCTGCTCACCGCGCTCGTTTACTCCACCGTAGTTCAATGCGCCTGGCCGAGTGTTAAACGCCTGCAGCACACCATCTTCCTGCAGCAGCAGGGGTGGATCAACAATTTTGTGCGCTGCGCGCATAACGGTCTTGCTCATCTCGTTGATCATCTTGATGTCCGGCAGCACGGTCATTGCTGGGCTGCGGCCATAAACCTCTTTGGGCGCGGTGACATACCGGCTTACGGCATATGGAAACGATTGATAGCCACTAGCAGACAGGATTTCGCGGGTATCGGTGCTGACATAGTAGGATGAAAACGGCATGCCCATATAGTCTTTGCGGCCAGCCATGCGATCCATGTTGGGCTTAACACAATGGATAAACTCAAACTTTTGCTCTGGATTCTTTTCCAGGGCTGTCCGTACCTTCTCAGGCACTTTGTCATAGCCCCAGCGCTGCGCTGCCTGTCTGGCAGTAAACTCAAACTTCCGGTTGACCTTATCAATCACCCCGGCATGGTTCTCAGCAAAGTAAATCTCAGACAGATGGATTGATTTGTACCGAATGCCAACGCCAACAATGTCATCAATCAGTAGCGCTCCGCTGCCAAACGCGCCCAGCGACATGTAGTTCTCATGGGCCTGGCTGGCAAAGTTAGACTTTGGGCTGTACCGAACCTGAAACAATATCTCTGTCACTTCGTCCAGATATGCCTGGATCTCAGGATCATCAGACAGACCTGGCGTAGTGACTTTCAACTTGTGCCAACGCTGCGTCCTGGGTGTCAGCATGGATTCCATAGCGGCAGCAAAGCGCTCCAGCGCCAAGCCAGCCGTGGCATCAAATACTTTTTCGGTGCGCTTCTCGCCTTCGGTCTTGTCAGATGCGGCAAAGTAATTCTGCCTGGGCAGCACTCGCTCCGCTATTTCGCGCCAATGTTCTTCCCATACTCCACGGGCAGATACCATCTGCTCATGTTCCCGGATTATCTCGTCAGCGCGTGAATCGGCCATGATTTATCGTCCTAGTAACTGTCGAACACCAACATCAACATCGCTGCTCAACTCACCGGCCAGGATATTAGATGCCTTTGCACGGCGGCGGCGCACCATATCCAAGGATTCTGCTGCAGCGCGGGCTGTATCTATTTGCGGCCCTTTGGCAATGTCGGCTTCTTTTTGAAGTTCTGCTGCTGATTTTTGTGGTGGCGGAGGTGGAGGCTCAGGCGGCTTGAGGCCAAGAGCGCCAGCAACCGTTCCCACCACAGACTTAACCGCTCCTGTGACTGCCTGAAAGGCTTTTTTGAGGAAAAATTCTGGGTAACCGGTTTCGGGGTTAATTTTGTTTTTTTCGTGACCAACGGTAAATTCCTCCATGTCAACATCATAGGATTCAAACAATGCCTTGATCACCTTTTGTGCGTCCGCATTGTCAGCAATCTGTCGAGGAATAACAATCTCGCCAGCCGTTAAATGCCCAACCAGGCTGTCGGTATCGCGGCCAGCCTCTTCAATTTCTTCAAGCATATCCTCGTCTGGCATCTTATTCTCCCAGTAAACGCTTTTGACCAACATTAGTATTACCTGCTGCCTCACCCATTAGGATGTTGGCTGCACGGCCACGGCGGCGTGTACCTGCCATTGCGCCAGTAGCGCCAAGACCAGCGGCCTGGGCTGCTGTTGCTGCTGCTGCCTGGGCTGCAGGTGCTGTTGGTGCTGCAGGCTTTGCTGGTTCGGCTGCAGCAGTACCGCTGCTAGATGATTTTCCAGTAATTACCTGGGCAACCGTTTTAGGAATGTTCGCAACTGCTTTTGATACTCCACCCATATCAACCTCCCATTAGTTTATTTGTGTCCCCACGCTCAACTAATTCGCCTGTGGGTTCATCAGAAAGAATTGTCGCTGCGCGACCTTTGCGCCTTCTCAACATTTTGTCGCGCTCTTGCTGCGCCTGGCGTGCAGTATCAACTGTAGGTGGCGGTGGCGGCGGCTCTGGTGGCGGCGGCGGTGCTGGCATCTTGGGCTTTAGAAATCCCATGTTCTGCTCCTAAGAAAAAATCTCATACTCACTAACAGCCTGGCGTGGCCGAGCCTCAACCCGTCTATTCGCCCTGCGTGCGTTCTCTAATGCATAGCGCAGCGCATCGATGACATGATTTTCTTTGTCCTCTAATTGCGGCAGCACTTCCCCTGTCATTTTATCCACCTTATAGGAATAAAGCGATAGTTCGTCAATTGTATGCTTACAGCGAGGATGCACAACTATTTCAAAAGATTTTAGCCATTCGATCCCATCCTCGACTGACTTTGGCCCTTTGATGGCTGCATTGATCCTGGGAAACCCGTTCTTTCTCATGTGGCTGATGGTCTCTGGCCTGGCTGAATCAGCCGTGATCGGCCACTTTTCGGCTTCCGGCACGGTCATAAACAAGTCTGGCGTGTTGACAATCTCGCAGCCAACCATGTACGCCTCATAGTCCACATACAGTTTACGGCCCGTTATGTAGCAACGCACCAGGACTGTCGGATCTGTGGCAAACCCCCAATCAGCGCCAAAGCGCAGCACGGCATTGACATCGGTCTCAAACTCTTCAATTCGCCAATTGTGGAAAACCTTGGCCTCGCTGTTGGTCAGGTAGCCGCCCATCCAGACATGGTTAAATTTATCTGGATCGCGCCCCCGGTCATACTCCATTTCTTCCCGCAGCACATCAGGAAACCAAGGATTGTCTGAATAATTGACCTTCACCACGGATGCATCTGGCGGTGGATTGTCACCCCGCAGCAGCATGTCAACAGGATCTGTGGCCTCGCGTGGGTTCCATGAGAACCACAATTCGCTGCCTGGCTTACGGATGGTAGGCCGCAGCAGGTCAATTGATACCTGGCTCATAGATTGCGCCTCTTCCACCCAGGCCCGGTCAAACCCTTCCAGCGACTTTATGGAGTCCGCTGTGTGGTTCTGCATACCCTGAAAGATAATCAGGCCAGGCCCGCGCTTAGACTTGATCATTGAATCCTGAACATCAAAGTAAGCGCCAGCATTCAGGTCTTGAATCTTGTTTTCTAGCAGCCGCTTGACCGATTGATTCAGGGTACGCTGGATCTCCCGGACGCAGACCGAAGATTGGGCCTGGTTCCTGATATGTTCCTCGATCATCATCTCAGCAAAGAAATGGGACTTGCCCGAACCCCGGCCACCCCATGCCCCCTTGTACCGGCTGGGACTAAGTAACGGCAGCGCCCATCTAGGCGTATCAATGTTTAGGATCGACAATTGTCCGCTTTACTTCCTCTACCTGCAGAGGCCCGCCATCTTTACCCGTTATTTCTGTCTCTTGCTTGTCGCTATAGCCGTGCTTGCTCAACAGCAACTTGGTAATCGTGCTATTCAAATCCCCGGCGAGACCACCATTTATCAATCGATTTTCCTGAATCGATAGTAATTTCCTAATAATGTCAGAAAATTCCTCGTGTTCTTTGGCCCAGGCATACATTGTTTCCCGGCTTTTGCCCAGGTAAATAGCCAATCCGGCCACCGATGGAATGACATCCCCGGACACCTTATAGTCCCCGGCAATGTATTCCCTAGCCTTGTCAACACATTGCGGCCACTCTGGCGGTCTGCCTGCTCCCATTACTTCCCTCTCAATTTCTTTGCGCCTGGGCTGCGCTCTCTCATAGCCCGGCTTAGTATCTTGCTGCCAGTATCGGCCTTGTTGTAATCCTTGGCTACTGACTGCGGCACGCCAACCTTTTTAGCAAACTTTGGGTCATTGGCGGCAGCGGCCATTAGCCTGGCCTGGGCTGCTGATTTGCTTGGCATCTTATCCTCTTAACCTTTTAGTGCCTGGATTCTTTTCCCGGCCTATGATTTCGGCTGCTGTCTTGGCTGATTCCCTAAATGCTTTGGCTGTTGGCGCTCCAGGATCACCCGGTGATCTCATGCGCTCCCCAGACCCAGCCTCGATCCTGGCTCTTTTTTTGTGGACATTGGCATACAAACCTGGTTTCATAGTTCCCCCATTATATTTGGAGATGACCCGGCACACGGTAAAATCCGTGTCTTGCTGAAGCCGGGCCACCAAACTGGTAGCGGGTGATGGACTTGAACCACCGATCTCCGGTTTATGAGACCGGCGAGATAACCACTTCTCCAACCCGCGCTAGTAAATCGTTACCTTGACCATCCCCCCAATGCTGTCAGCAATGTCAACTAACCCATATCTGAACCGCCGGTCATTAGCGTCCAATGCGTCTGCCAATCCGTCCAGCCCAGACTTGATCGATGCCATCATGTTGTCCAGGTCTCGCGCCCGGCGATCAGGCGGCACAAACAAAATATCCAGCAGCACCTTGTCTTGATGCTCAATTTTCGGAACCTTTGCCTGCAATGTCAACATGTGCCATTCGTACCGATAAAGTTTCTTTTGCCTTGCCACCGCTGCCCAATGCGCCCTGGCGTTAGGGCTTAGTATTGACCTGGGCCACGGGTAAATTATTTGCACAGCGCCTCGATAGTCTTAGCCAGCATATCTAATTCGGTCATTTTATTGATCCGCATCATGGTCTTATCGCCATGCACACCCAGCGGCCCGGTGTGACAACTAGGACAGAGCGGCACGACCAGCCAATTACTGGCCCGCTGCGCCATCCCCTGCCCTTCCCGGATATGGTGAACTTGTACCCCCTGTTGTCCGCATAAAACGCACGGCAAATCGGCCACTCGCCCCATATGACGGATCTCAGGTCTTGTTGCCACGCTTTTCCTTGCATTCCTTGCATATCCACCTGTATCTCAGCCCGCCTGGGAACACTATGTCCATGCCATCCTTGTTATTTCTGTCAATTTTGCAATTGCTGCAATACCTAACTCCAAAATCTGACGCAATCTTATGCGTGATTTTCGCTAACTTCTTCTGGGTACTGCTCACTAAATTGCACTCCCTTGGTTGATCCAAAATGATAGATGAATTCAATCAATTCGTTCATCTCCAACTTTGTCATTTTGCTGGTTGATGTCCCCAGCACCACAAATCCACCCTCAATACCAGGCACAACATCCTGGCGCTTGAGCGCTGCCGTACAAACATCCTTCCAATTTTCCGTTGTCAACTTGCTGCCGTGCCAGTTTACCTGTTCCGCCAGGTCTGTCAGCAGCGCCCACATCAAGGCATTCTGGGCCAGGCTGCGCTTTGGTTCTTGAACCGTGACCACATACCCATCGCCTGCCAGGCGCACCGCCTCAATCGCCCGGTCTCTGGCTTGCCGGTGATTCATCACAAATATCTGTTTCACTCGCCCCTCCACATTCCAATGCCCACCCAGACCAACGCAATTCCCACCACCCATATTGCAATGTCGATCATTTTTGCCTCCGTTTTATCTCGTCCAACACTTGCTCCCTGGTAAAAGACCTGTGCTTTTCGATGCACCACAACATGCCATTGGCTGCTTTTTTATTTGGCCTGGTTGATTCCACCAGGGTCACGCAGCACTCAAGACAACTCAATCGGTATTGCCCCCACTTCCTACCCGCCCGGCTTTCGCAGCCTGGACAAATTCTCTGATCATCTTCCTGGCCCGCTCCGCTGCTGCCGAGTCTGCTGGCTTCTCTGGCGGCGCTGGCAGCGCTGTCATCGGCTCCGGTATCTCCGGCCATTGGTTCTTTTTGATCTCCCGATCCAGCGCAATCTCCCACCGGCTTTTGATCTGCGGATAACTGCTGCTCTTTAACTCCCATTGCAAATAGGTCATCGCCCAGAATATCGCCGGGTGCGACCACTCCCCTTTTTCTCCGCATTCCCTGCTCCTGATTCCAACTATGGCTTCGTGATATGCCCTCTCCGGCTCTATTTCGGGCCTACACGCCGCTAAAAATTCTGGGAGAGATGGAGGCCAGGGGTACTTCCTACGAACGGCAGCAAGGCCCGTTTGGATGGCCGTAGGGGTAATTCCGTCCTCAATGAATGCCTCTGCCCACACTTCGCGCCAATTCTGGATCTGTCCCTCGCTGCTAAATGCTGCCCGCCACCTGCTGGGATACAGCCCTTCCAATCGGTTGAACAGGTGATCCATCAAACTGATGCCCAATTTCGGGTGAACAGCCAGCCAATTACTGGCCTGGGGTGATGTCAATAACGACATTTTGTTCCCTCCCTTTGTTGACAAATGCAAACGGATCAAATTTTTCGGCCTTGCCATTGGCCTTGTTTACCCACTCCGCTTTGAATCCTTGCCAGCCCCTAGCCACGCATTCGGTAATTGCCTGGTTCAATGTCCAGCCCGCTTTATTGGCCTCGCGCTTGATGGCCTCCAAGGCCGTGCTGGTCAATGGTGACCTCTTGGCTTTCCTGATCGCTAAAAAATCCTCCCAGACCTTTGCATCAACTTCACCAGGCGCGTTAGCGCCTATAGGTTTTACTTGTTTATTGGTTATTGGTTTATGGTTATTGGTTGGTTGAACGACTGTTGAACGCTCGTTAGACCGCCGTTGAGCAGAAACCTTCCCAGCCCTAGACGCTGCCTCAATCTTATGGTGGTAGCGCTCAATCTCCTGTTGGCCTCTCTCACTCACCCACCCCCCACCCCCCGCATGAGAAAAAAATTCTTGGAGGATGGCGGCCACTTTCTTTTCGTGGCCCCTGGCGTTGATCAAACGAGCAACGACTGTTGGACATTCGTCCAACGGTTGTTCGTGTAAATAGTAAAGATCCAACAGCCTGCGATAGATAGCATCCTCAATTAGGGACAGATGCTTCGTGTGACTTGTATAGTCACCGATGTTGAATTGATAGTAATGCATACAATCTCCATAGGTGCTGGCCTATCCGGTGGAAATTCCGGCAGGTCAGCCCAGTTAAGGGTTTAGTTCGGTCAGATAGACCAGCCCAATGGAGACTGAATATCTGACCCGCATTGCGCTTTCCACAGCGCGTTGATCAAGATTCTAACTGCTCATTAAATCTCATGGCAACAATACCAAAATGGCGCTGCATTTCAATGGCATGCACATACGGCACATGATTGCGCCTGACCCATTGGCTGATGTTGGATTTGTGAATGCCCAGCATCATTGCCAATTTAGTCTGGCTGCCCGCCATCTCAATAGCCTCGCGGAGCGCTGCGGGTTTTTCTCTTTTCATTTCGGATGTCCCTAAAAATCACTAAAGCAAGCATTGTCAACATTATTAGCAAAAAAATCCAGATCTGTTGCGCCACAATATGTTCAACAAAATAGGTCATTTTCAAACCTCCTTTATCGTTAAAACAATCCGTACCGGAAAAGTGTCCTTGTAATAATTCCCGCTGGCCGTATTGGCCTGGGCCAAACCTTCCAAGGCCGCCTTCCTGGTTCGGAATAACCAGGTTCTGGCCGGTTCACCCGGCTCAACCTGGGGCTTCCAGACTAGATTGCCATATCTGTTCTTTAATGCCCAGCACTTAATTCGCGCAGCCATCAGAACGGAATGTCATCATCAAGGTTATTGATCGACTTCTGCGGCTGGTATCCGTCCGCTTTAGCCTTCTCATGGGGTGTCTGCTCAGACCGGCCACCAATCAACTCAACATCCATGACCTTGGCCCGCAACGATGTAGCCTGGCCGCTGCCATCCTTTTTGTCATAGGTCTCAATGTGCGGCTCACTTAGAACAACATGCACCTGTGATCCCTTGGTCATGTAGGGCAGCAACTTTTCTGCCCGGCTGCCCCAAAATGCTGCCTTGATCCATTGTGTCGGGCGCTTGCCATCCTGCTCCCGCTTGCCGTAATTGAATGCCAGGCTTAACTCCACCACGACATCTCCCTGTGGGGTGTGCCGTGCCTGGGCATCATTTCCTACTCGCACAACTCCAGACATCATCATTATCCAATCTCCTTTAGTTTATGGATTCCTGCTTGGGTAATTTGCCAGGCAACAGCCAGGCGGTTCGACTTCGTTTTCCGTACCATGCCAGCGTCCTCAATGTAGCCGTGCCGCATCAGGGTGACCCGCATGGGCCTGTATGAATTGCCATCTATTGACATCAGCGCCTGGCCTTCCTCATCTGTCAGCCCTGCCGGATACTGCCCAATCACAGCCAGCAACCCATGCGTCCGAGTAGAAAACTTTGGCGCTGCGGCCGCTGCAGATGCCCGGCTAGTGGCCGAATGCCGCTGTTGTGGTGGGTAGGTAGCATTAAAATCAATTGCAATCTGCATGGCCCGCTCCTTATCTGTGGTCATTTTTGATCTGCCAGAAATCAAGCAGCCGGGTAAACATCTTCCAGCCCTTCTCAAGATCCTCTGCAGCCCATTCAACAATCTTGACCACGCCTGGGTTATTGCGCGAGACAAACACATTGGCGCAACGGGCTTTGGGCATAAGCAGCCCCATGCGGTAGGCAGCCAACTGCATCATATGTTCGTCAAATCCCTGGACATCATCATCCGGCCCAAACTCTTTGGTCTTGATGTCAATGATCACACCATAATTTCCCTCAATGCTGACTGCGTACATATCGCACTTGCCGCCATATCCCAATGGGTGACCAAAAGATTTTTCGCAAATCCACTCATGCTTTCCAAAATGTTTTGCTACAGCCTTTTCAACTGCGTCAACATAGGCAGCATATTCGTCACCATATGACTTTCCTTCAAACCCCATTTGAACCGCTGCATGGATTCGCGTACCTTCCTCTGCTGCTTTCTTGCCGGTCTCGCGTGAATCTTCCATGATCCGATCCAGATAATCGTCCTCTGTCTCGCCATCTTTTCTGGGCAATGTCATCGCGGCCAGCAATACCTGCTGCTGCTTCCAGCGCTCCAGGCCAGGCGCTGCGGCCACCTTCATAATGGTTGTAACACTTGGAACAAGGTCTTTTGTCCTAGCATCGCGCAGCGTGGTGTTGCGCTCTTTGCCATTCTTGCCGGTCACCGTGTAGCACGGTTGGCCTGCACGGGTGTACCAATGACCTGCCTCGCTGGTGTATGTCTTTTCGCTCATGCTGCCCCCAGTTCTTGTTTTTTGTTTTCGTAGATTGTTTTAAATGCTTCCATTGCATCCTGGTCACCGGCAGCCTGGGCCAAACGGTAGGCAGCCGCAAATGCTTTTTTGGCTGATTCCATGTCGGCTGCGCTGTCAATGGCTGCTAGGTTATCGGCCACGCCTTGCTTGCTCATAACCGGCTTTTGCTCATGCTGCCCATCTGATTCTGAGGGCAGATCCTCACCAGCAAAAACTTTGATGCCCAAACCGTGGCAGGCAATCGCCTTGACCAGGCAGCGCATCATATTTTTATTGACAATAAATGCATCAGGATTTTTGACAGCCTTATTAGTGTGATCCATAACCGGAAGGTGCATAGTCATTGGCTTGCCAAATGCTGTCACCGTGCAAGAAACCATTAAGGTCTCAGCAAACGCCACGGGCGCGTGAAACTCCCAGGTAGCAGTAGGATCTGCCTGCATCAAAAAATCTACAGCAATGGGCCAGGATAAATAGTCCAACTTATGCGGGCCTTTTTTTTCTACCCACTTGCTGACATCGATAGCGGCCAATTCTTTATAGTGATTTGTCATGTTGATCTCCTACAGTAAACACATTAGAAAAATAAATCCGTACACAAACGGCGCTGCAATGATTGCGCCCAGCAATGCTTTGGTATCTTCGCTCATAGTTCCTCCACGGTAATTTTGTATTGCTTGCCATTGCGGTCAGCAACAAATAGGGTTTTCATAGTGCTGCGTAACGCGCCATCTTCGTCCAAATCAAACTTGACAGATCCACAACCGGCAATGATGTCGTTATCTGGCGTGTTAATTGCCTGCTTAATTTTGCGGGCAATAAAGTCGCAGTATGCTGGCTTGATCTGATAGACCTTTAACTGCTCTTCTAATTGCTGTTGCTGCTCTAACTGTTGCTGATGGAATTCTGCTGCTGTCATGGCTGTCTCCTTAGATAAGTGCTTCAATGTCACGGGTAATGAAATCGATCAACTTTGACAAATTGTCATATTGATCTTCTTGTTCTGGTGTGTAGTCACCGGGCAATGCCTCAAGTGCATCGCGCTGCTTGTATAGCGCTGCCCGTTGATCTTCTAATTTGACAATGGCATCGTTATTGGGATGCACATCGGGTGTGGTGTAGTAATCTGATACAAACATTTAAACCTCCAGGTCTGCCGACAAAGTTTAGAAAAGTTAAACAACAGGTGTCATTGTAGTCCCACCATAAAATCTGTGTCAACTATTTTCTAGGTACTTTCCCTAATACAAAATAATCTGGGTAAAAAAATCCCCGGCACTAAGGCCGGGGCAAAGGCCCAAAGGAATAGGGCGAGGAGACAACAAAGGAAACTAGGCAACCAGGCCAGGCAGGTAAACGGTCTTTCCGTCCTTTTTAGTCGCGGTCAGGTTTTGTTTTTTAAGATCAGCCGGGTTGTACGATACATGTACCCAGCCAGAATCTAGGATGCCTGGGGTGTAAAACTCTAGGATCAATTGGGTGTAGTCCAGGTTCTCCATGATCCACACGGCCAGATCAGCATTAGCCACGCCTGGGATTTCGATGTCGGCAGCCTGGCCCTTGCAATGATCGCTGGTCTTAGACCCGCCCACGGCTGCATTGACATCTGGGTGACGGAACCCGCTATTGACCTTCACGCCCGTGCCATAGTGGTCACGGACGGGCTGCAGCACCTTTTCGCATAGTAGGCGCATGGCAGCAATTTCGGCCTCGCCTGGCGTGTTTTCTAGGCCGTGGCGCAGGGCTGTCTCAGACTTGACCATTTCGGTCAGGGAAAAATTAGGACTTAACTGCATCTTTCTTTCCCTTCATGTCGATGATCTTTTCTAGCGTCCGGCCACCAAAATAAAAAGACATGATCAGCATGCCCCATTGGCCCAGCAATTCCACATAGTTATTGTTTACTTCAATGTCCCAGGCGGACATGGCAGCAAACACGGTATAGACCGTCAAAATAAATACCAGGGTCATAGGCCGAATATTCTTGGACAGCCAGGAATCCGATTTCATGTCGGCCTCCAGGCGCTTGGTCAACTCCTGGGCTTCGATGTTGTCGGCTTGAAGTTCCGCCAGGCGGCCCTCTTGTTGAACCTTGATTAACTCCGCCTGGGCTTTAGCCCGTGCCTCTGGATCTGGCAATACCTTGTCCAGAACCTTTTCTCCAATACTCATAATTGCGGCTAATGGGATCATGCTTTCACCTCATCCTTCCTTGTTAAATTTGCTGCAGCATAAGCGCCCTTGCGGCCAACAATCCCGCCAATAGCACCGATGCATAGCAGCATTATGTCTTTCATAATTGCTAAAAATGCCTCATCAATTGGAGCAATTTTTTCCATGTCTTGCTCAACGAAAATTACAGCCCCAAGAATTGCACACACAGACAGCAAAAGAATTCCGGCAAGTGTCATCACAATCCATGCCCACACGCGCACTTCGATTTCTTCGGTAGTCATCCGTTCCATCACCACGCCCCCGTTGCTTTTAAGATTCCATAAATAACTGCAGCAAATGCAAAGATCAACAGCCAGGTCAGGCGTTCTTCGGCACGCAATTTTTGAAATTCGTGATCAAGTATCTTGCGCTCTTTCCGCATCTGGGTGACCAATGCTTTAACCTCTGTCACCGCCTGCTTGCCAAACTCCCGTTCCATGTCATCGTACATACCCTCTTCGGCAGCACGGATCTTTCTGACTTCGCGGTATTCAGCAGCAGCGTCAACAAATACCAGGTCACCCCGGCGCTGCAATTGCAATTGCTTTTTCTTCCAGGCCACACGAGCGCGGGCCTCTTCGTCCAAAAAGTTATTGACCTCTTTGCCGGTCTCTTTGATTTCACGGCCAACCTTGATGGCTTCTTTAATGCCACCTAGCGCTTGCCGCGCTACATCGGCTGGATTACCTGGGTCTGGCAGCATCGCGCCCCCCTGTTGATTTTTTATTAACCCTGGGGCTGATTCGGTAGCCTATCTTTTGCAGCCAAATTCCTACGGCTAAAAAGATGGCTGCCAGGAGTTTCATAATTTCGCTACTAATCCAATCAATAAATTGATTGCCCAGCCCATAGCCCCAATCAATGCAACGGCAGCGCCAACCAGGCCAACCTCAATGCGCTTTAACCTGGCATTGCTGGCACGGAATTGCTGCTCAATGCCCCTATATCTCTCAGCACAGACTTGCTCATGCGAGATCAGTTTTTGCTCCATAAGTTCAAAGTCTGATTTCATCTTTTACTCGTAAAGAATGTTGACATAACCGGCATCAAAAGTATTAGTGCCAACCAATGTTGTGATTCTAATTTTAGTCAAAGTATCTGCAATCTGTTTATGTCCGGCAGCGCTAATTGTGCCATTAGGAAACGCAAACATTCCATTAGCCACCCAACGGTCATCATCCATCAATGTCAACACCATTGATCCGCCAAGTGTGTAAGACGGATTGCCGTTAGATATTACAAACCCAGTAGTCGATGTGCTGCTTGACATCGATGACGCGCCCAGGCTGCTGGTACTAGCCACATATGCGCTGGTCTCAAACCCTGTGGCCGTACCCAATTGGACAATGTAATTGTTGCTGCCATTGGTACTTACACCAAAAAACATTACGGTCAATCGTCTGACCCAAGATGGAAGGTCTGTAAAATCAATGTATGTGCCGCTGACCGCAGACACAATTGATCCCGTAGTCATAGGATTTGCTAACTTGGCCGGTGTCACAGAAGAATTGTCAATCGTCCAGGTAGCGCCGCTCGATGACACAACAATGTCACCTTTGTCACCATCGGTCACGCCAACAATAGTGCGGTACTCAATGTCTGTTGCGCCAGAGTTTACAAACAGCGCCTTGTTTCCATTAGTGGCAAATGCTGGCAAAAGATTGGTACGCGCACCGGCAGCCGTACTTGCACCCGTGCCACCGTCTGCCACGGACAAATCTGTGATTCCAGTAATAGCGCCGCTGCTAATTGTGACATTGGTAAGTGTCGATCCATTTTCTTTGGCAAGTGGAAATCCACCGGCAGTCGATCCATCATGGACAACGGCCGTGTCTTTTGTGGTGTCAACAGTCACTTCGCCAACAGCGCCAGCAAATGACGAATGCTGAACAGTCGTTCCTCGTCTTAATTGAAGTGCAATTGCCATAATGTGCCTTATGCTGTGTATGTACCGCTGCTAGTAAATGTATGAATGGTGTATCCACCAGATGAGGTAACCGTTCCTCCGGTTCCTCGTTGTGCGCCAAGGTAACGGATGATGACAACACCCGATCCACCATTGCCACCTACTCCATCACCATCTTTTCCAGCGCCGCCACCGCCTGCGCCATAATTAGCAGTTCCAGCAGAACCATTTCCAGTTAATGAACCTGCGCCGCCACCGCCAGTTGTTGATCCAACCGCAGTTGCTCCGTAACTACCCCCAAGATAACCACCACCAGAGCCGCCACCAGCACGGGTTATAGAAGAACCAGTAATTGACGAAGCCAGCCCTGTTCCACCATTT
>Ga0105098_10000036_pt1 | contig 37452 bp, 68 predicted proteins | sample PPLLak21cMay2015_FD_79137 | JGI IMG/M metagenome (GOLD analysis project Ga0105098, IMG submission 79137) | Freshwater sediment microbial communities from Prairie Pothole Lake near Jamestown, North Dakota, USA - PPLs Lake P7 Core (1) Depth... | ecosystem: Environmental > Aquatic > Freshwater >... | reverse complement strand
TGTACGTGCCTTCGCCGCCAACTTCAAGCGTGCCATGGACAAGGGCATCAAGATCACGGGGTTGCCACAGGTGGGCGGGCAGGGGGTGATGCAGCAGGACCAAGCCTTCGATGGCCCCGAAATTCCCAAGACCCCCATCGGCGACACCAAGACGGTGATGGTGGATGGAAAGGAGCGCACGGTGTTCAACTCCGAGGGCCGACCCATTCACCCGACCGTGGAGGGGGTGCGGAACTTCTGGAGGTGGTTTGGCGACAGCAAGGTGGTCGATGAGCAGGGAAGGCCGCTGGTGGTGTATCATGGGACATCATTCAGCTTTGACATATTTAGGATAGGCAAGTCAGGGGCATTGTTTTTTGCTCCAAGCGAAGAGACCGCCAACTTGTTTGGAGACATTAAGGCAACTCGCGGAACGATTGAAGTGTTGTTCGATGCAGATGCCGAGGTTTCTTCTTATGATTTTGCAAGCATCCGAAGAGCATTTGACCTTATCTCAAAAGACGCTTCAAAATATACTGAAAGCATTGCGGATGAAACATCTCGCATGATTTCAAGTATAGAAAAAGGCGTTAGGCCATCCACAATGACCAAGCGAGACGCTGGTTATTCTTGGGATGCCCAGCAGCTTCTTGCAGAAGTCCTTAAAAGACAAAGCGCAGGAAGGAGTATTATTCCTGCTTACATACAGCTTAAAAATCCTTTTGACTACAAAGACCCAAGCAGCGTCCAAAGGCTGATAGATGCTATGAAAAGTGGCGGGTCTTTCAACGAGGGGTTTGATAGGAGGCACAAGTCAAGAACCGAGCATGAGCTTAAGTCTGACATTCTCAAAGGGTCGTGGACGGCTATTGAAGAAACGGACGCAATTAAATACATACAAGAACTTGGGTTTGATGGCTTTGTTGTTAGGGAACTGACCGACAATTTCGCCGTCTTCTCCCCCACCCAGATTAAGTCCGCCACAGGCAACTACGGCACCTTCGACCCCAATAAACCCAGCATCCTCCTCCAAAAGCCCGACCCCACCAAGGTCAAGAACATGGCCGACGCCCTCCGTGGGATGGACATCACCACCGCAGAGGAGGTGACCAGCCGCATGAAGTCCTTCGGCCTCTCCGACACCATCACCGATGCGGTGCTCAAGGAGATGGGGTTGCCCACCATGGGGGAGGCGCAGAAGAAGGTAAACAAAGCCACCGGCGTAAGTGACAAGCGCCCCACTATCACCCTGACGGAGCGCCAATTCTACGCCCAGAAAATCCGTGACATCGCATCGGGCTTCAAGTACGGATTCGACCGTGCGGCGTTCAGCGAGAAGGCCAAGGGGCGCAGGGAGGGAATGGCCGAGCAGAAGCGGGCTGATGCCAAGGCCGAGCGCGAGCGTATCGCGGAAAGGAAAAAGGAGCAGGCTTCATTCGTCGAGCGCATCAATGAGGTGCTAAAACCCCTCGACAAGAAACTACTGCCATCACAGGTGAAAGCCATCGTGAATCGTGCTGCCAAGGTCAGTACCCCCGCACAAGCCCGAAAGTTTACCGACTACGTAGAGAAAGTATTTGCGGATGCTGAGTATGCCGAGAAGGAAGCTATGGCACTCAAGACCGCCAAGCGCATCAAAAAGAAGGTGAACTCCGATGCTGCCGAAAAGAAGGTAAGCGCAGAACAGGCTCTTGCGGTGCAGGATTTCCTTGGAGTGGATCCAACACAGGTCGAGAACATCGACCAATATCTCGACATCGCCGACCGCGTGTTGCTCACTCTTGAGCAAGTGAAGTCCAAGGGCGGCGAGGTAACGAACGAGTCCTTCGCCATCACCAACAAAGACCTATCGACCTACACGACCGAACAGAAGCAGCGCCAACAAGACCTTGCCGATGCAGAGTTGAAGCAGGAGTACGCCGACCTGAAAACTGCTGGACTTGTGGGCGACATGACCGAGGCTGAGTACATCGCGCTTCAGGATGCCATCAACGACGAAGAGTTTAGTCTTGCTGCACAAGCAAAGGCGGAGGAGAAGCTCGAAAGCATGAGGCGGTTTGTAAGATGGAAGCAGCAGTTCTGGAATGACCAAGGGGCTTACGAGGATCACCACACATTCTCGCCACAGGAACAGAAAGCTATCGACACCATCCGGAATGCGGATGTGTACAAGCTGGATTTGCCATCACTCGTAAAGATTAACACGGTGATGAACAACGTGATGCAGAACGGAGACACCTCCGACCTGTCACGTACAGCCGCCATTGTTGAGGGTATTCAGAACCGAGAGGCCGTTGTGAATCTTGGACTCAAGGACATTAAAGCCAACCTTCGGGCATCCATTGAGAACTTTGCCGGTAACGCAGAGCGTCTTGTTGGGGCTGGAGCCAAGAAGGCCGCAGAGCTTCGCAGGTTGTCCGGCATTGACGAGGTTCTAGACCTTGGGGTACAGTCCCAGAAGCGTGCCGACAAATACGCTAAGGACACGCTCGCCAAGAAGAAAGAACTCGGTATCGAAAAGGATGACACGCGCACAAACCGAGCGCGTATGTCTATGTATAACCTGACCCAACAACACTACGGCGGCACGCAGATCGAGCGACAGCAAGTGTTCGAGGAGCACAAGGCGATGATCGAGGAGGACATCAAGCTCCTTCAGGAGAAGAAATCCTTGACCACGCAAGAGGAGCACATCTTGGACTCCATTACCAAGGCGTATGATGAGTTGCTCAAGGGTAGTAATTCAGCAGCGGAGGTGTCGCAGAAGATGGCCGACCTATACCCGCAGCAGAAGAAGTTGGCGGATTGGATGGTGAGGCGCTACGACTTGGACCTCAGGAAGAAGGTGTTCGACAGCGCCCGCCTCGACAACAACATGAATCCAGAAGAGGTGGCAAATTACGCCCCTCGTGTGTGGCAGGGGTTGCGCGAACTTCCATCCGAGCGGCAGATTAGCGACATCGTGATGCCTGAGCGGATGATTGGCAGGGGAGTTGACAAACGCCCAACCGGATCCAAGTTTAGCCGCACAGGACGCCCCAAGAACTCCATCCTCTCGTATGACCTAATCAAGAACTTACAAGAGGGGTATGCTGAAAGTGATTGGGATGCAAGCACCGCACACGCCCGCAATGTGCTGTCGGAGTTCTTCCGGGGTAATGCCCTTGCCAAGGAGATAGGCTCGGATGCTGCACAATGGATGCGACAGACCGTGGTGGATATGCTTGCTGAGCAGCGCGGACTAAATGACGCCACCGACAAGGATGTTCGCGAGGTCATGCGAGCCTTCAACCGCGCCCGCATGATAGGGCGCGGCATAGCCCTAAAGGGAGTGTCGCAGTGGGTGAAGCAGCCAACGGTAATCGTGAACACTTGGGCGAATCTCGGAAGGGACGCCACGAGCACGTTCTCGTTCATCGACATGCCCAATGGCGACAAACTGCGTGACCAATTCCAGATAGCCGGACGCAGGGACACGAGCGCCGGATATGAGAAGCTCGTTCGCCGCATTCATGGAGGGTTTGCCAAAGAGGACATGGCGAAGGGATCAGAAGCCGCCCGACACTTTCTTCAGGATGTGGGTAACAAGGTTCTGGACAAGGGGGAGGATTTGATGAGTGTGTTCATCTCCACCCCTGACGTGTGGGCTGCGAACCTCTCGTGGAATGCCTTCTACAAACAAAGCCTGAAGGACCAAGGCATCGACATCGCTACCCGTGACTTCAGCCGAGAGTGGCAAAACCCCAACAAGCAAGCCGCAAGCTACGCCAACCAGCAAGTGGAGCGCCTTCAGGGGTCCAATAGCGCGGCTACCATGTCCCGCATCTACCGCAACGGAGGGGCGAGGGTGATCTTGTCCCAAGCTGCACCATTTTCATCGTTTGCCCTCAACATGAGGATGCGAATAATCCGGGATACCAACACGCTTCTGTATGGGGCGAAAGAGGACAAGGCTGAGGCTGCTGTTTCTTTGGCCGGAACCATGGCAGAGCAGGTGGCGTTCCAGTCGGCTCGAACAGCCTTCTATCTCTATATCACCGCACAGCTTGTGAGTGCAGCCCTTGGGGCACTTGACCTTGAGGACGAAGAAGAAAAGGAGAAGCGCAAGAAGCGCGAGGCTGAACGGACCCCATGGAGAGATGCGATGCTACTTGCGCTGTCGGATTTTATCGCAGGTGGTGCAACCCAATTTGTGCAGTCTGGATTCCAGCAATCGGTCAACTGGATATACCGCTACCTCAAGCCCGTGGAAACCGACAAGGACGGCAAAGTGGTTGCCACCAAGGACCTCTACTTCCAATACCCAGAACGCGAAGGCGAGTGGAGGTTTGTGAAGTACATGGGCGAATCCGGCGTTGCGCTTCGTACTGTCAACAACGTATCCAATAAGATTGGCGAAATCGCAGACTCCGACCTCCGGGTAACAAAGGGCGGAGCAAACTTCGAGGGCCTAAGTATGGCAGAGATGGCTCGGCAGTCCGAGGCTGGTGCGACCGAAGGGCCTCGCGTGGAGCAACTCGATAAAAGCCTGCTGACGGATAAAGAGATGGCCTTGGCTCTTATATCGGTGTTCATAGATATGGCTGGTCTGGCTGGGTTTAGTGAGCAGAATGTCAATAGCATCAACAATGCCGTATGGAAAGAGGTCAAGAAGGATCTCAGCACAAGACAGGGTAAGGAGACGAACATTCCCGTAGTAAGCAAACCAAAGGGAAGCGCACCTTCATCCACCAAGCAGCCCGAGGCTCAAGAGCTCCTCCGACAGGAGATGCGAAGTGCCAAGCGCGATTAGTTCGTGCAGCGCGTTATTGAGGCCAAGACCCCTTCCCAGAAGCAGGCGGTACAGGCTGATTACAAGGCATGGATCGACGGCCTAAAGGCTCAGGGTGAAACCCCGTCGGTCATCCGCTCGATCAACAGCGCAGTGAAGAACGCCGTTGCCGACAAAAACCTTGACCCGTGGGTTCGCAACCTGAAGAACGCACCGAACACCCGCGTTCGGGCGATGATGGCGTACCGCGAACTCAAAGATGCCTCCCCGAGCGAAAGAAAGGAATTGGCCGATAAGCTAAACGCTATGCAACCCTCGCCATCCGGAGGTCGCAAGCCAGCTATCCGCACCAAAGAGTTCGACGAGGAGTTCCGTAGATTGATCAAACTCTACGGGCCTATTACAGCCCCATAACCCACTGAACCACCAAAAGTTGTAGGCGTCCACTTCAACAACTACTTTTGCCACATGGCCCTCCAACTCAACCCCTGCCCCAAGGAGACCTGCAATGGCTTCTCCTTCACTGACAAAACCGGGCTCTACAACGACCCCGACAACCTCACAGGGTACGGGGAGGCCAACGATGTCACCGGCCCCGACGACTTCGACACCTACGAATTGCGTGTGTGGAGTCCCAAGATGGACCTCACCGGACCACCCCTTGTGACCCTTGACCTGCTTCCCGCCCCAACCCCCAACGATGACTACTACTTCGAGTGGGAGTTTTTCGCTGAGGACCTCGGCCTGAAGGTCATCCCCTCGGGGGTGTGGTACTTCGAGGTGGAGGGGGTGAAGGATGACATCACCTACTCCCGCTCCTTCTACGCCATCTTCACCGAGGCGGTCAACAAGGCCCTTCAACAACCGCTGGCCAAGACCGACCCCACCTGCCCATGCAAGAAGGGGTGTGAGAACGCCTACGAACTCTGGATGGCCATAAAGGCCGTGGAGTGCGATGGGGTGTGCGACACTGACAAGTCCCAGCGTATCATCGACTACGTGACCAACAACATCAAAAACTGCTGCTAAGATGTCCTGCGGATGCCGAACTGAATGCACGCCCTTTGTCCTCACGACACAAGGCCCACAAGGGGAGCCGGGTCCGCCCGTTGAAATAACGAGCCTGATCGTTCTCCCCCTCCCGCCCGGAAGCGACCCCACCGCTCAGGTGAACGGAACCGAGGGGGTATACAGCCTGATTATCGGCTTCCCGCTCGCCGTTCCCGGCGCTCAGGGCGCTCAGGGACTTCCCGGCACCCCGGCCACCAACCTGTTCACCACCCTCACGGCCTTCACGGTCCCAAGCCTTGATACCTCCACAACGGCAATCGTTGGGGACACCTCGTGGATGACCATCGGAGGGTGGCTCTACATCCGAGGGGCTGGTTACTTCCGTATCGCCAATATCTTCACCGGCACCACGGTACTACTTGCCAACCCCGGAGCTTCTTCGGGATACCCTCCGGACCCGGCGACCCCAACAATATCAATAATCCCGAATCAAGCAGCCGTTGGAACCGTAGTTGCTTCGGATGCTACTGTCAACCAAGTCATTCACGCTGCCGCTCCGGGCGTTCCGGGGGTAACTGGCGCGCCCGGCACCCCCGGTCCCTCCGCCCCTCCCAATGAGATCGTCATCGTCACCACTCCTCCGGTGGGTGCTCCCGCTGCGGGCAGGGAGCTTCAGGTGTATACCGACAGCCTCAGCGCCCCGAGCACCGTTGAACTTTACGCTTGGGACGGAAGTTCTTGGAGCGCCTCCCCGAGCCTTATCGGCCCTGCGGGGACGGTGATTACCACCACCAACACGGACCCCACCTCCTCGCCGCCCTCCGGCCCGGTGGGCACCATCATCATCCGCACCGATGTGGCGGGCATTTACGTGAAGACCTCGGGGAGCACCGCCACCTTGCTTGTGAGCCTCACGCCCACATTCAACCAAGTGTGGTCGCAGAGCAGCGGGGCGATGGCGAACGCCATCTACTACACCCCGCTGACCTACACCCACGTCTCGGATGCTTCCCCCTACGTGATCGACCTCACGCGCAAGCTAACGGTCGTTGACCTTCAGGACAACATTGAACTCGACTACGGCACCCTGACGGTGTACGCCGAGTGGATTATCGAGATGGATAACACCACAGGGGGTTCGCTCAACGTGGACTTCGCAAGCGGCAAGTGGGAGGAGAACTCCTCCCTCGCCATCTCCGCCCCGATCGCCTTGGGGGCAGGTGACCGCCTGATCCTGAAGTACACTTCCTCAAAGGGTTTGCTGCTCATCACCGATGTGATCACCCCCTCCGCTCTATGATCCCACTGACCGACGCACAGATCCTGTCCCGCAGGTTCAACTACGGATGCTGCCGGATCGACTACCTCGACAAGTGGGTCGAGGCGAAAATCCACGGGGACGGCAAGTGCGCGGAAGAGAATTGGAGGATGTTCATGTTCATGTCCTTCGCCAAGGAGGTGGTTTCCACCATTCCGGTGGAGGGGGAGGAGCACAAATGCACGGACATGGAACTTGCCGTGTCCATTGTGAAGAAGGCCGACTGCTTCTGCGACTGCCCCTGTGAGCCCAAGCCTCCCACGAACTGCGACATCACCCCGGACGAAACCGTCACCGACCTGTGCTCTTCCCTTGTGGAGGCGGTCGTGATTAGCGGCTTTGGCACCGCCGATGGCATCTACCTACCCAACGGTGACACCTACCCCTTCAACGGCATCGACTACCCCTACTTCATGAAGGTGGGCGGGGTGGCGTATGAAGACCAAGTGAGGATGTTGGCCGATGGGGCGTGGAGCGTGTGGGAGGAAGGGAGTGTCATTGCCCGCGACCCGAACAACTACACCCTTACCGACCCCATCGGAACCCCTCCCTTCCGCCCTTGGCTGATACCGGAGTGGTGGGACGTCGGAGTCACCGACCCCATCGAACCGCAACCCGTGGTTGAGCAAGCTACGGTGGGAGACCTCTGCGACCAAGACCCCTTGGAGGTGCTTGGCCTGATCGTGGCTCAGCCCGAGGACGGCATCTACTCCATCGGGTGCTGCGATGACGAGGTGGTGCTCTACCAACTTGTCGATGAGGTGTGGTTGGACTACACCATGCCCGATGGCTACATCGTGGAGATAGACGACATCCTCTACACCGCCGTGGACAACGTACTCTACCCCCTGTTCCCCACCATGAGCATCGTTCTGGTGGGCAATCCCGGAGTGTACGAACTGACCTCCGACGCCCCCCTTGCCACCGATGGCAGGGTCATCCGCCTTCAGGGCCTTGGCCCTAACGGGTGGTACACCATGTGGGTGGGCACCGAGAGCGTAGCCCCACAAACCGTGAACCTCGGGGGCTTGCCATTCACCAGCGCCCGCGTGGTCTACGTCCTTGACAACGGGTGCGAGTACATCTCGGACGTCACCATCACCCCTCCGGTGGGTGAGTGCGGAGAGGTGGTAGCGTCAATAACTTCACAGAACAACTGCGAAACCTTCGGCTACCTGATCGACGTTACGATCACTAGTGAGGAGGGCTGGCCGCTTGGGGATGTTCAGGTGAGCATTGGTGGCTCGGTCGTATCCTCACAGCCTGCACAGATTGGCACCACGCAGCTTGGCCCATTCCTCTTTGGAACCACCGCCACGGTAACTATCACCAACTCAGCAGACCCCCAGTGCGTGTATACCGTGGGCACCATCACCCCCGAGGGTATTGCGCCCACCTTCCAAGTGTTCGCAGCGGTGGACGCCTCCTTTGAAGAAGAGGCCCAAGAAGGAGTCACCTATTTGATCGTATCCAATGATGAGGGCCGACCGGATGGATGGGGTCTTCATGTTGGCGAAATCGTCCTAAATGGGGAGTTCACTGTACCCGTCACGAACAACACCATTGTAACCGAAAGTGGCGAGTGGTGGATTGTGACCCCATCTGGAGTGCAGTTGCTCTACGCCCCGGTGCTGCTGTTCCAAGATGAGAACGATGGCCTGTGGTACGTACAGACCACCATTCCCAACTCATCTGACTACACACCTAATGCAGAGGTAATAGTCCTTGCGGTGGTGGACGGCAATCCTATTATTGTCTGGAGCGGTCCCGCTACCGACCTTGAAACCCCGCAGTTGGTGACCGGAGTTGTTCCCACTCCGACATCCACCATTGCTTTCTACGCCAACCTTGGTTGCGCCTATGAGGTTCCGGGGCCGGTTGAGACGCCTGAGGTGTTCTTCATTGATGTCGATTGCTCCGAGGAAAGGCAAATCATTGAATACTGCTACGGAAACAGCCAAGGCATACCCCCTCAGGGGTTCACCTTCACCAACGGAGACTCCGAGCAGATGGTCATTCGATTCATCTTCCCAAGTCCAATAGTTTCCGGAGATGGGATCAACTTCTATGATGGGCCGATAGGAACAAGTCAAGTAGCGGTTCCGTCATTTGGTACCGACCTATCAAACTTGGCACCATGGACTACTGACGGCGATGTGTTCAGCGTGGAGTTCGTGTCCAATTCGTCGGGTTCTTGCGCAGATGGCACCGTTGGTCCAGTATACATTGAGTACGGCTGTGACACCGGACTGACCTTCGGAGAGTTTGACCGAGACTTTTTGGTGAAGTGTGACGAGTACATTGTTGCATGGAATATCGACCTCTACTCCATTGGCGACATGGGCGAGGCGTACATCGAGTATTCTACCGATGGTAATGAGTGGATTTCCATCACCGGAGAAACGCCAGTTGAGGAGGGCGAACTTTATTCCTTCTCAACTCCTGTTGGACCTGTTGTATTGCGCTTCCGCAGCGTGGATAATCCCGGTTTGACCTACACGGTAGCTTTCTACGACTTTACCACCGACTGCCCGTTAGAGGACAACCCTTGCGCCCCCGAAACAGGCTTCAAGCTCGATGGCATTGGGGACATCTCCGACATCCCTACCAACCCTGTCAACGGGTTCATCTTCTTGGTGGTATCCAACAACGACAACCTTCCATCGCCCTTCGCGGTGGGAGACTTGATCTCGTGGAGCGCCATTACCTTGTCATGGATTATTGACCCACCACAGCCGGGGCTCATCTACTCCGATGGCAACCAGTTCTACACGGTGTTCAACACCGGAGCGCCTCCCCTTGAGTGGTTCCCACCAGTGATCATCACTCCTACGGGCAATACCCCGAACAACTACATCCTGTCCTTCGTCAACTACGCCACTTGGTACGAGGGCCGCAACCTGCCCATTAGCATTGAAGTGCGCAGACCTGACGGCACATGGGAATTGGTATTCACGGGTACTGAGGACGACCTTTCCTCTCCGCTTGCAATAGCAATCTCCGGCTCCTTCCTTAGGGCTCGGATCATCTACAATCCAGAAACATGCGGGTTCTCAGTTCCAGCACAGATACAGTTGTAGCCCCCTGCAAAGGGTGCATCTCCCTCAGCGGTGACCACTCCCCAAAACCCGTACAATGGTGTGGGCGGTGCAGTGGGTACAAGTGTGAGAAGTGCAGAGGCGCAGCAAGGAGCGTAGCAGCAGCAGCCGTCCACCATGGGAAAAAACTCTTCAACTTCAACAAGTGAGCGTTCGGTCCATGTTCAGCATGATCCGCCCGACCATCTTGAGCATTTTGCGATGCTCCAAAAAGAAAGGCAGAAAGCGTCTATCAAAAAAAGACATGGACGAACTTCGCGTGCTACGACAAATGAGCGCAAGAGCAAAAAGGCGATGACTACATTCGATCAAATAGCCGAACTGGTGGTGACCAACGTGGCGTCATGGACCATCGTTGCAGCCACCCTCCAACACGTCAGCTACCTCCCAAGCGCAGAGCACTTCATCCAATGGGTGGTGGGTCTTGTCGTGGCTGCCACCGTGATCACCTTCAACATCGTGAGGACCATCCACTACCTCATCGAAATCCGAAAGAACAAGAAAGACAAATGAAAGAGACATTCTCCCGTAACAAGGACACCATCATGCTGGTCCTGCTCGTGGCAGGTCTCGCCGGTGTCGCCTTCCAAGGGGGCGCGTTCCTCGTGGAAGTAGCCAAGTGGCCCCTGATGATCGCCCTCTTGGTGGGCATCGTTTTCGGCATCGGCAATGACGGCTACCACTCACTCAAGCGGCTGATCCGTGACAAGGTGTGGCCGTGGATACAGACTCACATCATCAAGAAGTGAACTTGATACCCGCCCTCGCCTCTCTGTGGTTCCGACGCGCCATCTTCCAGAGCGCCGAGGCCATGACCGCCATCGGAGAAGGAGCGGGGGAGGTGACGAGCATCGTCAACGTGGCGGAGGTTCCTCCCGAACCCGTGATCGTTGACCTTCGGGATAGGCTACCGAGCAACGGCCAATACCCCCTTCGGACATCCGTTCCCATGACCCTTGTGGTGCATCACACCGCAAGCCCCGAGAAGCAGGATTGGGGAACCATCGCGGACTTCCACATCCGCGTGAACAAGTGGAAGGCCATCGGGTATGCCTTCGGCACCTCGTGGGATGGCAAGCGGTTCATCCTCAACGACCCCAAGCGCAGGCAGAACCAGACCCGTAACAACAACTCCACCACCATCGGCCTTGTCATGCTCGGGAACTTCCACACCAAGACCATCGGGGAGGCGCAGGTGAAGGCCACCAAGGACTACGCCCGCCACCTTCAGAAAACCTACGGCTACAAGTACATCCGCCCCCACCGGGATTTGGTGGCAACGGCTTGCCCAGGCGACTACGCGGTGGACCAACTCCGAGACCTATGGGTAAGACCCTGACGATCATCGTGGTGGTGGCCCTGATGGCGCTCACCTTCATGCTCGGGTACCGCTTCCGCGACTACCAAAGCCCATCGCAGCACGAGCGCGAGACCCTCGCCCGACAGGTGGACTCCCTGAAGGTGGTGGCACAGGATGCCCTTGACCTTGCCGACCAGATCGCCGCCGAGCGAGACGCATTGAAGAAACGCCGCCCAAAACGCAAGCTCAATGATGTTGTCAAGACCTTTGATGGTATCCCTCTTGATGCTCTTCGGGACAGCCTCCTACGCCCAATCGTGGAGGTTGATCAACCCTGACAGCATGGTGCTCCTCCCCCTGAAGGACCTCAAGCACATTGCGGCCCTCAGGAGCATCGAGGGGGAGAACGCCCGCTACCTCGTGCAGAAGTCCGCCTCCTTCTCCACGGAGATCTACCACCTGCGCGAGGCCATCGCCAAGCAGAAGAAGGCCCTCGAACTCGGGGAGAAACTCGCCGCTGACTACCGCGTAGCCCTTGAGGACTGTAACGCACAAACCCAGAAGCTCCGGGAGAAAACCCTGAAGCTACGCCCTTGGGCCACCATCGGGAAGGTCGTTGTCATCGGGGGGTCGGTAGCCACAATGCTGGTCCTCGCCACTAACTTAGCCACCAAATAGAACCCATGCCACTCGACCCCAACAACCAACAGATTTCCATCAAGGAGACCTACGGCATTTCCTTCGCCACTGCCAAGCGGCTGGTGCGGGAGAAGTACACCTCCTACGCCGCTGCTAAGACCGCTCTCCCCGCAGGGGTGGGCTACTTGGAGTTCTTGGGGGCCACCCAGGATGAGGTGATGAACTGCTACGAGCACGAACTCTGCTGGCTCGATGCCCTTGCCGCCACCGATGCCCCCCTTGGCTCGACTTTCCGGGACTTCAGCAACGGCATCGGCTCCCGCGCCCACCTGATTGCCATGGAGGGGTCGTTCCCCCTGACCATCCCCTACATCTTCGCCTCGGGCAAGTACACCTTCATGGGATCGGGTACATGGCATGATGCCACCCTGACCACCTCGGGCACCTGCCTCTACATCGACGCCGCCCGGTGGAAGGCCCGCCTGTTCCCCGAGATGAACGCCCTGCAAAGCGAGAACTACATGCGCAAGAGCGGGTGGCAGGAAAGTTTCATCATCGAGGGTGGCCTTCGCATCGAAGGAGCACACCGCCTTGTGAAGAACAACCCCGCCATCAAATCCTACGGGGTGGCGGTGTACGACAGCGGGGAAGCCTCCCGCCTCGATGACATTTACGCCATGGGCTTCAACGACTACGGCTTCAAGTTCGTCAAGGGCACCCCCGGCAACCTGCGCAACCTGTCGAGTTTCGAGAACGGCATCGGTGGCTACCTCTTCGACAGCACCTCCCTCGCCACCATCGTGGGGGTGGGACTGAGCGGTGACGACAACGGGGAGACCCTCGTGGACTTCGTGGCCGGGGAAGCACCTGCGGGTGGTACCATCACCCTGATCAACCTCAAGAGCGAGACAGGCACCCGCATCGACAAGACCACCGGACTGCCCCGCGTACAGAGCGTAGCCCGTGTTCGGGGTGCTGCCAACGTGAAGATCCAAGGCATCTCTGCACAGGTCCATGCCGGACGCCGCCCCCATGCCTTCGACGTGGACTTCCGCCAACCCAGCGGAGTGCAGTACGAGTCGCAACTCAACGTGGAGAACTACCGCGAGTGCGGCAACGGCCCCGGAGCAGGGTACGACCAACTCCTGCGCAACCACAACAGCGAGTGGACCGGGTATGGCCTCAATCAGATCATCGACTTCAAAATCAACAAGGAGACGGTAATCGCCTCCTCCATCCTCCTGACCAAGCGGGCGGTCAGCACCACCCCTGTTGACCCGCCCCCTCCCCCTCCCCCTCCCCAGCCAACCCCAGCCCCCACAATCGACACCTTCACGGTATCCCCCACCTCGGTGGTGGACTCCGGTTCGGTGACCTTGGCGTGGACCACCACCAATGCCAACGGGGTAGTGATCACGGGAGGTAACGGGAACGTATCGAGCTGGCCAAACGGAAGCATCGTCCTTCAGGTGTCCACCACCACCACCTACACACTCACCGCAACAGGTCCTGGTGGACAGGCAACGGCTACCCGTACGGTAACCGTATGGACCACTCCTCCTCCACCCCCGCCCCCGCCGCCTACCACTACCTACACCACGGGGGTGATCGTGAACTCCAACGACCCACAGAGCGCAGCCATCGGAGCCCGCTACGTGGAGAAGTTCGGGGGGAAGATCGTGACGGTCAGCCTTCCCGGCTTTGGACCCGGAAACCAAAGCACCACCGTAGCGGCAGCCCAAGCGGCCCGCGCCAAAATCAACGCAGAACTTGGACCACAGCATACTAAACTGGCGGTGTGCATGAGCTTCCCCACTCGCGTGGAGGTAAGTGGGAACGGAACAAGCAGCCAGCATAAGCACGGGTCCATCCTCTATGCCTTGACGCATCAGTTCGATGCGAACACCAACATGAATGCGACGTGGACACCGGGGGCACGAACCGCTACATGGGTGAAGGACACAGCCATGACCGACCGCGCTGCCTTGGCCCACAAGAACGGACAGACCGGGACGGTGTACGCATGGAGCACCTTCGACGCCCAGCCATCCAACCCCCGAGGGGCAGCGGTGGCCAACTACTCCATCCCCTTGGTGCAGGGCACTCCCGCCCTTCCTGCGGGCATTTCCTACTCCTACTTTGACAACAGGCCAAACTGGCCCGCTGCGGGGCAGAGCGCACCGAACTTCGGTCAACTTTACAACCAAGTGTTCGTGCGCAACAAGGCTGACTTCTTGGGCTACTTCATCGGTTTGGGCGGCCCGGTCTACTACGTGGAAACCAACACCATCCGTAGGGGGGCCATCGGGTCGAACATCACCAGCTACGGGGGTAGAGTAGGTCAGAATTACGGGCAACAGGGCCTTGAAATGTTCATCGACCGAGGGTTGATGATGTTCGATGGCTCGGTGAGCGAGCCCGGATCCGCCGACAACCGCCGCTTCCTCGACCCCCGCATCGCGCTCCCCGCCCTCTACTCGGGCAAGACCTTGGCGGAAGTGTACCGGGAGGGGGTCATCTGGCCGGTGCGCAACCTGTGCGCGGGATGCCCCGATGCCGCCCCCTACGCCAAGTAGGGCCACCACATAGAACGACGAAGCCCCGGCCATTCAGTTGGTCGGGGCTTTCGTTTGGAGGCGGTCCTGCTCACTTCTTCTTCCCCACCTTTTTCGCCACTACCGTGTGGTCGGTGAAGGTGTACTTGCCCTCCGCCTTGTCGTAGGCTTCGTTGAGGGCGATGTTCAGCGCCAGCAAGCCCTTGAGGGCGTTCTGCTTGGTGTTGAAGCCGGTGATGGCGGTCCCCTTCTTCCCATTACCGTAGTGGATGTGAGCCACAAAGCCACGGCTGTTGCGCTTGATGTGGATGCCTGCGGGAACCTTGGTGGGCTTGCGCTTGGCGGTCTTCTTGGGGGCGGTCTTCATTGGTCTACTTCTGGTTTATGCGCTCCTCTCGGGCGCGGGTTAGCTTGCTTCGATGCACTCCATAGTCCCTGTCCTCGGTCACCTCCACGCCCTCCTTACCGCACACATCACAGGTGTCGATGTGGAAGGTGGCGATGTGACCATCAGGCATGACGCACCCGTATTTGAGGGCGCAGGAGTTGCAGACCCAGATGCTCATGGTTTGTACTTGCTGAAGTGCGTGTGGCTCAACTCCCTCGGCCCCGCAGATGTCTCCACCACCAAAGCCCACCCCTCGATGCACAACTTGTTCTGCTTCACTTCGATCACCATGGTGGGGTATGGGATGTTGTAGTGAAGGGGCTTGAACACGGTGGTCACCAAGTCCCCCTCGTTGAAGGCGGGGCGGGGCCACTCCTTCTCCCCGCTGACCTTCTTGGGCTTCTCCTCAACGGGGGTGACCCGCTGCTGCTTGTAGGGGTTGGCGGTCTTGGGGGACATTTGTACGTACAAAGTTACATCATCCAAAGTGCTTCGCCAAATAGGCGGCATCCCGAGCGTTGTGGTTGGTGCGTCCCTTGAAGTCGGGAAAGTCTTTCTTAAACTCCTCTGCGGTGGTCTTGCGCTTGATGGACTTCGAGGGGGCCTGCATCTTGCAGGGGATGCCATGGTGCTCCATGAACTCTTGCCAGCGAGTCATTTCGGCCCACACGCCACCAACTCCCTTGTCCCTTGCGGAGGATGACTGAAGGTGCTTGGGCAGGCGCATGGCCCGCGTGTCCTCGACTATCACAAGTAGGTCATCTTTGGCGGCAGCGAATACCGTGAGGACGCGCTGCTCCACCCGGATAGGGATGTCGCTCTCGCAAGATACGAGGTTGCCTTGGCTTACAAAGGCATAACCGGTGGACCTTCCAGGGTCTATGCCGATGACGAACTTGGGGCGACCTGAGAGGCGGCGTTGCATCATGGCGAGGTCGGAGGATGTGAACTTGCTCATCCCTCAACCCCGTTTGCCTCCCTTTGGAGGGTGTAGTACAACTCACAGACCGGCTCCCACTTCGAGAAGAACCTCAATTTGTTCGGCCCCTCGTGATGCCACGTATGATGACACGTATCGCACTTCAGCACGATGTTCGGTTTGAACAGTTTGTACTTGCGGTAGCCGCCCCTCGGAAGGAGGTGACTGAAGAACTCCGGCCTTGGCTCATCCCCAAGCGACACCCCACACACCTCGCACACACGGGAGCGTTCGTCCCATATCTCAAGGGCGATGAACCACCACCCAGGATTGGATGCCGCCCTCTTCTTCATCGGCTTGGGCTTGGCCTTGAAGGTGGACGCCCGCTGAATGAGACCCTCCCCCAAGAGTTTCTCTATGGGGGTGGCTCCCTTGGGGATGCGCCGAAGGTGCTTTTTGGCCACAGGGTTTGTGCTGATCCATTCGAGTTCCTTTTGGGTTGCCACCACCACAATAGCTCCCTTGGGGGTGCGCTCGGGCTTGCGGCCTCTGCGGAGGGGTGTCTTGCGGAGGGGTGTCTTGCGCTTGAGAGTCATGCTTTGAACTTATGTAGGTAGTATTCCTCTTGACTGTCGCTTTCTCCTTCGATGCAAGTAATGTACTTGCTATCACGAACATCCGCACCACTCCACGGGTCGTCAAGAGGAAGGATCAACCTGTCTCCATTGGGGGCTTTGAATGGCGCTTCTTGAGCCAAGTAGCTAATCTCTTTCCCGTCCACCTCCAAGGTCTGAAGGAACGCTTTGAACCGGCGCACCTCCTCCCAAATGAACTTACGTTCTTCAGGCTTCTCGTATCTGACTTCATTCTCCTTGCGGAATGTTCCGTCACCGTTACCAACGAGCAAGAATGCTCCGGAAACATAAAGCGAGTGGTCGTCTTCCACTCGGACACGCATCACCGTGTCGCCAGCCTTTACGTCATTCCCCTTCCAGTCTTTCATCGGGCAGGGCTTTATAGGCGGCGTCCAAAGCCTCGTTATGCTCGCGGTTCATCTCGTCGAGGCAATCGGCGATGGCGCGGAGAACCCATGCGTCGATCATGCCTGTGTTGCTTAGGCGATGAAGCCTCCACAGGGTGTCTGCATCATCTTGGATGAGCATGGCTATTTCCTTGCCGTTGGCTTCAGCGTATGCCCACCATGGGTTATCGTAAGACCTTCTTATGGTGATGTCTTTAGGCTTCATAGTTCGCTCGTGTCTATCCCCGCCGCATCGGCAAGGCGTTTGATGAAAACTCCCGTGTGTTCATCCCACTTCCATAGCGGGGAGTGCCAGCGTTTGACCACATCGAGAGCTGCGGCTTTGAGGGCGGTGTTCTGCTCTTCGATGGGTTGCTCTGGCGATATGCGCTCCGAAGGCTTGTCGTGCTCACTCATCGGTCAGGGCTATGTGGTATTCCGGTGTGTCGAACAGGTTGACCTTCCCCACCCATGTCTCCCCATCATCCCCCACGTAGTAGTAGGCGATGATGTCTCCCATGTCCTTCTCCTTCACCACCAAACCTGCATCCCTGAAGAGTTGGAGGTGGGCTCGGAAGGTGGACTCGTTCGTTCTCTGCCAATTCTTTTTCATGCGTTCTTGTTGATGATGTAGTTAGCTACCCTCCTCCCGTGTCCGGACGGGCGCTTACCTACGGTGTATACGCCGGTGTTCTTCAGCAGCCCCTTGCGGACGGCACTCATTATCATACCTCCGTAGGCGTTGACGTGATGGGGTGCGCCCAAGCGGTCCTCCACCCACGTGCGGAGTTCCTCTGCATTGGCTTCATCGGTGGGGTAGCGGGCGATGAGGGCGTGGGCATCTTCGAGCCACGTTTTCTCATTCTTGGTGACCGAGGCGATACCGGCATCGCGCAGGGCTTCGGCGGTTGGCTGGTCGAATAGGGTTGGGTTGCTCATTTGCTGTCGAGTTTCTTCTTGAGACTCTCAATGATTCTGTCTTTCCTGTCCTGCACCTTGGCGGACTTCTTCTCCTGCTCATCAAGCCACCGCCCATCCAGGTTGTCGTTCTTCACCACCTTGGAGGCATGGCTTTCGTGGGCCACCCCCATCACCTTCTCCTCGTGGCGGTCGAGCCACACCTTGACGGCGCTCCATGTGAGGGAGCCGTACACCTTGGCGTCCTTGTCGGTGTAGTTGATGCCATCGCGCAGGGCCATCATCACCGAGGCTACGGAGCGGTGCTTCATGTGCTCCATCACCATCCCCGAGATTAGGGCCAACACCTGCGGCTCGGTCTTTCCCCCGGTGAGCATGTCCACCTCAAGGAGCCATTCGGCGATGCGGTGCTCCACCATCCGAGGACCTTGGAGGCGAATGAACGAGCGCATGGTGAGTGCTCGGGGGTCAGTGGCTTGGTGTATCGTCGCCGCTTGCACCTGCGTACTTGCGAGCGATAACTTCATGCAGGCTTCGGCCTTTTTCACTAAAACGAGTTCCTGCTTTGGCGGGTTCGTCTGCAACGAACTCGTCCTCCCACTTTCGGCGCTTGAGGTATCTTTCTCCATCGAGGCGGTACTTTTTCTCAGGTGTTGAAGCTACGTAATCGGCCACCCTCATCATAGCGGCCTCGCGGTCTTTCTGTGAGAGCTTATCCCACTCCTTGCGGGAAAGCATCTTGCTTCCCTTGCGCTCGTAGGCGGGCCAGAAATCCTTCTCGAAGTCGGGCCAGATGTCGGGGGTGTGTGTCATCCTTTCACAAGTGTTAGTGGGTTCTTGGGTTTCGGTAGTCCCTTCCGCCAGAAGGCCAGAAGAACACCGTCCTTCACCTCGATGTCGTAGGGGGCACCACGGTCCACGTCAATGCCCATGCTGTCCTTGGTGTATCCCCGGCGCAGGAAGGTGGCCCCGAGGTAGAAGGGAGGCTGTTGGCTCATTCAACCCGCAGTTGTTCGGTGGGGTCATACTTGGGTTTGGGCTGCTTCTTCCTCCGAGCATCCAGCCTCTCCTTGGCCTGTTCCAGATTGGAAGTGCCAAGGACGATGCGCTCGATGTCGGTGGGGTACTTCCCATCCTCCACCCTGGACCCACGAAGGAGGCCCATGCTCTTGAAGTTCTTGCTCTTGTAAGCCACCCACTCCCCATGTTCCATGTGGAGGGCGTATCCCTTGTGTTCGTTCTTCATGTTCAGAGGTATTTCTTGATCCACGGACGCTTCTGAATGTCCTCCTGCGTGACCTTCTTCCAGAGTTCTTGGGAGTTCTTCTCCTTCCACACCAGCCCCCTGTCGGTACGCATGAGGCTGATCACTTGTCGCTTGCTCATCGTAGCTGCATCTTGATTTCGGAGGAACAGATGTGGCACTTGTCCTCCAGAGGAACGTCCATGAAGACGCACACGTCCTCGATCTTCTCGATGTGGGATGCCACCGCAGGACTCCTGTTGGAAAGGTAGGAACAGAACCTCGATCCCGCCCAATGCTTCTTAGGCACTGCGGGGAACGAAGGGGTGGATAGCTTGCGCTCCTCATCCTCGGGGATGGTCACTGTACCGGCGAACACCTGAAGGATGGTGGTGAACTTCGACCACCACAGGGGGCTGCCTATTTCGGGCTGCCACTCCTTCGGGGAGGTGTGACACTTGGAGCGGAAGGTGATGGTGTTCATGGTTGTTCGTTCAGCCAATGGTAAACAGTGATTTCCTCCCCCGTATCCCCGCTCCTCCAATTCCCCCTCTTGTCGATGTACCCATCGGTCACTACGCGGAACAACTGAAGGGCGGGGGCTTTGTCGGTGCGCCACTCCGAAGCAGGGGGCTTGGCGATGCGGCGGTACACTTCGGAGGCTCCCCATGCGAGGAGCATCACGAGGGAGACGGCCATCCACATCCTCATCTTGGTGCGGATGTCCTCGACCTCCTTGCGGTGGCGGCGGAGGGCTTCGTTGCGGGCGGCTCGGGCGGCTTCTTTGATGGAGTCGTTCATCGGTCGTCTCGGTCTTGTTCGTACCTGTCCTGTTCTCTCATCTCCCGGAGGCACCACTTGCATACTCCGGAGGTGTTGTAGGTGTCCTCCCCACACTCTTGGCACTGGTCGGGAGGGGTTAGGGGGCGTTCCATTTGGCTGGCGTTTGTTGGCGTTTGCTTTACGGGATGTTGCGTATATCCTATGTTAGGTGCCACCTGAAAGACGCTCGCCTGACCAGTCATATCCACGGGGAGGGCGAGCGAACATCACCCCATGAACTTCCTTGAACTCGAAAGGCGTCCCGTCTTCGGTTTCGCTGTTCGGCCCAGGGCAACCACAGCAGCCATCGAACTCCGCGCACTGCGGACACGGCTGGTCGGCATCTTCGCCAAACTCAAAAGAGAAGACCACTTGTTTCCAGTCGCGTTTCATTGCCCCAGGTTTGTGCCATCGCCTGCGCGATGCCGTTGTACGTTTTGCTCCGCTCCTTCCATCGGTCTGCCGAAGGCGCCAGCTTGTTCTGCCCGCTGTCGCATTGGTTTGCCCATCGCACGATTGTCCTATCGCGCTTGTCGATACCAACAACGCGGCCCGGTATCCACTTGGACCTGTCCTCATTGTTCAACTTGGGCAAGTTCTTCAGCCACAGGCACGTCTTCTTGCTCGCATCTTCTCCGAACTGCCAAGGCTGGATGATCTGGTCCGGCTTTCGTATGCGGCTGGAAATGATGCTCACCGGGTTTTCAATCGCTATGCGCGAGATCGGCGCATCCATCAGGGCGCGGACGAAAGCCAACGCATCCTCTGTCAGCTTCGGATCGCGCAAGCCGCGTGTGGTCCAGTGCATACCCGATACACTCAGGTATGTGCATGGCGGATGCGCGACCATCAAATCCCAGCCATTGGCCAAGACTTGGAGCACGTCACCTTGTAGGTGGTGCGGTGAACCGTCATCGGCGGGAAGAAGGTCGGCGCTCCAAGCCTCATGGCCTAATGCCCGGAATGCCTCCCGAACCGTTCCGCTACTCTCGCACGCTATCAGTACTTTCATGGGGTGATGTTTTGAAAAAGGCGGCACCTAACACACGCTTGCCGCAAGCCGCCAGAGCGCGGCCTGACGGCAAGCTCTGTACGTTACCCGCCATGTGAATACGCCTCGGCGATGTCTGACAGATACACGTTCTCCGCACCGTAAGCGCGACGAATGAAGTCGTCGAAGTCCTCGTTGACACCCTGCCTATATAGCACATCAGTGTTCGTCTCGTCGGCAATGTGCCACAAGCCACTATCCCGATATAGGCAGCGGTTCTGCGGCATGTCGTCGAGCATTTGGTCCAGCGATCCGAACCAGTCTGGTGATAGGATGTTTCTTGCCATTTGCCTTCAGCTTTTAAGAGTTAAGAACACGGCGGGTAACACAGAGCTATACGGCACGCAGAGCCGCGCCGCATAGCTCTGTCCGTTGTGTGCAATGCAAATGCGAGAACTCATCGGTTCATCAACCTTTCGTGCAAGACTGACCATGCAACGCGCACCACCGCTGGAACTTGTCCATTCCGGATGGCATCAGTTCTGTCCACTGATCGGGCCAGCCCATCAGCCATTCCTCGAATCTCGGACAATGCAGCTTCCCAATCTCTGTTCCACGGAACCTGTTGGAAGAACCGCCCCATTCGTCTATCCTTCCCGAAACATGATTCTTGCCGTGATTGCTTGTGCCGCTCGGGGTCGGTAGTTTGGCATTGCTCCGTGTCTGCGCATAGTATAAAGAGTCGTCCTCGTGCATGGTCTGCTCCCACGTCTGCTGCTTTGAACTCTCCCCATTCCGCATCGTACCCCAGCGCGGCCAAGTCTCCGAGAACAACGCCAAGTCCCCGTGAAGTGAGCATTGGGCTGTTCTCCACGAACACGAACCGGGGTCGTACCTCGCCAATGATCCGCGCCATGTGCGACCACATCCCGCTGCGCTCTCCGGTGATGCCTGCTCCCTTTCCGGCTGCGCTGATGTCTTGGCAAGGGAAGCCTCCAGATACCACGTCAACAATTCCGCGCCATGGTCTTCCGTCAAAGGTCTGAACGTCATCCCATATCGGGAAAGGCGGGAGAAAGCCTTCATTCTGTCGGGCGGCAAGTACAGCAGCGGGGTAAGGCTCCCATTCGACTGCACAGACGGTTTCCCATCCGAGCAGCTTTCCGCCAAGGATACCGCCTCCGGCCCCTGCGAAGAGCGCCAATTCTCGAAGAGCCTGTTGCTTATATGCCATGCCATTGGGGGAACGAAAGGTTGATGAACCGATGAAGAGAAAAGCACTGCACACAACTACGCATTGCCAAAAGGCTGTTGAATGCACAGCCCTTCGGCAAGCAATGTCCGTTGTGCGGCAGTCGAAAGACGGCGCTCGTAATATACCCGCCACCTCAGTTCCGAATGCAAGAACAGCACAGCTTTCGCAGTTACGCGGTTGCCATCGTCCCATGATAGATACTTCGTAATCGTACGGTTCTTGCCTCGCTCACATAGCAACGACCCGTCATCGTACACCTTGGTAACCTTCCACCTGCGGCCTTTGCCTTTGGTCATGTATCGCGTGTCACTCATTCGGCACGACATGGCCACGTAATCGACGCCTTCGTTTTCAGCCACGAAGACCAGCGCCTCGCCGACCTTCGGACTTGGGCAACCTGCCTGCCCGTAGTTGTATGGCACCAACTCCGTCCGGCTTGTGAACCACTCGCGGACGACCTGAAGAAAAGACCGCCGCATAACAGCAGGTTTGTCAATAGCCCCGCCGTGCTCCGGGAAAACGTTGTCAGTTGGTTGGTTGCTCATCGCGTTGAGGTGTGTTTGTGAAGCGTGGCCATCGTCAAGCCTGCGCCCCTTTAGGCGCCCAAATCCCTCCGCACTCCCGGAGTCACCTTCTCCACGGTATCGACCACGTACTTCACCGCGTGCTGACCGATGGAGGAGGACATCTTGGGGGCGGCTGCCTTCACCGCCTCCACGAACTCCTCCCACTTCTCTGCATCGCCCATCTTGGCTTGGCGCTCGGCCTCATCCCTCTCCTTGCGGGCAGCCTCTTCTTCGAGGCGCTTGCGGGCGGCGGCTTCGGCTTCGATGCGGAGTTGCTCTTGGCGGGCTGCTTCGCGGCGGGCGAGTTCGGCTTGGCCGCGCTGGATTAGAACATCAACATCATCCTCCCTCCAGTCAGCAAGGACATGGGGGTAAAAATCAGCCGCCTTATTTCCATTCTCCATCAGGCAGATGCGGTCGTGGTTATCCTCCCACCCGGCCTCCTTCAGGCGCTTCACCCGGTCGGCGATGAGGGCTTCGCGGGCTTCACGCTCTTGGGCCTCCTTCAGGGCGAGGTTGCGCTCTTCGACGGCCAATTTGGCGGCGAGGAGTTTGCTTTCCCATTCAGCATCGGAGAAGGCGTGAAGGTTGTCGGGAGGAAGTGACCACAAGCCGTTAATTCCGATGAACGGAAAGCCATTCTTCACGTATTCAACACACCCCAAGGCCATCAACTCGTTCCGGCGAGATGTGTTCATTGCCTCCCGCATCTTCTTCTCTCGCTCCTCTAACTCCTTCTGGCGGCGCTCAAGATCGGCCTGTGCTTCCAGCAGCTTCTCCCGCTCCTCTTCCTCTGCCAGCTTCTTGGCCTCCGCCTCCTCCTTGATGGCAAGCATGGAACGCTCAAGGGTCTTCCACACCTCGGCATCCTGAGTGATGAGTTGACTGCCGGTGATGCGGGTGGTGCCATTGACCCACTCGTGGAGGTCGGGAGCAAACCCGCACTGCATGGCGAATGTTCGGCGTTCCTGCTGACGGCGCTGTTCAGCCTCCTCGGCCTCCTTGCGCTTGCGGTCAATCTCGGCGAGGAAGGCCATCTTCTTCTCCTTCAGGGGGGCTTCGATGGCATCCACCGTGGAGGTGAACTCGTTCTCGTTGGAGGTGTAGCACTTATGCAGTTGGTGGGCGTACTTCTTCCCCGGCTCGATGGCCCCCTTGATGGTGGAGCGCATACGGACGCACTTGGTAATGACATTTTGCACTTGCGCCAAGGTATCCTCGTCGGTCACTTCGATGGTGGCAACTGCTTGGGCTTCTTCCTTGAGGGCGGAGAAGGAGGCTTCGGTGATGCCCGCGATTTCCAACTCTTGCTGGACTACGAGGCCGACCTCCTGGCGCAGTCTTCCCTGCGACATGGCTCCTTCGATGATGGGGTGGGTGGGCTCTTGGGTCATGGGTTCAGTCTTTGAATATGTTTTTTCCGGTGAAAAAATCAACCACCTTGCTGCCAACCCACAGCGGAATCAGAGCCAAAGCCGGTATGAGCAGTGCGGCAAATCCGATTGCCGCAACAACCCTGCGTTTGGCTGGCAATTCGAGCCACCCCCTGAGGCTGCCTACGTCTAATGCGTAGACCATGCAGCCTGACAGAATCGCTATTCCGACCATGGTAACTATCACATAGATTATAGTTGTCATGGGTTCATCGTTTGTCGTTTCCGTTCACCAGTCCGAAGAAGTCGAAGTGACCGATGATTTCGCAACCACTCAGCATGTCGTCACTCAACATCAAGTAATTGCTGTCTGTCGGGTCTGTCAGGTTTATACATCTCCACCTGTAAGCAACTCTATTGTCGAGGCCAGCATCTAATCGCGAGAGCGCCCAGACAATCAACGCTACCGTGTCTTCCTTGAGGCGCACAATGGACCCTATGCGGAGGCGGGGCTTGGGGGAGGCTCCGAGATCAAACCCAGGATACTTAGGGATGCCGAACGCTCCGCGCAACCAAGACTCCTCCATTCTGTCCGCAGCCTCATCAACGGTCATCTCGCTAACCGTTGCGCCATTGGCAATAGCCCTGCGGATGAACGCATCGTTGTAGTCGGACTTCTTGGGCTCATTCTTTTTGGCATCCTTGATTGGCGTCCATGCCCGCTTCTTCGGCGCCTCCTTCTTGGGGGCTGATTTCTTCTTGGTGCTCATGGGTTCAGTGGGTATTCTGAAAGTGTGCGTTCTGCTTCTCGTGGCGTCCATCGGCGATTTCCTGCTGCATGGCGGCGATGACTTGCTTACCAAGGTCTATTACGTGACGAACCTCCTCCCATTGGGCATCAGCTTCGGCCTCGTCCTTCTTGGCTTGTAGTACGTGGTCCATCGCCTCGGTCTGTGTCTCGTATTGGTTCATGGCGCGGGGCTTGCCAAGCGCCTGCCGGTCCTTCTCCATGGCCACGGTGATTTCGCGGTAGAAGGCGTACTTGCGGACGATGTTGCGGTGGAGTTTCTGCCCGTACGTGGACTTCACATGAGACGTGAGGCGGAAGAGGTACACGGAAAGTTCTCTTCGCATGTCGATGAGCGCGGGCAGGGGATGCGCCCCTCCGTGGTACGTATCCACGATGGAGCGGATGTGTTCGATGGTGAGGCGCAGGTCGGTGTTCATGGGAGTGGCAGGAAAAGGTAGACAAGAATGCAGGCTATGATGGACAGCACGAAAAATGCTATCACTCTTTTGGGGCCAAAAGAGTATATGGCACCTCGTATTGTGAGGTAGAAAAACACTGCCGCTAGAACCAATAAGGGTCCCATGGCCGCAGAAAAAAAAGCCTTCATCATCCCTTCGGGAATTTGACCGCCAAACTTGGCTTGTTCGGGACATACTTGGCGGGCTGGGTGAGTACCCCCGTTTCCTCGTCGAGCACCGGGCCACCCGCCTTGAACGCAAGCTGTGCTTGTTTCTCCAGGAGGGTGAGGTTGTCCTTGGCTTGCTTCCACCCATCCACCCCTGAGTAGTCGTACTTTCCTCCGGAATGGGCTGTCACCACCGCCCCCGCAACATTGCATTCCCTTCCGCCCCACCGATCTTGGAACTCATTCACTGCTTGCTCCTTGAGGGCTTCGAGGTATTGGGCGAGATCGTCGGCGTACTTCTTGAGTTCCACGTAGGTGGGGAGGGCATCGGCGTGGCCGGACTGCACCTTATCGAAAAGCTCCTTGTAGTTCATGTGCGGGGGTCGTATCAGAGGAATGGAACGTCATCGTCCTCGCCGAATGGCATGTCATCCACCCCGATGGGGGGAGCGCCATCACCGTACACCTCTTGCTGGTTCTCGATAGGGACCTTTCCGAGCGAATCAAACCCATCGTTAATTCCTGATGGCGCACCATTGAGGAACGCAACCTTGTCAATGGCGCGTTGGATGGGGCCGTCTTCAAGCCAGCGCAGCGTCTTTCCCTTGCGCCAAGCACCCTCATCGGCATCGTAGGTGAATGGAGGCGGCTGGTTCGGATCCAACTCAGCACCCGGTTCGCGCAGCCACTTGATCTTGTACTTCTTCATGATCTTCTGGCCGCCCTGCGATGGCACCAAGTGCTTGTTGGAGTACTTGGGCTCCCGCTCGTCGGGGATGGAGTAGGGGGAGAACCGAACGGGTTTGCTCCAGTCGATGTCGTCGCAACGCAAGGCGAAATCCAGCCAGTACTCGTTGACCTTGCCCGAGGAGGTGGTCTTATTGAGTTCGAGGCAGTACTCTCCGGAGGCGTCTCCAATGTAGATGGCCAACTTGCCATCGGGCTTCTCATCGAAACCGGGCTTGCGCTCGATCTTCGTCACCGTCCCTTCGATGAACAGGTATTCGGTTCGGTATACAGGGTTTCCGTCCTTGTCGAGGGCAGGGTCGTTCTCCTTCTTGAACACCTGCACCGCCCCTAAGTCACCTTGCTTGGCGCGGCGACCGATGACTGCGCGTGGGCGACCCTTCTCATCCGCGCCCATCCCAATGGTCAGGAACGTTGCGTTCCCTCCTGATGTAAATCCTCCTAATCCCATGTTGTTGCTGTTGTTTTGGTTACTGTTCTATTGAGCGATACACTTCCTCCTCCAGCCTGCGGGCCACCTCAATCACGGTGTCCACGTTACGGACATCCATGGTCATGTGAGCCACGAGGTTAGCAGCAGATGCGATGCAGGACTGACGGACGATGAAGCGATCCCTATCCGGTGCCTTGTACGCCTTCTCCGGAGCCTTCACTTCCACTGGCTCGGTCTTGCTCTCCACCACGGGGTTGCTCACCGGAGCCACCACCTCTGCGGGTGGGCGCATGGAGGGAGGTAGGGGGTACTCCACCTTGCTCACCTTGCTGCCGTCCTTGCGGGTCACATCACTGAGCATGTAGGCGATGGTCTCCCCCGCGATGGGAGGAAGGGTGGTGGCTGGAATGGACAGGATGCCCTTGTCCCCGTTCTCGAAGGCAAGGTCGTAGTACTTGGCCTTGTCGTTGCTGTACTCCTTGATGAGGGAGGCGGAGGTGATCTTGGATGTCTTGGGGGTGCTCATCGCTTCTTGGGTTTGGGTTCTTGGGGGAACAGCACCCCGTGGATGTACTTGTAGAGCGGGAGGCCAGCCTCCTTCGCCCGCCTCTTGATGGCGGCGTGCTCCTTGTCGCTGAAGTTGAGTGGGAATGTTACCATGTCACAAAAGTAGGTTACTTACTTAGTAAGTTCCAAATTGTACGTGGAATAGTTTTTAACAGGCGGGGGTTAGTCCTTGGTCATCGCCTCTCCCTGCTGTGACTTCCCCTCCTCGGCGTGCCACGTAACGGGAGCCATGGTCTTGTACTTGGGTACTTCCCCCTCCTTCACGAAGCTGTGGTCCTTCCACAAGATGCGGTTGTTGGGCATGGCGGCGATCTGCCCACTCCCATCCTGAAGAAGAAGAAGGTGGAAGCATTTGTTTTGCTGGGGGTCGAGGGAGAACCCATTGTCGGTGTGGTCCACCGTGAACCAGTAGGAGGCGGGGATGCGGTCCTTCCCCACGATGATCTCGCACCCCATCTCCCGAAGGTATTCGTACTTCACCGCGTGGAAGTCCCACCCCATGCAGTCCCACGCCTGAAGGGTGGAGAGTGGGTGTGGGTCACGGGTGGGCTTGGTGTGGCGGAGCATGTGGATGGGGATACGCGCCCACTGCGCCCCTGCTTCGGTGAGGATGGAGAAGTGCAAGCACCTGGATGGTACCGATGTGACCCCGAAGATCACGCAGGGGGTGAGTTCCTTGCTCTCGTTCAGGCCGAAGAGGATGCGCTCCTCAACGTAGCCGTAGATGTGGTGTAGGCAGGAGGTGTTCACTTGGAGGATGGTTTGCGTTCGTCAATGGTTGCGATGTTGGCCCACAACTCCCCAAGGGCATCAGCAACGCGCTCCCCTTGCTCGGTGGTAATGATGTCGTCGATGGTGAGGAGGCTAATCTCTTCGTCGATGTCGGTATTGTGGGATGGGGAGTGGATGTCATTGGTGGAAAGCCAGTAGTCGCACTGCTTCTTGACCAACTCGATCACCTGCTTCTGTCGTGGGGTGGGCTTGCTCATGGCTTTTTGGGTTTGATCCCCTTGGTGGCATACTTCCGCGCCTTCTTGGGGGCATTCTTGGACATCGGCATCACATCACACCCCAGCGCCACGTTCAGCTTGGCAATGAGGCGCAGGTCAACCTTCTCAGGCCCCAACTCAAAGAGGCGGTTAGCGATGCGTTGGGCCATTGCTCCGAGGTGCTTGTTGCTCTCGTGCTCAAGGTGCCACTCCCGCAGGGTGTTTACCTGTCGTTCGAGGATGGCGAGGCGTTCTTCCGTGGTCTTCTTCATGGGTCAGGGGTGGTTACTGCACAGGCACCGAGGGTAGCGACACTCGGTGGTGGGGGCAGGTGGTTACTTGCGATTGAAGTCGGCGGGGTTCTCGCCCCAAATTTTCGTCTGCCACTTACGAACGGGGTTTCGTGGCTTCTTTTCGTTCAACCAGTCGAATGCCCTGTTGAGGTCCGTGATGGTGGGGGCGGTCTTGAAGTTCAGGGGTAGCTTGCTGCGGCATACCCGCGCTTGAACCCACTCAATAGCGGTTGTGTTGTCGCAGTAAACAGGAGTGGTGCTGTCGCCATTCTCATGAAGATACCGCAGGGCTGCGATAACCCCAAGTGTTTCACCGATGGGGCCGGTGGATTGTTCTTGGACATGGCTGCTACGAACAAACTCACCTGTCGCAAGGTTGCGCACCTGCCACTCGACCTTGCCGTGGAAATACCCATCACGCTGCTTCGACTTAGAATCGCCCCGACAACTCGCATCACTTACCAAGCCAAAGGAGGGGTAAGTCGGGTGTCGTTGTGGAGTCGTCTCATCCCCACACATACCGAACATGGAAATGCCCAGACCACCGTGAGGAGCAGGAGGAGCATACGGTCGCGCCACGCGGGCTGAAATAGAAGTACGCTTTCGTGGACTGTGTTTACTTGCCATACGGAAGGAGTAGTTTGTAGCACGAGGCTTGGTTGAAGTAGTATCCATTACTGCCGGATGAGAACCTTCCGCGACACTCCATCTCAAGGGCCTCCATGTGCTCAGGAAGACCAGTTGACACCTTGGCTGGCACTTTCCACCTTCGGTCCTCTTGGTCGATCCACCCTTTTTGCTTCACGCGCTTCTTCCACGCAAAGAGGGCGACCCTTCCAAGTCCGGTGTGTCTCATCAGTTTCTCGGTGTTCATTGGAGCGTAGCCGTCCTGCACCCTTTTCACGGTTCGTCCCCTCTCCTCTCCGAGGAGTGGGGTTGCTGAAATCATCGTCGGGTCGTAGTAAGCCTTCTCCTTTTCTTCCAACAGCTTGATGCGATTGGCCCTGATGCGCCCCTTGCGTTCTTTGGGGAGGATAGCCCCGGCCACCTGCCGATGCCCCATCTCCACCAGTTTCAGCAAGGCCATATCAATCACCTCGCGCTCTGTGTTCTTCCTTGTGATGAGCAGGTGAGCGCGGTGCCTGACACCGGACACCTGCTCTCTGTCAGCGAGCCTCCAATTCCCACACTCCTGCTTCACGGCCAGCCCGTTCTTCACCAAGGTGTTCATGGCCTTGAAGAACTTGGACCTACCCCAGCCGAAGCGTTCGCGGACATTGCACTCTTCCCATGGATACACCGCTCCGTTGATGCAGCGGATACCAACATAGGCGTAGAGCGCAATGACCTTGGCACCGTACTTCTCGATGGCTTGTTCGGAAACAAGCACCGGGGTATCGGTGATGCGCTTGCGTTTGATATGTGAAGTACGCTCCAAAGAAAGAGAAAGCCCCCTTCGTCTACTCGGTTGTGTGTCGGCACAACTTTTTGACTTGGGGGGCGTGTACTCTTCTTCGTTACGCTACCCGACAGTAGCGACCACCCGAAAGCAGCGGCCCCAAAGGTAAGCACAGGGATTTCATACGTGCAAGTCATGGGGCAACTTTTTTCTTCAGTCGAAGTTCTTGCCTTCGATGTTTCGGAGTATGGCCTTGGTGGATGGGTTGGCCTGCTTGTGCGTCTCTGCCTCGATCAGAACCCGAACGCGGTCATGCTCCAGCTTTGCGGCTGTGTTCATCCTTGCGCCCAGATTAGACATCTCTCTTGCCTCGGCCACTTTCATCTCTCCAGCAGCGAGTTTCTCCATGCTCTGCATCAGCAGGTGGTAAAGGTGCTTTTGGTTTGTCGGTTCCATTGTATGTACTGTTCTTCTTGTTGTCGCCACGTTCGTTGTTTGTCAAAAGCCAAAACCCGCAGCAGTTCAGTCATGGCTTCTGTTGTCTTGAAAACTTCTCTTGCCCTTGAGACGGGGTTATCAGTAGGTGCTCTTCCTATGCTGACCAACAGCACGCCGCAATACTCCTTGTACTGCCCTTCGTTACTAAACCTTCCATCGCAAAGGAGTTCTATGAAACGGTGTGCCGGCATGGCGTTGACTATGGTGTTGTTGTACCCGTATGAAATCACCCGCTCCTTGAACAGGGATATTGACCGCCCCTTTTCATGAAGGTCAAGATCACATTTCTCTCCGAGCGCCTTCGCCATGGTGTTCCCAGCCATGATGTAGATTTCATGATGAGTCTGTGCGTACATGAATGCTTGGTTGAGGGTTGATGCACACGACCACAGCTTCATATCAAGGCCATTGATCCTTAGTGTAATGCTGTCAATGCTAAAGCATCCATCGTAGTCCCTTGCGGACATCAGAGGCCAAGCTGGTTTCTTCGCACAAGGAAGCGACCCATCTGGAATATCACCGCAAGTTTCATCGTAAACTGGCGCCCCGAACTTCTTATGCCCGGTGGACATGAAGTTGTATCCTGACAGGTGAACTATCATGGGATTGTGATTGTGCGGTGTTTGCGACAGCGATTGCAGCGGCATCCTCACAACTCGCGCAGCGAGGTGAGAGATACAGCGGAAAGCGCGGTGGACCGGAACGTAGTTCCGGGACGGTCGCCCTCCTTCTTCTCTTCATCTTGGTTTCCTACAAGCCAGCAGGGAGAGGAGTGAGGGTCGAACATTCCTTCAGCATATCGGTGGGTGGGATAGGGCTGCTTACCCCTTTTGCGTGGTCCTTTCATGGGAGGGGAGGTAAGGGCTTGGACCTGTCCCGCAGGTGTGCATCCACCGCATCCCAGAAGGCATGACCCTCGGGGGTCAGGGTCCACACAAAGGACGCAGCAAGGGCATGGGAGGTAGTTTCCGCGTACCTGCTCGTGTAGTCCGGGTCATACCCCTCGACTTGGGCGTTGGCAATGGCTCGCTCCCGATAGCCATCGGGGAGTTCGGAGAGAAGTTGCTTGGCGGTCTTCATGGGGGCGGGAGCTTCTTCAATGACCTTCACGGTGTCCCACTCAACAACAGGGAAGCCATTCCTTCCTTCCACCCGTATATTCATCGTGCCGTTCATGTAGACGCGATTCACGATACCCTCGATAGTGTTGCCACCCCATCGGGCTGAAACCCTATCGCCCTCTTTGGCGGGCGGCTTGCTACCCGTCTCTTTGATCCACTCCTCGGTCATGCGGGACAGAACCGCTCGAATATCGTGCTCTGCGCTGTCGAGGGTTGATACCATGTCGGCATTGGGGTCCCAATAACAATCATCCTCAAGAGTCTTGGCGAGGTTATACCCATCCTTGCGCCACGATCGGTCAAGTGCTTTCTTGAGGTCAGCAATCACCTCTTCGGGGTCGTCCCCAAGCTCATTATTGGCATAGCGCATGAGTTCCTTGGCGAGCGATTCGGCTACCTCTTGGTAGGCGTCTTCTTCTTTGGGCCGTGGTCGTATTGTGGTCATGTGGTTGGTTGTAGGGGTTTGCGAAAGCGATCCGAAGAGCGGCTACGCAGTAGCCGGTGCGTAGCACTAGAGCGAAGCGTACCCCGTAGAAGCGCGGTGACACGCGCCTTAGCGCGGGGCATTCGCCCAACAACCTGCTCATCATCACACGGGAACCTCTCCCTGACTTGATGAGGTAGACGGCCCTTGGAATAGGCAAGGGCGAACTCCCTCCTTTGCTGCTCTTCCATCTCTCCGTAGCTACGCTCGTAGTCGGACATCAGGAGGTGGAGGTCACTGCTTCTGCTCATTGTTCACTTAAGGTTTGAAGGAGGCGAACAGCCCCCGTAGTTGATCCTTCACCCACTGCTGCCTTTCCCTGCGCACCTCTGCTTGTAGTTCCTTGATACGCTGGGTTGCCTTGGCGATGCCCACAAGGTCATGATATTGGAGGGCGTAGTCCAGGTCGAACTCCGCCTCGATCAGTTGTCTCTGTGCGCTCATGGTTTGGGGTGTTCAGGATTTGCGTACGGTAAGTTGTTCTCCATCCTTGGTGACAGTGCGGAACGTGCGGTCATGCCCACGCCGTAGGCAGTACTCCCTTGCGATGCGGGAGTACGTCCCTCCTTGTGGGGTGGGGTACCCCTGCCCTACCTCCAAGTCCGTCCAGTCGTAACGGGTGTATGGGCGCATCTTGGAGAGGTCAACTTCTTGCTTCTTCATGCTTGCTCTTGAGTTTCACGTACGTTTCAACGATGTATTCAGTCACGGTCCTCCTCGTCCCGGTTACTCCGGTGAACGACTTGGTGGCGCTCCTTGCCACCACCTCCACCATGTCCCCTTCACAGAGGCGGCTCATCTTGGCGGCCATCCCTCCCCACGCAGCGCAGCTATGCCACGTCTGCTTCCCTTCCCGGTCCATCTCCACGAGGGCAAAGCGCATCACCGGCCTTCCTGGGGAGAGTTCCTTCACTTGCGGGGACATGATCTTCCCCTGTGCGCGTAGCCTCATTGTGCAGAGATTACGCAGTTCAGGTGATCGTAGATGGCGGTGTCCATCAGGTCCACATCCACGTAGCCCTTGCTGAAGTAAAGGCGGACTTTGGATGGGGCTTCGGTGAGCAGGCGGCTCCCATCCTCAATCATCAGGAAATGGGATGGGTTTGAGCATTTAATTTCCCCGATGTGGGTGTACTCTTCGGTAGCTCCATCGCCCCAAAGGAAAATGGCTTTGCTGGTGGAGGACACGCACCCCAGCCTGTCCGATGGGATGATGGCAATAGAGAGGGTGCGAATGGTGCCTTCCTTATCGGAGACACTTCCCGCCGACACGTATACGCTGCCCTCGATGTTGGGTTTGGATGTGGTCTTGGTGAGTTTGGTGGCAACGATCTTGCTCCCGGTGAAGGGATCGACCTCGTTCTTGGAGTAGACACATTGCCCGTAGCTGTGGGCGGAAACAAGGAGGGCAAAGAGGGTCAGTGACTTCTTCATGGTGTGTGTGTGTGTGTGTTTGCAAATGTACGTACAAAATGTTCAACCTTTCCACTTTTCCCTTTCCGCATACTGCATCTTCTTTCCGTTGACGAGTACGTGGTGGGTAATCCACTCGGCGGGGGAAAGTGCGATGTCGGGGTAGGCGGTTGTCACCTTGATGGGTCGCCTCTGCGGCTGGAAGCAGGGAGGGCGGATGGCTGAGGGGCGGCGGTTGAGTTCGTAGGTCATAGGCGTATGGGTTTCTTCTTGAGGATGCGGAGCCGATACCCGACCTCCTCCAGTTCGGCGGCGAGGTCTTCGTATTCGTAATCGAGGGCGGGGCGGGACGTTGCAACTACCCATTGGTAGTCCGCTGCCCCGTGCTGGCCGATTTTTTGGTAGCTACCCACCATTCCACCGGGCTGGTATTGCTCAGGGAAGAGGGCGATCACGCTTTCGTCCTCGTTGAGCACCCGGAAGATCACGATGGTTTCCTCGCTGTCTTGTGGGGAGGCGGTGTGGAAATGTTCGGAGAGGGTCATTCTCTGTTAATGATGTAGTTGATGATGTTGTCGATGGTCTTGTATTCGGGGCTGCTGTACCCGTAGTGTTCCGAGGCATACGCAAGGGCCGGGCGTAGGCAGTCGATGTAGTGGTTGGTGTGGCCTTCGTACCCGCTTTCGATGCTGTCCAGCAGGTCGCGTTCCTGCTTGGTGGCGGCATCCTCCACGGCGTCCTGCAAATTGGCTTCAAGGGTTCCGGTGATACGGTCGTGGAAACTGCGGTCCACTGCCCATTCGATGTCCACTACTTCGACCCGCTCCTCCCCGTCATTCCAGAGGTACTCGGTTTGCTCGTAGTCCATCTCTCGGATCATTTCGAGGACGGCTTCCGGCCCGTCTTCGTCAAATGCTCGCTGAAGGTCACGCTGTGCATCGCAGGGGTTAAGGTTCTCAAGCCATGCGGCAACGGCTTCTTTGAGGGTTGGGTAGGGGACGGCTTCGATGCCGTCAGTGGTGGAAATCACAATGTAGAGGGTCATGGCTGTTCAGGCTTTGAGGGCTTCGTTGGCAATTTCGGCGATGCTTTGGAGCGCGTACTCATCCGTATACGGTTGCCCGTCCCGGCTTGTGGCGTAGGCGTGGATGTCAAGGAGCGCCTGTTCCATCTTGGGCGGGGTATCGAGGTCTACTTTTTCAACGCTTTCCTCCCATGTTTCAACTTCTGCCTCAGTATCCTGAGTGAACTTGCCTATCCCGGCCAAGTATTCGGCTCCGGCGGCAAGGTTCTCCTTCAGTTCGTCGATACTTGCCCCGTTGAGAGTGTATTCGACCGTGATGGTCAGCTTCAGTGTCGTGGTCTTCATGGCTTCTGAGTTTCAGGTTTGGGGTGTCCTTCGGGGTATACATGTAGGCGGACCTTGGTGCCGCACGGGTGCATGTAGATCACCTTGGCCCACCTTCCAGGGTGCTTGGACTTGGGGCCGCACTTTACGATGGTTCCGGGGGTCATGGGGTGGTGGGGTTACAGGCTTACGTATGAAACTCCTTCCTTGGCGCACAGGCCCACAAGTTCAGAAAGCCCTTGGGCTGCTTTCCGCAGTTCAGCAAGCCGCTCTTCATCCATGCCGCTCCGCACTTGCTGCTCGATTTCCTCGTTGCATTCTTCAAGCAGTCCATCAGGGTCGAACAGGTTGTATTCAAATGCAGCCCCGTCCAAGTAGGTGTAGGACGGCTCTTTGCCGGATGCGTAGTCGTATGCGGCTTGCGGCATGTCCACCACGGCGGCAAACCTGATGCGGGCGTCGGAAATTCTCATGGTTTCAAGGGTTCAGGGGTTGTTGTTGGCTCCCCGGCGCGGTGCCACTCGCGCTAACGCTCAAGGCGGGGCCGGGGAGGGGTTACTTAGACCTTTTGGAAAGGATGTCCTTCTTGTGTGCGCGGTGCTTTGCCATGGCTTCGGTGTTCTTTGAGGTCGCATAGTACCTGACCGACCCGCCGCGAGCCCTTCGATCTTCAAGGTTTTTTAGGTGGCGCTCCGGGTATGCGATGAACTGTATGCGTCTCTTGTCAACCTTGAAGATGCGGGCAAGCTCTCGGATACCGAAGCCTTCGGCGTGGTGCATTTGATAGATGCGCTCCCGCTGGCATGGCAGCAACTTCACGCGCCGGTCAAGGAACGGGCTGCCCACGGTGATGTTGTCAACAAGTGCTGGCATCGGTTGTTGTTTCGGCGAAGGGCGGCAGCCCTGAAATCGCGGTCAAGGGGTGAAAAAAGAAAGAAAGGCGTTTGCGTTCCCTACGGGTTGAGGGTTGCGAGCAGGGCGTGGGCTTCATCCATCCATTCGCCCACAAAATGACCGTCATCGTCTGCGTACTGCGGCTGTACTTCGGCCCATTCCTTCGCCCTGCGGGTGGCCTTCAGCAGCCCATTCAGGGTGTTCACCAGTTCAGGGAAGGCGTTGTACCTGCGTACCAATTCGGCGGCGGCATGTTCATCCAAGACCTCAGCCACCTCGGCTCCTGTGCTGTGCGCTACCTCGGCTTCCGTAGATAGTCGAAGGGATGTACAGGGTTGCCCTTCAGCATTCCAGTCAGTAGTTAGTATCAGTTTCCTCGTGTCCATGTCTCTGTGTGTTGTTGGGGTCAGGGGATAGCCTCGAACATAGGCGCTGTGCCTGTTGCGAGGACTTGCTTCTTGCGCTGGTCGAACACTTCGATGGAGCAAAGCAGCCAATGGGCGGTTCCAAGGTGGGCGTTCGCTTGTCCAGGTAGCAAGGAAGCGTTGAACTTCTGCCTCCATGCTTCGATGTTGTCCGGGGTTGGTTTACCGTGAACGGTGGTGACCCACTGCCCAAGGTACTTGCCCTGCTTGGTGCGGATGATGCGGGGAATGAGCTGGTCTTTCATGGGGTGCGTGTTGTGTGTGGCTGCAAAGGTAATGCAATTTTCCAAAGTTCCAACTACTTTGTGACGAACGGTTAGGCGTTAGCCCTGCACCACGTCCGTACCTGCGACCACGAAAGGCCGCTCTCCTGTTTGGCTTTCAGCACGGGTTCCGGGGCCGGGTGGTACTGTTGCTCCCTCCACCACGTCAACAGGACGTAGGACCAAGGTTCCAACTTGGCGGCATAGAGGGCGGAAAGGCGCTGTGCCCTTTCGCGGTCCTTGGCATCTTCGCGGGCGATCATTTCCATCGCCTCGTTCACCCATGCCTCCCGTACGGGTTGCAGCTTGCGCCAGGATGCACGTTCGGGGGCGATCCACTGCCCCGTCAGGCCACCACGGGGCGCATCGTTGCCCGTTGTGTACTTCACCCGCAAGGCATCCAAGATCGAGCGGACGCGGGCGCTGTGATCGTCGTTGGCGGTGCGCTTGCCCCGCCCGGTCAGGCGGCAGGGTCGGATAGGTTGTCCGGTGCGGATCCAGTCCTGTATCATTTGCAGGGCAACGGTTCCCTGGTGGGGCTTGGTGCGGGTGGCGTAGGTGGTGGCGTTCATTGGGTTGGGGGTGTTGTTGCCCCCTTACGGGGCGGGGTTAGGTCCGGGGCGAACTTCGATGTTCGCGGCCACAAGGTGCGGCCCTGCCATTTGCCCGGATCGTTGGGAATTTCAGGCCGGGGTAACGGTGGCGGCATGTTTCAGCCATACCGACCAAGCCTGGCGCTCGGTAAGGCGGAACAGGTAGGCGAGGGTGTCAATGGCTACTTTCTCGCATTCGGGGCAGTCTGCCCCGCCAGATCGCCGGAGAGACGCTATCGCGTCTGCGATGGCCTCGGATACGGTCAAACGACCGTTCGTGGCTGTGAGGGCCGGGAAAGTGGGTCGCGGGGTGTTTGCTTGCGTGTTCATGGTGGGTTGTGTGTTTGAGGGGTCTTAGTAGTTCGGCTCGATGCGGGGTAATACCCGGCGAAAGTCATTGCAG
>Ga0105098_10000032_pt1 | contig 39540 bp, 59 predicted proteins | sample PPLLak21cMay2015_FD_79137 | JGI IMG/M metagenome (GOLD analysis project Ga0105098, IMG submission 79137) | Freshwater sediment microbial communities from Prairie Pothole Lake near Jamestown, North Dakota, USA - PPLs Lake P7 Core (1) Depth... | ecosystem: Environmental > Aquatic > Freshwater >... | reverse complement strand
GGATGGTGCTTGGGTTGTCGTTGACGGTTCTACTGTTGTCGTTGTTGTTTGAACCTGCTCGGCGTACCAAGACAGAGAATCAAAAAGCCACAGGTCAGAGTCAGCCGGAATAGAAAACCCGGTGATATATCTACCCTCAGGTGCAACAACTTGAACTGTTGCCACGCAACATGTCCCGTCTATTTCTGCGGTGCTGGTGGTCTCATCGTCGTAAGTGACGGTCAGTTCGGTGGTTCCGTTTTTGGCTCCTGCTGTGAACTGGAATCCTTGTACATAAACATCTGACGGAAAATCAAAAACTGTTCCATCAGTTGTATTGAACAAACAAAGAGACGGTCCGCTTGTACCGTACATTCCTGAGTACTCGTTACAATACCGCGCACCTGGGGCGAGGGAAATCGACAGGTGTTCTGCGGTTCCATTGTCGAATGATTCTACAAATGTTTCAGCGTTGCCGGGGGTTGCGTATGCAAGTATCGCCGCCGGAGCGAAAACTATGAGGCGTAAAAACCGCAACTCAGAACGTCACCGTTCCGGTACCAGCAGTAAACGTAAACACTTTGTACCCACCGCTTGTCGTTTTGGCGTAGGTCAAACCAACATCAATGGAGAAAGGGTCGTCAAATGTGTCGGTGTAACGCATGATTACCACGCCAGTGCCACCAGCGCCGCCAACGCCGAACGCACCGCCGCCACCACCACCGCCAGTGTTAACGGTACCGGCACTCCCAACAGACGTACCGCCGTTACCTCCGCCCCCAGCCCCACCAGTGCCAGGAGCCGTCTGGCTGCTACCTCCTCCGCCGCCACCGTAAGTTACGGACGTACCAGAAATACTTGATGCGTTACCAGCAACACCATTGGCTCCGACAGTGCCACCGTTGCCACCATTACCACCACCAACAGTGCTACGCCCACCGCCTACACCGCCAGAACTGAACTGGGGCTGTTGACTAGAAGTACCCTGACTACCGCCGTTACCAGTTTCACCGAAGAACGTCGAATTAGCACCAGCCCCGCCAACAGTCACCGTCCCAGAAACAGGATTAGTTAAAGTCCCAGAAGCCAAACCACCACCACCGCCACCCGTACCGAACTCATTGTTCGTCCAGTTACCCCCAGTGCCGTTAGCGCCACCACCAACAGCAATGTATTCAACGGAAGATGGGGTGTTGCGAGCCGCCGGTGACCCGATGATTTGCATTACGCCACCGTGTTGCCGACCAGCACCCACTCATCGGTGCCAATCTTCACAAGAGTGGCGAGAGCGTACTGACCGTTCAACTTCACGCGAGTGCCCTGTGCCCTCAAGGTCACACCAGAACCAGCCGCAACCGTCACCTGACCTGCACCCAACTGCAACAAGTTCACTTGGTCACCAATCTCAAAAGCAACCGACGACTCGGGGGGCACGGTCAACGTAATAGGGGAAGCGTTGTTCAGAGTCAAAACTTTGTGCGCGTCAGCCAACACCAACGTGTAAGTAGTACCAGTCTGAGCGTTTAATGAGAGGCTGTCGTACTCAGCGGAACCGATAACACGGTCAGCCAACTTTGCTTGAGTCACGGCGTTATCTGCAATCTTTGACGTGGTCACGTTCGCATCAAGAATCTTTGCGGTAGTCACAGCGTCAGACGCAATACCGGACGCATTAACCTGCGCCCACTTCACACCATTCGTCTGACCAGAATCAGCAACCAACAAATAATCGTTAGTACCAGCGGCAAGACGGTTCAAAGCAGAACCATCCGTCACCAACAAGTCACCCTTAGTGGTCAACGTCGAAGCAACCTTGTTCGCCTGGTCCGCATCGATAGCGGTGAACACCGGGTAGCAATTGGCTCCCGCGTTGTGGGCAGAAGCAATCGTCCCATCTGCACCACGGGTCACCGATGACAGGGAACCCGTCGAACGGGTAATGACCAGAATCTTTTCTTCGGTTGCCAAACCTGGGTCAATGACCATGAAGAACGGCCCGTTGGCGGTCGAAGGCCAGTTAGTCGTGTCCCCAGTGAGGGACATTGAGGTGTCGCCGGATGCGACGTTGTTGGTCAGGGTGCAGGCAGGGGCCGCGCCAGCGTAAGACCTCCGTGTTGCGTATGCCATTTACTCTCCTAGTCCTGAACCGAACGCATTGTAACAGTACAAGTGCCTTCAAGGTCCCACTCGTACTCCAAGCCGTCAATGGCCTGGAATTGTAGGTCTTCCAAGATTACCGAATACGACTCCGTGTTTTCCTGGTATGTGATAACCCGAGGGTTGGTAACCAGGTCGCGAAGAAGATTAAGTTCGTAGTTGACATCCATCTCGTATTCGGAGCCGCGCACCACAAGGCGTTTGTGCATCAATATTGGGACACGGAAAATTTGGGAGCGGGCAGGGGTGGCGTAAGCGCGTGACATCCAACGGGTAAGAGTCGGCCCTGCTGTGGCGGATGCACGCTCCAACTCCAGTTTGAACTTTGCTTCAATGAATTTGGTTTGTGGTCCGGTGGCCACATGTTCGGTGGTGCCCTGTGTGACGTGAGGATTCAAGGCAACGTATTCGCCGTTGTCCAAACTGACATGGGGGGTGATTTCCCCAGTCAAAGGAACGGAACGGGTATCGAACTTGGCGACGAACTTGCGGTCAGGGATACCCCAACGGTAAATGCCCGTAACGATTTCGCCGACAGAAACAAGATTGTCTGAGTCTTCGGCAACCACACCGACACCAGCCACAGAGAACAGGCGCTTGCCGTTCATGGTGACGCATTTCAACACGTTCGCTGTTGATTCGTACATCAAATCTGATGCGTATGCGGGGGTGTTCGCGGCGGTAGGTGTACCAAGGTCGAGACGCCCCAGGCCGCTTGATGTGCCGTCGTAGTTGGACATCCCGTACCAAACGTATCGGTCTTCAGCGGTGAACGAACGCACTGGGTTCGGGGTGGGGATGATTACACCCGCAACAAGGTTGCTGTTCGTATCAGTGGTCGCATAGCGGACACCTTTGTTGGTGCCGATAAGGACGCCGCCAAGGTACCCGTAAATGCTGAAGACGATTTCGCCAAGCGGAAGTTCGAGAGCGACAACAGGGACGTCAAGCGTGCCGTCTGTTTTGATGGTGATTTTGTAGATGAGGCTGGTGTTGTTGGCGTGGCCCGCGGCATAAATAGCGTTCTGCCCTGAAGCGAATCCAGTGAACAGGAACGAAGTGTTCGGGTGGGCAAAAAACGGAGAGTGGCTGCCGCCAGCGGATGTGGGTAGGTGGATGTGGTTGTCATGTCCGGCAACCAACCGGCCTTTGACGTATTCCATCACCGTGTAGTCGTAGGCCGTGGAGCCGCTTGACGGGTAATATTGGGCTACCGACGCGCCACCGATGGCGGTCGAATAGATGGCGTTTCCTTCATACGCAACAAACACTGTGGTGCCATCAGTTGCCAAAGACAACACATCGCTCGTAGCCGGAGCACCAGTAGTGACCGAAGTCCAGGACGGGCTAGAAGCAAAAGGGTCGGTGGTGTACTTGAGTGTCTCCCCGTCGCCGACATACAGGTGGGTGCCCGCCACCGCCATAGGAATAATTGTCCCAGCGGAAGACAATGACAACTCGGTGGCATTAAGCAAAGACAGTTCACCTTTACGCCACGGATTTATGCCTTTGGAGGACAAAAATCTGTAGTCCTGGGCTTCGGCGGTGTCCGCATATTTCTGGCCTGCACCGAAATGCCACGACACTTCACCTCGACGCCACAACCCCTGCGGGTTAATAGCGGCTTCACCAGGGGCGGTGGACTGGTCTACCGAATCGCGGACACGGGCTTCAAAGCCGCGGGCAAACTGTCCAGAACGCTGGTCCAACAGGTAAGGGCGTCCGTTGATGGCAACAGGGAAAATGTCTGGCACCAACTGGGTGGCGGCCCCACCTGTAAAGAAAGGCGGCGCAGGGTAGAACGGGTCGGTGAACCGCATCAACGTGGTCACGGCTAGTCCTTAGTCAAGAACGTGGGGTATGACCTCTTGAGTTTCGCGGCTTCAGAAATGATGCGGTCACGGCGCATACGCAACAGGTTCGTGATAGACCCGGCGATAGCGCCTGCACCGACTTCTTCTGCTCGACGAGTGTCGCCTTGGGATTCGGTGAAGTTCCGTTTAATTTCGCGTGGCCCCATCAACCGAATCTGGCAACCCAAAATCAGCAGGTCAACAACAGAGTCCTGCACGCCGGAAGCGGTCAACAGGTTCGTCGACTCGCCAGATGCGGCAGTGTACGGCGCCTTGTAAACGATACGGAGACGACCGGGGAACACACCCTGGTCAAATCGTAAAGCCAACCCGGAAGGGAAGTCATCGGTAGGGACGTTGCGAACCAGTCGCACCTTGCGTGCCACCGGATAGTCGTCCGTCAGATAACGCACCGACACCGAAAGCAGGTCGATGACGTTGGTAACACCGGTGAAGTCAATCATCGTGTCCGAACCGTTGTAGTCGATGTCCACGGTCTTCACTTGGAACAGGCCGTTAACGGGGGATGACAGGTCGGATAGTTCGTCGTTGATGGCTTCAAGTATTTGGGCGCGAGGGAACCGCGGCTGAAGTTTGATGAGTGCGCCAGCGGTGTGGCTTGCTGGGGTGGTGCCCGCATATCCGCGCTCAACCGTCAGTGTTTTGGTGCCGTTGTCTGCTTCCCAAATGTAGAAAAGTTCCGAGTCAATCTCAAACGTCTGACCTTGGCGCAACCCTTCGAGGGCGTAGGTGGTGACGACCGAGGTGTCGTCGGAGTCGATGGATGTTTGCAGTTTGTTGCGTGGCTCAACCGTTCCCGATAGCAGTTGGCGCAACGTCCTGTCGATGACGGTTGCGGCGGTAGTCATGGTCGGCTGATTCTACCAAGCCTTACAAGACCAATAGCGGGCTTTGGTCTTGGGTCCGGGATTGTCGCAGTTGTGTCGGGCACGGAAGTTTGCGCGCCGCCCAGGTTGTTCTTTTTTGATGGTCATGTTGGGGTCGCCAAACATGACACGTTTCACCTGTTCGCCAGCCGACACATACACCACAGACTTCTTGCGCCCGTAGCCGGGTTCGCCTTTGCTGATGCGGCGAGGGCTGTTGAGCGAGACGTTCTTGCCTTGGTATTTAGCCATTGCGTTTAGCCCAAGCGTTATCAACAAGGTTCGGGTATGGGCGGCCAGACTTCTTGGCGCGGGCCTGGGCCGCAGACTTCTGTGCAGAGGTCAACGGCATAGACTTTTTCTTAGGGTTTTTGGTTTCCCAAAAAGGCTTTTTACTTGCCACTCTTCTTCTTGTTCTTTTTCTTGGCGTCGACCATCTTCTTGCCAGTCTTCATGGCCTCAGCCTTAGCGGCCTTCATACCTGCGGCACTGTAACTGAATTCCTTTTTCCCGACCTTGGGCATATGTTTCCTTTTAATCTTCTATGAGGTAACCGGAGTTAGCGAGAGCGTCCCGCACGTTCAAGAATACATGATGTACATGGCCGGGAACCAGGTGGACATGATACCTGCCAATGTCCGCTATTACCGTCTTGTTCACCCGTACTGGCACCAGGATTTCTCCAGCGGGGGTTTGAGATGGTTCAACCTTTCGGTCTGAAGGTTTGACTATTTGCAAGAATTGTTCTGCGGCGGTAGCCCAGTTGAACGCCGCTGTTTGTGGGGCGTTTCGTAAGGCCAGTTTGTTTGCCTTCTCCCGATTGTGATACACATCTTTGATGGCGTCAGCAAGTTCATCGCGATTCGGTTCAACCCAATTCCCGATAGTTTCCCAGGTTGTTATACGAGAAGGCTCCAAGTTGCCGCTGACACGATAATTTGCCAAGTCGGAAAATTCTCGATGCCCAGTCATGTCGGTAATAACAGTTGGGACACCAGCAGAGATGGCCTGCAACGGCATCAAGCCGAACCCTTCGCCTCGGGAAGCAGACACAAACAAATCGCATGAGGTGACCAAATCAACTTCTTCCTCCAGGGTCATCCATTCGGTGTGCATCACCACGTTCGGCCAATCCATCACCTCGGGGGCACCCAAATGGGGTGGAGGAATTTTGATATGCAACTCACAGTCAGGCAAATTCAACCTAGTAAATACCTCGACTACGACATCCAAACCTTTTCGATACCATTCGGAACCTCCAGCGAAAATACGGAACTTGCCGTCAGTGCCCCGCGTCCGGGGGTACCACACGGAACGGTCAACGCCCAACGGAATCACATGCACATTCGGATGGTGCGGCTCAAATAACTCCATGTTGTGTAGGCACGGGACGATGACGGTGTCGAACTGCGGCAAATAATCTTTGAAAGAGTTTGGCAATTCATCGGTTTCCCACATCGTCAAGATGGTTCGCTTTTGTCCCTTGAACCAGCCCTTCACCATGTTCGGTTGCATCGCCCACACCGCATGTTCAGCGTGCTCATCGATGGTTACATGTTTGGACAATTCTTCCAACAAAGAGTTGAACATGCGACCATACCCAATGTTCGGCATGTGCGGCCCAAAGAAAGAAAGGTACCTAGTTGATTTCACAAACACCCCTGTACTGGTGTCCTTCAAGGTTCGGGTCAATAAAAGGGTTCAATGAAATCACCTGACATCCAAGTTCACGCAGTTTGTTCGCAACATCCCTGGTGTGCTTTTCCCAAGCAACCCACGAATGTTCCGTTTGTGCTCCACGCACCTTATCAACCTGCCCCCGATGAAGGTAAGCCTCAAAGTTGGTGTGCCCATCCAGGGTTCCCAGGTCCACGCCGACCAACACAATCGTTGAAGCGCCCATGTACTGCGCCAAGTGCATCGCGGAGTGCAACCCAGACGACCCGACAACCAGCGCGTCTGGGTTTTTGGGCCAATGCAGGTTCACGTCGAACCGGTGAAAATACTGTCTTGAGGCAGGATACCTAAACACGTTGCCCTCATCGGGAAGTGGTGCCATGTCGAGGCGTGTCGTGTCTCTGTCTGGGGTCACGATAGGTGCTTCCATACCAAGCGCCCGATACCTTTCACCGGCCTCATAGTGGTGGCCGCACGACACATAGTTTTTGAGGCCGTACACATGACCAACTTGGTTGGTTGCCACACAAATTTTGTCGTCAAAGAACTCTTTGGAATAAAAGTCCAATGATTTACCGGAGCCAAACACATAGATGGTTTGACCGGGGTACCGGTTTTTGAATCCTGTTATCACGGCTAACGGTTAGGCAAAATGCCTGTCTCTACCTGCCAAGACTCCTGTGCCTTTTTCTCTACTTCAGCCGCACCATCTATACGTTTTGGCTGTAACCCATCAGCCCTCAACCTCTTGTATGCGGGCATGTCCTTGTTCCAGTTACGTTCAGTCTGAGTAACTTCGGCAACCTTGGCCCCACGGGTGGTGGTCGTGTTAGTACCCATGCGGACCTGTGCTATACGACAGCCGAAGCATCCTTCGACATCCAACCCTGGATGGGTTTCCTTGTGCTTCATGTTATGTACGCCCCGTATCCTGCGGCTGTTAGCGCCGCCACCTCTGTTGCATCTACCTCATTATTATGCCCACCCAAATAGGTTCGCACAATAAGGTTCTCGTCACTGGGCTGGTTTTCTGTGAGTGTACCGTTAGTGAGTAGGTAGACGTTGCGGCCTCGGGGTCCACCGGCTAGGTGTCGTCCCCAGTTGTTCGCTATCCGCTTATCTTTGTTCAGCCTGTATCCGCCCATGATTTCGGTGATGATAACCGGGTGGACGTAATCGTCGGTGGGTGGGGTGAAAATTGCCATCAGGATATGTACGCTCCGTACCCGGCGGCAGTCAGTTCTGCTACCTCTGAGTCTTCTAGGAAAATGTTGTGTCCACCGTAGTAGACCTTGACGACTCGTTCGGGGCGACGCGGGTCGGTAAGCGTGTAGGTTCCGTCGGTGAGTTTGTAAAGGTTGCGGGCACGCACACCTTGGGGCGCAAAAGAGAACAGGCGGTCTGCGGCACCTGTTCCCAAACGGTTGACAAGCGGGTAGTCATCGTCTGGGGGTACACGAAATATTCTGGACTTAGTCCAATCTGCTGGGACGTAGTCGCCGACACCTGAACCGGTAGCGGTGCGGGGGAGGACTTCGCGGATGAGAGCGGACTGGGCTGATGTTCCTGATGCGGTTGCGGTGCGAACCACGAACTGGGATTTGATAGCAGTCTGGGTTCCTTGACCTGAGCCGGTGGCGGTGCGGATGTCGATGACGAGGCGTACTGCGGTGGATGTTCCGGTGCCTGATGCGCTCGCAGTACGGGCAAAGACCGAAAAGAAGTTCTCGGCGGTTGACGCCGCACCAGTGCCAGAACCTGTGGCAGTACGGACGGGGATGACGTTCGGGTCTGCGTTGTCGCCTGTGCCTGCGCCACCTGAGCCTTGTGCGGTGCGTAGCAGTTTGAACGCAATCGAGTTGTTGGAGGTTCCTGTGCCTGAGCCGGTGGCGGTGCGGATGCGGGTGACGAGTCCGACAGCGGTTTGGGTGCCTGTACCTGAGCCTGTGGCGGTAGCGGTGACGGTGACCGTAGCCTGGTCATAGATGAACGTGGCTTCGTTATAAACCTTGCCGGGTTCGTTGTAGATGGTAGCCATCTGCTACCTACAGGGCAAAAACGGCGATGTGTCGTTCCGAAAAAGTTCCGGTGCCAACAGTACCCGAACCAGAAACCCTGTATTTTGCTGTGAACACGTTTGAGCCAGCCGTTAAACCTGACACATAGAAAACGCCGCTACGGGTTTGAACGTGGGAGGAATGGATTTGTGGGCCTTGTGCGCAGGTTGCGTCTGCGGCCGAGATTGTTGTTGCACCAGACACAGCAAAACTCATGTGCCCTACGCCTGTTTCGTTGTTGGCGTTTCCGCTTGAGTTGCTGTATCTGAAATGGACTTGCACTATGGCGGTGGTTCCTGTGGTCAGGGTTAGCGATGGGCCTGCGGTGGTTAAATCGGTGTAGGAGGTGCTTGTGGTGGTTTGTGATGTGGCGACAGTTGCGGCACTTGCCGCGGTAATTGCTTGAGTGGTTGGTCCGATGGTGTTCCAGTTTGAACCGTCATACGACTTGACCAAATCGGTGTCAGTCTCGTAGATAGTTTGCCCCTCAAACGGTGACGCGGGACGGGTAGATGACGTGCACACACCCGGCTTTATCAGCGACTGGGCACCAAGAACAGACGAAAGAGGCATCAGCCCAACAGCATCCTTGCTTCGTCAGCAGTGATACCAAGTCGGTCAAGCAGTGCCTGACGAGCAGCCTGCCTATCTATTTTTTCTTGTTCAATCATCGCAACCGTAGTATCCCACAACGAGTCAAGTTCTTCTTGTGTCGGCTTAGGGGTGTCGGATAGCCATGTGAGGCCCGTGTATTCGTCGCCGTTCAAAGTCCATTCAGACCCTGCGTAGTGTCGGGTAAGGATGGCTGGGTAGTCAATCATCCTGCAATCTCCATAACCGTAATTGTAGATGAAGTTCTCTGAGTGTAATTAGCGTCGGTATCTCCAGCGCTACGGTTAATATAAATAGTGCCACCGGTTTGAGCAAAAAATTGCACTTTGTAAGTAAGAGAAGATGCAGATGCTGGTGAATCAAGATACTGCATAGTCACAGACTGTTGCACTTCTGTGTTTGACTGATGGTCTGTTGAGGTTGAACTAACGCGGCTCCCAGCGGTGTCGCCAACTGCGAGAGCGGTTGAATCTCTAGCAATACGAAGTCCTCGGCCCGAGGTGCCAACAACATAAAAGTTTCCGGTGACAGTTGCAAATACAAGTATTTTGCTGTTAGAAAATTTTGGTGTTATAGAAACACTAAGACCGGTTACGTCTGTCCAAGCGTTGATTGTGCTGGACGAAAAGGTGTCAGTTTTAGTTGTTGAAACAACCTGCAACACCGAACCAATGGTCGTGTCAGGTGTTTTATACACCCACGCACTAGAGTCGTACACCGCCACACGGTTCGTGTCCGTCTCATAAATCAGCATCCCATCAAACGGGACAGCAGGACGCGACGTAGACAGGCACACACCGGGGCGTAGCCCTTGGGTAGTAGCAGAAATGGTCATGAGAAAGTGATTGTTCCTGTGCCAGAAGTAAACGTCGTGACCTTCTTGCTACCCGCCGTCGTCGTTGAAGACGCCAACGTCCCGCCAGCCGTGATAGTCCAAGAAGTTGGATAAGAAAGTATTACTACACCCGAACCGCCATCCATCGTGCCGCCACTAGCAAAAGAGGTTTCTGTGCCACCACCACCTCCGCCCGTGTTCGCCGCACCAGATGAAGCATTACGCGAACGACTAGCACCGTTGCCGCCGCCACCGACCCCGCCCAAACCGCCAGAGTTAGCAGTTCCCGCCTGCGCACCACCACCGCCACCAGCATAAGTAACCGATGAACCAGTAATTGACGACGCTGTTCCAGCACCACCGCTTCCAGCAAACTCCCCAGCCTCTGCGCCAGTGCCCCCACCGTTACCGCCCAACGCCGACGCACCACCACCACCGCCAGCGCCCTTCCACCCTGCCGCACCAGAACTAATACCACCAGCAAAACCTTGACCAGAAATACCAGTGCCCGCCGCCGAACCGTTGGTGTCTCGTGCGGAGCCTCCACCTGAACCACCATTGCCTACAGACTGCGTTCCACCGCCACGACCTCCGCCAGTTGCTGTAAATGAAAAAAATACAGAGTTTGAACCATTTGTGTTTGATGTTCCACCAGTTCCGCCTGCACCGACTGTGACCGTGTACGACGCGCCAACTGACACTTTGACGGTAGAAGTCAGAAATCCACCCGCTCCACCGCCACCGCCGCCAGTTCCAGAACCGCCACCAGTACCTCGACCACCACCACCGCCGCCACCCACGACCAGATATTCAACATCAAAAGGTTGCTTCAGTTTCCACTCCTCATAACCCTGTAACCCAAGGGAACCGTAAGTAGAACCGATACCCATTACGCGGTCTGCTTCTCCCAGCCGACAACAGTCACAGTCACCTTGTCAGCCGTATCCGACAAACCCTGCAACGTCTCACCAGCCGCCAACACAATCGCCGTATCAAACACAACCGTGTCATTAGCACCAATCGGCAAACCCGACATCAAACGATTCGCCGCAGTAGCAGCAGACCCAACAGCCAACGTCACCGTACGGTCAACCGTGTCCGTGTTACAAATAACAATCTGCTTCAAAATCTCCGCATACCCCGTAGCCGCAGTACAAATAGTCGTAGTAGTCGTACCCAACTGGGTAGGCCCACCAAGCCGCGCCTCGTTCCTGTCACCAATAGCCATATCAAACTCCTACGTCGCAAATGATAATTGCCCCCAACTGCGCAGAGTTGAGCGGATTATTAACCTTGAAATCTAGACTAGTCGCAACCGTCGAACCATTCACCCCAACCTTCGCCTCCAACGCCTCAATCGCATCATTCGCATCCGCATGTTGCCCCGCATGAGACGGGCTAGTAAGACTGTCACCAGCCGCCGGATTAGTCAGCGCATCAAGAGAGGTGGGAAAGTTAGTCGCCACTCAGGGCCACCCAACTAGTCCAACGTCAACGTAAGCGACGTAATTTGGAAAGTGTCCCCAGCCGTCACAGACGCAGAAGCCGACAACGAACCCGTCCACAAACAGTTACCAGCCGTAGCGTTATCCCACATCGACCAATGCGTATACGTCTCCGTAGCCGCCACATTCGTCCACTCCAAAGTCGCGCTAGACGACATAGACCCAGACGAAGCCGCGTTCCATGACACAGCCTTACGGGTTGTTTCGGTGGCGGCGTTAGAGGTTCCATCCTCGCCAGAGTCCCCCAAATGCAACTTCACATAAGCAGTAGTAACAGCGAACGACTGGTTACGCAACGTATCAAGCAGTTTGTTTTCCGCGTAATTGCTGATGGACATTCAGGGCCTTTCGACTTGTTTGATAATAGCAAAAGGGCCACCCCGAAGGGTGGCCCTAGTGCAACCGTTTACTGGTTAAGCGTTCACGCCAATGCTTGACGAGGACTCGATGCGACGGAGGCTTGCCTCACGGAAGCGACCGTAGCCACCCAGCCAATACCAGCCGAGCGGCTGGAGACGCATCAGCAAGTCGGTGACGTTGCCGCGGACAATCTTCGGCACAGCGCCGTTTCCGTCCGAGGTGCTGAACGCCTTAGCAAGTGCCTGACGGCCCATGATGTGCGTGCAGTACACGTCTACCGTGCCCGTCGAACCCGAACCGTTCGAGGCGTTCGTGAACACCTTGGCGCGTGGGGTCTCGATGAAGCGGACCGATTCGAACTTGCCGATTTCACCGTTGTAGATACCCGTCGGGTCAACATAGTTGGCCGGGGTTCGCCATGCGGCGGCGTCGGTTGCTGAACGGAAGTCGTACGACACGTCTGGGTGGATGAATCCCATGTACGAGCCTTCGAACGTAGCGACGTTCGCGGCACGCAACTGGGCTACAACACGACGGACGTCGTCGGCGTCGATGATGTCTTCAGCCTGGATGGTGGTGCGGCTTGATGGGTCGGTTGAGCCGCCCGTGCCGTATACCACGTTGGTTCCACCAGCAAGCACTTCACGGACAACCTGGTCGATGGAATCACCTGCGTTGTAGCCGATGATGTTTGCGGCGGCGCTGTCCACGTCAAGGAACGCGGTGCCGCGCAACTTGGCTGTGGTGACAACTGCGTTACCGTACTCGTTGAGGGTGACGGTCACCTGGCTGTCTGACAGTGCCGTTGGGGTGACATCCGTTACCTCGTTGAGGGTGGCTGTCGCCGCGGCGATGTCGGCGAAGATGGTGAACGTGACGCCAGTTCCAGGCATTGCCTGCTGGGTTGGCTGGACGTCTGCGGCCTGGTCGAACAGGAGTTCCGAACGCAACGCGAAGTACGCGAGGCGGTCAAATGCAACCTGGTCAACAGACAGCGAAGAGGTAGTGGTCTCTCCTGCCATGATTTTTGTTTCCTTTGCTAGAGATGGTTATTGGTTTGCTCGTGCATACTCTGCCAGGATTGCTTCTACTTCTTTCTGAGACTCAGCGTTCTGTAGTCTTTGGCTCCAGTCAACGGGTGGCTGGGCGGTGTGGCTTCCTGCCGCAATCTTTGCGACTTTCTGCCACCCTGCCGCTTCCACCTGGGTTGGCGTGGCGTCTGGGGGACTAATCAACTGTGCCTCTACAGCGGCCTGTCGGATTGCGTCTGGGTCCAGTTCACCGTCGTAGCCTTTCATGAAGTATTTGCTCATCGGTGAATTCGGGTCGATGCCCGCTTTCACGAAAGCAAGTTCACGTTTGGCTGTTTCGGCGTCCGCTACCTTCTTGCGAAGTTCCGCGGCTTCCTTTTCCAGTTCCTTCATCCGAGCCCTTACGGGATTTCGGTTGTTGGACTCTTCCATGTCGCTGTCGTAGTTGTCAATGTCTGACATATGGCACTCTCCTTTTACCCACACCACAGCGGAGGACCGTGGCGGCTGTTTGATTGGTCACCCCGTATGCACCGTGCAGGTCGGGGGGCGCCCGCACGGGTTCCTACTTGAAGAAGTATCGTTACGAACTGTAGTGCTGTCTTACGACAGAATCAACTATTAGGCTTCGCCGAGGGCGACCTGTCCGCCTTGTTCGAAGGTTGCTCGACGCTTACGAGCACGGGTTGCGACACGTTGTGTGGCGGCGGCGTTGGTTCCGAAGGTTGCGCCCAGGATGTCTTCGCGGGTGAGTGCTTCTTCGCCTTGTAACTGGGTTTGGAGTAACTCTTGGCCGAGTTGGATTTGTCCGAATCCCGCGCGGGCTTCTTCCTGGGTGATTCCCTGGCGTGCTAACAGTTCGGCTTCTCCTGCGGCGAGAGGCATGTTGGCCTGTTGGCGGGCCTGGGTGGCAATCTCGGCGGCGCGTGCGGCACGGACAACGCTTTCGCGGGTCCGTTCTGGGTCGATAAAGAAAGAGGCCAACTGGTTGTCATTGAGCCCGTAAAGGGTTTTGAGTTCTTCGACTACAGCGGGGTCGGCTTCCCTTACCGCTTGGTAACCCTGTTGCACCCTTGTTCTAAGTTCTTCTGGGGAAATGTCCCGTTCGATAAAACGCTGGAAATCTTCTGGACTGTCATAGAACCCTGGGTCCATGCCGCCCGCAAGGAGGACGGAGCGGTAGGAGTTTTCGAGTTGAAGGTACTCGCTGATTGTGTATTGCGGTTTGCCTGCGCGGCGGCGAGCCTCGTTGGCTGAGAACCTGCGCTGGAATGCTGGGTTTTCCCGCAACTGGATACCGACATCATCAACCGTGGACGAGCCTGTGATGCGACGTTCGGCAAGGGCGGTGCGTAGGGCGTCGACCAGTTCGGGGTCGGACATGCCGAAATAGGAAAAGACGTTCGCAATAATTGAGGTTGCGGTTTCTGTGTCTTGTGCGGTTTGACGGTTGTAGAAGTCTGAGATTGCTTTGTCGATGTCTGAGCGAGTCAGTCTTTCCTCGTCGCTTTCCATTCTTTCGTCAATAAAAGTTGTTTCGGTAGTCGGAAAATTTTGCGCCATGAAATCATCTGGCGACATCACGTTTGGCATACTCATTAGATAATCCTCCCGAACGCTTGAACCACCGTGTTGGCCAAAGACCTGGCTTCAGCCTTAGCGTTTTCTGTTTTGTCCCAACCATACTTGGCGTCAGTGCGGAGCAGTCGTTCCCATTCGCCGTTGGTCATGACACGCTGTTTGCCTTCCTCGCCGAACTTGAGGGCTACCTCGTAGTCGGCTTGGCTCATGTCGATACTGTTGATGTCGCGCTCCAAGATTTCTGCGGCGGTGCGTTTGTAGTTGGATGCGATGTCTTCGAGAGAAAGACCCTGGTCGATGAGAGGGGCAAGGTGGGCGTAGCGTTGCTTGGCTAGTTCGCGTTCCTGTCTTACGAAGTCTTCTGAGTTTTGTTCACCAGTGAGTACACGCACGATGCGGGTGTTGGCCGCGTCAGTGCCGACAGGGTTGAAGTATTCGCGCGACACCTTAGCGAGTCCCAGGTAGTCGTTGGATTTGAGGGCGCGTTGGGCGGCAACAGGGTTGATGTATGAACCGTCTGGGTTGGTGCTGAATACTTCTCGGTATGTTTCTTGGGCGAGTCGGTCGCCTTCCCAGCCGAGGTTGATGGCACGGTTGACGAACTGTGTGAAGTCGGTTGTGTCGAAGCCGATGTCGCCGACAACTGATTTGATTTGGCGAATCTTGCCGCTACTTGCAAGACCCTTGTAGTAGCCCGTGTTTTCGAGACGTGCCGCGAAGATAGCAATTTCTTCTTGGGTGAGTGGGCGCGGTACAGAGTATTCTTTGAGGAGGTCGAACAGGTCTGCGTTGGAGCCTCGGTCAACTTCGTCGAGTAGCCACGCTTGTTTGGGGAAGTATTTGCGGATGTTGTCTTCCCAGTTGAGGCCAGCCTTTTTGCCGTCAATGGTGGCCGCGCCTGCGGCTCCTCCAGCGCCACCTACTCCCCCGCCACCTCCGCCGCTAGGGCCAGCAGAGCCCACGCTTGTGCCATCGCCAGTCCTTCTTGAAGGGGTGACGGGACCGCGAGCGCCAAGCCCTGCCTCAAGTTGTCCAGTCATAGCGCCACGGAAATCACCGACCGTTTCGGTAGCGACGCGCGGTGTCTCGACTGGACGGGCTCCAGCGAACTGTCGGTCTTGTGCGGCGGCTTGTGGGGTTAGGGCCTGCTGACCCAAACGGCCAGTCATAGCGCCACGGTTCTCTTGGCCAGGGGCGCCCCCGACTGGGGTAACTGGCGTAGCGGACACACCAGTACCAACCTGGATTACGTCTGCGGCGTTAGCGGTCCCACCGACCACCTGGTTCAACCTGTTCTCAAAAGATGCCAACTCGGCCGACTGCTTCTCATTCCTGATTCTGGTGCTTTCCAGCGGCCTGCCCCATCGGTCCTCGCTGACAACAACAACATCAGAGAACTGGCGTTCCGCGGCCTTCATTGCGTTATTCAAATTTGATTCAAAGAAACTGTCAACTTCAGCAGAAGTGAAACGGTCATCTCGTTTTGTCGTGCTGGAAATAGTCAGCACTTCGCCGTATCTGTTGATTGAAGTTGGGACCGACTTTCGTGCAAATTCCTCGACTTCTGGGGTAATGGCGGGGCGTACCTTTTGCCATGCGGCGGCCAACGCAAGATACTTGTCGGCGTCCGACATCTTGCTTTCCTTGGTGCCTGCTTTGTCCATCTTGGCTTGAAGGTTGCGTACCTCCTTGATTGCGTCCAAATATCTTTTTACGGAAGCGGGAGGATTGTTTGCAATCTTTTGGTAATCTTTGTATTCCTGCTGTAACTCGTATACGCGGCTTGCTGGTATTGCAACCGAAGGCTTACCAACCGCAGAATCCTTACTCTTTACCGAATATTTTTCTTCCCATTTAGCGATACGATTCAGGTCCGCTGGGATGGTTTCCTGAATCATGAGCAGAGTTTCACGCTTTGCTTTGTCGAACTCTGAACGTGAGGCGTACCTATCAGAGTTGGCAACATAACCTTTTTGGAGTTGGTCGAATAGGCTTTCGGCTTGGGTCAGTTGCTCTTCGAGTTGCTGTTTGGTTGCCTTGATGGGTGGCGCTGGAATCTGGTTTTCTGGGAGCGTCAGGTCAAAGTCGTACTTGTCGCTAGTAAGAATGAAATTGTCAGCCACTAGGCAAGTCCTTTGAGTTTATTGGAAAGCACGTCCATCAACTGTAGTGTCGAGTTCGCCTGCGCGACGTCGCCGAATTGCTGTTGGATGGATTGTTCGGCGGCGACTTGAAGGCTGGGGGCGGCGGCGCCGCCACGGGCTTCAGAGATTTCTGATTGCTCGTAAGCGCGAACAAACTTTTCGATTGCCGACGCTGGGACCGCCCGACCCAAAATGCGGCTGACAGACTCTTGGAAAACGGCTCGGGTGTTCTCGCGTGGGGTGGTGCGGATGCGGGTGGGCTGTGGGATGGTTGGTTTGAACTCGGCGAGGAACTTCGGCAGGGCCGCGTCTACGGTAAGACCGTTGAAGTTGGCGTATCGGATGAAGTCTTTCCACGCGGCAATGTCTTTGCCATCCAGACCAGACTGGGACGGCTTACCTTTTTCGCCGTACAGTCCACGGGAAGCAAAGGCCCGCGCATAGGCCAGGCGGACCTCTGCGTCGCCGACGCCAGCCATGACGTTTTCTACTTCTTTGTCTACGTCGTACTGGCCGCGGGTAACTACACCGTTCTTGTCGACGAGTCCGCTTCCGCGGTATCCGAAAGCATCTCTGGGGATGGCCACACCAAGCGACCGATTGGTATTGTAAGCCTGCGAGGCGCGGGGGTCAACGAGTTCATTTTCGTTGGATACGGTCACACCAGATTCTTGGCTAATTCCCGTGATAACGCGAGGCGGGAGCAGGGTGCCAGATTGGATGCCCCTGGTAGATGTGGTCGCGGTCAAGGCTGGGGCTGGGCCAATTTGGCTTTCTGCCTCTTCTTCGAATTCTGTTCCTACTGGGTTGTTACTCATTTGTCTACCTCTGGGGAGAACTTGTCAGTATAGATTCTTGCAAACTCAGGGTTTTCGTCGATGAGTACGCGAGCAATACTACTCAACCAGTCCCGCAACGGGGCCGCCTGCTTGGAATCCAAGGTCGTAAGACCGACCTTCTCGGCCTCGGCAAGCGCTTGGTCACGGTAGTTGATGTACTTGGCGATACTGGCGGCGGTCGGGTTGTCGGCCACACGGGCATCCGAGGTGAGGCGACGCAAGTCAGAAATGTCATCATCCAACTGGTTCGGATTGAACTGGGCCGACACAGGGAACCCAGGGAACTTCTTGTTGATTACTTCTCGGTACCTGCCCAACCATGCACGCTGTTCATCGCTCAACGTGTCTCCCATAGCGTCGCGTTTGCGACGGTAGTAGAAATTGCCGATGACATAGTCTGCGGCTTCTTTCACTTCTACTGGGCTAAGTCTCCTGGTGAGGCCAGCCTGCAACGCGCGGTTGTAAGCCTGGAACGAGAATATGTCTCCGCCTGGGGCAAGGTAGCCAGCCACGTTGGAATACTGTTCGAACAGGTCACCGTTTTCGATTTGCCATTCGCGGAATGCTTCGGTGTTTTCGACACCACCTGCTACCGCACGGGTCTTGGAACCCATGTAGGAGAATGCTTCTTCGCCGAAGGTTTCGATGAACCGTTCGACTGCTGTGTCTGGGTTTTCGCTTCGCATGTCGTACCAGGCTTCAGCGATGCTGGACGCCAGGACGTCACCGTTTTCGAGGTCGACACGGAAGTCGAGGCGCGGTGAGGTTGGGCCCATGAACTGAAAGAACGACCTGAGGATGGTCAGGTTGCGGGCTTTGCCCTTAGCGTCAGCGTAGAGTTGCGCCATCTCGTCTGGGTTACTGGTGTCGTATTTGCCTGTGGTCATCAGATACTTGATGGTGTCCACGTAGGTTTGGCCGAACATTGAAGCGGCGTTGGTGGTGTCGGCTTTGACGGCTTCGAAACCGCGGCGCGCCCAGGCGGGGAGAATGGCGCTGAGGTTCTGTTCACCGTATGGCAAAACAAACTTACGGAAGTCATCGAGTTTCGGTGTGTCTGGAAGGAGGCTGGACGCGGCGATTTGTACGACTGGCCCGAACCCAGGAAGGTTCGACACCTGGAATGGGCCCTTGGTCGGGAACGCGAGGATGCCACCAACCCAGCCGCCGATAGGAACATTGAACACGCTTTTGCCGTCGACAGGGTCTTTGTCGAAGAACCCAGAGATGAAGTCGTCTGGGTCATCGTTGTCGTAGGTCATGGCGTTGACAGCGAGTTGGGTCTTGCGGATGCGGCTCGGGTCTTCGATGAGGAACTGGCTGTACTTTCCTAAAGTCTCGCGGAAAGCGGTTGCGAATGGGGCGACGATGCGGAACATGTCTTCGAAGTTGGACTTTTCTGCCGCGTTGTACAGGGTTCGTTCGACGTCGTAGAGGGCTACGGCGGACGCAAAGTTCTGGAGGTCGTCGATGGTTGCGTCACCCGTGGCGGCTGTGCCGAAGATTTTGTTGTAGATGTCTTTGCCGCCGACGTAGCGTTCTTCAGTCAGGTTGGCAAAACCCTTGCGGGAAAGGTCCTGGTTGAGGTCGGCCACATAGTCGGTTATCTGCTTTTGCAACTTGAGTTGTTCGTCTCGGGACAGCATCATTGCGCTGTCGGCGACTTCTTTGTAGAAGGCTTGACGAAAGAACGGGGAGCGTTCCAGGTTCTTTTGTGCGGTACCTACAATGCCACCGAAAAACCAGCGCACCCCTGTGTCGAGGGCGCCACTGAGTTTATCGAGGCCAACGGTTTTTCCTTTTTCGATTCGTTCTGCGCGCTTTACAAACTGAGGCAAGATTCCTTCATCGCCTTTGATGTCGACCATGCGACGGAGTTCTTCTGTCCCGAACAGGGTCGGGTCGTTCTTGCGGCGGGTAAACGCGGCACCCTTGAAGACTGGCTGAACGTCAGCAATCTGCTCGTCGACGACTACACCTGGGTTGAATGGGTCTTTGATTTGGATGGTGCGAATGTCAGTGATGACGCCCTCGTTGCCGTTGCCCATGTTGATAACACTTCCGACGTCGAGCGGTTTGCCTGGTTCTATTGGCGTCAGGGTGTCTAAGCGCTGGTTGTTTACGAGAGGGGCAACTTGGGTCTGCTTGGTCCCGTTGGGAAGTTCAACTGTTTCGATGAGGGGGACGCGGTCGTGCTGGACGATGAAGCGCATGTCCTCGTCACCGTTGATGAGGGTTTGGATTCGTGCGGTGGTTGGTCCTTCAAGCCATGCCATGATTTTTTCGTTGTCACTGGCCTGGTCAAAAGTGACGTAAAAGTTTTTGCCTGTGCGGTGGTGGGGAAGACGCACCCCAGAGGAGAAGAAGTCCAGAACGTCAGCCTTGGCCCGTTTGCCTTCGGCGGTGTTTTCCATCCATTCGATAAGTTTGGCGTTTCGCTCATCGCGCGGAAGACGCCAGTATCGGGACATTTGCTGGAGGATAGGGTCGGTAGCGACCTGTCCAATGCTGTCGATATACCCAGTGGTGTGGGCGGCACGGTCACCTTGGCGGGTGACAATGGCGAAGTTTTCTCCACGGAACTGGCGTTCGTTGGCCAACAACGGGTCTTTGAGGTGGTTGTAAACAGTCTTGTTTGTAGCCCTGGAGTAGTCGTCCCAGATTCCTGCGAGGCTTTCTGAGATTTCGTCGCTGTCCATTTCTTCGAAGGTGCGGGCGAGCACACGACCGAACTTGTCGGTTGGCCTGTTTAGTGGTCCGACGTAGCGTGAACCGATGACTGTCTGGATAAATTGGAAGGGATGGGTGAAGAAACTTTGGTATCCGCGGGCGGCGATACGGATGTGGCTGTCAATCATGTTGCGGACCACGTATCCACCAGTGGCAAGCACAAGTGGTTTCCAGACTTCTTGCTGAAGTTGGTTGGTAACAGCCACCAAAACACGCTCGTCTCCAGCGCGGGTGCGAAGGGCGTTACGGGTGACGGGGTTGCCGACGATGGCGCGATACTTGCGGAAGTCGGGAAGGACAAGGGTCTTGTCGACAAGTTCGATGAGTGCGCCTGGTCCGTTTGTTTTCAGGTTGTCTAGTTCATCTGGACTGAACTTTTCTAGAACCTTGTCGGGAATGTACTGGCGGAGCATCTGGACAAGCCCACCGTCGTCGGGCAGGCCAGCGTTGTCGATTGCGTAGGTTCGCACTTTTGCAAGTTCGTCGCGGAGACGGCGTGTGGTTTCGGTGGCGATGGCCTTGTCTCCGCCAGCAAACTCTGTAATCTTTTCTACGAACTCGTCGTACAGTTTTTCGAACCGAATGTTGCGCTTCGCGCCGTCGGTGTCTGATAGGTAGGCGACAGTTTTACCCATGAAGTTTTCGTAGTCTGCGGTTTTGGCGGTGTGGTATCCGATGCCTCGCATCCACTGGTCCATGGTGCGAATGGACTTGGCGCGGTCGAGGCTGGAGCCGTTGACGATTGCGCCTTCGGTTGGGATTTGTTCCCACCAAGAACTGTGTCGGATGTTGCGCCATAGCGGTACACGTTCGCGGGCAAGTTCGCGGGCCGCATAGGTTGCGCCTGCACCTCGGATGTTTCCGATTTGGCGTGGGATGATAACGCTGTTTGTTTCTCGCCCAAGTTGGCTTGCGGCTTCTGCAAGTACAGCCTTGACTTTGAGTGGGCTGTCTGCGGCGGCAAGGCGCATGGCTGTTTCTCCGTCGATGCGTCCACGGAAGTCCTGCATGATTTTGAGTGCGGCTTTGCCACGTTCGATTTCTGTTGCTTCGTCGGAAAGGCCAACTGCTTTTGCTGTTGCTTCAGAGGCGTACCCTGCGAATCGTTCGGAGAGGCGGACTGCTTTGTTGTTCTTGTCAAACCAACGGAAGTAGTCGGAGTCGACAAATGAGATGGCTTCGGCGGAGTTGATTCCGATTTCGCCTCGGCTGATTCGTGCGGCGGCCTCAGCGGCTTCCTTGGTGAGTTGAGGAATCTTGTCGGTTTGAACGATGCCTTTTTCTACTGCGGCGTCGGCGATGACTTGAGAAATTTTGCGGGTGCCCCACACGCCTTTGGCGGCCTCACCTGTCTTGGCGGCTTTTAGTGCCTGCCCCGCGTACAGGGTTGGGTCGGCAAAAATTTGTACGGAGGCATCAAGGAACCCTGACAGCAGGGAGTATGGCTTGCTTCCTGGGGTGAAGACAAGGTCTGCGGCGCCACGTCCGATGGTCCAGGCATGGCCGTTGATGGTGCCACGGAACTCGCGGGCACGGCGGGCCTGTTCGTCTGCGGCTTTGCCACCGAAAAAGAATCCTTCTCCAGCGTCATCGCCGCCGACCATGGTGCCCAACTGGGTGGACTTGAACCATCCGTCAATACCGTCGGGGTCGTTGCCAGAGAAAATTTGTGACGCTACGTTCTGTGCTACGTCGGGTGCGAACTGAAGGCCAGCGAACGTCCAACGGGACACAGACTTCACCTTGTCGTATACGTTGCGGTCCCACCAACCCTTCTTTTTCTCTGGATTATTAGGGTCGTTCTGTTTGATGTACTGGGTGGCGCCCGCGTTAGCAATAACTTGCTGTGCCTGTGGTGACAAGTTCGGGTTCTTTGATGCGTCCAACAGCACCTTCGGTGCAACCCAAGGCATCTTTTTGTACAGGTCCGCGAGCATTTGCGCCTGTTGTGGGGTGGTGTTTTTGCCGAGATTGCTTACAGTCGAGATTGCGTCTTGTGCTTCTTTATCAAGATTGTCTTCGTCTGTAGGGTCAAATGCGCCAAATACGGCCATCAGTATCCTTCGCGAAGATAAGAGTCCAGCATGTCAGCAAGTTCGTCTGACGGATAGGAGGCGTACAGAGCACGAAGTTCGTCGAGCACTGGGTCGGCGTTGCGGCGTCCCATGTATGCGTTGGCTTGCGGCATTGGCCCTGAACCGAACGGGGCTCCTGCGGTGAGCGGTTCGTCGGGGCGTTCGGTCGGGCGGTCTAGTGGACCGAACTGGCCTGGGCGTGGGCGCGGTGTCTGCTGTACGGAAGGCGTGGGGTTGCCCATCGGTACCGCTTTCTGTGCGGCAATCTGCTGTCCAGCCTCACCGTAGGTTTGGCCTGGTGCGGCTTTCGGTGCGAGTAGGTCTGTGCGTTGTGCGTATCCTGCGTCGGACATTTACAGTCTCCCTTGTAGGCTGAGGACCGCTCCTGGTGTGTTGGGTTGACGGGTGACGGCGGCTTCTGGTCCGCCTTCCAACTGGGCGAGCAGTCCTTCAATCCCAGGAGGGCCCGCGGGTGCGGCCTGCATTTCTGCCCCCATACCAGGCATTGCCAAACCAGGCATTGTTTCTGGCGCACCCTGCGGTGCTTGTGCGGCCTGTCGTTCCTGTGCACGTTTCTGCGTCATTTCCACAGCCTTGTAGATAGGAATGTTTTTTTCAACGGTGAGCATCGTAAGATAAGCAAGGTCGTCTGGCTGGTAAGGGCCGTTGGGGTCCGCGGCTTGCGCTTGGATGCTGGACAGAAGAGCGGCCTCCATTGACTCCGCAGTAATTCGGTCCTTCTCGAACTCTGGGTCTGTGATGAGCGGGTCTGCTTCGCGTGCAGATTCTTTCGACATGAGACCAGTGCCGAGACGCTGACCCAAACCAACGATAAGGCCGTTGACGTCAGCGCCGCTAGAAGGATACGTGACGTAGTGGAAGTCTGTTTCGAACGCTTTGTTCGGGACATAGTGAGTCATTCCCCCTGTCACGCGACCTGGGATGAAGAACGACTTTTTGCTTGAACCCCAGTACGCTTTTTCGATTGCGATAGCAATCTTATCTTCTTCGAACAATGCTTGCTCAAAAATTGCTTGTGCTTCTTGGATTCGAAAGTCGACGGTTGCGGCCAACACGTTTTCGCCGCGGCGACCAGTGCGAATGTTTGATGCGGATTCGCCACCGAACTCTGCGGGGATAGCACCCTCAAGACGTTCCTGGCGCTCCAAACGGTCGAGGGCTGTGTCGGTTTTGTATCCAGGGTTGGTTTGCAACTGTTGGATGTCTCCGCCTTTGACCACACCCAACTGGCCTGTCTTGCCGTCCGCCAACTGAAGGATTTCTGGGTTCTCACCTGGGCGTGCAATCAGGTATTCGTCGGGGAAGATGCCGCGTTCGATAGCAATTTCTGTCAAAGCCTGCAAGCGTGCACGGGTGAAGTACATGCCGAGCACTCCGTCGTATTGGCCGCGTGGCTGGTCGAGCGAGATGCGTTGGGGAACGACGGCGAGGGGCATGCCTGTGCGGTTAGGGAGTCGCATGAGTTCGACGACTTCCATGCCTGAGCGTTCGATGTTGTTGAAGTAAGGCTGTGATTCTGCTCCCATGACGCAGACAACAATTTCGTTGGCGCATGCGTATTCGAGCAGGGTGAACATGGTGTCGTCTTTGACTTTGCCGACACGGAGACGTCCTACGACCATTTCTCCGTAGTTGCGCATCAGCCACTTGTAGGTTTTGCGGTACGAAAAGATGACATCGTCTGGGACGAGAGCGTCTGGGTCTTCCATAGGGGACACGAAAGTGTCAAGTGGGTTGCGTACTGACCAGGTGGGCTGGAGTTTTTGGAAGTCTGGGCGCAGAATTACTGGGCTGGACGAGTAGGCGAGGAAGTGGCGTGCGCGGCGGCGCATCTTCATGTTGAGTTTGTTGTGGTCCCAGTAGGACAGAACAACTTTCTTGCGGAGACGTGCAAGTTCTTGGCTGTCTCCGTTGCCTGGTTTGAGTGGCGGGAAGTATGGGGCTGGCATGGTGGATGCGATACGCATCGAGGTTTGGTCCAAGCCTTGTACGAGCAGGTTGGCTACGTTTGTGCGGGCGTTGCGGTCCAGTTCGGACAGCGGGATGACCACTTCTCCGTTGGCAAGGTCGCGTACTTCGCGCATGCGGGATAGTACGGGTCCTTGTGCTTCTACACGTTCGTTGTAGAGGGCAACTATTTCTTCAACGGTTCGCACTTAGCAGAAACTCCTAGTCTTAGACAGCCGCGGTCAAGAGTATCATGCTAATAGCCAGGTTGGTCTCCATTGGCGCGGTGGTGCTTTGAACCCTCCGACGTTCGGGAAGTGAAGTTCGGCGAACCAGTTGGCCATCACTAGGTCGGTGCCGTTCTTTTTGTCGGGATGCCATTTGACGAGTTCGTCTACGAGTGCGAGGGTTTTCCAGTTTCCGCGCATAGATGGGAGTCGTACTGCGCCTGAGCGGTAGAGGGGTGGGAGTAGGGCTTCGATGCCGAGTTTTTCGTCGAACTTGTTTCGGTGTGTGGTGTGGGGGATGATGTTTACCATTTTGCGGGTTTGCCACTTGCGGACGAAGTCGTGTGCGAGGAGGAAGCGTTGGGCGGCGTTGACCTCAACAATGATGTGTGATACGGGGTATCCGAATGCGAACGCACGGTCAGTCCATTCCTCCAACAGACCCGAATATTCCCCGCTAGTGGTGTCGTATCCGAGGAGTTCTTCGGCGGTGAGTTTGATTCGCTCGACGTCGATGAGGTAACGCAGGTTGGTTTTGGGTTGGTATAGCCACCATTGGATTCCCCAGAACTGGGAGGGGGACGGGTCGACCGAGATGATGGATATAACGGGTGGAGTTAGGCCCTCGGGAATATATCCAGGTTGACGGTCGTTGTCGATACAGCCCTGGTAGTTCACTCCGTCTTGGCCGAGGCCGCCTGTTATCCAGGTTCGGGAGATGAGATTGGTGTCATCTGCGTCATCTTCCTGCTGATATACCACCTTGAACGTGCGGGGGTTTGAGTACCTGATGTAAGACAGGTCTTTCCAGGAAAGCCGTTTGGGGTCAAGGAGTGGCCCGTTGGGGTATGGTTCGGCGTCGAAACGACGTGACTTGGGGCCAGTATCCAGGTCCTCGTAGTACGCCTTGTAGATGATGTGCTTGTACTTGTGGCGTTTCAAAGGTTCGTTTTTCTGAATGTCCTCGGGGTTTTCGATGTCAGCCCCGTCGTATTCTTCGTCGTCGAAGTCATAGGTGATTTTGTTGAGGCAGTGGGCGTAAAGGTCGCCTGAACTGAGGCGCTGGCCTACTACAGCCAGTAGACCTGACGGGTCGACACGGGCTTCAGCAACCTGGTCCCAGCGTTCCAACAGTTTGTCTCGCGTTGCTCCCTCTCGGGCGTTGTCAACGGAGGCCACGTCGTCGAAGAGACACAAGTCGGCGCGGTGACCGATGTACTCGGAGTCGATACCGTAGGCTCGTACCGTCGGTTCTTTGTTATCGAGTCCGTTGCCGTCCAACTGTTCGACCACAAACTCTTCTGCACGCCACAGAGCACCCTTGTCGGACGGCTTGAACCTTCCATAGTCGATAGAAAGACACCCTTCGGCATTTAGTGCTAAACCTTTGCGTACAAGTTCGGCGTCTGGCTGTATCGGTGCTGGTCTTTCTAGGGTTTCACGGATGCGGCGGCTGTACTGCTTGGCCATTGCCTGCGAAATAGAGCCAATCATCACACGAATAGCCCTGTTTCTTACGATTGCCCACACCGCTACGTCGTGAAAGAGCGTAGATTTGCCTGCACCAGGGGGAACATTGAGTACAACGAACTCTTTTTCCTCTGATTCCAGCATTTCTACCAGTCGAACGGCGGCTTCTACCTGCCACGGGGACGGCATACGACCCAAGTAGTACCGTCTGAAGAAGTCGAAGTCTTCTAAACCACGCTGGGCGTTAGGGGAAAGCCGTGTTAGCGGGATGGCTGGCGGCAAATTGACTGCCTCATCCAGGTCCTGTTCATACTGTTCGTACTGTTTCCCACCGCTAGACCCCCTGGCTTTCGAGGTTTCTAGTTTCGCTACTTCCAGTTTGGCTTTTGCCTCTTTGGATTTGGCCATCCAGTTCGTGCCCGTGTTGTAGTGGATGCCTGCGATACGGGAGGCTTCGCGGATGTTGGAGCCTGCGGCTATGGCGGCGAAGAACCTAGCCTTGTCTTCCGCTGGAACCCTTCGTTTTGTACCCATTTATGAAGCGTATATCAGAACTTCCAAACAGGGACGTTCTTACCTCCGCCCTTTGGCTTGTTCTTCTTCGGCTTCGGGACAGGTGTCGTGTTCAAAGGCTTGCCACCAGAGCGCGGACCTTGCGGGGTTTCCGACTTGTACGGGGCAACATACGGTTTCTTCGGGGCGGGGCGTGGGGCCTCAGCCTTCTTGAACGGAGCAACGTATGGCTTGGGTGCGGCGGCCATCATCGAAGACTTCGGCTTCGGAGTGGTTGGCTTCTGTCCTGCTTTCATCGAAGGACCCGAACTGTTGGTAATCATGTTGGCTACAGCGCGGGCGTTGTTTACGACCGCTTTCGCTGGACCGAACGCATCAAACTTTGGTTCGTTATTCTTTGCTCTTTTTTTTGCGGCCATGATTTGAAATGATACACCAACCGTGTATAGTGTCTTCACATCTCAGAGCAAGTCCCTCATGTCGGGAGACACAGGGCAACCAGGGGCGTACACCAGTCGCACGGTGCGGGCCAAGAACACGCGGGAACGCGGGTAGACCTCCATGCGTTGACATGGGGGAGCGACGTGAGGAACGGTAATCTCAAACAAAGGTGTCGGCTAAAATTAGCCACGGCGACCTTCCGCGGGGGCGGGAACTGTGGGGGAGGCACCATTACGCTTGTTGGCTTTGTTGTTTGAATAGCGTCAACTCCCGCCTCGCTACGCTCGTTGGGCTAACGCCCTCACTACGCTCGGTTGTTGGCAAAGAAGGAGGACCTGAGTCGGCCCACAAGTCCAAGTCCCACCCCAAACGTATCACGCTCACCACACAACTAACACCACAAAAAGTTGACACCCACGCCAACAAAACGCACCCCCAAACCCCCCTCCCCGCAACCCCAAAAGAGTGACAACATCACGCGCGCATATACAAGGTATTCCCCCCCACGTGCCACGGCATACCCCCAGTCGTCTATGTTACCCGCGAGTAACCTACCCGACGGTAACCAAACACCTGTTCGGCCACCAGAAAAAAAACCCAACTCACCCCACATACCCCCACGGGTACCCGAAAAACCCTGAGAGAGTACCCGACACCTAAGGACGCCTAGAGAGTCGGGGGACGGGTGCGGCGTGGTCGTGGTCGATGGGCGGGGTGATGCTAAGCGTGCTTACTAATAATGCTAAGCGTGCTTACTATCTCGGCGAACGTGTGTTCGGTTTCGGGGTTGTCGATTTCTGAGAGGTTGCCCCCGTTTTTTGTATGACATTTTGATTACAATTTCTAGGCCTTGTGGTGCTTGGGTTTCCTGACGTAGGGCAGGGGCGAGGATGCCAGACCGTGATACGCTTGGCCGTATACTTGAGACATCGAGGGGCGCCGCCCCTCACTGATGAAAGGGGCAAGCATGACCGAAAGGGACCGACTCAGACTCAAGGCCTACCGCCTTGACCGTGCCGCGAGCGCATCGATGCAAGCGGCGGTGGCATTCATGATGGGCGAGCCAGACAGCAAGTGGCACTACCAAGCAATTGTTAGGACTATCGAACACGACTACCGAACACTTGTTCGGGGAAACTAGAAAGGGGCAAGCATTGAAAGCAACCAAGAAAGGCGACAAGGTGACACTTACCCTCGATGGGCTCGAGGCCCTACGTGTTGAGTGTGGGCTACGTGGCTCGTCTGTCGAATACGAACGTCGAGCAGACGAGGCCAAGGAAATCGGCAACACGGTCGAAGAACATCTACTCAGAAAATGGGCGCGCGACTGTTGGAACATGGCTAACCTCGTCGAGGCCGAGACAGCGAAAGGGTAGCAGGGCTCGACAGTCTCGCCCCACGTAGGTGGCGACGGTTCATGACCGAGCGAGACACTAGCCAAGCAATCGCTTGGTGAATACCAGAAATCGAAAGGGGCAAGAAATGCAAACACTCACCAAGGGGCACGGCCTCGATGATGCGACTATCGCGCCCATCGTTGCCGCACTCCATGACACCTACCGCGAACTAGGCGAGCACGTCTCGGCACTGTCTCACGGTACCGTCACACTGCCGCCCGTGGTCTTCGTGGTGCAACGCGACTCCCGCGCTTGGGGACACATAACTACCCGCCCGACATGGGCTACCCCATACGATGCGCCCGACGAAGACTACGCCTATACACCTTGGGCGCTATCAATCGGCCTCGGAACGGTCACCAAGTACCAAGGTTTCTATGAAATCATGGTATCGGCGGAAAACCTAGCGCGCGGCGGGCGTGACGTCTTCGGCACGGTTGCCCATGAGATAGCCCATGCGGTGAACATTGTGCGGGGCGTGCAAGACGTAGACCAGAACGGGCGCCACAACAAGAAATTCAAGGACACCGCCGAATATTTCTTCGGCCTGACTATCGAAGAGTACGCCCCTAATCATTGGGCAGGATGGACGAAGACGACGGTAGGCCGTGAGTGTGCTACCAAGTGGGCGCGACAGATAGCCCGCATCGACGAGGCTATCCGCGTAGCGTCAGGACATAAGACAGGAACGGACGCACCAACGGGCGGCGGAGGTTTCTTCACGGGCGGCGGCGAGACATCGACAGGCCGCAACAAGAACGGGGTGCGCGCGGTATGCGGGTGCGGGTCAATCATTAGGACGAGCATCAAGGCACTGGACAAGGGCATAACGTGCGGCGGGTGCGGGGAGCCGTTCATCCTGACAGGACGCTAGGAGGCGGGGCGGGAGCGCGTAGGCGCCACGGGGAGCGAGACCCTACCCGCCCGCGAGGGTACTTGACACGGTGACACCCGATAGAGTACCGTCATACAGTAAGACAAACAACAACAAACAAAAGGGGCAAGCAATGGAAACGCAAGAACGGGAAAAGGTAGTACGCGAATCGAATCGGGCTACCATCCGATGCAAGTACAGCGCCAACGGCGGACGAATCACCGTGTCACGCTACGAGTCGAACACTTGGGGCAAAGACCCGAACCGAATCGTCGTGTCATGGGATTACAGCCTGAACACTGGCGAGAACTACCGCGAGGCCGTCCGCCAGTACGTAGAGCGCGCCGACTGGGCGGGCGTATGGATTACGAGCACCATCACCGATGGAGCGGTTGCAGTGTGGGCAGGCTACGCCGAGGACGTAAGACAGGAGGCAGGCAAGTGATAACGCTAGGACACGGGGACATCGTGAACATTGACGGGCAACCAGTGCAACTAATGAGCACGCCCGAAGACATGGGCGGCGGAGTGTGGGCTATCACCTACCGAACAAAGGCGGGCGGCAGTATCTACCACGGACGCGCAGACATTCAAGACATCAACGAGATGAAGGAGACCAAGCGGTGAAGACATGGCAAACAATTCTGGGCGGGCAATTCCTCGACCCGAAAGTACATACCGAGGCCGAACAAATACAGTACCGATTCATCGTAGAAAACATCGCCGAAGACATACGAAACCCATACCTCAGGTATAAGACAGGAGCGGCGCTACGAATTGCAAAAGCGGAGGGCTACTACGAGGAGGCTATGGAGTGGGCGAAGGCACGACACCGCTACCGCTTGAACTATGACACGATGACGCAACGCCACTGGCAGGGGCGGACACGCAGACAGTGCAGGGCGCGGCATCATGACAGCATCGCAATACGTGAGAAGTACGTGCGATGCCAGTCGTAAGACAGGCAAAAGAAATCGGGCGAGAGTCCTTGACTCAACCAACTAACCGACATACGATAAGCAACAACGAAAGGGGCAAGCAATGGCACTGATGGAAAAGTATCGGGCACATATCACGGGGCAGACAGTCGCAAGGTGTCCAGAGTGCGGACGCATCCTCGCCTACTGGGATGAGAACGACCTCAACCAGTGGGGCGAATTGGAATGTTACTGCTGGGAAATGTAAGCGACAAACAAAACCAACAAGGAAAGGGAAACGGCAATGAGAAAAAGCAAGTACCAAATAACTATAGAAATCGAATCCGATACCGACCCGAGAGACTGGTGTCTAGGCGAAACGCTAGTGATAGATGAACCGTACGAGGTTATACAAATAACAGGAGGGAAACAGCAATGACTACGCAAGTTATACAAGACCAGATAACCCACAACTATGAGAACCTGAGACAACTACTTGTCGAAGGAGTAAGGCGCGGAGTGTTGCCACCAATGCAAACACTCGCAGCGTTAGACCAATTACACGCCACGATGTACGCCATCGAGCGGGTCATTCAATCAACAAAGGAGAACAACTAATGTATCCCGACGAAATCTTTACACTCGGCGAAGTGTTTATCATGGGAGCGCTGACCTTTAGCATGGGCTGGATGCTCGCCTCGGAACGCTGGCAGAAAAAGATGGACAGGGAGCGGGCTATCCGTGACCGTTACAAGTGGGCACTCATGAAGGAGCGAGGCGACAAGTGAAGCGCGGCATCAAGGTAACCATCATCGCAACATGGCACAAGGACTACGGTCGGCAGGGTGTCATCATCGGCGGGGTAGCAGACAAGGACGGTGTCGAGTATCTCATCGGTCTTACGACAGGTGAGACAACCACGGCACGCGATAACCATATTGAAGAGACAAGGAAGGGGAAGCAGTGACTACACGAATCACGTTCGACCAATGGGAAGAACAATACAAACCAACAACCAACACGCTGGACAGCGAGGCATCGTTCAACGATGGCACTGGTGGCCTGATGTTTGAGACGTTCGGCAAGGAACACGAAGCAGTCATATCGGTGGCGACACGGGAACCACGTCGAGTGTGGACGCTGGTGGATTGTGACGAGGGGCAGGTAATCATCAACGGATACCATCAGGTGAACCGTGTCGGATACTTCGTCACCGAGAACGCTTGGCCTAGTGGCACAGACATCGACGTTCGGGTGGCTTGACCGTGAGGGACGCACAGTCAGAGTTCGAGGACTTCATCCATAGCCACGTAACCAGTGAACGCCTAGCCCGCAACGTCGTGGCCATGCTGGTGAACCGTTGGGGCTGGACTATCTGCATCGAAAACATGGAGGGTTATGAGCGTCAAGCACTGGCTGATTGAACGCCCGACCATCAACATCGCCTGCACTTTGGTGGGCAAGATGCGTCGCGAACCACAGCCGCGGATGGAGATGACCGAACGGTGGGTGATAGCCCAGATGGCAGGCCCGCACGCGGTGAAGTATTGGCGTGGCTCGGGACGTAAGACAGGGAGTGTGTGGGTTGCTGACCCCGAACGTGCGTGCCATTACGCGTGCGAGTCGGTCGCTCTTTACGATGCCCAGCAAATGAGCCAACGCCACATGAAAGCACGATACGAGGCACGCAAACTAGATTGAATACGCTATAGTTACAGGTTGATTAGCCCCGCTCCCACGGTTTCCCCTTCCCGTTGGTCGAGCGGGGTTACTCATTTGTACGGGTGAAGACGCCCCGCGAAATACTCTTCCCGTTCCCGAGGCGTGAGCCCACCGAAAACCCCGTACCTGCGGATGTCATTCATCTCCGCGTCGATAGCGAAGTCGAGGCACTGCTTGCGGAACATGCAACCTTCACACACTGCAAGCGCATCATCGTAGACACCCTTCGATGAGTGCCCCTGCTTCACTTCAGGGAAAAAGATACGGGTATCCATCCCCTTGCAAGGTGTGTCGTCCCACCATGCCATCTCTCTACTGGTCATGTTTAGTTCTTTCATCTTCCCCTTCTTCACTGCATGCTTGACAAGGACATGAACGTACAGGTTCCGATGTGTGCCTGTCAAACTGATTCACGTAGTCGGTACGTTCGACAACAATGCGATGGTCAGTCGTCGTCTTCTTCGTACTTGCCACAATAGGTCTCCGTTGGTCGGGGCAACCTATCGCACGGGCACGGTTGCCGAAGTCCCGCCAATACCATAACGCCTCCACCGAATCATGTTCATTAGGTTCACTGCACCATACATGGCGGCACCCAAGATGAGACCGTACTCCTGGCGTGTAATAGCGAAGTACACCCACAGCACCTCATTGCCGAGACCGATTGCGAAACCCCACCACTTGTGGCGTCCGACCGCAACCAGCCCCGTGATACCTACCAGCGATAACACCCAAGACATCAGTAGCCCTCTGCCTTGGCGTGTACCACCATCGACAGGCAACCGAGGTAACCAGCGGCGTCGACCACGTTGTCCCTGTGCCACCTGTTCTCGCCGATTGCTGTCCTAAGACGTGACAGTTTGACCGAGACCATGAACAGAATGGCCTGCTCTACGGTCAGGTGAATGCCTGTCAATGCTTCGAAGATGTCCCTGGTCTGGGTGTAATCATCGAGAGGGTGGGCGTACTCCTTGTGTCGGTCTCCTGTAATAAGACTGTAAGCATCAGAGAGTACGTCTGCTCCTTCAGTTGTCTTCACGGAATGGGTTCCTCCATACGGCGGCAGGGCAGTTCTCCTCTACCGCTTGTCGGTGTTCGTCGGAATGGTAGACCCGCATGAAGAACACGCAAGGGTCTGACCCGTCGAAGAACTCTGCTTCTTCGCTGATTGTTAGGGCTGGCCCGTCATGGGATTCGCATATAGGTGGCGACACCCAGCCACTACGTAGACCAATCTCTATCCACTGGTCGAACGAGATGGTCATTATGTCCACGGTTAGAACGGTTCTTCGTCAAGGAATTTCGGTGCGCCGAACGCTTCGGTTACCTTGTTCAAAGTCTGCACCGTCTTGTCTGCAAGGACAGGGTTCCAACGGCACAAGAGACCTACCTCGTCGGCGAGAATCTTGGTGACGTACTTCTTCTGTCCGTCCTTCTCATATGAAGAGATGTCTAACTTGCCGACAACGATGACGTTAGAACCTTTCTCGATGGTCGAGGCCGCATGCTCGGCGTATGTGCCGAACACGGTGACGTTATGCCAGGTTGTTACCTTCTTATCGTCCTTGCCTGAGGTGGTAGCGACGGTGAAGTTGCCGACAGCCATGCCACTTTTAGAGAACGTAAGTTCGACGGGCTTACCCGCGTTGCCTGTGATAGTGATGGTATTCATTTTCTCCCTTTCGGAGTCATGGGGTACAAGCCCCCTGTTCTTGTGGTGTTATCCTGTCCCGCGCAACGATGCGTTGGTGGTTCAGAAACCTTTACGTAAGTCATGAGTGTCTGGTCGCAATGTCGACAGACCCATTTTGTTACTGGCCCCTTCATAGGACTCCTTACTTTATCGTGGGGGTGTCGCACATGTCAAAGGCTCCAGTTCCCCAGTCCGCCCTTGGTGTTGTCCATAATCCAGCGAGCAAACCTGACGTTGCACTCTGGGTCGAGCAACACTTCAAGGTCTTGGCGCATGTCCCCAGTGTCTACCTTGCATACCGCTCGGACACTCTTGACCCAACTGGAGTTGACCTGGAGGATGCCACTGTCCCATGACTTGTTGCGGTTCAGGTAGTAAGTCATGACTCCGTGCTTGTTCCATGTGGCGTTGACTGCATGGGCCCGACACCTTGACTCACGCCAAGCAATGTACGAGAACACCTGGACGGGGAGCCCGTACTTGCGGAACAGGGGATGCCATTGGGGGCATCGCATCTCTGGGTCGTCGGGGATAGCCCGCTTTGGGGTGGCCCTGATTGGGCTGAACACTTGGCTTCCCTTCTTCCCTTCGGACATTTTGCTTTCGTCTGTACTTGCCGCCGCGGGGGGAACGGCTACCACTAGCCCCGTGAAAAGTACGCACACAATACGTTTCAACATTTGGTCTCTCAATCGTAGGTGGATAATGTCATCACGTCCCTGACTTGGTCGGGGTATAGAAGTATTCCTTTCGCTGGGTTGTCGGAGTCAGGAGCGGCTACCAGTTGGCGCAAGTTTGGCCAGTTCTGTTTGAGGTATCGCTTGAGTCGTGTGACTTCAATTATAACCAATGCCCCTGGCGAGAACACATACGCCCACCATGCTGAGGTAGTGACGGCGATACCTGATGGTTTCCATCCTGTATTACGTGGGTTCTGTTCGAACTCTACGAAGATGCGTCCGTTGCGGTACCTGTCGTATTTCACTTCGACGTCGCCAGATGCGAACTTCTCTAGGAACAATCGTACAATCTCTTCTCCTTCATGGCCGAACGCTAGGTCGGTTGAGAAGTCGAATCGTTTGATGTCGTGAGTGGGTTCGTATCCTTCGACGCGCTGAATGTCAGGCGTTGTCACGGCTGGTAAACGCTTCAAGTGCTTGGCGTTCACGCTCGGTTGGTTCGCTTGTGCCTATGCGGTCAAGCAAACACTCGTAAAGTTCTTTAGTTGCTTGCATTAGATATTCGTTCTTCTGTCTTACGTCCGCAAGTTTGGTGCGGAACATGTCCTCTTGTTCCTCCATCTTGTCGATGAGGTAATCGCTGTTGAAGTTAGCCACAGTATCCTGCCTTCTTGAGTAGTTGAATCATGTCTTCCAGTCTTACGACCGCATACTGGTCGGAGGCTGTGCCGTACATGCGACGCTTCACCACCAGTATCCCAACCTCGGCGTTAGCGTTGATGCGCTCCTGCTCTGTCTCTAACAACCATTGGGATAGTTCCAGTTTCTTTTGGTTCTTGCATTCCCATGCGAGACGTGGGTCTGTGCCTGCGATGTCGCCCTTGTCGAGCGTTCCGTGGAGGGTGCGACGTTCGGCGTGGGGCCACCAAGTTTTCAGGTAGTTGACCACCGATGTTTCGAACGATGTGCCTTTTGCTTTTTCTTTACTCACCTCGCACCGCCTTTAGTTCTGTTTGTAAGCGCTGAACCTCGGCTCGTAGCCATTCGTTCTCAAGGCGTAACTCTTTCAAGCCTTCAGTCATGACTACGAGCGCGTCTTTCATCACTTGATTGCATCCATGAGTAGGCGGCGGAACAGTTCGCTTCGTGAACATCCACGCTGGCGTGCCAAGTCCCGAGCCAAGTCAATCTGCTCATGCGTCAACCGCAATGACACCATCGCAATCGAACGCTCTTTGCCCTGCGGGTCTACAGTTCTGTGCGCGGCCATCACTCACCTGCCTGAAATGCTTTGAGTTCATTGAATGCGCTACGCAAATGCGGCAGGTGGCGAACCATAATCTGTTCATCCCACTTGACCTTCGCGTTGGCCGCCACTACTGCTGGGTCGATGCCTGCCTTCTCGCATGCGGCCACGAACTGTGCTCGTTGCTCGTCGGTGATGGGGTCATCTTCGCTGGCGGTCACGGGTGAAGGTGCAGGTACTCGGCTTGGCCCAGTTGTGTGCGTCCCGCCATTACCTTTCATTCCCTGCACCTTCCCCGCTACCTTGTTCGGCTCTTCCCATTCCTGCTTCGTCCACAGCGACAGGCAGATGCCGAATCGCATGGATGCGTTGCGCAAGAAATCCCCGATGAGTTCTTTATCGAGGTCTGGTTTGTCATGCTTGACGGTTCCTACGCCGAGCATGGACTTGCCGAGAACTGTGAGCCTGCCCCACATGACAGCCATACCGTTGTTGACGTGGATGGCTGGGCGTCCGTCGACAATGTCGAGCGGTTCCCATGACCACAGTGGGTCAATCTCAATCAACAGTTTGGTGATGTCTGCGTGGCCGACGAAGTCGAGTTGTGCCCCGCCGCGTGGGAGTTTGCCCACGATGGATGGGTCTGGTGTCTTGTAGTCATCTAAGACTTTGCGTAATTGTTCTGTGTTATTCATGCTCGCTCCCCTTTCAGGAGTAGTGTTCGGTTTGTTACTGGCTTGCTGTACTTGGCGGCAAGGTCTGGCTCGTTTGCCTTGAGTGCTTTGATGTCAAGCGACTGCCAGGTGCGGCCCTTCCATGTGGCAATGACCTCACCTTCAACAGTGGCCGCTTCATACGGTCCAATCTCTTCACAGATTTCTGCTTTCAGTTTGTCTTCCATCTCGGTGTAGTCCTTGATGTTGCGCTTGATGTGTTTCAACTGGGCAACCTTCTCCTTCACGGATGGGGCAACCTCGATGGACTCATGAACTGGCTTTTGATAGCGGGCGCTGATGGTTTCGTATGACCAAGTCACGCCCTCTGGTGTCATGCCCAAGTCGATAGCGGTCAACCACTTTGCGACCGCGTCCATGTGCTCCTGCTTTTCTTCGTCCGTGACTTTCTGTTCGTGGATGTACAGGCTCATGGTCGAGTCGAACACGCCCCAGGTGACCAGGTCTACGTCTGCACAGATGGCCTGCTGGATTCCCTGGATGCGCCAGTAATCGGGCAGTTCGCCTGTCCATTCGCGGCTTGACGTTTTGATTTCGAGGATGCGACGGTCGTCACCGTTCTCGTAGAACCCGTCGAGGGTGCATATCATGCGGGCACCGTGGTCGGTGTCGGCGGCGAACATCTCGTCTGGTGTTTCGAACTCGATGCCGAGCCTGTCGTTGGCCCATTTGATACACAATGGTTCGAGGTCGTTGCCTCGGGTCATTGCCCACGTCGGCGGGATTGGTGCGGGGGGTGTGTCACCAAGTAGTTCGGCGGCGTATTGGTCTTGTGGTACGAACGGGTGTAGTCCGTAGATTGCGGCGGCTGGTGAGGCCGACACGCGCTTGCGTTTCTTCTCGTCCCAAAAGCGGACGGATAACCATTCTTGTTCTCCGTGCGTGGGCTTGCTGATTCTGTAACGGGTGATGTTCATTGACCCCTTCCTTTCCCTCGGGGGTCAGGTTACAGGGCGTCATACCGTATGTCAAGAGTTCAAGAGATTATTTTCAGGTCTCTCACCATCGCCACTGGGATATGGGTTCCGTGGATTCCTTCGTTCCTGCAAAGGGATTGCCAGATGGATACGTGGCCGTCTTTGGCGCCAGGTTCGCCGAGTGGTACGAGGAACCCTGCGGTTTCGACGATGCACTCTCCGTCGTCTTCGTAGTTGTCGAGGTCGAGCCATCCGCCTTCGCTCATGTGTGTGTCTGCCCAGCGGACAAGAACGAACGAGTGTCTAGTCGTCTTCTCCGTTGGTGTCGTTGCCGATGTCCCTACATGAACCACAGTATTTTCCTTCCGAGATAGGCCATGTTTCACCGCACGTCGGGCAAGTCAACCATTCGTGGGTGGACACGGGAGCCAATCTTACTAGGCGACCTTCTGTTCGGCGCGACGTTGGGCGTCGGCGAGAATCATGCGGTCCAATGCCTGTAAGGCTCGGAAGAATTCTTCCTCTTCGGTATGGTTGGCGACCCTGGCCCTGACTAAATACTTGCGGATTGTGTATAACGATTCCCTTGTCATAAGGCAGGGAACGATAGCAAGTTATCTAACTGTCTTGCGAATCCTTGTGGTGGTCAATGATGTGTTCGGCCAGACGGTCAGCGACCTTGTCGACCTTGTCTTCAGTGCGCTGTTGCGAACGATGCACCATGCGAAGAATCCCCTGAACAACCTCATGGTCCCTGGAGTTTTCCTTGCGTGCTTTCTGTAAGAGGGTGACGATGATTCCGCCGACAGCCGACACGACCGCGGCAACAACTATCGCCCAACCCCCATCCATGTTATGCCTCGTCTACTTTGGACTCTTTCCAGATTTTGACCGCCTCTGGAATATCATCGCCTGCCACATAGCGGATGTGCCACGGCTCGCTCTGAAGTTCCCAAGAGAACCCATACTTGTGGGCGTTGGCCAGCATCCATTCAAGACGCTTGCCTGATGCGTTGGCGATGTCGACAGCGATACCGAGGTTGTGGTTGCTGGTTCCAGGCACCGCCAAGGGGGCCATGCCCTTCTTCAAATACCACGCCTTGCCCTTGTAGATGCGGGGCTTCTGCTTCATCTGCTTCGGCTTCGGGGTGGTGGTGTGCCGTTGAAAGAACCCGTACTCTTGCATCTCCAACGAACGGTATGTGTCAGCGGTTGAAGTGGGGCTTAGGTCGATGCCTGCTTCGTTCGCCGCCGCATCCATAGCCTCATATGCGTCAGCGGCACAATGGTGCAACTTGCCTTTCTCAATGTTCTTGAGAAGGTCAGGCGTTAGTTCTCCTGGCTTTACACCTTTGAGGTGTGAGCACAGTTTTACTTTGACAATGGGGAATGGCTTTGCCATTACTTAGCCTTGCCGAAAGCCTCAGCAATCTCTTCCTTGGTGAGCACACCATCGCTCGACCATGCACGCAACAGCGCCTCGGTGACCTTGGCGGCGGCGACGATACCTGCGATAGCGGCGGCCTTCCACAACTCGACGTCGAGAACCGCGCCACCTGCGACAGCGGCGAGAGCGGACGAGCCGAACACGGCGATGATGCGGAGGATGAGGGTCTTGAGGGTTGCCATTGCTAGTCCTTTTGGGTCAGGGTCAGTACAGAATGTAGGACCAATGTTACACCAGTGAGCCATAGGGCTTGACGTAACGTAGGTCCCGTCAACGTAATCAAGACAAGACCAGTACCTGCGTAAGTCCAGGAGTTGTCTGCTAGGAAGTTGAAGAATCGTCTCATGAGCGTCGTCTCATTGTAGATGGGGCGGGCATGGCGATGATGAAAACTGCGGTGGCGGCGACCACGGTGCGGCGTTGGGCCACGGTAATGGTGGAACCGAGAGGGACGTAGGTGTCGTACTCGCCCGAGAAGACGTCAACCTGGGATTCGAACTCCGCTTTCTCCTCTTCAGATGCGTCCATTGGGGGCTGTTCGACTTGGGTGGTATCGGGTACTAAGACAGGGGAGTCGTCTTGTGCGGAGGCTGGGAGCGTGGTCTGCGTGGCAGTTGTGGGTGGCGCGGGTATGGTGGTGGGAGGAGGTATTGGCAATGTGGTGGATGTGGGTGGCGGGAGCGTTGTTGCTGGCGTTTCAGTTGTGGAAGGCGCGACTGATGTGGCGGGGGAAGTAGTCGATGAGGTCGTCTCTGCTGGGGGTTCTGTGGCTGGTGGGGCTGGTGGTATGGTTTCGGCCACGGTCGAGGAAGTGGTGGCGGTAGATGATGTGGTTGATTCTTGCGTTGTGGATGGTGCTTGGGTTGTCGTTGACGGTTCTACTGTTGTCGTTGTTGTTTGAACCTGCTCGGCGTACCAAGACAGAGAATCAAAAAGCCACAGGTCAGAGTCAGCCGGAATAGAAAACCCGGT
>Ga0105098_10000029_pt1 | contig 40615 bp, 39 predicted proteins | sample PPLLak21cMay2015_FD_79137 | JGI IMG/M metagenome (GOLD analysis project Ga0105098, IMG submission 79137) | Freshwater sediment microbial communities from Prairie Pothole Lake near Jamestown, North Dakota, USA - PPLs Lake P7 Core (1) Depth... | ecosystem: Environmental > Aquatic > Freshwater >... | reverse complement strand
TCAGGAGAACTCGGCTAGGAGAGCCTCTTTCTGCTTGTCTCCCAGACCCCTGATCCTGCGGTTCTCGGCGATGCCCAGCGTTTCCATCAGACGCTTCGCCTTGATCTTTCCGGTGCCGGGCATCGATGCTATGACCCGCTCTACCTTGAGCCCGGCGAGGATCTGATCGCTGTCGGCCTTCTCGATCAACTCGGAGAGACGGAGCGAACCTGTCTTCAACAGCTCCTTGGCCTCGGCGCGCACTCTTCGCGCCTCCGCTGCCTTGGCCAGCGCTGCTGCTCTCTGTTCATCGGTCAATTGCGGTGGTTGCGCCATGTCCTCATCTCGTTCGACGAACCGTGACCCTAGCCAGCGTGACTCGCGCCGGTCGTCGAAACCGCAGCCTCGATCTCCTGCAAAATCGACAGTGCGGCTGCCGTCGGATCGGCCGCCGCCGTGATCGGGCGACCCACAACCAGCAGGTCGGCCCCCGCTCTGATCGCCTCCCCTGGCGTGGCCACTCTCTTCTGATCGGCGCTGTCTGACCCGGCCGGTCTGATGCCGGGCGTGGCGACGATGAGACCGAGATCGAGCGCCTTTACCGACGCCGACTCGGGCACCGCGCACACCACCCCTTCGGCGCCGGCCGCGGCGGCCAACCGGGACAAAGCGGTGACGTGTTCAGCGGGGCTCCGGCTGAACCCGACTGCTTCCAGTCTCGCCTCGTCTAGAGAGGTGAGGACGGTGACAGCCAGGATCCCGGCATCGCCTTCGGAGCTGGTGGCGAGCGCCTCTACCGCTGTCCGGATCATCTCCTCGCCCCCTGAGGCGTGGACCGTCACCCAGCGTGCACCGATAGAGCCCAGGCGGCTTGCGGCTCCAGCCACCGTGTTCGGGATGTCATGGAGCTTCGCGTCGACGAAGACCGGGGCTCCAAGGGCGGCTACCCGCGACACGATGGCCGGGCCCTCCCCCATGAGCAGCTCGAGCCCGACCTTGAAGCCGTCGACATGCGGATGAACCGCCTCGGCGAGCCGGAGCGCCTCTTCTCCTGTGGGCACGTCGAGGGCGACTACGAGGAGACTCACCAGGGCACCACTCCCCCTACGAGGTCCGGCACCGTGACGTCACGCCGTTCCAGAACGCGACTCAGCTCACGCTCGATGCGCTTTCCGGCGCGTGGCTCGGCCAGATGTGCGGTGCCGATCGCAACCGCCGATGCACCTGCAAGCAGATACTCCACCACGTCCGTTCCGGTCATGACGCCTCCACACCCGACAATGGGGGCTCCGGGCAAGGCCCGAGATACTTCGTACACACATCGCAAGGAGATCGCCTTCAGACCGGGACCGCTGTAGCCGCCGACTCCGCCACTGAGCAGTGGGCGGCCGCCGACGGGGTCGATGCCGAACCCGAGAATCGTGTTGGTCAGGGTCAGGAACGTGGCCCCGGCCGCCAGGCAGGCGGCGGCGACGGCCACGATGTCCTCGGTGTTGGGTGAGAGCTTGGCGCCCACTGGCACTTCGGATGTCGCAGCCACCGCCGTGACCACCTCGGCCGATCGCGACACATCGAGCGAGAACATGCGCCCATCTTCGAGATTGGGGCAGGAGAGGTTGATCTCGATGACTGGCACACCCGCCGAGACGAGCCCTTTGGCCACCATGGCGAACTCGTCGGGTGTCTCTCCTACCGCAGACCCCCACACCGGCACCCCGAGATCGGCCAGGAGCGGTGTCATGGTCTCCACCCAGGCTTCGATGCCCGGGTTCTGGATGCCGATCCCGTTGAGCATCCCGGGGCCTGCCGGGGCCAGGCGTGGAGCAGGCCGGCCTGGACACTCCACCGGGGCTACCGACTTGGCTACTGCAGCACCGTAGGGAGAGACCTCGGCCACCTCCGCCCACTCCCAGACCGATCCGACAGTGCCCGAGGCGGCGATGAGAGGGCTTCGTAGCTCGATCGGGCCCAGGCGTGTCGTCAGACGGTCTGGTGCCATTCCTGGAGGCTCCTCGGTCGCTGGATGGCACCCGGCCCGGCGCGTAGGCTGCGGGCTACCGCCAGCCCGCCCTGGATCGTGGTCACGCAGGGAATGGAGTGGGTACGGGCAGCTATCCGGATCGTCCTGCCGTCCGATCGCGCCTTTCCGCCGCGAGGTGTGTTGATGACCAGTTGCACCTCGCCATCCTGGAGACGTTGCCCGATGTCCCTCGGCCCCTCGCCTACCTTGTGGACCGGCTCGGCGTCGATTGCATGATGTTTCAAGTACCGGGCGGTGCCGTGGGTCGCGACCAGGTCGAAGCCCAGCATGGTGAAAGCTTGGGCCACGGCCAGACCCATGGCCTTGTCCCTGTCGGCGAAAGAGAGAAACACCCGCCCGCGTGTCGGCAGGATGTGACCGGCCGCGAGCAAGGCCTTTGCAAAGGCAACTCCGACGTCGGGGCCGATTCCCATCACCTCGCCGGTGGCCCGCATCTCCGGGCCGAGTACCGAGTCCTCCTCGGGGAATCGGTCCCAGGGGAGGACAGCGTTCTTCACTGCGACGAAGTCGGGGCGTTGGTTCGAGATCGGCACCACCCCCTCGCGGCGAAGCTCTTCGAGCGAGCTTCCCATCATCACCCTGGCAGCGATCCGGGCGAGAGGCACGGCAGTGGCTTTGCTGATGAACGGGACCGTCCTGCTCCCCCGAGGGTTGGCCTCGAGGACGTAGACGTCGTCTCCCTTGACCGCGAACTGCAGATTTATCAAGCCGCGCACACCGAGCGCGGCGGCCAGCTCCGATGTCGCCCTGAGGATCTCTTTGTGGGCCTCGTCCGAGATCGTGGGCGGCGGGGTGACGCAGTCGGAATCACCGGAATGAACACCAGCCTCCTCGACATGCTCCATGACCCCGCCGAGGAGCAGCTCGGAGCCGTCATAGACCGCGTCGACGTCGACCTCCACGGCTGCCTCGAGGAATCGGTCGATGAGGATCGGTGCGCCGGTCAGCTCCGGGTCGGCCTCGCCGTACATCTCCCTCACGTAGTCGGCCAGCTCTTCGACGCTGTACACCACGCGCATCTTCCGGCCACCGAGGACAAAGGACGGCCTGACCATGACCGGAAGACCAACCTGGTCGACTACGTCCTCGGCCTCTCGCGCCGATGAAGCCGAGCCAGCGGGGGGCTGACGGAGACCCAGGCTCTTGCAAAGCTCTGCGAACTGCTCACGATCCTCCGCCAGCTCGATCGAGGCGGGGGAGGTGCCGGCGATTGGCACTCCGGCATCATGCAACGCGCGGGCCAGGTTCAGTGGCGTCTGGCCCCCGAGCTGTACCACGACTGCCTCGGGCTGCTCCACCTCGATCACGGACAGCACATCCTCGACCGTCAGCGGCTCGAAATAGAGCCGGTTGGACGTGTCGTAGTCGGTGGAGACCGTCTCGGGGTTGCAGTTGATCATCACCGTCTCGTACCCGGCATCGCGCAGGGCGAAGGCGGCGTGGACACAGCAGTAGTCGAATTCGATGCCCTGGCCGATGCGGTTGGGGCCGGAGCCGAGTACAACAACGCGGGGCCGTTCGGCCGGGGGCACCTCAGATTCCTCCTCGAAGGTCCCGTACATGTACGGGGTGTGCGCTTCGAACTCGGCGGCGCAGGTGTCCACGGTCTTGTATGTGCGATTGATCCCGAGGCGGGCCCTCGCCGCTCGGACGTCGGTTTCATCCTCTCCCCAGAGATGGGCGAGCTGGCGGTCGGAGAAGCCATATCTCTTCGCCTCTTCGAAGAGGTCCCTGTTCCCGGGGCCAGCAGCTTCGACCTCCGTCCGCAACTCGACGATCTCGGCGATTTGGTCAACGAACCATGGGTCGATTGTGCTGAGGTGTGAGACCTCGGCGACTCCCCATCCTCTACGCAACCCCTCGCCGACGGCGAACACCCGATTCGGCGTTGGGGTGCCTACCGCCTGGCTCAGCTCCTCGTCATCCATCTCGCGCACGGTGTGCTCCCCGGCATCGCCGTTCAGACCGTCACGCCCGTTCTCCATGCTTCTCAGAGCCTTCTGGAGCGCCTCGGGGAAGGTCCGGCCGATCGACATCGCCTCGCCGACGCTCCGCATCGACGTGCCGAGCCGGTTCGAGGCTGACGGGAACTTGGCAAAGTCGAAGCGGGGCACCTTGACCACGACGTAGTCCAGCGCCGGCTCGAAGGAAGCCGGCGTTGCCCCCGTGATGTCGTTGGCGATCTCGTCCAGGGTGTAACCCACTGCGAGGAGGGCGGCGATCTTTGCGATGGGGAATCCGGTCGCCTTGCTGGCCAGCGCCGACGACCGACTGACCCTCGGGTTCATCTCGATCACGAGACGTCGACCGGTTGCGGGATCGACGGCGAACTGGACGTTGGAGCCGCCGGTTTCGACGCCGATCGCTCGGAGCACCGCAATCCCGTCGTCCCGCATCTCCTGGTACTCGCGGTCGGAAAGCGTCTGGATCGGCGCCACCGTGATCGAGTCGCCAGTATGTACCCCCATCGGGTCGAGGTTCTCGATGGAGCAAACGATGACCGCATTGTCCTTGTGGTCACGCATGACCTCGAGCTCGAACTCCTTCCAACCCTCCACCGATTCCTCGACGAGAATCTCCGACACGGGAGAAGTCGCCAGGCCGTGGCGGGCCACTTCGATGAATTCCTCGTCGTTGGCGGCAATTCCCGTGCCCCCTCCACCGAGGATGAAGGAGGGGCGGACCATGATCGGGAAACCGATCTCATGCGCGATCTTCACCGCCTCGGTCATCGAGCGGGCATATCCGGCCCGCGGCACTTCGAGACCCACCTTCTCCATCGTCTCCTTGAAGAGACCGCGATCCTCGGCCCGCTCGATCACATCCAGACCGGCCCCGATCATCTCGACCCCGAGTCGCTCGAGGATCCCCCGGCGGGCGAGCTCGGCGGCGACGTTGAGAGCGGTTTGGCCACCTAGGGTGGGCAGGAGTGCGTCGGGCTGTTCCCTGGCGATGATCTCGGCCACGACCTCGGGCGTGATCGGCTCGATGTAAGTGGCGTCGGCAAACTCCGGGTCGGTCATGATCGTGGCCGGATTGGAATTGACCAGGATCACCCGATATCCCTCGGCGCGGAGCACCTTGGCGGCCTGGGTGCCCGAATAGTCGAACTCACAGCCCTGGCCGATGACGATCGGCCCCGATCCGATGAGGAGGATCGATCTCAGATCGCGTCTCGCCGGCATCAGCCGCTCTCCCCCTCGATCAGCCTCGTGAATTGGTCGAAGAGGCCTCGGGCGTCGCGTGGCCCGGGAGCAGATTCGGGGTGATACTGGACCGAGAACGCAGGTACATCCACCAGTCGCATCCCCTCGAGGGTCCCGTCGTTCAGGTTCTGATGGGTGGGGATCAAAGGTCCGAACCGGCTCTCCACCACCTCGGGGAGCAGGTCCGGGCCGGCCAGGCCTGACCTCTTCGGCGCCAGCCGATCCGCCAGCGACCACATGTCAACCGCAAACCCGTGGTTCTGGGCGGTGATCTCCACCCTTCCGTCCTCGAGACGTCGTACGGGGTGATTGCCCCCGTGATGCCCGAAGGGGAGCTTGTAGGTGGTGGCGCCGGTGGCCAGGCCGAGCACCTGATGACCCAGGCAGATCCCGAAGAGAGGGACCTTTCCCAGGAGCCCGCGCAGCGTCTCGGTCGCGGTCACCAAAGGCTCCGGATCACCCGGACCGTTGGAGACGAAAACCCCATCGGGCTCCAGACCGAGTACTTGATCCACCCCGGTCCCGGCCGGCACCACATCGACATCGAACCCGCGGCCGGTGAGGTTGGCCAGGATGTCGCGTTTCATGCCGAGGTCGATCGCCACGACCCGGCCCCGTCGTTTGCCAGTTGCGTCGAGGGTGTACGCATGTTCGGTTGTGACCAATGACGCCAGGTCCTGGCCGACCATCGAGGGCGCCGAAGCCGCCATCTCGAGCAACTCAGGCTCATCGACCCCGACACCGACCGCCACGGGCATTGCGCCCCGGTCACGGATATGTCTGGTCAGACGCCGGGTGTCGACATCGGCGATTGCCACGACTCCGTGGGACCGCAGGTAATTCCCCAGGGCGCCCTGCGACCGCCAGTTGGAGTCCCGTCTCGACATGCTGCGAACCACGAAGCCAGACACGGCCGGGCGGGACGACTGGTCGTCTTCGTCGTTCACGCCGTAGTTGCCGATGTGGGACGAGGTCATCACTACCACCTGCCCGGCATAGGACGGGTCTGTGAGTATCTCCTGATAGCCGGTCATCGAGGTGTTGAACACCGCCTCGCCGGTGGTGACACCGGCCGCGCCTACCGAACGGCCCCGGAATACGGCACCGTCTGCCGTGCACAGAAGGGCTGGCTCGCCGGTGGTCATGCGAGCCCCCCTTCGTACGAGATTCGGCCCTCGTAGATCGTTGCCAGCACCCTGCCAGTCAACTCCATCCCGGCAAATGGGCTGTTCTGAGACTTGGACGCGAACGACCCTGGGACCCACCGACGAGCCGGATCGAAGAGGACGAGATTGGCTGGTGACCCGGCTTCCACCTCTCGACCCTGCCGCTCCAACCCGGCGATCCTGGCGGGCGCAACACTCGTGCGGTCGAAGAAGATCCTCTGATCGTCGCCGACCGCGAACGAGGCCACTGCCGCCGCCGCCGTCTCCAGCCCGATGACACCGCGTGGTGCCTCCTCGAATGGCACAGCCTTCTCCGAAGGGGCGTGCGGAGCGTGATCGGTGGCTATGGCATCGATGACACCATCCCGGACTGCCGATCGCAATGCGGCCCGGTCTTCGGCGCTCCGCAACGGGGGGTACATCTTCAAATTCGGGTCGAGACCTTCGAGGGCAGAATCATCCAGAGCCAGGTGATGAGGCGTGACCTCCGATGTCACCGACAAGCCCGCCGTCCTGGCATCCTCGATCAGCTCCACCGAGCGGGCGGTCGACACGTGCTGTATGTGTAAGGAGGCCCCCGTCTCGGCCGCGATCGCAATGTCCCTGGCGACTATGACGTCCTCGGCGACGCCGGGCAGGCCCGCGATCCCCAGCCGAGCCGAGACCATCCCCTCGTGCATATGGCCCTCGCCCGCGATCGAGTGATCCTCGGCGTGCTCGGCAACGAGGGCACCGGGCAGGTCGCGCAGATAGGCCATGATTCTTCGCAGCAACCCGGCTTCGGGCACTGCATTGCCATCATCGCTGAAGACCCTCACCCCTGCCTCGTACATGGCGTCGAATCCCGCCATCGCCTTGCCGGCGCGGCCCTCGGTCAACGTCCCCGCAACCACGATGTCGATGGTGTCGACGGCGCGGGCTCGTTCGAGAGCAGCGACGGCCGACGACCCCCCGTCCACCGGAGGCACAGTGTTGGGCATAGCCACCATCGCCGTGAAACCGCCCGCAGCCGCCGCTCGAGAGCCGGATCCCACATCCTCTTTCCAGGTTTGTCCGGGGTCGCGGAGATGGACATGGAGGTCCACCAGGCCGGGACCGAGCCAGGCCCCATTGGCCTCGATCACCCTGGCCCCGTTCGCGACAGGTTCGGTCCCGACCGAAGTGATCGTGTCACCTTCGATCACGACGGTGCACAGCTCGATCTCGTGGGCCCGAAGCACGCTGGCATTGCGGATCACGATCATCCCCAACCACCGAGGGCCTCGGCGATCACAGCCATGCGCAGCGGCACACCGTTGGCAACTTGCTCGAGGATGAGAGATCGCTCCCCATCGGCCACAGCATCGTCGATTTCGACCCCGCGGTTCATCGGCCCCGGGTGCATGACCACGGCGGCGGGCTTGAGCATCGACAACCGCTCCGCATTCATCCCGTAGCGCCGGGCATAACTCTGATCCGCCGGGATCGCGTCGGCGGCGCCGCGCTCGTTCTGCATCCGGAGCAGATACACCACGTCGACGTCACCAAGCTCGTCGTCGAGCGCGGTGCTGACCCTGACGCCCCAGGGGTTGTGGTTGGGGAGGAACGGTGTTGGCCCGACCAGGGTCAGCTTGACGCCCAGCGTCGGGAAGGCTTCGAGATGCCCGCGGGCGACCCGGCTATTGCTGATGTCTCCGACGATGGCCATACGAAGGCCGTCGAGATGACCGAACTCCTGGCGCAACGTCATGGCGTCGATGAGGGTCTGCGTGGGGTGCTCTCTCCTCCCGACGCCGGCGTTGATCACGGGACGCCCGGACCACTCGGCTGCCAGATCCGCCGCGTCGGCCAGCCAATGGCGAACGACGAACAAGTCGGTGCCGATCGCACTGAGGGTCAGGATCGTGTCTTTGAACGACTCGCCCTTGGTGGTCGAGGAGAGATCGGGGCTGAGATCCATCACATGGGCACCCAACCGGTGTGCCGCCCTTTCGAAGGAAAGCCTCGTCCGGGTAGACGGCTCGAAGAAGGCAGTTGTGACGGTGGCCCCAGCGAGGTCGCTCGACACTTGGCTACCGACGTAGCTCTGGGCTCGATCGAGGAGACCCTCCAGACGATCCCGGCTCAATCCCCTAAGGCTGACCAGGCCGTGCCGCGGTCGGGTGCTCATGCCGCTCCGTTCCTCTCTACCCAGACGCCCTCATCCTGGTCGACCGGGGGTATGCGCACACGCACCACCTCATCGTGGCTGGTGGGGAGGTTCTTGCCCACGTAGTCGGCTCTGATCGGGAGCTGGCGATGGCCGCGGTCGACCAAAACAGCCAGCTCGGTCTGCCGTGCCCGCCCGAGGTCGGAGAGGGCGTCGAGAGCAGCGCGCACGGTCCGGCCGGTGTAGAGGACGTCGTCGACCACTACCACGCTGCGGTCTGAGATGTCCGCGGGAATCTCGGTCACAGCTGCGCCATGGATCGGACGCAGAGCACGGTCGTCGCGGTACTCGGCGATGTCGAGCTCGCCGACCGGGACCTCTACGCCTTCGAACTCGGCAATGAGCTCACCGAGAAGACGCGCCAGGTGGACCCCACGAGTGTGGATGCCGACGATGACGACGGATTCCGCGCCGCGGTGGCGCTCGAGGATCTCATGGGCGATGCGGCGAACGGCTCGCTGGATGTCCTGGCCGTTCATCACCTGGGGCATCGGCTCGACGCCGATGGGACACTGCCCATCTCACTCCTTCCCGGCCTCACCGGACCGCGTTTTAAAGGCAAGTCGACCTTAGCCGACCAATCGCGTCACGTAGCTATTGGGACCCAGACGTGTCACAGTCGGCTCTGTAGCTCCCAATTGCGCGTCAGGTCCGGGGAGCCCGCGCCAATGCGGCGAGTACCCCATTGACGAATGCGCCGGATCGCTCGGTGGAGTAGGTCTTGGCCAGCCGCACCGCCTCCGATACGACCACGGCAGTTGGTGTCTCCGGTGTATGACGTAGTTCAAACAGGCCGAGACGGAGGATCGAGCGATCGATGACCGGCATCCGGGCCACGCTCCAGTGCTCGGAAGCAGATTCGATCTCGTTGTCCAAACCCTCTTTGTGCTCGAGGACGCCACGAACGAGGGTCCCGACCCTCCCAGGGAGGTCCTCGATGCCGGAGCTGTCACCCGTGATCTCGGCCTGATAAAGGGCCTGGAGTGCCAGGTCGCGCGGCTCGTCCTGGCTCATACCCGGGTCAGGTATTCCCCCGAACGGGTATCGACCTTGACACGATCGCCCTGCTCGACGAAGAGGGGGACCTGGATCTGCATCCCGGTCTGCAGGGTGACTGGCTTGGTGGCGCCAGTCCTTGTGTCGCCTTTCACGGCGGGCTCCGCATAGGTGACCTCGAGCTCGACTGCTGCCGGCAGCTCCACCGCGATAGGGGTGCCGCGATAGAGGGAGAGACTGGCTGTCATTCCCTCGACCAGGTAGCCGGCTGCGCCACCAACGTCATCGCCGCTCAGAGCAAGCTGGCCGTAGTCGTCGAGATTCATGAAGTGGAAGCCGAGATCGTCCCGATAGAGGTACTGATGGTCCCGTCGCTCGATGATCGCCTGGTCCACGTTCTCGTCGGCCCTGAAGGTGCGGTCCAGCACCTGGCCCGTCTCCAAATTCTTGATCTTCATCCGGACGAAGGCCTTGCCCTTGCCCGGCTTGACGTGTTGGTACTCGACGATGCTGAAGAGGCCGTCGCTCAACTGGAGCGCCATCCCCGGCTTGACGTCGTTGGTGCTGATCATGATGCCCGCAGTGTGGTCCGAACCCTCGAGAGAAGATAAACCGGATCAGAGACCGACGGCGTCGAGGCCGAGCGCGAGATCGGCGGCTTCGACATGCTCGACGACCGGATCGGCCAGGGCTCGTAGGAGGACCATCCGCATCCCGCTCGAATCTCGCTTCTTGTCGTGGCGAAGCAGGTCCTCGACCCGGGCCCGCTCCAGACCATCGACCCTGGTGGGGAGACCGAGCCCGGCGATGGCACCGGACATCCTCTCCAAGCCCTGGAAACGGAGTCTCCTCTCTGAGATTTGGCCGGCGGCAACCATGCCGACAGCCACCGATTCGCCGTGAGATAGCGGCGAGGCGTACTCGATGGCGTGGCCGATGGTGTGCCCGAAATTGAGGATCGCGCGCAAACCCGAATCTCGTTCGTCTTCCCCCACCACTCTGACCTTTACGGCGGCTGCCTTGGTGACGACTTCCTCGAGAGAGGCCTCCTCGCCTTCCTGCTCGAGCAGCTCGAAGAGCTCCCTGTCACCCACGAGCCCGGTCTTGAGGGCCTCGGCCAGACCCTCCCGGCGAAGCGTTGTCGGGAGGTCCTCCAGGATGGTCACATCGACGATCACCCTGGTCGGGTGCCAGAAGACTCCGACCAGATTCTTACCCGCCAGGTTGACGCCGGTCTTTCCGCCGATGGCCGCGTCCACGGCGGCGAGGAGGGTCGTAGGCACATGAACGGCTTCCACCCCACGAAGCCAGGTGCCGGCGACGAATCCGGCCAGATCGGACACCGACCCTCCGCCGACACCGACGACAGTGTCGTGGCGACCGAGGCCGAACCTGGCGAGAGCCTCGTAGACCGATCCGGCGACCACCAGGGTCTTGGCCTCCTCCCTGTCGGGGAGACCGATCACCTCGACCTGGAGGTCCTCGTCTCGCAATTGCCGCGCTACTTCGAGCGCGATATGCGTGGCCCCGGGCTGGGTGACGAGAGCCACCCGCTCGCGGTCGGATCGTGCCGGAAGGATCGGGTGGGGCAGGCCGCGCCCGACGACCAGTTCTGTCTTGCCTGCGACGATCAAGGCCTCCAAGCCGTCACCCTCCAGGTCGGCCGGAGAGGCCGGAGCGATAGCGATCGGCGGCGGCGACGAACTCGTCGACTGTGTCACCACCGAATTTTCTCTGGAACTCGGCTGCCAGGATGAATGCGGTCATCTGCTCGCCGACCACACCGGCAGCGGGGACGGCGCAGACATCGGATCGTTCCCTGACTGCGTCGGCGGGCTCTCCGGTCGTCATGTCGACGGTGCGCAAGGGTCGCATCAACGTGGATATGGGCTTCATCGCCCCCCGCACCCGGATCGTCTCACCGTTGCTGATCCCACCCTCCGTGCCCCCGGCGCGGTTGGTTGGCCGGGTGAGGGCGCCTTCGTCGAGCAGGATCTCGTCGTGTGACTTCGAGCCGGGCTGGGCGGCCACTTCGAAGCCGTCGCCGATCTCGACACCTTTGATGGCCGGGATCGACATGATGGCCGTGGCGAGCAAGGCGTCGAGGCGGCGGTCGTAGTGGACGTGCGAGCCGATCCCCGGCGGCACGCCGAAACCGAGCACCTCGAACACACCTCCCAGCGTGTCGCGTTGCTCCTTGGCATCTTCGATTGCCGAGATCATCGCTTGCTCGGCGGTTGGGTCCAGGCACCGAACCGGGCTGTCGTCGACTCGGTCCTGGTCATCGGGGCCGGGCGTCGGCCCCTCGCTCGAAGCAGGTCCGATCGCGACCACGTGGCTGAATACGCGCACTCCCACCGTGGAGAGGAAGATCTTGGACAGGATCCCGGCCACGGTTCGGGCGGCGGTCTCTCGAGCAGAGGCACGTTCGAGGATGTCCCTGGCATCGTCGGTCCCGTACTTGAGCATGCCGGCCAGGTCGGCGTGACCGGGCCGGGGGCGGGTCACCGTCTTCTTGGAGGCGGCCGGCTCCGGGCTCATCTCCTCGGCCCATCTCGGCCATTCGGTGTTGCGGATCAGCACCGCGACCGGCGACCCGAGCGTCCGACCGTGCCTGATGCCGCCGAGTATCTCGATTTCGTCCCTCTCGATCGCCATGCGCTTGCCCCGCCCATAGCCCATGCGGCGCCGCGCCAGCTCGTCGCTGATCTGTTCTGGCGAGACCTCGAGCCCGAGAGGAAGTCCTTCTACGATCGTGACCAGTCCTGGCCCGTGGGACTCACCCGCGGTCATGAAGCGCAACATGGCCAGATGCTACGTCGGGATCGGGAAAGCTCCGAGCCCCACCAGGACGATGGCGACCCACGCGCCGAGGATCATCGGGGGTCCGTAGGGGAGTTCGGCCTGCATCGCGTCACGAACGGTCACTTCGGCGCCTCCGGCTTTTCTCTGTCTCGATCTGCCGACCAACCCGGCAACCAGCACCCCCAGGGAGAGCACGCCACCGATGAGCGCGGTCAGGAAGACACTCCACCCCAGCGTGCCCCAGGAGAGGTAGGCGGTGAACACCCCCAGCTGAGCGGACAGCTTCACGTCCCCGTAGCCGAATCCTCGCCCCCGCACCAGCAAGAACACGAGGTTGGTGCCTGCGAAGTAGGCCAGGCCCCCGAGGACAGCCCTGACCCAGGCTCCTCCGTTGGTGTCGGCCAGCGAAGCCGCGCCTAGAGCGAGGACCAGAACGACGGTTCCCCGGATGTTCAATCGGTCGACGATTCGGAACGCATCGATGTCAGTTAGGCCGAGTGCGAGCGTGAGCCATAGGAACCCGAAATACGGGATGAGTGCCCAGGCAGGGCCGATGGCGTTGGCGAAGCCGACGGCGACGGCGATCGCCACTCCTATGAGCAGGATCTCCCTTCCAATGCGCCGGCCGCAGCTGGGGCAACGGGCCGCCAGCCATCCCCTGCGGGTGCCGCACCGAGGACAGGTGCCCGTCAGGGGGCGCAGCGGGAGGTCGAGCAGCGCCTGAGCGGCCAGGTCGTGTGCGACAAGGGCCCCCAGGAACCCAAATGCTCCGGCGATGAAGTTGTTCACCGCCGGAGCAAGTTAGTGGTCGGGATGGGGACTTGGGATTCGTCGGGACGACCGCCGGGTCAGCCTTCGTCGATCTCCTTGAGAACGGATCCCATGCGACGGCGTCGGAGCAGGCCGTGACCCTCTTCCTCGACATCGGCCTTGCCGTTCACCTCGAGCTGGGAGAACACCTTCTCGAGGAACGCCTCGGTGTCGCCCTCCACATCGGGCTCGACCGGGGTCTCCAACGTCGCTGCCTCGGAGTATGACTCCTCCTGATCGCCGTTGTCGGTTGCCGGGGCGAAAGCCTCATCGCTGCCGGCGAAAGACTCATCCGACTCATCGGACCTGACAAAGTGCCCGAAGCGGCTTTCCTTGGCCTCCTCAGTGACGGGCTCGAAGGCCTCGGCTGGCTCGAAAGCCTCGGGTGAGGTGACCTCGAAGACAGGCTGGTCGCCTGAATCGGCCTCGATCTCCGCAGTGGCTTCGTCCTGTGGCTCCTGTGGCTCGACCCACCAGGAGTCTGCCGGCGCGGCCGGCTCCTGGATTGCTACGGGCAGGGCAGGCTCAGGAGCCGACTGCTCGGACCATCCCTCGCCCAGAACCAGCAGCTGACGCTCGGTCAGTTCGGCCGTCACCTTGGCGATCCAGAACTCGGTCGTACCGAGCCGCTCGGCGATGGCGGCGACCGATGCGCCCGCGCCCAGCTCACAGAGCAGGCGCCAGGCCTCGCGGTTTAGCTTGATCTCATCCACATCACCGGCATCACGGTTCATCCGAATCGTGGCGTCGAGGTCGGCGATCGTCTCATGGACCGAGGCCCACTCGTCGGCACGCCGGCGTGAATCATCCAAGGCTGCCTCAAGCTCGAAGGGCCGGGGGCTCCCATAAGCGGTCACGGCACCTTCGGTGACCTCGAATGTCGCACCCTTGATGCTGAGGTGGTACAGGCTCTCGACCGTGATCTCACGGAGCAGGTCGATGACGACCGACTCACGATCATGGAGATCGGAGAACGACGATTCACCGGAGACGACCTTTCGCAGGAACACGTCGTCCACGTAACCGGAATTGACCAAGTGCTTGTGCAGATCGCGGTCCTCGGATGTAGTAGCCAGGGCTATGCCCTTCTTGGCGATGAAGACGCGCCCGCGGATGTCCTCACCGCGCACCTCGACGGATCCACGCTGATCGGATCGCATCAAGAGTCGCAGCACCTCATCGAGAGGGACAAAACCGAGATTTCCGGAAAGAGCCACTTCAACTACTCCTTGGCTTGAAGACTTAGCCACGAGATCGGCCGCTTTTGCCCGACGCTTTAGGCGTTTCTCGCTGCTTGAACCATGACTTCTATCGGAGCCGGCACCCCCGTCCACCATTCAAAGGACGCTGCCGCCTGCAGGACGAGAAATTCGACTCCGTCCATAGACGGCAACCCCGCCGCCCGGGCACCAGCCACAGTGAGGGTCTCGCCCGGCCCGTAGGGCAGGTCGATGATGCCGGAGGCAGTCGCGGTGATCGCCTCGGGCAGCCGCTCCCCACGCATACCCAGCGGTGTGGCATTCACCACCAATGCGGCGCTTACGCCGACACCAAGGGGGACCACTCCTCCCCCACTGCCGAGCTTGTCGACCAGGGCCGTGGCGCGTTGCACATTGCGTGCGGCGACATACACAACTCGCCCGGCGGCCCCGATGATCGCCGCAGCCGCTGCACCCCCGGCGCCAAGTATCAGGATGGGGGCGGATTGGTCGAACCGCTCATCCGAGAACGCCCGCGCCGAGGCGACAACGTCGGTGCTGTGACCCTCGACAAGCCCGGATCGCAGCCGCAGGGTGTTGACCGAGCCGCTGGCAGCGGCCTCAACGGTCAGGTCATCTGCCAACGCTGCCGCCTCCACTTTCAGGGGCATCGTGACGTTCGCCCCGTCCAGCGAGCCGTTCCTGAGCTCCGCCATCACATCGCTCAGCTCCCCCCCTCTGACCCGCCTCGCCACGTACGAGCCATCGATGCCGAGATGGGCCATGGCCGCGTTATGGATGGCCGGCGAACGTGAATGCTCGATGGGGTCGCCGAGCACGGCGAGATGAAGGTTGGACGCCATCGACCGCCAGTGTTGCAGCGATCGTGAGCGCCTAGGGAAGAACCCCGTCTTCTCGGGACTGGGCCACATTGGCGTTGTGCTCGTCCAGCGTGGCGGCAAACGCGTGGTGCCCTTCCAGGTCGGACAGGACGTAAAACAAAAAGTCTGTCTGCTCCGGGGCGGCGGCGGCCTCCAGCGATGCCCGACCCGGCGTGGAGATTGGTGTGGGAGGGAGCCCGTTGACCAGGTATGTGTTGTAGGGCGAGTCCACCTCCCTGTCGAACTGCGCCGGATCGTCGGTGCCAAGGGCGTAGAGGACCGTTGCGTCGATGTCGAGTTTCATGCCCATGTTCAGGCGGTTGTGGATCACGCTGGATACGGTCGGGCGCTCCTCGTCCAACTGGGCCTCCGACTCGATCAGGGAAGCGATCTTCAATCCGTCGTATGGGGTCATCCCGGCGGACTCCAGGGTGCCCCAGTCGATGCTCCCCACCCGCTGCTCCATCGTCGAGGCGAGCCGTTGCAGGATGTCCACCGGTTCGGCCGAGCTGGCGAACTCATAGGTATCCGGGAAGAGCAGCCCCTCCCAGTTGGCCAGGGTCGGCTCCGCCGGCATCTGTGCGAGGGATGTCTCGACGTCGCCACTCAGCAACGCTGTCTCGAAGTCGGCATATGGCAGGCCGGATGCTTCCGCCAGGGCGGTGAGGATCTCTTCCACCTTCAGACCCTCGATCACCGTGGCCCGGTAGACATCGGCCACCGGCCCGACCACGAGCATGGCCACCACCTCGTTGGGATCCATGACGGTCTGCATGCCGTAGGTCCCGGCCTGGAGCCGGGCATCCGCCTCGTTGTTGCGCACCGCAACCTCGAACTCGAGTGCCGAGCGAACCACGCCCTGGGCGGCGAGGATGGCGCCGATGTCCTCGGCGGTCGACCCCGATGGGATCTCGATCGTCACGTCCTGCCCGGGCTGGACGGACACCGGGCTGGCCGAGGGGTTATCGGAGTTGAAGGTGGAACCGACGAGACGACCCAGGTAGGAGCCACCGCCGACCACGGCGATCCCTGCCAGGACCACCAGTCCGATGGTCGCGGCGATCTTGCTCACGCGAATCCACGGAGAGGGCTGTTCGGGCGCAGGTTCGTATGTCATTTGGTTCGATCCAGATAGTCCTGAAGGATGATTGCGGCTGCCACCTTGTCGACGTTCTCACGCCGCTTCCGGCGTTTCATGCCCGATTCGAGGAGAGCATCGTCGGCCATCCTCGAGGTGTACCGCTCGTCGGCCAGGATGACTTCGGCCCCTGTCGCGGCGCCGAGCTCATCCGCAAGTTTCCTGGCTTCGGATGCGGACATCCCTTCATCACCACTCAGCCCGGTGGGGAGGCCGACCACAATGGTACCGATATCGTGTTCTTTGACGAGGTTCACCACCTCCTCCACCACTGCCGACCGCGGCACAACAGAGAGTGGGCGGGCCGTGATCCCGAGGGAATCCGATATGGCCAGACCGACCCGTTTCGTCCCGTAATCGACGCCGAGGAACCGGCTCACAGACTCCCGATGAGACGTTCGGCGCTGTCCCTGGCCCGCTCCAGGGCGTCATCGAGATGGTCGCCGTGGGGGCCGCCGGCTTGGGCGAGCTCTGGATCGCGGGAGCCGCCCCCGCCGAGCTCGGCCGCGGCCTCTGAGATGATCGCCGCGGCCGAGACCCCGGCCTCTACCAGGTCCTTCGTCACCACCCCGACCAGCGATCCTTTGCCGGCCAGGGCGGATCCGACCACCACCACCGCAGGTGAGCCGAGGCGATCTCTTACGCCCAGGGCGAGCTGGCGCAGAGAATTGGGGTCTAGGTCAGGCGCGGAGGCAATGAGCAGTGACGTCTCAACGACCTTCGTCGCCTGGCCTGCCAGCTCGACCGCGAGCTCGCCACGTCGTTGGGAGCGCAGAGTGTCCAATTCGCCTTCGAGTGTGTCGATCCGCTCGAGGAGGCCCTCCACCCGCGTCGGGACCTCAGGCCCTGAGACCTTCAGCGTCCGGCCTACCTGGTCGAGCCCGGCGCGGACCTCCACGAACTGCTGATAGGCCGCCAGGCCGGTGAGCGCTTCGACCCGTCGGAGATTGGACCCGATCGACGATTCCGATGTGACCAGCAACGGCCCGACCTGTGCCGAGGTATGGGTGTGGGTACCGCCGCAGAACTCGGTCGAGAAGCTTCCCACTTGCACAACCCGCACCGTGTCGCCGTACTTGTCGCCGAAGAAGGCCAGAGCCCCCATCTCTTCGGCCTTCTCCTTGGTCGTGACCGTGGTCTTCACGCGCTCGTTGTCGATCAGCTTCTCGTTGGCCCGAGCCTCCACCTCGGCCAGCTCCTGGGGGGCGACCTGGGTGAAATGAGAGAAATCGAAGCGAAGCCGGCCCGGCTCGACCAGGGATCCAGCCTGGCTGGCGTGATCGCCGAGGACGTCACGGAGCGCCCAATGAAGAACGTGGGTTCCGGTGTGGCTCTTGCGTATCGCCTCGCGACGAGGGATGTCGATGCTGGCCGTGGCCCGTTGACCGACGGCCAGATACCCGGATTGAACCCGGACCCGATGACCGTGGAGACCCTGCAATGCATGCTTGGTATCGAGGACGACAGCGGACCCGGTCTCGGTCTCGATGAGCCCGGTGTCCCCGATCTGACCCCCCGATTCTGCATAGAAGGGCGTGCGGCTGAGGAAGATCTCTACCTGCCTCCCCTCCTCGGCACGCTCGACCGGCTCACCGCCGGCCACCATCGCCAGGACCTGGCCCTCGGCTGCATCGGTCTCATAACCGACGAACTCGGTGAGGCCGGCGACGTCGAGCACCGAGCGGTACACCTCCTGAGCAGCGACCGCGTCCCCGCCCTTCCAGGCGGCCCGGGCGCGTCGTCGCTGTTCGGCCATCTCACTCTCGAAACCCTCGGTGTCGACCTCGACCCCCCGCTCGGCGGCGATCTCCCGAGTGAGCTCGACGGGGAAACCGAATGTGTCGTGGAGTTTGAAGACTGCCGCGCCGGATAGGGCCGCAGCATCCTCCCGCGCCAGCTCGGCGTCGAGCAGCTGATGGCCCGATTCGAGCGTGCGGCGAAAACGCTCCTCCTCCCTGACCACGACCTGATTGATGAAGTCCCGTCTCTCGACGACCTCGGTGTACCAGTCGCCCATGACTTCGACGGTCGCGTCCACCAGGGAGGGGAACACCAGGCCTTCTCCACCGTACTGCCAGGCATGACGCACCGCTCGACGAAGGATCCGCCGGAGCACATAACCCCGGCCGTCGTTCGACGGAACCACTCCGTCCGCGACAAGGAAGGTCACCGCACGGCCATGGTCGGCGAGGATTCGAAGGGAGACATCGTGTAGCTCGTCCTCGCCGTAGGTGAGGCCGGTGTATGAGGAGGCCGCATCCCGGACGTGAGCGATGGTGTCGATGTCGAAGACGGATGGCACGCCCTGCAACACCGCGGCCATCCGCTCCAGGCCCATCCCGGTGTCGATGCTCTTGGCCGGCAGGTCGCCGATCACGTGGTAGGGCTCGTCCTGGATGTTCTGCATGAAGACGAGATTCCAAACCTCCACGAAGCGGTCCTCGTCCCCAATGGCAGGACCACCGCCTTCGCCGAACTCGGTGCCCTTGTCGTAGAAGATCTCCGAGCTCGGCCCGCACGGCCCGGGCACCCCCATCTGCCAGAAATTCTCTTTCTCGTCGCGCCGCTGGATCCGCTCGGCCGGGACGATCCCGGACCAGATCTCGGCCGCCTCGTCGTCGGTCTCGAACACCGTGTACCAGAGAAGATCGGGGTCGAGCCCGAGCCTTTGGGTCACGAACTCGTACGACCAGGCGATGGCGTCTTCCTTGAAATAATCACCGAAGCTGAAGTTGCCGGGCATCTCGAAGAAGGAAAGGTGGCGCTTCGTAGATCCGATGATGTCGATGTCGATGGTGCGGACGACCTTCTGCACGGTGGTCGCCCGCTTGTGTGGCGGGGTCTCCTCGCCGAGGAAGTACGGCTTGAACGGGACCATCCCGGCGTTGGTGAGGAGCAGGGTGGGATCGTTGGGGATGAGAGACGCAGAGGGGCGCACCACATGCCCCTTTTCCTCGAAGAAGGATGTGAAAGCAGTTCGAATCTGGTTGCTGTCCAAAGGATTCCGGTCCTGAAGAGCGAGCGGCGAGGTTAACGAGAGACGGAGACTTGCCTGCTCCTATTGGGCCGGACCGCATTGGCGGCCAGATCGAGCAGGTCGGCCCCCGTGGCCGCAGCGGCGTCTTTCCACTCGACCGGCGTCGGGCTCCGGCGCAAAGCGCGGACGGTGATCCAGCTCCCGATGAGCACCCCCGCGACGAGCCACGACATCCGATCGATCATCCCCTGAGGCTACCCCTTGCCCCGGCCCTCCCGGCCCAGGATTCGGTCGATCTCGTCGAGCCGGTGCCGAATGGCGATCTCGTCACCCTGCTCCCCCGGCTCGAAGAGAACCTCGGGCGGGACACCGTCGGGGAAGTACTGCTGGGCGACCACGCCGCCCTCGAAGTCGTGCGCATCGCGGTACCCAGAACCGTGACCCAGTTTCTCGGCGCCCGGGTATGCCGCCGACCGCAGATGGGGCGGAACGCTTGCAGACGGGCCATCGGTGACGAGTTGGCGCGCTTGGGCCATAGCCCGCCCGACGGAATTCGATTTGGGAGCCGCGGCCAGATAGATCGTCGCCTCGGTCAGGTGGTAGGTCGCCTCGGGCAGCCCGACGTAGGCGAGAGCGTCGGCGGCCGCCACCGCCAGCGGGAGGGCGTGGGGGTCGGCCAAACCGATATCCTCTGATGCCAGGATGATGAGTCTGCGCGCGATGAACTCGGGATCCTCACCGCCCTCCAGCATGAGAAACAGCCAGTAGAGGGCGGCATCGGGGTCGGAGCCCCGGACGCTCTTAATGAAGGCGGAGATGACGTCGTAGTGCTGGTCCCCCACCTTGTCGTAACGAACGATTCTTCGCTGCAGGGCTTCGGCCACATCTCCGATTGAAATGGTCGACCGGCCATCGCCTGAGGCGAGGAGTGCTGCCACCTCGAGCGAGTTGAGCGCCTGTCTCCCATCACCGCCGGTGCGATTGCCCAGCTCTTCGAGCGCATCCGCTTCGATGTCCAGGCCCATCTCTCCCAAGCCACGCTCGCTGTCGCTGAGAGCTCGCTGAATCAGGTCGGCCAGCTCCTCCGGACGCAAGGCCTCGAGCCGGAACAGTGTCATCCTGCTCATCAGGGGTGAGTTGACCTCGAAGAATGGGTTCTCGGTCGTCGCCCCGATCAGGATCAACGTCCCGTCCTCGACACCGGGTAGGAGAGCGTCCTGTTGGTTCTTGGCGAAACGATGGATCTCGTCGAGGAAGAGGACCGTTCGCCGCTCGTCGGTCGCCAGCCGCGCCTTGGCGCCTGCCAGCACCTCACGTATGTCCTTCACCCCGGCAGAGGTCGCCGAGAGCGTCTCGAAGGCGGCTTCCGCCCTAGATGCCACCAGGCGGGCCAGAGTGGTCTTGCCGGTCCCCGGCGGGCCCCAGAGCAGCATCGACACCGGACGCCCTGATTCGACGAGACGCCGGAATGCCGCATCGGGTGCCATCAGCGCGGGTTGACCCACCACCTCATCGAGAGAGCTGGGCCTCATCCGGGTGGCCAGCGGGGCAGCCCGCCACGTCAGCTCGTCTGCCCGGGCCGAGAACAGGTCACTCACCTGGTTGACGGTAACGGCTAACGATTACCTGAGGTTCCTGGGCCCATATATGGGCCTGGATTGACCAAGAAGGTGCGGTGTTGATCGGAGCGTTCGTTCTCTGTCGGCGTAGGCCCATATATGGGCCTCCGTACCTCAGGTACGCGAATCCCGATCCTCAGTTCTCCTCCGGCAGCTCCCTACGGGCCAGGGCCTCCTCGGTGAGGGTGATGCCGAGCTCCTCCAGCTGGGTCTCGTCGACCCAGGTCGGGGCGCCTGTCATCGGGTCGACGCCGCTCTGTGTCTTGGGGAACGGGATCACCTCGCGGATCGAGGTCTCGCCCTGAAGGACCATCACGAGGCGGTCGATGCCGAAGGCGAACCCGGCATGGGGCGGCGTGCCGTATCTCAGCGCCTCGAGGAACCATCCGAAGCGCCGGTCGGCGATCTCCGGTTCGATACCCAGGATGTCGAACACCTGACGCTGCACCTCCGGGTCGTGGATCCGGACCGAGCCGGAGCCGAGCTCGACTCCGTTGAGCACCGCGTCGTAGGCCTTGGATATCGCCCCCGTCGGGTTGTCCCGCATCTCGTCCAGCGAGGCGGGCGACGTGAACGGGTGGTGGGAGAAGGTGATGGTGCCGTCTTCCACCTCCTCGAACAACGGAAAGTCGATCACCCAGAGGAAGGCCAGGTCCTCGTGGGCGGAGGGTCGGAGAAGCTCGTTGCGAAGCGTCCCGAGAACCTCGACCGCCAGTTTCCATCGGTCGGCGGCTATCAGCAGGACATCACCGGGTTTCGCATCCAGGGCGTCTCGAATCCCGATCAGCTCGTTGTCGTCGAGGAACTTCGCCACCGGTGAGCGGAGCGATCCATCCTCCTCGACGATCATCCACACCAATCCCTTGGCTCCGAGCTCCTTGGCGTGCTCGGTGAGAGAGTCGGCGAGGCTCCGGGACCAATCTTGCTGCCCGACATTGATGCCCCGGATGGTCCCCCCGCCCGCCAACGTGTCGCTGAAGACACCAAATCCGCTCTCGCCGAACAGGTCAGACAGGTCGACGATCTCGGCGCCAAACCTCAGGTCTGGCTTGTCCGTGCCGAACCGGTCCATGCTCTCCTGCCACGTGAGACGGGGGAAAGGACGAGTCACATCGATCCCGCGCAGCTCCTTCGTCACTGCGACCAGGACACCCTCGATTGTGTCGAGGACGTCGTCGCGGTCCCAGAACGACCCTTCCAGGTCCAGCTGGGTGAACTCGAGCTGGCGGTCAGCTCTGAAGTCCTCGTCCCGGTAGCAGCGGGCGATCTGGAAATACCTCTCGACCCCGGCCACCATCAGCAATTGCTTGAAGAGTTGAGGGGACTGGGGCAGGGCGTAGAACTCTCCCTTGCGCAGCCTGGAGGGCACCAGCATGTCCCGAGCCCCCTCGGGGGTGCTGTTGACGAGGGTCGGCGTCTCGACCTCGAGGAACCCTTGCTCGTCGAGGGTGCGGCGTATTGCTGCGGTCGCCCGCGACCGCGCTCTCAAGTTCGCCGCCATCCGCGGCCGGCGTAGATCCAGGTAGCGGTAACGGAGCCGGGCACGCTCGTCGATCTCGACCCTGTCATCGATCATGAAGGGCAAGGTGTCCGCTGGTGAGAGCACAGCTAGCCCCTCCACCCCGATCTCTACCTCACCAGTCGGCAGATCGTGGTTCTCGGTGCCCTCGGGGCGGGCCCTGATCACACCGGTCACCGAGATGCAGTACTCCATCTTCAAATCGGCGACCGACTCGTGCTCCGCAGGGTCGGCCACCACCTGGATCACCCCTGATGCGTCGCGGACATCGATGAAGGCGATCCCGCCATGGTCGCGGCGCCGTTGGACCCATCCCGAGACCGTCACTGTCGCTCCGATGTCTGACAACCGCAGAGACCCGGCCGGGCTGCGCATCACAGTCGTCCCTCGAGCCATTTCGCGACGGAGCCGAGCGGCATTCCAGACCTCTCGTCACCGATCCGCACATCGACGTCACCACCGGCCGCCGGCAAGACCACCACTGCTCGCGCCCCGAGACGCCTCGCTGATCTGAACTGGGCGTCGACCTTCCGCCCTTCGGTGTCTAGCTCGACCCGGAGGCCGTCACGGCGCAGCGCCGACGCTGCGATAAGCCCCTCGATCGGCCCCGATTCGGAGACGAGGTAGACATCGATCCTCCCGGCAGGCTCTCTGGTCGAGGCCAGGACGATGCGGTCCACACCCAGGGCGAAACCGACACCTGGGGCCGGTCTCCCCCCGATCGACTCGGCAAGACCGTCATATCGGCCGCCACCACCAACGGCGTTCTGAGCTGCCTCGAGGTCAGTTGCGACATACTCGAACGCGGTACGGGTGTAGTAGTCGAGACCCCGCACGAGGCGCGCGTCCTCCACGAAGGGCACGTCGAGCGCCTCCAGCGATTTCTTCACCTGTGAGTAGTGATCTGCACATGGCTCGCAGAGATGGTCCTTCATCGAGGGGGCGTCGGCCAGGACAGGTGCGCACACGCGGCAGTCGAGGACCCGGAGCGGATTGACGTCGACGATCGATAGTGAGTCGTCACACAGAACCGCGCGTTTCGCGTCGAGGTAGCCCCGGAGCGTTTCCACATATCCCGGTCGGCAGACGGCGTCACCGAGGGAGTTGAGCACGACGTCCAGGCCCGGTACCTCGACTGCGGTCAGGAACCGATAACCGAGCTCGACCACCTCGGCGTCCGCCGCCGGGCCCTCCACGTCGAGATACTCCACGCCGACCTGCCAGAACTGCCGCCGCCGCCCGGCCTGTGGCCGCTCGTGGCGGAACATCGGCCCTGAGTAGGAGCCCTTCCACGGGCCCTTCGCACCGCTATCGAGAAATGCCCTGACCACACCCGCTGTGCCCTCGGGTCGAAGCGTCAACGAGCGGCCCCCTCGGTCGGTGAAGGTGTACATCTGCTTGGTGACAACCTCGGTATCGCTCCCGACTCCCCTCTCGAACAGCTCGGTGGCCTCGAAGATCGGCGTCGACACGAGGGGGTAGCCGAAAAGATCGGCCCACCGCTCCCACTCCCCCAGCACGTCACGCCAGAGATTCGATTCGGGCGCGCCGATGTCATCGGTGCCCTTGGGTGGCCGGAAGCTCATGAGTTCAGGCAGGTTAATTGTGGTCCGACACCCAACGAGCCGACGGCGGAGGAGGTACGTTTCTCCAATGATCCGGCGACAGGCAATTGTCGGTCTCGTCCTCGTCTCGATGGTGGCCTGCACCGAATCTTCCGCTCCCGAGATACCCGGTCTCGACCCGAATCAAGAGGTCGAACTCGTCGAGGTGGAACCGGCGCCCAGCGACGACTCATTCGTGTGGACCCACGCCGTTCAGGTCGGGGACCTACCCCAGCTCAACGTCGGTCATCCCACCGACCAGTTCCTCGAAGACGCAGCTCGGGTCGGGGACGATCCGGAGGACTATCTATGTTTCGGTGATGCCTCGGGAAGCAGTGGGTGTTCCGTCGAAGACCCGGAAGATCCGTCGATCACCGGCCTTACGTTTGGTGGGCCTGACGTGCTGGCGTGGTCCTGGGACTTCGTCCCCGATGAGGCCGTCGCCGTCCGATTCATCGATCAGGACGGTGCGACCTCCTGGCAGCGCCCCATCGAGGCCACGGTGATCTTCCCTGACACCGTCGAAGAGCCGGACGGCCCTTGCCCTTGTCGCTTCGATGCCATAGGCGAGACCGGTGACGTGATCAGCTCCGTCGACGTCGAATCTTCGACCTATATCGACGATTGATCACCGAGTGGCGGGACGGATATTTCAGTTCCGTCGAGAAACAAGTCGACCTCGAGAAATCCGTCGCCTTCACTGACGTTCGCCACGCGCAGTCGCGCATTCGGCTTCGATATCCACGCGGCGCGGTTGCGGAGACGAGTCTCGGTGGCGCGATGGTCGCGGGTCAGGACCCGGATACGTGCTCTTCCGGTTTGAGCCAGTCGTCTCAGCGCGACATCGATCGCGTTCGGCCGCATCGTCGGGAGCATACGTTCATTGCAGGAACGGGTTGCCCGTCCGTTCCCGGCCGATGGTGGTCTCCGGACCGTGGCCTGGGAGCACCCTGGTGTCGTCCGGGAGCACCATCACCTTTTGTTCCATCGAGGTCATGAGCGCAGCCAGCGAGCCACCCGGGAGATCGGTTCGTCCGATCGATCCGGCGAACAGCTGGTCGCCCGAGAAGAGCGTCTCCTCCTGCTTCAGGTAGAAGCAACAATGCCCCGGGGTGTGACCGGGGGTGTGTCGCACCTCGAACTCGAGACCCGCCAACATTAGTAGATCCCCATCGCCGAGGGATTCGAACCTCTCCGGTACGTCGTAGACGCCAGGCGGGGTCATTCCGAACATCGCCTGCAACTGTTCCACCGGATGCAAGGTCAGGAAGTCGTCGTCGGGATGGACATAGACGCTGGCGCCCGTCGCTCGGGCCAGTTCCCCGCTGCCGCCGGTGTGGTCGATGTGACCGTGGGTGAGAATCACCGCCGACAACGTCAGATCGTGCTGGATCAGGACGGCTCCGATGGCGTCAGGGTCCGGCGGGGCGTCGATCACGACAGCCAGGCCACCGCTCTCTTCGGCGAGGATGTATGCGTTGGTTTCGGCAAGCCAGGCCGGAACCCGGACCGTCAGCATCAGGGAGAGGGATCGGTGGCAAGCCGGAACGAAGAGAACACGCCGTCGACCCCACGTAGGTCGGCGAGGAGCTTGGGTAGTTGGCTCGGGTCGGAGAGCTCCACCTCATAGCGCAGGATCGCCACCCGATCATCGCCGGTGTGGGTCGAGGACGCAGTGATGTTCCCGCCCGTGTCGCTGACGACGCTCGTCACGTCCCTGAGCAGCCGGGTTCGGTCGAGGGCCTCGACCTGGATCCAGACCACAAAAGCCGATGTGCTCTGAGGTGGCCACGACACCTCGACAGTCCGCTCACGTCGCTCGGCCAGAGATGAGACGTTGGTGCAGTCGGCGCGGTGCACGGACACGCCGCGGCCCACCGTGACGTAACCCACGATCGGGTCGCCGGGGACAGGCGAGCAACAACGGGCGAGATGGATGAGCATGTCGTCCTGGCCCTCGACCACGACTTCGGCGGTATCCAACGAGCGTTTCCGGCGAGGCTGAAAGAAGTCGTCTTCCGTCTCCGGGCTGAGCAGCCTCGCAAGGCGGGTCGCCACCGAGTCGATCGAGACGGTCCCCTCGCCGATGGCGACCTGAAGCGCTTCCAGATCCTTCTGACCGAGCTCGGCGGTGATCGATGCGAGCAGGGTCTCCTTCTCGGAAGCAGAGATTCCGGGCGCCTCGCGCTTCATCAGTGCCTGCAGCGCCTCCTTTCCCTCAGAGAGGGCATGATCGCGACGCTCCTTGGTGAACCACTGCCTGATCTTGGACTTGGCCCGACCGGTGCTCACGAAGGCGAGCCAGTCACGGCTCGGCCCGGCCTCCATCGACTTCGATGTCAGCACTTCGATGATGTCGCCCGATTGGAGACGGGTGGAAAGGGGGACGAGTCGGCCGTTGATCTTTGCTCCGACGCACCGATGGCCGACCTCGGTGTGGACTGAATACGCGAAATCGATCGCCGTGGATCCGGCGGGCAGTGGCTTGACGTCGCCGCCTGGGGTCAGGACGAACACCTCATCCTGATAGAGGTCGAGCTTGAGATTGGCCAGGAACTCCTCTGGGTCCTCCTCCTCGCCCCAGGAGAGGAAATCCATGCGCGGCAGCTGTCCGGCCTCTCCCTCCTTGTACCGCCAGTGCGCCGCGATCCCTGCCTCCGCCCTCTGGTGCATCTCCTCGGTGCGGATCTGGACTTCGAGCGGCTTGCCGTCAGGGCCGATCACCGTGGTGTGGAGCGACTGGTAGAGGTTGATCTTGGGCATGGCGATGTAGTCCTTGAAGCGCCCGGTCACCGGGACCCAATGACTGTGGATGAGCCCCAACGCCGCATAACAGTCCCGCATCGTCTCGGTGATGATCCGAATGCCGATCAGGTCGTGGATGTCCTCGAATGGCCGGTTCTGCTCGCGCATCTTGCGATAGATCGAGTACTGGTGTTTCGGCCGGCCGGTCACCTCGGCCTCGATACCGGAATCGGCGAGGATGCCTGAAATCTCGTCGACCATCTTCTCGATGAACGCCTCGCGCTCCGGCGCCCGCTCAGCCAGCTTGGCCTGGATCTCGGTGTTAGGCCCCGGGTAGAGGATTGCGAAGCACCGATCCTCGAACTCGTGCTTGATCTCCTGGACACCGAGACGATGGGCCAGCGGGGCATACACGTCAAGGGTCTCCTGGGCGACCCGATGCTGCTTCTCCTCCCGCAGGGCGTGAACGGTCCTGAGGTTGTGAAGACGGTCGAACAGCTTGATGATCAGGACCCGGACGTCCTGGGCCATGGCCACCACCATCTTGCGGATGGTCGCCGCCTGGGCCTGCTCCCGGTTCGAATAGCGGACCCGGTCGAGCTTGGTCACCCCATCGATCAGACGCCCGATCTCTTCGCCGAATTGCATGGACAGATCGCTCAGCGTGAGATTCGTGTCCTCCACCGTGTCATGGAGCAGGGCAGCGGCCAGGGTCTGCTCGTCGAGCCCGTAGCCGGCCAGCATGTGGGCTACGGCCAGCGGATGGGTGATGTATGGGTCGCCCGTCTTTCGCACCTGGCCAGCATGAGCTTCTGCAGCTACTTCGTAGGCCCGGCGCAGCAGCTCGACATCGCCATCGGGATGATGGGCGACGAAAACCTCGGCGACGTCCTCGAATGTCGCCTGGCTCGATTCAGTCGTACTTGACGAGGGCATGCAGGGGTACACCGTCCAGCATCTGGGCGCCGTTGAGGAAGGACAACTCGATGAAGACCGCGAACCCGACGACATCGGCGCCGATCTTCTTCAGCAACCGAATTGCGGCGGCGGCTGTTCCGCCGGTGGCGATCACGTCGTCGACGAGGAGGACCTTTTCCCCCGGCTGAGCAGCGTCCGTGTGGATCTCCAGAGAATCGGTGCCATATTCCAGTGAGTAGTCCTCCCGGACCGTCTCGAAGGGCAGCTTTCCCGGCTTCCGAACCGGTATGAAGCCTGCGCCGAGGAGACCGGCTACGGGGGTCGCCAGAGTGAAGCCCCTCGCCTCGATCCCCGCGACCTTCGTCACCCCAGAGTCGCGGAAGGGCTGAGCCAGAGCCTCGATGAGTGTGATGAAGGCAGCCGGATCGGCGAGGACCGGCGTGATGTCTTTGAAGACGATCCCGGGCTCGGGGAAGTCGGGGATGTCGCGGATGAGCGCGCTGAGGTTGTCCACCCGGGAAGTCTACGGCCGGATCAGGAAGATTCGGCTTCTGGTTTGTCCGGGCCTACCCGGGTGCCGACGGCTTTACGCGAGACCCGGATCTTCCCCTCCTCCACCCGGAGGACGACGCTCTCCTCGTCGACCGACACCACGATGCCGTGGATCCCGCCGATGGTCCGAACTTCCTCACCGGGGCTGAGGGTCTTGGACAGCTCCTGCTGGGCCTTGGCGCGTTGACGCTGGGGCCGGATGATGAACAACCAGAAGACGGCAACCATCAGCCCGAGGAAGAGCAGCGAGGGCAGCGGGCTCGCCGCAGTCTCCTGAGCAAGGACGAGATGGGTCACTGGATCCTCCAGATCGCGAGAGACGGACCCGCCGAGATTAGGCAACGGCAGGGGGCTAGGGCGAACCGCTGGACCTGGTTGCCGCGACGCCCCCGACGAAGTCGGAGAACGTTCCCGATTCGATGGCCTGGCGGGCGGCGTCGACCAGGTCCAGCGTGTACCGCAGGTTGTGGATCGTGAGGAGGCGATGGGCGGAGAGCTCTTTCACCCGGACCAGATGCCGCAAGTAACCCCGGCTGTGAGTCCGACAGGTGTGGCAGACGCAGTTTTCGTCGATGGGGCGATCGTCGGACTCGGACTCGGCATTACGGAGGCTGAAGTCTCCGCCTCGGGTCAGCACCTTGCCGTGCCGGGCGAGCCGGGTGGGGAGGACGCAATCGAACATATCCGCCCCTCTGGCGATCGCCTCGAGCAGTCCGTCCGTATCTCCCAACCCCATTACATACCGGGGCTTGCCCCCGGGGAGCTCGGCGAAACTTGCTTCCAGTGCGAGACGACGCTCGTCCCGGCCCTCACCGACCGAGAGCCCCCCGATCCCGAAGCCCGGGAACCCGAGGGCGGCGGTCTGAGCGGCGCTCTTCGCCCTCAGATCGGGGTCGACTCCGCCCTGGACTATTCCAAACAGAGCCTGATCCGACTTGGTATGCGCCCGAAGACAGCGCTCGGCCCAGCGCAGGGTCCGCTCCAGCTCCGCCTCGACCAAATCGGCGGGCGCAGGAAGACCAACGCACACGTCCAGAGCCATGGCGATGTCGGGCGCCAAATCCTCCTGGATCCGTACCGCGTCTTCGGGAGTGAGCTCGACAGATGACCCGTCGTAGACGGAACGGAAGCGGGCACCGCTCTCCTCTATCACCGGCTCGAGGGAGAAGATCTGAAACCCGCCTGAGTCGGTGAGAATCGGCCCGTCCCACGCCATGAATTGGTGAAGCCCTCCGAGAGCCTCGATTCGCGAGGACCCTGGCCGCAGCATCAGATGGTAGGTATTGGCCAGCACGATCTCCGCTCCGACACCGACCAGGTCGTGACTATCGACGGCTTTCACGGCTGCTCTCGTGCCCACCGGCATGAAGGCCGGAGTCGGAATCCTCCCGTGCGGCGTGTCGAGCCAACCAGAGCGCGCCTCGCCATCTTTCGACTGCAAGGTCCACGACACCGCGTTCATGCTCTGATTATCGCTCGGCCAGCATTGCATCCCCGAAGGAGAGAAATCGATATCCGCGTTCGAGGGCGGTCTGATATGCCTCCCGCCACCCCTCCCCCATGAATGCCGCCACCAGGATCACGAGGGTCGAGCCCGGGACGTGGAAGTTGGTCACCAAGACGTCTACTACCCGGAACTCGACACCGGGTGTGAGGAAGAGGTTCGTTTCACGTTCACCCGCTGCCACTGTCCCGGCCCCATCGGCAAAGGACTCCAGCGTCCTCACGACTGTGGTGCCGACCGCCACCACCCGCCCTCCCCGGGCACGAGCGGAGTCGACTGCGGCCGCGGTCGCCTCCGGGATCGAGCACCATTCCGAGTGCATCACATGCTCCTCGATCGTCTCGCTGGCGATGGGTCGAAACGTGTCGATTCCTACGTGAAGGTCGACGGGCGCGATCTCGATCTCCCGTTGCCGCAAACGGGCTGCCACTTCCTCGGTGAAATGAAGGCCGGCTGTGGGAGCGGCCGCCGAACCAATTTTGCGGGCGAACATCGTCTGGTACCGATCGGGATCGTCCAGAGTGCCCTGGAAGTAGGGCGGGAGCGGGACGTTCCCGGCGTTGGCTATAGCTGCCTCGACATCGGGAGCCACCAAGTCGACCACCACCATCCCTTCGTCGGGGCCGTCGACGATCGTGGCCCTGATGTCCTCGATCCCGATCACGATCCCGGGCCGGAGCCGTCGCGACGGTCGAGCCAGTGCTTCCCAAAGCCCGTCGGGGCGGGCCTCGAGCAGAAGCAACTCGACCGAACCGCCGGTGTCGATTCGGTGGCCGGCGAGCCGGGCCGCCCGGACCCGGGTCTCATTCACTACCACCAGGTCACCGGGCCGAAGCAACGAAGGCAGGTCGAGGAAACGATGATCTGACATGTCCCGGGTGTCGAGGAGTCTGGAGTCGTGACGGGGCTCGATTGCCTCCTGGGCGATGGCCGACTCCGGGAGTGGGTACTTGAAGTCCTCGACCCTCATCGAGATGCGAGGCTAGAGAAGCGTCCCCTGGGGATCTGCGGGCGGTTCCTGGCCGAGGTGCGTGTAGGCGCGAGCGGTGGCCATGCGGCCCCGCGGAGTGCGTTTGATCAACCCGGACTGGAGCAGGAACGGCTCATAGGCGTCTTCGACAGTCTCCGGCTCCTCGCCGACGGCGATGGCGAGGGTCGAGAGCCCGACAGGCCCGCCACCGAACTTGTCGATGATCGACTCGAGGATCGCCCGGTCAACCTTGTCCAGACCGAGGTCGTCGACCTCGAACACCCGCAAGGCCTCGTTGGCGACTTCGGGGTCGATGACACCTGACGCCCTGGACACCGCGTAGTCCCTGACCCGGGCGAGGAGTCTGTTGGCGATACGCGGCGTCGATCGGCTGCGATGAGAGATGATCCCGGCCGCATCCTCCGAGATCTCCACACCGATGATCCCGGCCGATCGACGGATGATGACAGCGAGCTCGTCTGGCGAGTAGTAGTCGAGCTTCTCCTCGATCCCGAACCGGTCTCGAAGCGGCGCCGTCACGGTGCCCTTCCGTGTGGTGGCGCCGACCAGTGTGAACTGGGGCAGATCGAGACGGATCGATTGGGCAGTCGGGCCCTTGCCGAGCACGATGTCGAGTTGGAAATCCTCCATTGCCGGATAGAGCACTTCTTCGACGGCTCGGGGAAGGCGGTGAATCTCGTCGATGAAGAACACATCGCCCGTGTCCAGGTTGGAGAGGATGGCGGCGAGGTCGCCGGGCCGGTCCAGGGCCGGGCCAGAAGTGACCCGCATCTTCACATCCAGCTCGTTGGCGATGACCCCGGCGAGCGTCGTCTTCCCCAGTCCTGGAGGACCCGAGAACAGCACATGATCCAGCGGACGCTTCTCCTTGCGAGCCGCATCCAACGAGATCTCGAGGCGCTCTCGCACCCGATCCTGCCCGATGAACTCGTCGAGACGCTTGGGACGGAGGGTGATGTCCTCTTCCGTCTCGATCGTCGGGTTCAAGAGTGAGTCCTCACGCATGGTCAACCCCTGCCCAGGGCGCGGAGCGCGGCCTTGATCTGGGTCTCAATGGCGGAATCCGGGTCCAACTCGCCCATGACCCCGTTGATCTCCTCGGTCGAATAACCCAGGCCCTCCAATGCCTGGCGAACCGTCACGAGACTGGTGGAGCCGACCACCTCGACATCGACGCCGGCGAGCTTGGGCGCCAGCTCGAGCACGATCTTCTGCGCTCCGCGTTTCCCCACTCCCGGGACGACAGTCAGCGCGTCGGCGTCTTCGGCGACGATGCAGCGGACGATCTCCTGGTGGGTCATGGTCCCCAGGATGGACATGGCCAGCTTGGGCCCGACCCCGCCGGCCCCCAGCAGGATCCGGAACAGGTCGCGATCTGCCTCGACGCCAAACCCGTGGAGGCTCAAATCGTCCTCACGCACGTGGGTGTGGGTATGCACCACGACCTCCTCACCAACGCCAGGCAGGGCCGCGATGCCCCGTGGGGTCATACTCACGTCGTAACCCACACCACCCACCTCGACGCAGACCACTTCTCCCCGTCTCGAAACGAGGACACCACGCAGACGGCCAATCATCGTGCTCTCTCCAATGGGGCAGCTCGGAGATGACAGAGGGCAATGGCCAGGGCGTCGGCCGCATCGGCCGGCCGGGGAGGCGCCGCCAAGTGGAGCAGCCGAGCCACCATTTGTTGGATCTGCTTCTTGGACGCCGACCCGTCGCCGGTGATGGCCGACTTGACTGCGGTCGGCGCGTATTCGGACACATCGAGACCGGCTCGGGCGGCGGCGAGCAGGGCGACGCCCGAGGCGCGACCAACCGAGATCGCTGTCTGCAGGTTCTGGTTGGTAAACACCGACTCCACGGCTACCACGTCGGGCCGCGATTCTTCGATCACCTGAGTCAACCCGATGAACAGCTCGGCGAGTCTCTGTGCCATCGGCGCTCCGGGGTCGGTTCGGATCACGCCGGCGAGCATGGCGGTGGGTGGGTGCCCGCCCTCTACCACCCCGTACCCGGTGGCAGACAGTCCGGGGTCGATGCCCATGACGAACATATGTTTGGTGAGGTTAGGCGGGTGCCGTCTCGATGCCGATGATTTGCGGTGGGTTCCCGGAGACGACACGTTCCTCGACCACGAGAAATCGGGTCTTCGTCCGAGCAAAGTGACCAGGCTCAACCTTTAACCATGGTCGCCGCAGTGAGCCAGACACTGATAGGTTGGCCCAATGCGATTAACGAGAGAGCTGCTCGACCAACTGGTAGGTGAGCGGACTTTTTGGCATTGGCAATTCGGGCCGGACGGGTTGGCGAAGCGAACAAGCAATTTCGCGCCGACAGAAGTCGCGTTCAGGGGCATGACAGCGGCTCGTTCCATCTCGGACGACCGATTAGAGCAGGTTGCCGACCTTGGGCGTGACCAACCAATCATGGTCGTGCGTGACCGTGATCGTCGGGTCGACCTTTACGAATTCATCGACGACGCCGAACTTCTGGACAGGCTTTCGGCTCAGGAACGAGCGGCACTCGACTCGATGGAACCACGCCAGGCTTCCAACCATCTCAACCGGCTTCGATACGAAGCGGCCAAGGAAGACGCCCTTCTCCTCATCGACTTGATCAATGCGATCGCCGGTGCCGGCTATGCCGAAGGCTACGTCCACGGGAAGGAAGGAGTGGAGAACCACGATGGGGTGCCCCGATACGTCAAGGTTCCGTGGATCGAGCGAGACCAGTATGTGACATGGGATGAATTCCAGCGTCGGCTCAACGACAAGGGTGATCAGGCCCAGGCCCAGCAGCATGCCCAAGCAGAGGACTTCCGAACGACATTCGACGATCGTGTCGCGGCATTGCTCGGCGACGTCACCGACGACTCCCCGGTCACCCGAAAACAGTTGGCTGAGATAATCGGTGTCAAGCCCAACTCGAGCATCGTGGGGTATTTGTTGCCCCGACCCGATCAGCCATCAAAAGGTCGGAATCCGGCGGTTTGGAATTGGGGAAGTGTCAAGGAATACACATGGACCAAGGCTCTCCAACAACATTTCATGAGCCTCGGCGATGACCGACACAAAGCGAGCTATGTCTCCAGGCGGATCGTCGCGGACGAAGTGCTGCCTGAAGCCGACATCATCCCGATTCCCGAGAAGACGCCCCTTCATCCCTCGCCTGCGGGCAGGGAACCCTGATCCCACCTGGCGTGGACACGATTGCCTAGGATCGCTCTCGAGTCGCCCAGAAAAGGAGCTGTCATGGATTGGCTCAGCACGATCATCGGCGCGTTGCTCGCAGGGATCATCATCGGACCTCTCGCTCGTCTGGTACTCCCGGGGAGGCAGAACATCTCGGTGGGGATGACCATTCTGATCGGTGCGGTAGGCGCCCTCGTTGGTGGCCTGGTGGCCGATTGGCTGAACATCGGGACAACGGAGGGCACGACGGCCGGTATCGACTGGATCAAGCTCGGGATTCAGGTTGTCGTGGCCGCCGTGTTGGTCATCGCCTATGGGTCGATGGCCGGAAGGGGATCCGCGGCCACCACCTCGAACCCGCCCCCACCACCCCCAACCTGAGCGGCAGCGCTTTCGTCAGACCTCTTCGAGGACGCGCTCCATGACGTCGTCGTCGATGTCGTAATTCGCAAACACCGCCTGAACATCGTCCAGGTCGTCCAGGGCGTCGATCAGGCGCAGCAACTTGCGGGCCTCCCCTTCACCAACCGCAACCGTGGTGGAGGGGAGTTGTGTGACGTCTGCCGAATCGATCTCCAGGCCAGCCTCATCGAGGGCGGTACGAACCTGCTGAACATCGCCCGGCGAGGTAATGACCTCGAACCACCCGTCACCCGAGTCGCGGATGTCCTCCGCCCCCGAGTCGAGGGCGACCAGCATCACATCGTCCTCGGTGCCTTTCACGTGGACCAAGCCCTTCTGATGGAAGAGATAGCCGACTGAACCTGGCTCGCCGAGGTTGCCGCCGCTCCTGGTGAAGGTGGAGCGAACGTCTGAAGCAGCTCTGTTCCTGTTGTCGGTCAGGATCTGCACATAGAGGGCTACGCCTCCGGGGCCGTAACCCTCGTACCAGATCTCTTCATAGTGGGCGCCTTCGACTTCGCCGGTGCCCCGCTTGACCGCACGGTCGATGTTGTCGTTGGGCATCGAAGCCACTTTTGCCTTGTAGATGGCGGTCGCAAGCGTCGGGTTGAAGTCCGGGTTGCCCCCTCCTTCACGGGCCGCGATCTCAATTGCCTTGGCGAGCTTCCCGAACAACTTGCCCCGTGCCGCGTCCTGGCGGCCTTTGCGGTGCTTGATGTTTGCCCACTTGGAATGTCCTGACACGGATGCCTCAGATCAGATCGATCAAGAGTTGGTGGATCCGGGGGTCACCGGTCAACTCGGGATGGAAAGAGGTGGCGAGGATCTTGCCCTGACGAACCATGACCGGGTGCTCGTCGATGTCGGCGAGGACTTCCACCTCGGCGCCCACCTTCTCGACCCAGGGGGCGCGAATGAAGACGGCATGGAAAGGCTCTCCCAGGCCATGGACTTCGAGATCCGATTCGAACGACTCGTTCTGCCGCCCGAAGGCGTTGCGTCGAACCACGACGTCCAGGACGCCCAGAAGCGGCTGGTCGCCGTCGGTCACGGCGCCGGCAAGCAGGATGAGCCCGGCACAGGTGCCGTAGGTGGGGAGCCCGTCTTCGATCGAGCTCCGCAGAGGCTCGATCAGGCCGAAGCGGGCAGCCATCTTGCCGATGGTGGTCGACTCCCCTCCCGGGATAACCAGAGCGTCGATCGCCCCGAGCTCATCCGGGGTCCTGACCGGTGTCGCCGCCACACCAAGCGATTCGAGAGTGTGGAGATGCTCCCGGACGTCCCCCTGAAGGGCAAGGACGCCAACGGTGCTCATCTCACCATCCTCGCTCGGCGAGACGCTCCGTGTCTCTGAGGGTGTCGATCTCGATTCCGGGCATGGCCTCGCCTAGGCCGCGGGAGACCTTGGCCACCACTTCGGGCTCGTTCCAGAAGGTGGTCGCCTCGACGATCGCACGGGCGTAGGCCTCTGGCCCGGAGCTCTTGAAGATCCCGGACCCGACGAATACTCCATCGACGCCGAGCGACATCATCAGGGCAGCATCGGCAGGAGTCGCAATGCCGCCGGCGGCAAAGTTCACCACTGGCAGTTTCCCCGTCGAAGCGACCTCACGGATCAGATCGAAGGGGGCCCCGTGGTCGCGGGCGGCAGACATCAACTGAGCATCGTCCATTGTGGTCAGCGCTCGCAACTCGTTGGTCACTGTTCGCATGTGACGGACCGCTTCGACCACATTGCCGGTGCCCGCCTCGCCTTTGGTGCGGATCATTGCCGCGCCTTCACCGATGCGTCTCAGCGCCTCGCCCAGATTGCGTGCTCCGCATACGAAGGGGGTGGTGAATGCCCACTTGTCGACGTGGTGCTCATCGTCGGCAGGTGTCAGCACTTCGGATTCGTCGATGTAGTCGACACCGAGGGCCTGGAGCACTGATGCCTCGGCGAAATGACCGATCCGGCACTTGGCCATGACCGGGATCGTCACCGAGGCCTGGATCTCCTCGATCTTGGTCGGGTCCGCCATGCGGGCAACACCACCGTGCTTACGAATGTCAGAGGGGACGCGTTCCAGGGCCATAACGGCGACGGCGCCTGCCTCTTCGGCGATCTTTGCCTCATCGGCGCTGACGACATCCATGATGACGCCGCCCTTGAGCATCTCGGCGAGGCCTCTCTTGACGCGATCTGTACCGGTTTCCACTTCTCTCGGCTCCATTGGGGTTGATTCCGATTGTACTGGCTCGTCTTCGCTGGCCTAAGTGACCACTTCGTTGTAGAGCTCGCGATACACGCCCCCGATGACACTCCAGTCGTGTTCTTCAGCGACACGCCGGCCGGCCTCTGCCAGCCGGTCTCGCTCGGCGTGGTCCCCGAGTAGGTCGACCACCGCCCTAACCAGTGCCCCGCTGTCCCCGACAGGGAAGAATCGGGCGGCGTCCCCGGCCAGCTCACGAAAGGGCTGGAGATCCGAGGCGACGACGGCCGCGCCGGCCGCCATTGCCTCCAACAGGACGATCCCGAATGATTCTCCCCCGGTCTGTGGTGCGACGTACACCGAAGAAGAGCTCAGCTGCGTGGCTTTGGTGCCCTCGTCCACCCTTCCCATCCAGGTCGGTCCGGTCCCGTCTCGCTGCGCTCCCATGACCACGAGCCTGGCCTCCGGTTGAACCGTTTCGATCTTCTCCCATGCCGTCAGAAGGACATCGAGACCCTTTCTCCGCTCGTCCCGACCCAGGAACGCGACCTTCCCCGGCTCACGACGGGTTTCGACCCTCATCGAGGCAACATCGAGCCCGTTGGGAATGATTCGGACCTCGAGGCGGCCCGCGGGGAGGACCTCGGCTGCGGCATGACTGACTGCCGTCACAATGCTGGTGTTCCCCAACAGCCGGCCCAGAAACGGCCGGGTCAGACGGTATCCGAGGCGTCCAGCCCTGCCGGGAGCGGCATGAAACGTGGCGATCACCGGGGGCCCGGCATGGGTGGCGAGCAACGACGCCAGTGGCATGAGTGGCTCGTGGACATGAAGCAGATCAAGATCGGCCGAGGCGGCTCTGATCCGCCTCCGCGATCTCGGGTCTCCCGCGATGGGGACCACGGATCCGTTGCCGGGTATTGAAATGCTCTCGCCGAGATCGACACCCGGCACGCCATCGGGTAGTCCGGGACCGATCACGACAGGATCGTCGCCCCAGGTCCTCAGATAGCCGGCGAGGCCGAGGACCTGAGCCTGGACGCCGCCAGGGACCGAGAGGTCGTAAGGGCTGACCAGACCGATTCGCAAGGCGCTCATGCCCCGTCGGAGGGCCAGTTGGGCTGGACCAGGTGCCACTGTTGGGGCGCCGCCCTGATCAAGGACTCCATCTCCACGGCGAGGGCCTGTGTCATCGTGCGCACTTTCTCGCTGCGGGTCCCCTCGCCCGGGACCGGGATCGCCGGCCTGATCACCACCCGGTAGCCGTCGTCCCCGTCGTAATACGACGCGACCGGGAGCAGCGGGGCCCCTGTGCGGAGGGCGAGTGTGGCCGGCCCCGGGGGGAGCGTGGTCTCCTCACCGAAAAAGACAGCCGGGACCCCGCGCCGCCTCAGGTCGCGGTCGGCAAGGAGGGCTACGGCCTTGTTGGCCGCGAGGGCGGACTCCAGCTTCCGCATCACCTCGGTGCCCCCGGTGGCGAGGACGACCTCGATCCCGAAATCGGCCCGCATCTTGGTGAACCAGGCTGTGATCCGGCGATTGGGCAGGTTCTCGGCCACTGCGACCACCGGCACCTTCGCGTCGACGGAGACCGGGGCAGCCACCTCCCAATTCCCGACATGGGGCAACCCAAAGATCATCCCCCGTCCTTCTTCCCGTGCCCCGACTATCTGCTCCAAGCCGTCCACGATCGTCTGAGATCGAAGCTCATCGACCCTCTTTCCTCGGGCCCAGAGCGCCTCGGCGTAATACCGGCCGTAGGACTTCATCACCGATCGGGCCGCTCGAACGGCTTGGGCTTCGTCTCCGAGGACCCGTCTCATGTGCCGCTCGGCCATGGTGCGCCTGCCCTTGGCGGTGGCGTGCCAGACCTGGCCCCCAACACGTCCCAGAGACCGAGCAGCCGAGGCAGGGAGCAGGCCGATGAGCCCCGCGCCGGCGCGGAGGGCGAGGTAGCCGGGAATTTCGCTCACTCGAATGAACGGTAGGTGTCGATGAATCGCATCAAGGCGGTTATCCACACCAGGATCACGAAGATCCAGAGCATCGGCTCGACAAAACCGAGAAGCAACCCGACAGTGAAGAGGAGCACTCTCTCGGCGCGGCCCATGAGCCCCGCCTTGCCGTTGAAGCCCTCGACCTCGGCCCGGCTCCTGATATAGGGGACGAGCATCGCACCACCGATGGCGAGGACGATCAGGAGGAGAGCCGCCGCATCACCGGTCTCGCGGGCAATGGCGACGCCGAGCCCGGCGAACGCCGCTATCTCGCCGATTCGGTCGAACACCGAGTCCAGGAAGGCACCACGGGCGGTGACCATCCCCGCTGCACGAGCGACCGAGCCATCGAGACCATCGAGAATCGATCCGACCAACACGATGACTGCACCGGAGCGCAATGCGCCGGTCGAGATCACGATCGAGCCCACGATGACGATGGCGAGCCCGAGCGCGGTCATCGCGGTCGGAGTGACCCCGATGGAGGCCAGAGCCCTGCCGATGGGCTCGAGAAAGCGGGTGACCCGGGGTCGCACCCTTGTGTCGATCACGACGGAGCAAAGTAGCAGGCCCGACCTTGTGGTCCGGTCCTGAGGCAGGGTTAGGATCGGCATCTCGCACGAAGTGGAGGTCCATGTTGTTACCCGAGAAAGTTCGCAACGTCGCCCTCGTCGGTCATGGCGGGAGCGGCAAGACGACTCTCGCCGAAGCCCTCCTCTTCGTCGGTGGCGCCACGAACAGACGAGGAACCGTGGAACAGGGCACGACCGTGCTCGATTTCGAGCCCGAGGAGGTCGACCGGGGCATCTCGCTCGGGTTGGGGGTAGCGACTTTCAACTGGAACGAACATCGCATCAACCTGATCGACACGCCCGGCTCCAGCGACTTCTCAGGTGATGCCCGTGCCGCGTTACGAGCCGTCGACCTCGCCCTGTTCGTGATATCCGGTGTCGACGGCGTAGAGGTTCAGACCGAACAACTCTGGAAGGTTGCCGAGGAGGAGGAGATCCCACGGGCTGTCGTGGTGACCAAGCTCGATCGCGACCGGTCCTCCTTCGAGCGAACCCTGGATCAATTGCGGGACTCCTTCGGCAAGGCGATCGCCCCCATCCAGGTGCCTATCGGGAGCGAAGACGGCCTGCGAGGACTGGTGCGGGTGGCCTCCGAGCGCGCCTACGAGTACGCGGAGGGTGAGAAGGAGGGCAAGGAAGTCGACCTGCCCTCCGAGGTCGAGGAATTGGTCCACGCCGCTCACACCGCCCTCGTCGAGACGGTCGTGGAGACGGACGACGAGATGATGGAGGCCTATTTCGAAGGCAAAGAGCCCTCACGGGAGCAGATCGTGGCCACGATCCACAAGGGGATCGTGGCGGGCGACATCCAACCCGTCCTGGTCGCGTCGGCCGAGAGGCTCATAGGCATCGACCTGCTCGCCGAGTTCATCGTCGACTACGGACCCAACCCGTTGGAGCGCACGCTCCCTGCCCTGACCAGCGGAGAGCCCACGGCCCCATCCACCGACGGCCCGACCGCTGCCTTCGTCTTCAAATCGGTGTCCGACCCGTTCGTCGGGCGCATCTCCCTCTTTCGGATCTACTCGGGCACGGTCAAGGCGGATCAGGAGCTCGATGTGGCCGGCGGGGGCAAGGTGAGGCTCCACAACCTCTTCAAGCTCCAGGGCAAAGAGCACAACGACGTGCCGGACCTCCCCACCGGAGGGATCGGGGCAGTGGCCAAAGTGGACAACTTGAGGGTCGGCGACACCTTGCGCAGCAGCGGCAGCAACATAACGATTGCCCCCGTCTCCTATCCCCGACCCGTCGCGGAAGTTGCGATCACCCCGAGATCTCATCACGACGAGGAAAAGCTCTCCACCGCCTTGCATCGGATCGAGGAGGAGGACCCGACCATCCGTGTGGAGCGCCGCTCCGACACCGGTGAAACAATCCTCGCCGGTCTGGGCGACACCCATCTCGACGTCACCGTTGCCCG